>Ga0182741_1000604_pt1 | contig 52662 bp, 55 predicted proteins | sample eDN5th37CBELigOP_FD_128874 | JGI IMG/M metagenome (GOLD analysis project Ga0182741, IMG submission 128874) | Enriched Organic Plus compost microbial communities from Emeryville, California, USA - eDNA 5th pass 37_C BE-Lig OP (version 2) (version 2) ... | reverse complement strand
TTCGATGTTCGGCGGGTTCGTCCGCGAAACATACACCGTCGATGACGAGCGACTGGTCCGGCAACAGATCGTGACAGAGAACGCCGCCGCTGCCGAGTACTACGCAACCGATGGGCGGGTCGCATCGGTCCCGGACGGATACGAGGTCCTTGCCGGGCCGTTCTCCACCGACGAGCTGGTGGTCCGCGTCGACGGGATCGGGAACCATCAGCTGACCGCCGGCGAGACGAACTGGCGGATGTACGAGATCTTCAGGGAACCGGCGCAGGTTCGCATTTCCGGCGACAGCACACCACGCATCCGTGTCCCGGATGCCTGTCTCTCTCGCGGAGCGAATCCCGCCACAAAGGGTTTGATTGTATGACCGACGAGCGGAAGCAGCCGGCACCGGACGACCAGGTTGTCGACGGGGCCGACATGGCATCGGATGAGGAGACGCTGGACACCGTCGCCCTCATCGAGGAGTTCGAAGCGGAAAGCCCGGTCCGTGATTATCGGGGGCCGCTCGCGCTCGTCTTCGGATTGATCGCGGTCGGGCTGTCGGCCTACGCGCTCTATGCGACGCAGGCGACGATCACGACGCAGATCTACCGCACATCGTTCCTGGGCATCGCGCTCGCCCTGACGTTCGTGCTCTATCCGTGGCGCCGCGGCGGAAGCCGGAACCTCAACGTCATCGATGTCGTGCTGGCGATCGCCTCGATCGTGACCGCGGCCTACCCCATCCTCGAGTTCGACACGTTCATCTATCGCGCGGCACGCCCGAACGACACGGACGTGATCATGGGGTGGATCACGATCCTGCTGATCCTGGAAGCCACCCGGCGCACGGTTGGCTGGATCCTGCCGGCATTCGCCGTCGGCCTTCTTGGCTATCTCCACTGGGGTTACCTGCTTCCAGGCGACTGGGGGCATCGCGGTTATGACTGGGACCGCATCGCCGGAACGATGTACATCTCGCTGGAGGGGATTTACGGCACTGCGCTCGACGTCGCGGCGACGTACATCATCCTCTTCACGATCTACGGCGCGGTGCTCGAATTCTCCGGCGCCGGCAAGTTCTTCCTCGACTTCTCGTTCGCGGCGACGGGCCGCAAGGCATCCGGCGCCGGGCGAACGAGCACCATCGCCGGCTTCCTGCTCGGCACGGTGTCGGGCAGCGGCGTGGCGACGACGGTGACGCTCGGATCCGTCGCCTGGCCGATGCTGAAGAAGGCCGGGTACAGCCGGGAATCCGCCGGCGGTGTGCTCTCGGCGGGCGGCATCGGCGCGATCCTGTCGCCACCGACGCTCGGCGCGGCGGCGTTCCTTATCGCGGAGTACGTCCAGATCTCGTACCTGGAAGTGCTCAAGATGGCGACGATCCCGACGATCCTCTACTACCTCTGCATCTTCCTCATGATCGAGCTGGACTCGCGGAAGATGAACACGAAGGCCGTGATCATCGATACGCTGCCGCTGAAGACGTTGACCAAGCGGTACTGGTATCACTTCACGTCACTGATCGCGATCGTGGTGCTGATGGCGATCGGGTTCACGCCGTTCCGGGCCGTGGTGCTGGCGACGCTCCTGGCGTTCGTGCTCAGCTTCCTGCGGCGGGAGACCGCGATGACACCGTCGCGGTCCTACAACGCGCTACGGGGCGGGGCCGTGAGCACGCTCTCGGTGACGTCGACCTGTGCGACGGCGGGCTTGATCGTCGGCGTGATGACGCTGAGCGGCCTCGGGCTGAAGATGTCCGACCTGATCATCGACCTGGCGAACGACAGCCTGTTCCTCAGCGTGCTCTATACGGGGCTCGCGGTGTGGGTGCTCGGGCTGGCGGTCCCGGTGACGGCGTCGTACATCATCGCGGCGGCGATCACCGCGCCGGCGCTGATCATGATGGGCGTGCCGGACGTGGCAGTCCACATGTTCATCTTCTACTACGCGGTGCTCTCCGAGGTGTCGCCGCCGACCGCGCTGGCGCCCTTCGCGGCGGCCGCGATCACGGGCGGCAACCCGTTCAAGACGATGATGGTGACGTGGAAATACACGTTGCCGGCCTTCGTTGTTCCGTTCATGTTCACGCTGGACACCGACCACGGCATCAACCTGCTGATGCTGGGCGACACGGCGGATATCATCCTGGCGACGGTCACGGCCTGCTTCGCGATCGTGGCGCTGGTCGCCGGGGTTGGCGGCTGGATCCTCCGGCCCGCGAACCTGATCGAGCGTGGATTGCTCATCGTGGCGGCGGCGTTGCTGTTCTACCCGGACCCGATCTGGGACCTCGTCGGCCTCGCGTTCTTCGTGGCGGGCGTGATGCTCCATTGGGTCCGCGTGCGCGGGCAGAGCGGCGAGGATCCGACCCCCGCGACGGCGTAGCGCAGAACCGGACGACAGAGAAACAGGCCCGCGCTGGATGGCGCGGGCCTGTTTTTTTTCACGCAATAGCCTGCCTATGCTCCGCCTACGGCTTGTTGTAGGCGGGAAGATCCTCGGGGCCACGCTGCAACAAGACCGGGCAGGGCGACTCGCGAACCAGCTTCTCGGCAACGCTACCAAGCGCCCAGCGCTTGTACCCGCCCTGGCCACGCGTCGTCATGACCAGGATGTCGTCCGGGTTGACGGCCCACATGATGGTGAACGGAACGGATCCTTCGAGGACCTCGGTGGTCACCTCGATGCCTTCCTTCCGGAAGATCTCGGCCTGTTCCTCGAGGTACGCCTTCGCCTGATCGCGGACGTCGTTGAGGGTGTCCTCGTAGAGCGTCGGCGACATCTGCAGCGCGGTTTCGCCCGGTTTCCGGCGGCTGCGAAGCTCCGCCTTCACATCGTGCAGGCCGACGGAGCGAATCAGATGCACTTCCAGGCCGGTGGCCCTGGCCACCTTGATCGCGCCCTCGATCGCCTTCTCCGCCCGCTCCGAGCCATCGAGCGCGACGACGATGCGAACCGGCGTCCGCGGGTGCCGTGTCAGCTCACCGACGCGGACGAGCAGGGTCGGCGTCTCGCCGTGCCGGACAACGCGATCGGCGATGCTGCCGAAGATCATGCGTCCGGCGGCGCCCCGCCCGTGGGTCATCATGACGATCATGTCGGCATCACGGCCGGCGGCCATGATCTCCTCGGCGACGTCACCGATCCGCATGTCGACCTTGACGTCCCGCTCCGGCGTGCGCAATCGATCGGCGAGCTTCTCCATCGATTCGTGGAGCGACGTCTCCTCGCGGGCCTCATCCTTGTTCAGGATCCAGTCGGGCACGATGACCTCATGGTCGACCGCGACGTGCAGGAGGACCAGCTCCTTGCAGGGGATGTGCGAGGCATAGGTCAGCGCCGCCTCGGATGCGTCCGAGCCATCAATAGGAACGATGATCCGGTTGAACGTTGTGGTTGCAGTGGTTGGGGTTTCGGTAGCCATGACGATCTCCTTCCACTCCCTGGACCAGCGGCCCCGTTGCCGTGATCCTGCCTGTTCGCCCCGGGTGAGAGCCGGGCGAGGGGAATGCATCTTCTATGCATATTGTACGCAATTCCGGCCAGACATTGACCGATCCACATGCTATGGTCTCAGCATCCGAAACGCGACAGGAAGCCAATCAGGGGGCAAGGAGCTAGTGGTATGGCTAGATTTCCAGGGGCCGAAAAGGTTTATGACGTAGCAGCTTTATTCCGGGAACGATGCCTCAAATCAGACTATTCGTTCCTTTGGCCCGATGAAACAGCTTGGACAATTGAAAATCTCAAGAGGTTCTGGGACGCCTTTGCGGGACATCCCGACGCTAGTCCGGAATCCTTTATCACCAAGTGGACTCGGCAACTCGCTGATCAATCAGACGATGTCATCCGCATTGCTACAGACATCGCGGCGTTCTATACCCTCTACCCCACTATCGACGTGTTTGGAACTGAGGCGAAGATCGAACTAGTTGATAGCGTTCATGCGATGCGACCAGAGATGACCGCTCCCGATAGAGACTCGATGGAACTCCTACAGAGCGCTCTTCGACCAGGAGTCGGGAATCCAGGAATGCACTACTTCACGGGACGGCCATATCACATGGCTCTGTACATCGGGTTTGCCTGGAAACTCAAGGAAATGGAGGGGGAAGGCGTTTCCACTGATGATCCCTTGGCGTACAAAATCGTCGCCGATGAAGCCAAGGGGATGGTAAAAGAGGCGTTTGGCCAAACTCCAAACATTGGGAGGAATATCCTCTTGCACTTGCTCTTCCCAGATGAGTTTGAGCGGCTAGCGACTGATGGCATCAAGCGAAGGATCGTGTCAACGTTCCGACGTGAAGCAAACCTATCGGAAGGGCTAGATACTGACGAGGCGTTGAGCGAAATTCGGGAGTTCCTTGCTCCTTCAACTGGCTCTCACGACTTTGACTTCTATGACCGCAACATTAGGCCGCAATGGGACGACGACGCCTCCACCGTCTATCAAGCTGCAGAGCTTTTCAGAGAACGATGTCTGGCAAATGGTGAGTCATTTCTTTGGCCAGGACAGCATATTTACACGCCTGAGAATCTTGACCAGTTCCTCCATGCCTTTTCGTTGAACCGCTCCAGTGAGCTGACGCGATTCATGGACAAACTTGAGGCCCAACTGAGTGGGGAAACGTCAGACGTTCAGAAAATTCTGGCTGACGTCATGGCGTTTCTCTATCTCTTCCCTTCCACGAGCTCGATTAGCAAAGCCACCAAGATCGCGAATATCGAAAAGGTGTTCGAGTGGAACAAACTTGATCGCCCCGATGAGGAGACATGGGAACTAATCCACCGTGGATTCGCTCCTGGTATTGGAGGTCCAGGGACGCTTTTCAGCACCGCGTTTCCTTACCAAGTAGCGTTCATGGGCCTCTTTTTGCGTCAAATCCAAGTGGAGGAGACGGACCCATCATCACCACAATCGGTCAATAAAGCCTCGCGTCAAGCTCTCAATGAGGCCAAACGCACCCCGTGGATAACAAAAAGCGTCGTTCCGGCGCGACACATCACTCTCCACCTACTCTTCCCTGATGATTTCGAGCCGATCGCGAGTGACAGCGATAAAGCGGCGATCGTGAAGAAGCTCGGTGACGCGGCAAGGGTAGACCCAGATGCAGACATTGACTCTCAACTCAAGACCATACGTGCATATCTAGTCGAGAATGGTGCGTCTCCTCACTTCAACTTCTATGACAAATACATTCGGGATCAATGGAGCTGCGAAGGATATGACTCTACGACGGGCCAAGTGCCATCTCCCAATGAACTCAATTCCTTGGCTCAGACCGTAAATTTGGGTGAGGCGGTACTGAAAGAAATCGACGATCTGCTCTCAACGAAACGTCAGCTGATCTTCGAGGGACCACCCGGCTCCGGGAAAACGTATGTTGCGGAGAAGTTCGCACGCTGGTTCACCGGGCAGGCACTTGACGGTGAGCCGCTCAACAAGCAGGTCGAGATTGTCCAGTTCCACCAGTCGTACGGGTATGAGGATTTCGTGCAGGGGATCCGTCCGGAGACGAACGACGACGGCCAGCTGGTCTATCGGGTCCGGGATGGCATCTTCCTCGATATGTGCGAGCGGGCGAAGGCCAATCCGGAAGAGCGCTTCGTCCTGATCATCGACGAGATCAACCGGGGCAACCTCTCACGCATCTTCGGCGAGCTGTTGTTGCTCCTCGAATATCGCAACCAGTCAGTACGCCTCCCCTACGGCAGTGGCGACTCCGCCTACCTGACGATTCCAGAGAATCTGTACCTCATCGGCACGATGAACACGGCCGACCGGTCCCTGGCCCAGATCGACTATGCACTACGCCGGCGCTTTTATTTCGTGCGGTTCATGCCGGTCGAAGATGGCAAGGCGGAGGTCTTCGCAACCTGGCTCGCCGCGAACGACGATATCGGCGAGGGCGAGAAGGGACGGCTCCTGCGACTCTTTATCAACCTGAACGAGGGGATCCGGGAACACCTGCATACCGACGACCTGCAGGTTGGCCACAGCTACTTCATGCAGCCCGGTATCCAGACGCCGGTTGTCTTCGAGCGCGTCTGGCGTCGCGCGGTCCGGCCACTGCTGGAGGAATACCTCCATCACCACCGGAACCGTGACGACATCCTCGCGGCCCTGACGCCGGATGCGTTGCTCGATATTCCTGTGACACCTCAGGAGCAGTCAGCCAGTCAGTTGCCTGACGACATCACATCCGAGCCATGATCGCCAGAGAGGTTATCCACGAATACGAGGATCTCACGTGGGCGTTCAGCGACGATGATCTTGCGCTGCTTCAGGGACCGCTCCGGACCGCATTCACCGTGACACGGTCGCTTGCCGGGCCGGGCTACACGCTAAACCCGGGCTCGACCGTCGGCGTCATTCGGTTCCCGTCCGGCCTGCAGATCGAGATCAGACCGAAGGTCCCGATGACGAACCTGCTCTGGATGCTTGCCGCCGTCGAGGACCTGCAGGGTATCGACTTCCGGCGACTGGAAGAGGCCGTCACGCTCGACGAGTTCGACCAGATCCTGGAGATCATCGCCGACGCGTTCGCCACGTTGGTGGAGCACCGGCTCGATCTCGGCCTGTACCGGAACTACGTCGAGGAGGAAGAAAACATCCCGACCGTGCGCGGCAGGATACTGATCGCTCCCGACGTTCATCACAACTCCGTGTTGCGGCATCGAACCTACTGCCGCTTCACCACGTATTCATGGGATCTGCCAGAAAACCAGGTCATCCGACAGGTGGTGCGCCAGCTTGCCGGCTGGGGTCTGTCACGAACGTTGACGGCACGGATGATCGCGCTGGATCACCAGATGGACGAGATCAGTCCCTCCCGCCTGACGGCGAGCGACGTCGACCGCTTCTCCTATAACCGGCAGTCCGAGGATTACGTGCCCATCCATCGGTATTGCCGGTTCTTCCTGAACGGCGCGTCGTTGAACGAAGAGGCCGGGGACCAGGCCTTCGACGGATTTCTTTGGAACATGAACGCGTTGTTCGAGGCGTTCATCACCGCGAAGCTCCGGACGCGCCTGGAGCCGGGCATCCGGCTGAACGCGCAAGCGCGACATACGCTCGACGATGCCGGGAGCGTCGTCATCCGGCCGGACATTGTGCTCGCGGAGCGCCCGGGTCCGACCCTGATCGGGGACACGAAGTACAAGAAGCTCGGCGCAGGTGATCACAAGCATGCGGACCTCTACCAGATGCTGTCCTATTGCACGGCGATGGATGTCCGATCAGGCGTGTTGATCTATCCGCGTCACGGGATCGGGCGGGAACAGCACCTCGCGATCCGGCAGAGCCCGATCCGCATCCGGGAGACGTCCGTCGATCTCAGCGGACGGATAGTGGATATCGAGCGGGAGATCGATCATCTGGCGCAGCGATTGCGAGACTGGAGTGATCGCCGGAACACGGGCCAGAGGTCCGACACCGGGCAACGCGCCTTCGCCTAACCTGAAAGGACGACTCCCGATGCCAACCGAGCTCCCCCAACACCCGGCCTCCGCGAACCTCGTGCCGACCTACCCGCACTGGATCCTGCATCTCCAGCGCCAATTCGCCCAGAAGCCGAACGACGTCTGGGCCGCGATCACCGAGACGGAGAAGGTCGCCAGCTGGGCGCCTTTCCGGCCAGACCGCAACCTCGGATCACGAGGGCCGGTGCGCCTGACGATGCTTGACGGCGACGAGACTTACGACTGTGAGGTGCTGGACGAAGTGCCGAACGAGTCCCTGGCGTACACCTGGGATACCGACCGGCTCCGGTACAGCCTGACGGAGAACGATGGCGGCACGCGGTTGACGCTGGCGCATACGATGGACGACCGCAATTCGGCGGCATCGGTCGCGGCGGGGTGGCACTTGTGTCTCAGCGCCATGGAGCTGCTGCTGGCCGGGAAGGACGTCCCGAGCGTCACCGGCGAGAAGGCGAAGGAGTACGGCTGGGCCGAGCTACAGCGGGAGTACGAGGTGCTGTTCAATGAGGAGCGGGTGGACGAGCGCGTCCGCGAGAATGAGGACGACGAGTCCGAGGAGGACGTTTAGCGGTTCGTCTTACCTGGTCGCTCTCCACCGCCGGGTCGTGTCCGCATGGTGGCGGTAGTGATTGAGGGATGCCTCGCGGACCCAGCCGCGAACGAGCGGCGTCCACTCATCCGGCGTGAAGCCGCGCAGGGTGCGGACGATTGCCTCGTGCGCGGTTTCGTAGCGGGCGTTTGCCGCCCATAGCGGGATATCGGCGTCGATCTCCGCCCAGCGCAGGTTCCACCACTCGTAGTCGTCATACTCGTTGACGCCGGGAAGAATCCCGAGTCGGTCCCGGGTGATCATCTCGGTCGTGACCTCGTCCCAGCGGGCGATATGGACGAGCGTGAGCCGACCGTTCCAGACGCCGGTCATGCCAGGTTCCTCGAGATCACCATCGGTAAGGCCGGCGAAAACCTCGTCCAACTCGGCGCGGGCCGCCAGCAGCTCCGAGATGACGTCGTCCGGGGCAGCGGTCATCGGGTCAAAGGTCATGATTGGCTAATTCTCCTGATTTGGCTCGAGCCTTCACACCTCTCGATCGGCGGCGGACGTTATTCGATGCCGAGCAGCTGGCGAAGCTCCGGGATGAAGCGATCGTGTCCGGCGATCAAGGGCGGCAGGGGTTCGCGAAGCTCGGCCCAGAAGAAGGAAAAGGGGATGGGGCCAGAGCCGTTCTCGGAGAACATCTCATCGTGGTCCCAGCGCTCGGGAACCTCACCCCCGGCCACGACGTGCCAGAACCATCGGTCGTGATGCTCCTCCTTGCCGAAAGGGCGGGCGTCGAACACGTCCCGCCCCAACCAGGCGCCGAGCGTGAGCTCCCGCAAACCAGTCTCTTCGTACGCCTCGCGCAGGACGGCGTCGCCGGGGCGCTCGCCCGGCTGGACAGTGCCGGAGGGGACCTGGATCCCGGCTTGCGGATGACGCGGATGCGTGAAGAGCAGGAGCCGGGTGCCGGAGGTCACATAGGCGAAGGCTTTGCGGGCCGGTGGTTTCGGGGCGGGTGGTTGGAAACGCAGCATCTCGATTCCGTTAATGATCCTTCTACGGGCGGCCGTCTTCCTGACCATTCGCCGCATATCGCATTCCGGTGGCGCGCTACTTCCCGCTTTGCGGGTCCAGCGCATCGCGCAGGCCATCGCCGACGAAGGCGAAGGCGATCATGATCAGCGCGATGAGCGTCGTCGGCATGATGACGAAGATCGGCTGGTACGTGATCGTCGGGAATGCCTGGAAGACCATGCTACCCCAGCTCGGGTTTGGCGGCCGGATGCCGAGTCCGAGGAAGCTCAGGCTCGACTCGGACAGGATATAGCCGGGAATCGAGAAGGATGCGGAGACGATCAGCGGCGCCATCGCGTTCGGGAAAAGGTGCCGTAGCAGGATCCGCCGGGTTGGCACCCCGATCGCCGTCGCCGCCTCGATGTACTCCTTTTCCCGGATCGCCAGCACCTGCCCGCGCATCAGGCGGGCGGTCCCGTTCCAGCCGGTGATGGCGAACGCGATGAAGAGGAGCATCAGGCCGCCCAACATCCGGCCAACCTGCGTATCGCGGAGCGAGGCCTGCATGATGATGAAGAGCAGCAGCGAGGGGAAGGCGTAGACGACGTCCACGATGCGCATCATGAGGTCGTCCCAACGCCCACCGAGCCAACCGGAGATCATGCCCCACGCTGTCCCGATCAACATGGTCACGATCGTCGGGACGATACCGACGACCATGCTGACCCGCGCGCCGTAGAGATAGCGGCTGAGGTTGTCACGCGCGAGGGAATCGGTGCCCAGCGGGAAGTCCGGGTTGCCGCCTTCCATCCAGAACGGCGGGAGGTTGGCCGGGACCCAGACGTCGCCCATGGGGATGTTGTTCGGGTCATGTGGCGCGAGGAGCGGTCCGAAGATCGCGATCAGCGTCATGAAGCCGATGTAGATCAGGCCGACCACGGCGGCCTTGTTCCGCTTCAGGCGGCGCCATGCGTCGCTCCAGAGTCCACGGGTCTTGCCGGATTCCAGGATGCGTTCCGCCTGGTCGATATTCTCGGCGTGCGCGAGTGCCTGTCCCATCGATACTGCTCCTCGCCCCGCCTACTGGCTTTCCCGGATCCGTGGATCCGCGAGACCGTACATGATATCGACCAGGAGATTTCCCAACGTAATCAGGAATGCGTAGAAAAGCGTGATGCCCATGATGACCGGATAGTCGCGGCTGTTGATGGCGTCGATGAAGAGCCGGCCCATGCCCGGGACGGCGAAGACGCTCTCGATAATGATCGTGCCGGTGATAAGGCCAGCAAGCGCCGGACCGATGATGGTGATCACCGGGATCATGCCGTTACGCACGATGTGACGCGCCATGACTGACCGTGAGCGGAGTCCCTTGGCGCGCGCCGTGGTGACATGCTCCATGCGTGATGCTTCCAGCACGCTGGAGCGCGTCAGGCGCGCGATATAGGCGGCGCTTCCGGTACCCAGCGCGAGCGCAGGGAGGATATAGCTCCGCCAGTCAGTGAAGAGGACCGGGAACCAGCCGAACTGCACCGCGAAGATGATCAACAGGAAGATGCCGATGACGAAGTCCGGCAAGGTGTAACTGATGGTGGTCACGAAGAGGCTGACGTAGTCGACCATGGTGTTGTGCCGGCTCGCGGCAAGGACCCCGACAGGGATGCCGATACCCAGCGCGATGGCGAGCGCCAGGACGCCGATGGTGGCCGAGTACGGGAAGCCGTCGCCGATGACATCGACAACCGACTTGTTCACCTTGACGAACGACTCGCCGAAATCGAAGGTGACGGCGTTCTTCAGGTAGGTGAAATACTGGACGATGAGCGGCTTGTCCAGGCCATATTGCCGGTTGAACGAGGCCTCCAGGCTCGCGTCGAGATCGCGTCCCTGGGCGCCAGAGCGCGCGTCCCACGGGCTGCCGGGCGCCAGGTGCATGAGGATGAAGGTAACCGTGGCCACCAGCCACAGGACCGGGATCATCCAGAGAATTCGCCTGAAAATGTAACCAGCCACGAACATATATCCCGAAGCGAAGCGGTGAAGGACACCGCCGGGGCACCCGACAACGCGGGCGCCCCGATGGACTCATGAGTGGAGAACGCTACTCGGCGACCTTGAAGATCTTCTCGATCTGGTAGGTCGTGTCGACCAGGCTCGTCGGGTACGACACGTAGCCCTGGATGGCCGGGTTCAGCAGCGCCAGGTTCTCGCCGTGCATGTAGAACGCCACCGGCGCCTGCTCCGCGAGGAGCGCATCGGCCTGCTCGTAGAGCGGGATCGCCTCCTCGATCGGGAGCTGATCCGCCTCACGGACGAGCGCGTAGAATTCCTCGTTCTCCCAGCCCAGCGGCGCGCGGGTGCTGCCCGGACCGTAGACAAGCGACAGCCAGTTCTGCGGGTGCGGATAGTCCTCGAACCAGTTCCCCAGGTAGAAGACCAGCTCCGGGTCGCGGTTCGTGCGCATGCTCTGGAGCTGCGCGAGGTCGATCGGCGTCGGCTCGACCGTCACGCCCAACACCTGCTGGAAGTTCTGCGCCCAGAAGGTCGCCTGCTGCTGCGCGATCGCGGATTCGCTGTTGTAGTACAGCTGCTGGACCGGGAAGCCCTCGCCACCCTCGTAGCCCGCTTCGGCAAGCAGCGCCTGCGCCTGCTCCGGGTCGTACGTCTGCTGGTAGTCGGTCTGGTAGCCGGGGACGCCCTCGTGGAGGAAGGTTCCGGCCGGGATGCCGACGCCATTGAGCACCTGGTCGATATACTGCTGGCGGTTCATCGCGAACGAGAACGCCTGGCGGACACGGACATCGTCGAACGGCTCGGCGGAGTTGTTGAACGCAAGATAGTAGGTGCTGGAACCGGCGTAGCGATGGAACTGCTCGCTGAGCTCCGGATCGTTCTCGATCTGCGGGAGCTGGGTCGAGGACGGACCGATCAGGTCCAGCTCGCCCTGCTGGTAGGCGAGGAATGCGGTCTCGGAGCTATCAACCTCCTTGAAGATCAACGTCTTGATACCCGGCGCGCCGCGGAAGTAGTCGTCGTTGCGCTCGAAGACCCACTGCTGGTTCTCCGTCCATTCGACGACCTTGAACGGACCGTTGCCGACATAGTTGTTGATGTCGCGCCACCAGTCAGCGCCGTTGCCCTCGACGAGGTCCTCACGCACCGGGTAGGTCACCCACGTCGTCATGACGTAGGGGAAGTAGCCGGCGGCGTAGTCAAGATGGATCTCGAGGGTCAAATCATCGACAGCGACGATGGATTCGTCAACGACGGCGGCGAGCTCTTCCGTGGCCGGATCTTCCGGGTCGGCGCTGCGCCAATCCTCACACCCGGTAACGGCATAGAGGATGTTCGAATAGTTGCCGTTCACGACCGGGCTGCAGGCCCGCTTGATCGCATAGGCGTAGTTATGGGCGGTTACGGGCTCGCCGTCGGTGTACGTCATGCCTTCACGAAGATGGAATGTGTAGACCGTACCATCGGCAGAGACCGTGACGCGCTCGGCCGCGGCGTCAGCCGGGAGGTTTTCCTCGTTCAGCGCCAGCAGTGGCACGAAGACCTTCGACGAGATCTCGATCTCGTTCAGGAAGGCGAGCACCTGGGGGTCCGCCGTGTCGATCTCGTTGCCGAGATTGAACGTCACCGTCGCGTCGGGGTCGGCGCCTTCCGCCTCGCTTCCAGGCGCATACGCGATCTCGGCGAGCTGGAGCTCGGTCGCCTCGCCGGAAACGGGAGATGCGGCGGGCGACGCATCCTGTGCAGACGCGATGCCGGCCATGCCAAGGAGCTGCAACGCGACCAGCAGGACGGAGAAGACCGCCACCGGGCGTGCCGCTTTCCTGCGACCAAACGAACCACGATCCATGAGAGGCCTCGACATCGAACTTCTCTCCTTGTGGAGACGCGCTACGAAGACAGCGGTTGCCCGGTAGCACGCCACACATTGTCCCCTTGCCCCCTTCAAGGACAAAAGGACGCCGGATCTTCCGACTACGACGAACGGGACGACATCGCCACCCGCGCTCACTCACTGCACATTTCACCGAATTGCTTGGTGCATACCGTAAGCGTCATAGAAGAACGATGTCAAGGCAGGCAACATCGCCACCGGGGGATGGCGAGCGCAACCTACCCCACTGTTTTCATGAAACTACCCGTTTGGTCGTGATCTTGCGGTCAGGGACTCCCATATCCTTCATCGTGTACATGGTGATGCAGCCGGACGGCCGGCCAGCCATCGTTCGACAGGAGAGCCACATGTCGACCATCCGAATCCCCGCGAACCTTCTGCTTCCCCAGCGCGCCAGCCGCCGCACGATGCTGCGCGGCGCCGCGGGCCTGGGTCTCGGGCTTGGCGCGGCCAGCACCTTCGGCAATCTCGGCGCACAGGAACACCAGCACACGAGCACGCCGGTCGCCGGCGGCGGCGTGATCAGCTCGGATACGACAACAGAGACGACGGGCGACGCGACACCCCCCACCAACGTCGAGGAGACGCCATTCGAGCGCTACCACCCCTATCTCCAGCCGGTCGAGCCGGGCGACAAGGAGGTCGAGATCCTCGTCCAGGACCGGATCGTCGAGATCAAGAAGGGCACGAAGTACGCAGCGTGGACATTCAACGGCACGGTGCCTGGACCGCCGATCCGTGCGGTCCAGGGCGACAAGGTCAAGGTCCGGGTGGTCAACGAGGCGGCGATGACGCACTCGGTCGACTTCCACTCCGCGATGGTCTCGCCGGAAGAGGGCTACAGGAACGTCGTTCCGGGTGACGTCTTCGAGTGGGAATTCACGGCCCAGTACCCCGGCGCGTACATGGTCCACTGCGGCACCGCCCCGGTGCTGATGCACATCGCCGCAGGCATGTACCTGCCGATGATCGTCGACCCGGCGGGTGTCGGCTTCCAGCCGGCGGTAGAGCTGGTCCTTTCGCAGAGCGAGTTCTATACGCGGGAGGGTGCTGACGGAATCCACGAAACGGATACCGAAAACCTCTTCCAGGCGCATGGCGGCAGCCACATCATGGCGTTCAACGGCCACGCCAGCCAGTATGTGGATGAGCCGATCGAGGTGCCGGCAGGTGAGCTGGTCCGGATCTACTTCGTGAACATGGGTCCAAATGTCTGGTCGTCGTTCCATATCGTCGGCGCGATCTTCTCCAACGCCTACCTCAATGCCAACCCGCGCAACGCGATGGAAGGCATGCAGGCCCTGACGATCGGGCCTGGCGACGGCGCCTGCTTCGAGATGATCTTCCCGTCCCCCGGTCGCTATATCGCGGTGAACCATGCCTTCGGTCACGCGCAACACGGCGCGATGGCGTTCATCGACGCGGTCTAGGTTCCGGGACAGGCACGGAAACACGAACGCCCTGCGGACCGCGTTGTCCGCAGGGCGTTTTCGCGCCCGGTGATCTGCTAGAGTGCTGACGGGAGGAGCAGGGACCCGTCATCAACTGGAGCCAGCACGATGCAGCTGATGAACATCATCTACGTCAGCGACATGAAGAAATCTGTCGCCTTCTACGAATCCATCGGCCTGGAGCGTCACGGCAACGGCCCGGTCGACGGCTGGTGGAATGAGTTCCACCTCGGCGACGCGATCATCGCGCTGCACTGGGGTGGTGACCGGCCGATCCCGGAGCCATCGAAACACCTCGAGCTGCACCTGCAGGTATCGGGCGATGAGCTGGATCGGCTCTATGCGCTCTGCTTGGAGAAGGGATACCCAACCGGCGGACCGATCTCCGAGATGGGGTTCGGTCGCTTCTTCTGGATCACGGATCCGGACGGACTTTGGGTCCAGTTCAACGAAGCGACGTAAACGAAGGGCAGAGGCAATGACCGTCAAACTGGACCAGGTCGGGATCGCCGTGCAGGACATGGCGGCGTCGCTCCGCTTCTATCGACTGCTGGGGCTCCCGATCCCGGAAGGGGTCGAGAACGAGCCGCACGTCGATCTGGACCTCGGCGGGATACGCCTCGCGTGGGATACCGTCGAGATGCTCGCCGGCGTCTACGATGGCTGGGAGGAAGCCAGCGGCCACCGAATCGAGCTGGCGTTCCGGTGCGACAGCGCCGACGACGTCGATACCACCTACGCGCGGCTGACCGACGCCGGGTATCGCGGCCACAAGGCGCCGTGGGACGCGTTCTGGGGCCAGCGCTACGCGATCGTCGAGGATCCGGACGGCAACCTGATCAGTCTCTTCGCCTGAATGTAACGTCTTCGCCGCAGCCACGCTGCGCGCCAAGGGGGGGGTTATGCCATGCAGTTCCAGGATGTGCTTCGAAAACGTCGGATGATCCGGAACTTTACGGAGGAAGCGGTATCCGACGAGGTCATCGAGCGCATCGTCGAGGCCGGGCAGCATGCGCCCAGCGCCGGGTTCAGCCAGGGCGTCGTGTACGTCGTCGTGACCGAAGAGGCAACACGGCAGGAGATTGCCCGGATCGGCGGCGAAGAGTGGTATGTCCGAGCCGGGCACGAGCCGTTCATCTCCCGGGCGCCGGTCCATATCCTGATCTGCACCAGCGAGCAGGTCTACCACGACCGATACAACGAGCCGGACAAGAAGGGTAAGGGGCAGGAAGAGATCGGCTGGCCCATCCCCTACTGGCATACCGATGCCGGCGCATCACTGATGCTGGTGCTGCTCGCCGCCGTGGATGAGGGGCTCGGGACAGCGTTCATCGGCGTGCAGGACCCAACCGAGCTACAACGACTGCTGGGAATTCCGGACGAGTACATGCCGATCGGCGTGGTGATGGTGGGTCATCCGGCGCCCGACAAGAAATCCGGCTCGCTTAAGCGGGGTCGACGGAAGCTGGACGACGTCCTGCATCGGGAACGCTGGTAACGGGTCAAGCGTCGCCGTCCTGAGAGCACATCGTCGCGTTCCCCGAGCAGGCGCACGGCCTGGGGCCGGATACAGATGGTGGGGGCGTCGAGGGAGCCGGAGCGAACCCGAACAGGGTCGGCACGCCTCCCGAGTTGGTCGTAGACGATTCGCGCGTGGATGACTCCGGCGCGAGCGCTGGATCGGGCTTGCGACGGGGCGGTGCTGAGGTCATCGGCCTCCCCGCGACGGCATGGTCATCATTCCTTCCCCCAGATAGATCATGCATCAGACTCCCAATCGGGATGCCCGGTTACGGTATGATGGTTCTATCGCGCAGTAACCGGTATGGCCCTGCGGGGCCAATTGCATCTTCGCCCTCACCCGGCGGTATCACCGGGTCGCGATCGGGCTACGCCTGGAAAGGGAGACATGTCCAACGACCAGGGTCTCCATGATGCCGGAGCCAATCATCATGGCGATCCGGCGGTCCTTTCCGGGCGTCAACTCCGGATGCCACCCGCGATCCCAGGCGATCCCCTCATTGCCCGGGAGCAGGAACTTGCGTGGATCCAGCATGCCTTCGATGCGCCGGACATCCGGACGGTATCCATCGTCGGGCCAGGCGGTGTCGGCAAGACCCGACTGAGCCTCTCGGCCGCGCATGCGCTCGCGGAGCGGTACGCCGACGGCGTGGTCTTCCTTCGTCTGGACCAGGTCGCGAGGCAGAGCCTTTGGGAAGCGATCGGGCGACAGATGGCGATCATGCCGCCGGCTGGCGGCGACTGGCGCGATGTGGTGAGCCCCACGCTCGCCTGGCGGCAGATGCTGTTGGTGCTGGACAACTGCGAATCGCTCCCTGAGGCGCTGGACGCGGTTCCGGACCTGCTCGACGTGTCACCCGGGGTCGATGTGCTCGCGACCAGCCGCGAGGCGCTCCGGTTACCTGGCGAACGCGAGCTGTGGCTCCAGCCGCTCGATGTTCCCGTGGAGAGTACGAGCCTCGACACCCTGATCGACAACCCGGCGGTCCATCTCTTCTCCATGCGCGCCCGGGACGTCGATCCCTCCTTCACTGTCCACGAAGGGAATATGGAGCCCATCGGCCGGATCGTCCGCCGGCTGGACGGCCTGCCCCTCGCGCTGGAGCTGGCTGCCGCCTACCTCCGCCACCTGTCGCCGTCCGAGCTTCTCGCCATGCTGGACTCGGCGATGCCGGAGCTTGGCGGCGGCACGCGAAACCTCCCCGAGCGCCACCGATCGCTACGGACGCTTGTGGGGTGGAGCCTCGACATGCTCCCCGACCACCTGCGTTCCGCGATGATCCGGATGGCGATCTTTCCCGGCACCTTCACGCCGGACACAGTCGCCACCGTGCTCGATTCACCGTCAGCACGCCAGGGATGGAGCGCGTTGCTGGCGCTCGCCGACCGGAGCCTGGTGGTTCGGGCGCCGTCACGCGACACCGGCGAGACGACATTCTCCATGCTCCAGACGGTGCGAAGCGTGGCACGCGAGGAGCTGGAATCGACGCCCGGGCTGCTCGAAGAAACGCTGGTGCGACGCGCCCGCGCGCTGGCGGACCTGGCCCGGGATGCGGATCGCCATTATCACGGTCCGGAGGGAATCGAGTGGCTTCGTCGCATGCGCCAGCACGCTGGCGATGCGCGGATGATCGTTGATGAGAGTGAGCGGCATGCCGCCCTGCGCGATCTCGCGATCCGGATCAGCGGCGACATGTTCTGGTACTGGTACACGCAGGGCGATTATCACTGGGCTCTGCCCCGGATCGAGTCGCTGCTGGAGACACCCGGCACCAATGCGAGCGACAACGACCGAGCCCGGGCGCATGTCACGGCCGGATGGTTCTCCCAACGCATGGGCCAGATCGAGCGCGCAGAACGCCATTTTGTCGCGGCGCGCAGGTTGTTCGGCTCGACGATCGACCGGGGATCCTTGCTGGCTGGAATCGGTTACGCCTACGTGTTCACGTTCGACCGTCGCGATATCCCGTACGCGATCGAGTTGATGGAAGAGGTCACGAAGCTTGCCCCCGGCGTGGAGAACGCATGGCACGAGCAGGCCGCCGGGCATTTCGGGATCGCACTCACCCGTTACTACGAACGCGATATTGCGACAGCGCGGCAGCACCTGGTGGAAACCGTGCGTCTCGGCCGGGCCCACAGCGACGCGCAGACGATCGGCATGTCGCTGATGTATCTCGCGCATGTCGATCGGGCGGAAGGCTCTCCGATCGAGGCGTTCTGGAAGCTGCGGGAAGCCCTGCCGCTGCTGATGGAGATCGGGGATATCGCGACCACGGCGCTGCTGCTGGGCATCGTCACATCGACGCTCACCGAGCTGGGCAACTACGATTTGGCCGCCGACGCTTTCGGGCTCAGCGAATACCTCAGGACAACGATGGGCGCCCCGCGCTCGCCGCTCGAGCAGCCGGAGATGGATGACCTGCGGACGCGCCTGGAAGAGGTCACCGGTGATGCCGTGCGGATGGATCGCGCGACCGACCTCGAAGGGACGATCGACCGGCTGCTCCGGTACCATCCCGAGCCGGAAAGCGCCGAGCGGGCCAGCATCTCCGCACCGGGCCTGCTGCTCTCGCCGCGCGAATTGGAAGTACTTCATCTCATCGCGCGGGGGATGACCGCGCCGGAGATCGCGGAGGCCCTGTATATCAGCCGGCATACGGTGAAGCGGCATATGGCGAACATCCGGGAAAAGCTTGGTGTGCGGTCGCAGGCGGCGGCGGTTGCGGCGCTGCGGAACGCCTCGTGATCGAGAAGCAGGCGCACCGAAGCCCCCGACTCAGAGTTGGGGGACCTTTTCGAAGGCTTCGGTGAGCATCCTGCCAGTGCAGGAACACGTTCAATGCGGTGAGCCAGCCGGTAACAACGAGGTCCGGAACAAGAATGTCGGGGCACCACTCCCGGTCTTTAGGATGTAGACCTCTCCTGCCTCACCTGTCACCATGTTGCCTCTTGCCGTCAAAATGCGGAATGGCCCCAATGGGCCAATTCGGGTCCATCCAGGCCAGGATGAACGCCTCACGCCTGGCACCTCTCACAGTGAACCGCATCGCCCGAGCCTGACGTATAGTGGAACCCTTCCCTGACGACGAGGTCAGCATCGATCGCCAGCGCCTATCCGGAGTTCGTCCGTGTCATCTGCCATTCCTTCGTCCTCCCCGGGCCAGCCACGCCTGCACTACGCGTGGGTGATGTTCATCGTCACCTTCATCGTGCTTCTCGGGGCGTCTGGCTTCCGGTCGGCGCCCGGCGTGTTGATCGTGCCGCTGCAGGAGGCGTTCGGCTGGGATCGGGCGACGATCTCCCTGGCGGTGTCGATCAACCTGCTCCTCTTCGGGTTCATGGGTCCGTTCGCGGCCGCGCTGATGGAGCGCTTCGGCATCCGGCGTGTTGTCGCCAGCGCCCTCGCCGTGATCGCCAGTGGCGCAGCGCTGACGCTGGTGATGACGGAGCCGTGGCATCTTTACCTGTCTTGGGGCGTGATGGTCGGGTTGGGCGCGGGGTGCATGGCGACCGTGCTCGCGGCGACGGTTTCCGTGCGCTGGTTCGCCGCGCGCCGAGGGCTCGTCACCGGCGCGCTCACCGCTGCCAGCGCGACCGGTCAGCTCGCGTTCCTGCCGCTCATCGGCTGGCTGGCGGACCGCTACGGCTGGGAAGCGGTCTCGATCACCGTCGCCCTGATGTGTGCCTCGGTCATTCCGCTGGTCGTGATCTTCATGCGGGATCGTCCGGCGGACCTGGGCCTTCGACGGTATGGCGCGACGGCGGAGGATGTGCCGCCGGGCCCTCGTGTGAACCCGATCGGCGCGGCTTATTCGAGCCTGAAGATGGCGTCGCGCTCCGGCGATTTCTGGATCCTTGCGGCGACGTTTTTCGTCTGTGGAGCGACCACGAACGGCCTGATCGGCACGCACCTGATCCCCGCCGGGCATGATCACGGGATGAGCACCGTGGCCGCCGCGAACCTGCTGGCGCTCATCGGCATCTTCGACATTGTCGGGACCATCGGCTCCGGGTGGCTGACGGACCGCTTCGACCCGCGCAAGCTGCTCTTCATGTACTACGCGTTCCGCGGGCTCTCGCTGCTGGGGCTCACGTACGTCCTCGGGTCGGTGAACTTCGGGCTGGTCGCCTTCATCGTTTTCTACGGGCTGGACTGGGTCGCCACCGTGCCGCCAACGATCGCGCTGTGCACGCAGGCGTTCGGTACCCGCCAGGGTCCGCTGGTCTACGGCTGGGTCTTCGCGGCGCACCAGGTGGGAGCGGCCGTGGTCGCCTACCTGGCCGGGGTTACCCGCACGATCACCGGCGATTACGCGCTAGCCTTCAATTTCGCCGGAGCGCTGGCGATCATCGCGGCGATCCTGATCCTGCAGATGAATCCTGCTGCACGCGATGCCCAGCCGGTGCCCGTAGAACCGGCGCCATCCCGGGCATCGTAAAGAACGAGTCGACGTCGGGTCAGGCAGCGGCGACGGTTCGACGCGCTCCTGTGCGAAGTGAAGTGAACGCCCCTGTGGCCGGGAGCATCGCCTCGATCTCCTCCACCCCGAACATGTCGAAGAGCAGCTCATCGTTCGCGGTGATCATGCCCACGGCGGCTTCGTAAGCCTCAGCGAATTCGGCTATGGGAGAGAAGAAGATCACCTCGATCGCGTAAGAGCCCGCCAGGTGAAGCTCGGTGACGTAGACCCATGGCTCGGGATAGTCCTCCGTCGGCGCGGAGATGTGGACCACGGCCCCAGTGGTCTCGGTCGCCGTGAACCGAAGCGCCTCACCGCCGGGCATCCACTCGTCGATATAGGCCGGATCCGCCCACCATGCCACGTATTCCCGGACCGTAGCATCCCCGGACCAGTCCCAACCGGAGATGTAAATACCGGACTGCGTACCCTGCAGGGACAGGTAGTGGGTGGTCAGTCCCTCAAGGGTCCACCATCCGTCATACGACCAGGGCGAGGAATAGGACACCGTGAAGCCAAACTCGTCGCTGGTGAAGGAACCGGTGGTCGCCTCGGGTGTGGTGGTGTCCGCATCCGTGCTGTCTGACCCGAAGATGTCCCTGAGCAGGTCGCTGGTCTCGTCATCGATCGGAGGCACGGTCGCCGGCGGCGAAGAGCCTCCTGGCTGGGCAACCGCAGGGCCGGCCGGCGCCAGCACCAGCGCCACGAACAGCACCATCAGAAGGATGGCCGGCACACGAGCGCTGCTTCGGACATTTAATGGCGTTGTCCCGGTTCTCATGGTTCACCTTCCCGAATCTGCATATATTCGATCTCGGATTAATACGACAACGATCACAACCACGTCCGTGTTCCTCACAGACCTGTATCCTGTCGGGTGGTTCCCCGGTAGACTGCATTGCAGGCCGACCGTCGCATCAGCAGGAGCATCCCGGTGAAATTCGCCTTCAATATCCCGAATTTTGGCACCTTCGCAGACGTCGAGACACTGGTGGATCTTGCGGTCACCGCCGAGGCGGCGGGATGGGACGGCTTCTTCCTCTGGGATCACGTCTGGTCGGATGACGACACGCCGTTCGTCGACCCATGGATCGCGTTGACCGCAATCGCCGTGGCAACGCGTCGCATTCGGATCGGCACGATGGTCACACCCCTCCCCCGCCGCCGTCCGTGGACCTTCGCGCGACAGACGGCGACGCTTGACCATCTTTCGCATGGACGGTTGATCGCCGGGGTGGGCATCGGTGGCGACGGCTGGCGCGAGTACAGCGCGTTTGGCGAAGATTCCGACGCAAAACGTCATGGCGCGATGCTCGACGAGGCGCTCGATGTCGTGACGGGTCTTTGGTCCGGCGAGCCGTTCTCGTACAGCGGCGAGCACTACACCATCGACAACGCCCGCTTCCTGCCCACGCCACGGCAGCAGCCGCGCATCCCGGTCTGGGTCGCCGGTTTCTGGCCGAACAAGCCGCCCTTCCGCCGCGCGGCACGGTGGGACGGCGTCTTCCCGATCGGGAAAGACCAGGACATGTCGCCGGACGACATCCGGGCGATGCTGGAATACATCGGGCAGCATCGCGACGCCGATACGCCCTTCGATGTCGCCGTCAACGGCCGCGTCTACTCGCTGGACGATGTCGAGCAACCGGCCAGCGTGGCGGACTACGAGGCGGCCGGCGTGACATGGTGGATGGACGTGTTCACGGGCGATGTCCCGGCGAGCCGCGTCCGGGCCCACATCGCGCAGGGACCTCCTTCGTAGATCGGAAGGGATATCCGGCATGGCACGAACGCGAGACGAGGACATTACGATCCCCATTCGTGACGGCGTGCTGCACGGCTTCCTCGCCGTCCCCCCGGATGCCACCGACATCGTCGTCTTCGCCCATGGCAGCGGAAGCAGCCGGCATAGCCCGCGCAACCGGGGCGTGGCGGAGGCGCTGAACGACGCCGGCTTCGCCACGCTTCTCTTCGATTTACTCACGGAGCGCGAGGATGCGATCGATGCGCGCACCCGCGAATTCCGGTTCGACATCCCGATGCTGGGCGAGCGACTGGTCATCGCCACGGACTGGCTGGCGACCCGCGCTGATACGGCATCCTTGCCGGTCGGCTATTTCGGAGCCAGCACCGGCGCGGCCGCGGCGCTGATCGCGGCGGCTGAGCGGCGCGACACGCGCGCCATCGTCTCGCGGGGGACGTCCGGACCTTGCGGGCGACGCGCTGCCGCGGGTTCAGGCCCCGACGCTGCTGATCGTCGGTGAGCGGGACGAGGTCGTGATCGGCATGAACGAAGACGCCCGACGACAGATGAGTGCACCGACGGAGATGGTCGTCGTTCCCTGCGCAACCCACCTCTTCGAGGAGCCCGGCGCGATGGACGAGGTCACGCGACACGCGACGGAGTGGTTCCGACGTTATCTCTCGCAGGTCTGAGGAATGCCGAACCCCGGTGCAACCGGTCTTCCGACGAAGATCCTCACTCTCCTCCGTTGGCCCGTATGGACGACAATCAGGGTCGATACGGATGCAGGAGGGTTCATGAAACACGCACTGAACGCACCGAACTTCGGCACATTCGGCGATATCCACCAGCTCGTGGAGTTCGCGCGGGAAGCCGACGCGGCCGGCTGGGACGGCTTCTTCCTCTGGGATCATCTCCAGACTATCGACCTGCCGCCCGAAGACCCGGTCATCGACCCATGGATCGCGCTGGCCGCCATGGCCGGTGCCACAGATCGATTGCGGCTCGGCGCCCTGGTCACGCCGCTCTCGCGCCGTCGTCCGTGGAAAGTCGCGAAGGAAACGGTCACGCTGGATCACCTGTCGGACGGGCGCCTGATCGTCGGAGCCGGGATCGGTGGCGACTTCTACCGGGAATTCAGTGGCTTTGGCGAGCCGGTGGGCGACCGGTTGCACGCCGCGAAGCTGGACGCGGCGTTGCAGGTCCTGGTCCGCCTCTGGAGCGGCGAGCCGGTGACCTTCGAAGGTGAGCACTATCGCCTGGACAACATCACGTTCAACCCCTCGCCGGTGCAGCAGCCGCGCATTCCGATCTGGCTCGCTGGGGTCTGGCCTGGCACGAAACCGTTCCAGCGAGCCGCGAGATGGGATGGCGTCGTCCCGCTCCGTCGCGGCGGCGATCGCTTTACGCCGGACGATATTCGCGACATGCTGGCGTACATCGGGCAATTCCGGACAAGCGAGGATCCGTTCGACGTCGTGATCACGACGCGCTCTCACAAGGCCGGAGCCACGGATCCCGTGCCGTCGGACGCATACCTGACCGAGCTGTCCGCGCTCGAGGATGCAGGAGTAACGTGGGCGATGGAAGGCCTGGACCTGACACCGGGCGTGGACGAGGTGCTTGCTGTGATCCAGCAGGGGCCACCGCGCCCCTGATCGATCTCACCTCCCGTACCGCCGGAGACAAGCTCCGGCGGTACGGGATACACACCCCTATCGAGAATCGCTGCGACCCAGCCTCCCATCTGCTATCGTGAGTCGGCGGATATTCGACCGAGAACCTCAGGTGACCCTGTGACAGAGCACCGAGACACCAATCCCGCGATCACCGTTCGTGACCTGCGCAAGACCTACGTCGTGCCGGAGCGCGAGGCGGGGCTGAAAGCCGCGCTCACCTCCCTGGTTCGTCGGAAGACGCGGGAGGTCGAGGCCGTACGCGACATCTCGTTCGACATCGCGCCCGGCGAGATCGTCGGGTTCCTCGGGCCGAACGGCGCGGGGAAGACGACGACGCTGAAGATGCTCTCCGGCCTGCTCCACCCGACCTCGGGCGAGGTCGACGTGCTCGGGTTCACGCCGTGGGAGCGCGACCGGGCCTACCTGCGGCAGATGGCGCTGATCATGGGGCAGCGAAACCAGCTGCAGTGGGATATCCCGGTTATCGACTCGTTCCAGCTCAACAAGGCAATCTTCCAGATCCCCGAGACCGACTACCGGAAACGCCTGGACGAGCTGGTCGACTGGCTGGAGCTAGGCGACCTCATCAACAAGCCGGTGCGCAACCTTTCCCTCGGCGAGCGGATGAAATGCGAGATCGCCGGGTCACTGCTGCACTATCCGAAGATCCTGTACCTCGACGAGCCGACGATCGGCCTCGACGTCGCGATGCAACGAAAGATCCGGTCGTTCGTCGCGGAGTACAACGCCCGCACCGGCGCATCGGTGATGCTGACCAGCCACTACATGGCCGACGTCGAGGCGCTCTGCAAGCGTGTCATCGTCATCCATCACGGCACGCTGCTCTATGATGGCGACCTCGCCGGCCTCGCCCGGGAATTCGCGCCGCAGAAGACGATCGTCGTCGAGTTCGAGGAGGGAGAGCCAGTTCCCGACGACCGGCTCCAGGCCATGCTGCCGGCCGAAGCATCGATCGTCTCGCGCTCGGACGCCGGATTGACGCTGACCGTGCCGAAGTCGGAGACGGCACGACTCGCGGGACGCCTCCTCGCGGAGCTTCCCGTCGCCGATCTCAACATCGAGGAGCCGCCGTTCGAGGAAGTAATCGAGAAGGTTTTCGAGAGCGAGGCAAAGCCAGTTTCCGAAAGGGCCGTAACAGCATGAGCGTCCAGGAGCGTCAGCGGGCATCCTGGCGTGCCTTGCTGGAATACTACCGGAGCCAGTTCGCGATCGACATCTCGCTCAACACCGCCTATCGCGGCGCGACGGCGATCTGGGTCTTCTCGTCGATCATGCAGCCGCTGGTGTCGCTCGTCGTCTGGCGGACCGTTGCCGGGCCGGACGGCGAGGCTGGCGGGTTCACGGCGGACCAGTACACCGCCTACTTCATCATGGTGCTGATCGTCAGCAACATGACGTTCATCTGGCACATGTGGGAGTTCGAGTGGCGCATCCGCACCGGCGCCTTCTCTCCCCTGCTCCTGCGTCCGATCCACCCGATCCACAACGACATCAGCGAAAACCTCAGCTTCAAGGTGCTCGGCCTGGTCGGTATCATCCCGGCCGCGATCATCATCGGCATCGTCTTCAATGCCGACTTCGGCGGCACGACGCCGATACACATCCTCGCCTTCATCCCCGCGCTGCTGTTCGCGATGGCGTTGCGGTTCATCGTCGAGTGGACGCTAGCGCTGGCCGCCTTCTGGCTGACGAAGGTCTCGGCGATCAACAACCTGTTCGACGTGATGTTCCTTTTCCTGGGCGGCCAGTTCGCGCCGCTGGACGTGATGCCCGGCTGGATCCAGTCGCTGGCGCTGTTCTCGCCCTTCCCCTGGAGCATCGCCTTCCCGGTCGAAGTCGCGCTCGGGCAGCGATCGGGGACAGAGATCCTGGTCGGATACGGAGCCCAGCTCGCCTGGATCGGCATTGCCGGGGCGGTGCTGACGCTGGTCTGGAGACGGGCGACGAGCAAGTACAGCGCGGTGGGAGCGTAGACGCATGCAGGAAGAACGCCTCCCCGGCGGGTTCATCAACGAGGTCGTGCGCGTTGGCGACACGGTCCGCCGCAAGCGCGTGCAGGGCACCGATCTTGTTCCCCGCCTCCTGCGCCATTTCGAGATGGCTGGTTGGTCCGGCGCGCCCCGCTTCCTCGGGGTCGACGAGCAGGGCCGCGAGATCCTCGGCTATATCGACGGCTACGTGCCAGTCGACCGGGTAATCCCCTCCTTCATCAGTTCGGATGTGTCGCTGGCCGCCATCGCGCGACTGGTGCGCGAGTTCCATGATTTGACGGCGGGAACCGAATTGGCCGGGGATGAGGAGGTCGTTTGTCACAACGATCTTTCACCAAAGAACACGGTCTACCGGGAGGAGAACGACGACCTGAAGCCGATTGCGTTCATCGACTGGGACCTCGCCGAGCCGCGCCCGCGCGTCTACGACCTCGCGCAAGTGTGCTGGAAATTCCTCGATCTCGGCCCTGCCGTCCTTGACCTCGCCGAATGCAGCCGGAAGATGCGGCTGATCTGCGACGCCTACGGGCTGGCTGATCGATCGGCTCTGGTGGATGCGATCATCTGGTGGCAGGAAGCGACCATTTGGGGCATCGAGACCGGCGCAGCGGAAGGGAAGCCGGAGATGCTCAGACTGCGCAACGCCGGGTTCCTACCCGAGATCCGCGCCGCGATCGACTGGATGCGCCTACATCGCGCCACGCTAGAAGGGGCACTGTGATGCATGCGCTGACCGTCGCCCGGACATTTTTCCGGCTCGGGCTGCTGAACATCATGCAGTACCGGTCGGACTTCTTCATCTCGCTGCTCAACGTGGTGATCACGCTAGGCACGCAGCTGCTGGGCCTGGCGGTAATCTTCGGGCAGACCGAGGACCTGCGCGGGTGGACGCGGGACGACCTGATCGTGCTGATCGGTATCCACATGCTCGTCGGCGGGTTGCTGGGGCTGGTCATCCGGCCTTCGATGCAGGCGTTGATGGAGGGGATCCGGCTCGGGACGTTCGACTTCGTGCTCACGAAGCCGGTCGATTCCCAGCTCTTCACGAGCGTGCAGAAGGTCGCGCCACAGAGCACGACGGACATGCTGTTCGGGCTTGGCGTGATCATTGTCGGGATTACGCGACTGAACGAGGATCTCTCCGCCGGGAGCGTCCTCCTCTTCCCGGTGATGCTGCTGGCCGGGACGGTCATCATCTACAGCTTCATGCTGTTCCTGTCGACGCTGGCATTCTGGTTCGTGCGGCTGGACAACGTGCTGGTGATCTTCCAGACGATGTTCGGCAACGCCGGATCGTGGCCGATCACGATCTACCCGGGTTGGCTCCGCACCACCCTCACCTTCTTCGTCCCGGTCGCCTTCGCCGTGACGATCCCCGCTGAGAGCCTGACCGGCCGGCTGGATGCGCCAACGGCCTTGCTCACGCTGGCCCTCGCCGCTCTCTTCTTCGCGGGTGCGCGATGGTTCTGGCGCTATGCCCTGCGGCACTACACCGGCGCATCGGCCTAGTGTCCTCTCCCCTGGGCCAAGAGCTCACCGGTCAACGATCTTGCAATCCAACCTGGCTTCCGAGCCGCGCCACGATACAGGCGGCTGAAACCGGCTGCAGTGGTTGCACCAGCAGGTCGATGACATCGAATCCGTGCTCCTGGAGGGACCCCGGCATCGACCGGGCGAACTCTTGGGTACGCGTTTCAGTCGGCGGCTGGAGGAAGACCAGCAATCGTCTGCCCGGACGCAACAACCTCCGCGCGGCTGGCAGTGCCTCACCCGGCTTGAGCCAGAGATCGTTGACATTGATCGCGAAGAGCGTATCGAATGGTTCCAGTATCTCGACGGCTTCGTGCAGGGAGGTCGTCGCGAATCCCGCCCTCCCCGCTTCGACATGCGCGCGGTTCCGCTCGCCGGCCGCTGCGATCGCCTTCGCCGACCGGTCGATACCGGTAATCACGCCGGTCGTGAGCAGCGGAGCGATAAGCGAGACGGCCACGCCGGTCCCGCACCCTACTTCGAGGATCCGCTCATCGGTCTTTACCCCAAGCACGTCCACGGCCCATGAGATACGATCCGGCACCTTCGTCATCCCGGCTCCTCGCGTTGCCATCGAAAACGATCGTTCCCCTTGACAGGGTTTCGACTCGTGATAGCGTAACGCTCATCACGATTCACCTATTCCCTCGGGGCTCTCCGTTAGCGCGTACCGTACAGGGGAAGTTCATATGACCGTTCGTGGCAGGCCCGAGCATTTCGTGTCGTCGGTGACGAAACCGGACGACTTTGACGACTTCTGGGAGGAGGTCGAGGCCGGGCTCGATGCCCAACCGTTCGAGCCGGAGCTCCGGCACATCCCGGAACGGTCGACGCCTGAGGTCGACGTCTACGAGCTGCACTACGTGAGCCTCGACGGTTTGCGCATCGCGGCGTGGTACTGTCGTCCGAAACCGGAGTATCTCCAACCTCCCTATCCTGGCCTGGCAGTGTTCCCCGGGTATGTGTCGGAGCCGACGCTGCCCAAATCGTGGGCGAAGCTGGGGTATTCGGCGATCGGTGCCGCGCCGCGCGGGAAGCTCCGCTCCAACAGCCAGTACAATCCCGGCTACCCCGGATTGCTGGTCGACCGCATCACCGACAAGAACACCTATGCCTATCGCGGGTTCTACGCGGATGCCTTGCGCGTGATCGATGTGCTACAGGCGCTGCCCGAGGTCGACGCCTCGCGCATTGGCGTGTTTGGCGGAAGCCAGGGCGGCGCATTGTCGCTGGTCACCTCGGCGCTACGGGCAGACGTGGTCAAATGCGCGGCCGTCTCGGCGCCCTACCTCACCGGGTTCATGGATTCCGCCGCCCTGACCCGCTCCTATCCCTACGAAGAGATCAACGAGTACCTCCGCCTCTACCCGGAGCGGGAGGCACAGGTGCGTGAGACGGTCAGCTACTTCGATTGCCTCAACCTGGCCCCGAAGATCACCGCGCCGATGTTGCTCTACATCGGGCTGGCGGACGACATCTGCCCGCCGGAGACGGCATATGCGTTGCGCGAGCGCCTGACGGGCGACTGCATCCTGCACGCGTATGAAGGCGCCGGGCACGAGGCCGGCGTGTATTGGGAGATGCCGAAGGTCGAAGCCTTCCTTGCCGAGCACCTGCAGCCGCGCACGCCAAGCAAGGTCGACACCGATATCCCGGAGGAATGGTGATGGCATCCACAACAACCGATACGACCACGCAATGGTGGGCCGGCATCGACGACGATCTCTCCCGTCTCCCGGCGAAACCCGAATTCACGCATGATGCCCTGCGCTCCAGCGAGCACTTCGATATGTACCGGGTGCGGATGACCAGCGTGGACAACTACGTCATCGCCGCCTGGCTCAACATCCCGAAGGGCGAGGGCCCGTTCCCTGCCGTGATGTACACGCCGACGCACATGAGCGTGGTCACGCCGGCGCCCTACGAATTCCGTATGCGCGCGGTGACGATGAACGTCATCAGCCGCGGGCAGCGTGGCGCGGACAAGCCCTACGCCGCCGCATTTCCCGGCCACCTCACCGTCGACATCGAGGACCCGCAGAGGTATGTCCAACGCGGCGTGGTCGCCGATACCATCCGCGCGTGGGAGGTGTTGCGCGATCACCCGAAGGTCGATCCGGACCGGATGGCGATGATCGGAAACGACCTCGCCCTGCTCGTCGATGAACGCCGGCCGGGCGCGAAGGCAATCCACGTTACCGGGAGCTTTTGGTATCGCCTGCCGGAGATCGCCGCGAAGACGGACATGTACCCGTTCGAGGAGATCAACGACTACCTGCGCTGGCGCCCGGAAGCGAAAGACGCGGTCCTTCGGACCCTCTCCCTCCTCGATCCGGTGCACCAGGCCGACCGGATCCGCGCCAATGTCCTCTTCCATCGTGACCAGGACAGCCCGGTCCTGGATGATGAATGGTTCGCGCCGCTCGTCGGGCGAATGCAGGTGACGCCGTCGTACCTCGACATGACGCATCAGGGACAGGTCGATTACGACGCCGTCGACGCCTGGCTCTCGAACCAGATCGTGATGGAACCGTTCCCCCGCAGCTGGACGCCGGAGGACATCGGTCCATGGTCGGTGTAGCGAGGAACGCCGCCACGCGGGACCTGCATGCCGAGCTGGGTCTTCGGCGCGTTATCAACGCGGCCGCCACGCTGACATCGCTCGGCGGGTCGCTGATGCCGCCGGAGGTCATCGAGGCGATGGCCGAGGGCGCCCGGCAGTTCGTCGATTACAACGCGCTTCATACGGCGGTTGGGGCGCGCATCGCGGAGATGACGCAGAACGAGGCGGCGTTCATCAGTTCCGGCGCGGCCGCCGGGGTCTGCCTCTCGGTCGCCGCTAGCATGACCGGAAACAACCTTTCGCTCGTCCGCTCGTTCCCGGATGCCGACGCCTTCCCGCGCAACGAGGTCCTCGTCTACCGCTCCCAGCGCAATGGTTACGATTATGCCGCAAGCATGACCGGGGCGCGGCTGATCGACGTTGACGCCGATCCCGACACGCTGCGGGACCTGATCGGCGAGCGAACCGCCGCCGTGCTCTGGTTCGCGGGAACCCGGCTGCGTGGCGACAGCCCGCCGATCGAGCAAATCGTTACCATCGCACATGAGGCCGGTGTGCCGGTCATTGTCGATGCCGCAGCGCAGATCCCGCCTGTCGCAAATCTTTGGCACTTCACCCGAGAGGTCGGCGCCGATATCGCGATCTTCAGCGGTGGCAAGGGCCTGCGCGGGCCACAATCGAGCGGTCTCGTTCTCGGGCGGCAGGAGATCATCGACGCGATCCGCCTGAACGCTTCGCCGAACTACTCCATCGGACGGCCGATGAAGGTCGGAAAGGAGGAGCTGTTCGGGATCTTCGCTGCCGTCGAGTGGACCCTGGCGCAGGACGAGCCAGCAATCATCGCCCGCTACGAGGAGATCGTGCGGTTCTGGCTGGCGGGCCTGGATGGCCTTCCCGGCGTGGAGTTCACGCGCGGGTTCCCGAGCGAGGCGGGCCAGCCCCACGCGCGGGTGATCGGCAGGGTGCTGCCGGGATCGCCGATGAGCCGGGACGATATCCACCGGGCCTTGTGGGAGCGAGATCCGGCCATTGCCGTCCTTCCGGAGGGAGACGACCTCTTCACCCTGAACCCGCAGACGATCGAGCCAGGCGAGGAAGTACTGGTGCTGGAGGCGGTGCAAGAAGTTCTCCGGGGACACTGAGCCATGTTCAACCTCCAGTCCCGGATCCTGCCTATGTGGCCAGCGCATGGACATGGACGGTGAGACGTCGAGGTATCTGGGGCACAGGTCCGGGGAGGAGGCGTAAATTCCGCGGCAGCGATCCTCCGGGAGCTGCCGAAGACGTGATCGTCGTCGCCATTCTTTGAGTTGGGGCTCGTCGCGGTCGTATAGTGCCTCCCGAGAAAGGAAGAGGCACGACACTCCATGAGCATCGAACCACCAAAAAAAGAAACGTCCCGCGGCATCCCGGGAATGGTCATCCCCCTCGCTTTCGTCTCCGTGATCCTGCTCGGGGCAATCCTGGTGTTCGGCGCCCTGGCGTTCGACATCAACATTCCGGGTATTTCAGAGGAAGAACCGGAGCTCGCCCGGCCGGAAGACGTTCTCGAGGACACCGGATTCGTGGTACGCGAGCGCAGTAGCGCCGACGAGACGACCATCGTCCGGGTCGAGGTGACGGTGGCCAATACCGCCGACCTGCCCGTCCCCGCCTTCCAGCTGGCGGTGCAGTGCGACGATGGCGGCTATGTCTCCGCGATCCAGGAGGTCAGCGGGATGGACGGCGGCGACAGCCGGACCGTCTCGATGGAGCTGATGGGCCGTGGAGAGCCGGAGTGCGGGGCCCCGGTCGTGGAGTTCGCGTCACAGCGGTCCGAAAGCTGACCCGCTGGTACTATTGATTCGAGCGAAGGTCCTGCGTGGTATGCGGAATGCATGGAGCCGGCAGGCGAATCATGGCACGGGTCCGGGCCAGCCGGACAGGAGTTGGAGCACAGATGGCCTTTGTGACACGTAAGTTCGCGCATCCGGGTCAGACGCTTGCGCCGGGCAAGGGTTTCGTCCCGATGGCGCCGGGCGCGGTCGATTCTCCGCAGGAGCCTGGCGAGGTCCCGGACAAGTCGTCGGTGCCGGAGCGTGGTGTCCTGCCGGTCGACATCCCGGAGGAAGGCGCCCGCCGTCCGCTGACGGAGTACGCGACGTCGCAGACGATCATGGGCGTGTACGAAAAGGAAGGGCTCGACCCGCTGGACCCGGAGCGGTTCACGCAGGCGCCGCCGAGCTATGAGGAGCGACGCAAGGCGACACCCGAGTTGCGACCGACGCTGCGCCCCCTGCCGGGATACGCGCTCAGCGTGTCCGGGCAGCGTTTGAGCCGCCAGCTCGAGGCGATCGAGGCGCAGGCACAGGCCGAGCAACCGATTGATCCCGCCCAGTAGGGCGCTGAGGAAAGAAGCGATATGGTCAAGGAGCCGGGTTTCCGTTCGAGGAATCCGGCTCTTGCGCTTTCCAAGCCTAAGAAATCGAATTCTGTACGCAATTTCCTGAAAAGAATCAACGGGATATCTGGCCAAAATCTGGACTATAATCGGGGAACAGGGTGGGTTACGCAGGTATCCCACGGATGTCACCCGACGCAGGTCCCCTTCGCTTTATCCGGGACCCTGACAACCGGAGAGCGTACGCTCGCCCGGTTTTGTTCTATTACGCCGCATCGGATACGTCCCATGTGGTCTGAACAGTGCAGGGTCCGCCGGTTCACCGGGATGATGTAACACCGGGATGGTATGCGCAGCATGGCGTTCCGGACAGGCAGGGGCAACGATATGCGTACCGCCAGGGAAGATGGAAAGCGGCAGACGTCGGCAGCGGAGCCGAAGAACACGTCTGCCGGGCATGTTCGGGAAGGACAGGCGCAGGTGCAATTCGACGCAGAAGCCCTCGTTGGCTTCTATCAGCAGATGGTAGAGATCCGCTTGTTCGAAGACGCTGCCAGCAAGGCATTCCGTCAGGGCAAGATCGGCGGTTATCTCCACGTGTACAGCGGCCAGGAAGCCGTCGCGATGGGCTTCATCAATTACTTGCAGGAGGGCGACCTGACGATCACGGCCTACCGTGACCACGCGCACGCCATCCTGCAGGGTGCGGATCCGAAGGCTGTGATGGCGGAGCTCTATGGCAAGGGCACCGGCATCGTGAAGGGCAAGGGCGGCTCCATGCACCTCTTCCACGCGGAAGGCGGGATGATGGGCGGCTACGGCATCGTCGGCGGGCACATTCCGCTTGGCGTCGGCATGGCCTACGCCAAGCGCTATCGCGGCGAGGACGGCATCGTCCAGCTCTATTACGGCGACGGCTCGATGCACAACGGCGCCTTCCACGAGGCAGCGAACCTTGCTGGCCTCTGGGGCAAGAGCGAGATGTGCCCCTGCCTCTTCATCCTCGAAAACAACCAGTACGGCATGGGCACCAGCGTCGAGCGCGCGACGGCGATGACGGACCTCGGCAAGAAGTACGAGTCCTACGGCATCGAATGGGAGCGCGTCGACGGCATGGATCTCGAAGCGGTCCTCGAGGTCGCCGAGCGAGCCACGAAGCGTGTCCGCGAGACGGGCAAGCCGTATGGCATCGAGGCGTACTCCTACCGGCTGGTCCCGCACGGGGCGGCCGACTTTCTCGAGAAGTACCGCACCAAGGAAGAAGTCCGGAAGTGGCGCGAGAAGGATCCGATCACGACCCTCGCTGCGCGCCTGCTAGACATGGGCGTTGAGGAATCCCGGCTGGAAGAGATCCGCGCCGCGGCGAAGGAGAAGGCAGACGAAGCGGCGAAGTTCGCTGACGAGAGCCCGGAACCGGACCTCTCGGAGCTGCTGACCGACGTCTACGCCGAGGGCGTTCCCGTCGAAGCTGCCGGGTAATTGCGGAGTCGCGCACCCTCCCCACGACTGGTGAGGGCGGAACAGGACAGAAAGGGATTCTGCTGATGGCAGTCATGACCTACCGCGACGCGCTCCGCAGCGCGATGGCGGAAGAGATGGAGCGCGACGAAAGCGTCGTTCTCCTCGGCGAGGATATCGGTATCTATGGTGGTACCCACCTCGTCACCAACGGCCTGATCGACCAATTCGGGCCGAAGCGGGTGATCGACACCCCCATTGCCGAGGGTGGCTTCACCGGCGCGGCGATCGGCATGGCGATGGCCGGCATGCGGCCAATCGTCGAGATGATGACGTGGAACTTCTCGTTCCTCGCCGCCGACCAGATTATCCAGAACGCTGCGAAGCTGCGGTACTTCTCGGGCGGGCAGGTCAACGTGCCGCTCGTGATTCGCGGCCCAAATGGCGGCGGCGTCCAGCTCTCGGCGCAGCACACTCACTCGCTCGAGGGCTTCTACGGTCACTTCCCGGGCCTGAAGGTCGTCTCTCCGGCAACGCCGGAGGACGTGAAGGGCATGATGCTCCACGCGATCCGTGACCCAGACCCGGTGATCTTCCTCGAAGCCGGCGCCCTGTACGGTATCAAGGGCGAGGTTCCCGAGGGCGACTTCGAGGTCGAGTTCGGCAAGGCGCGCGTTGCCCGCGAGGGTACCGACGTGACGCTAATCGCCTACGGGCGGCAGGTGCCGATGCTCCTGAAGGTGGCGGACCAGCTCGAGGAGCAGGACATCAGCGCCGAGGTCATCGACCTCCGCTCGATCCGGCCGTTCGACAAGGAGACGATCGTCGAGTCGGTGCGCAAGACGCACCGGGCGGTCGTGGTCCAGGAACAGTGGCGCTACTTCAGCGTCGCCTCCGAGGTCTGCGCGGTCCTCCAGCACGAGGCGTTCGACGACCTCGATGCGCCGGTCGAGCGCGTGAGTGGCGCGGAAGTCCCGGCCCCCTATGCCCGCAATCTTGAAATCGCCGCGTTCCCGAGCGTCGAGCAGGTCATCAGCGCCGCCCGCCGGGTCCTGTATCTGGAGAAGTAGACACCCATGGCTGAAGTCATCATGCCGAAAATGGGCGATGCCATGGAGGAGGGCACCCTCCTGAAGTGGCTGAAGGCCGTCGGGGACCCGGTTTCCGAGGGTGACGCCCTCGCGGAGATCGAGACCGACAAGGTCACGCTCGAGATGGAAGCGCAGGAAGACGGCTTCCTCACCAATATCTTTGTTGAGGAAGGCGCGGTCGTACCTATCGGTGAGGCCGTCGCAACGATCGGCTCCGAGGACGAGGTCGGCAAGGGCGCTCCCGCCCCTGCAGCGAAGTCCGAAGAGGCAGCTGAGGACGCCGCGGAGGCGACCGAGGCCGTTCCGGGCGCCGAGGAAGCGACTTCCGAACAGGAAGAGGCCGCTCCCGCCGCGGCTGAGGGCGCCGCCGACCAGGTGGCAGACCGCCGGCCCGGCGAGCGTGTTCGCGCCTCCCCGCTGGTCAAGCGTCTTGCGGAGGAGCACGGCATCGACCTGACGCAGGTCGCCGGATCCGGCCCGAACGGTCGCATCGTGAATCGCGACATTCAGGATATCGTCTCTGGCAAGGTGCCGACGCCGAAGGCAGCCGGCGAGGCCGCTCCGTCCGAGGAGAAGGCAGCCGCTCCGGCCGCAGATGTCTCTGGCGAGAAGGTCGACATGCCGCGCATCAAGCGCGTGACCGGCGAGCGGATGACCGAGTCCAAGACGACTATCCCGCATTATTATGTCACTTTCGCGGTCGATATGACGGAGGCCCTTGCCTTCCGGAAGCAGGTCAATACCGCGCTGAAGGCCGAGGGCGGCAAGGTTTCGGTTAACGATTTGGTCGTAAAGGCCGCTGCCCTCGCGCTGCGTGATCATCCTGAAGTGAACCGTTCGTTCGTGAACGGCGAACTGTATCAGCACGATCAGATCGATGTGAACATCGCGATCGCGTTGAATGGTGGCCTGATCGCCCCGTTCATCCCGGCAGCCGACCAGAAGAGCCTCGGCTCCATCGCCAAGATGTCGAAGGATCTCGGGACGCGGGCACGCGAAGGCGGGCTGACGCCGGACGAGTACCAGGGCGGGACGTTCACCATCTCGAACCTGGGTATGTTCGACGCGGATGAATTCATCGCCGTGATCAACCCGCCGCAGGTCGCGATCCTGGCTGTCGGCTCGATCACCAAGACGCCGGTCATCAACGATGAAGGCGAGATCGCTGTCGGCAACATCATGAAGATCACCCTGTCGGCCGATCACCGCGCGCTGGACGGTGCTGAGGTCGCGACGTTCCTGCAGTCGGTGAAGAAGTACCTCGAGAACCCAATGCTGCTGGCGATTGGCTAGCAGTTTCCGGTGATCGGGATTGGAGGCGGCATCGGTCGGGATTCCCCGCCGGTGCCGTTTTCCGTTCGCGGGTACTATGGTCCGAGGCGCGCACGTTGGGATAGCGCGAAGCTAACGCTCCGAGAATGTGACGGGTACTATGTCGAACTTTGAATGGTTCCTGCTGATCGTGGTCGTGATCGTCGTGCCGCTGATCGTGGCCGTCGTGGTAACGCTGTGGACCATCGACCAGGCGAACAAGCGCAAGCGGGCCAACCGGGCCGACCCGCAGATCGGCGTCAAGAGAAAGGCAGCCGTTCCGCCTGAGGAAGTGGAGGCGCGGAAGGCTGAGCGACGCCGGAGGCAGGTCGCGGAAGGGATCGTGCCGGACGATGACCCTGACTCCCCTACTCCGTCGCCGGAGAGCGACGACGTTTCACGTGAAACATCGTCGGTGACGGACGCCTCGCGAAACGGGTAGAATCTCACCGGTCTCCGCTGGCAGGAGCCGTGCGGAAGAGAATCTGGAAACGTGCGGACAAGGTCGTCCGCGTCAAGATGGAGAAAGAAACGTGGCCAACATCGAACGCTCGCTCGTCATCATCAAGCCGGATGCTGTCCAGCGCGGTCTGATCGGCGAGATCACCGCCCGCTACGAGCGCCGCGGTCTCAAGATCGCCGCGATGAAGCTGGAGCAGGTCTCCCGCGAGACGGCTGAGAAGCACTACGGCGAGCATAAGGGCAAGCCGTTCTACGAAGGCCTGGTGAGCTACATCACGTCGGCACCGTCGGTGCTGATGGTCGTCGAAGGCCCGGACGCGATCAGCATCGTGCGGACGACGAACGGCGCGACGAAGCCGGCTGAGGCGGCGCCGGGTACGATCCGCGGCGACTACGCCGTCACGATTGGCCGCAACATCGTTCACGCGTCGGACAGCCCCGAGAGCGCCGAGCGCGAGGTCGGGATCTTCTTCGGCGAGGGCGGCATCGTGGACTACACGCGCGCCAACGATCCCTGGATCAACGAGGACTAGATCCGAACCAGACCAGTACAACGGGGCGGGATGTTTCACGTGAAACATCCCGCCCCGTTTTCGTTCCGTGTCTTCAATGGTGCCGCCGCAATTTCCAGGCGTGCTGCAGTCACCCGTCCATACTGCAGCATCCAATCACTTCCCCACTTCGTCCCCATCCTGATCGGCAGACGAACATCAGACCTGGCCTCACAGGCCTACGTTGAGGTCGATGGCTCACGGGCGGCCCCTAACAGGGCACAAATAAAGCGCCGGACGTGATGTCCGGCGCTTCGATGGTTGCTCAGTCTCGCCCTTTAGTCGTCCGACAGCCAGAGCAGACCTGGTTGGAAGTTCACGTAGTTCTTGACTTCCGCGATGAGGTTGCGGAGCGTCTGGTCGTCAACGTCAGCCGGGAGCGGACGTCGATCGGACAGCGGCTGCCCGCCGTATTTCTGGCGCTGCGCCGTGGCGCGATTGTCGGTCCGGCCGAGACGACGGTAGACCTCGGCATACAGACCGGTATCGTCCTGCGTGATATAGAGTGCAAAACTCGGATCGAACTCGACGCCGACCGTCCCCCGCTCCGGCTCATCCACGATGACTGGGTATCCATCATGCACCCGCTGCTGGTATTGCTCTTTCACGAGCTCCAGCATAGGAAGGAAGCGATCGCGGATGTCCCTGATATCTTGCATGCCCTGACTCCTCATCTCTCCGGTCCGACCGGAGCCCGACCTGTCACCTGGCGGTCACCCGGAATCCGGTCTTACCGTACTCCCGGACGTTTCACGTGAAACATCTACGGGTTGCCGGCCCGGTTCTCCTCAGACAGCTGACTCGCACGCGGCGTGATCTGCCCGGCGTACTTATTGCCCTTCTTTGCCCGGTATGGCGTCATCACCGGGGACGACACATTCTCGAAGGAGAAGGCACAGATCCGCATCCCCGGGTACAGCGCAACGGCCATACGTCCGAGATTGCTCAGCTCCATCGTGGCCGTCCCGACCCAACCCGGCTCGAAGACCGCGGCCGTCGAGTGAACGGTGATCCCAAGCCGCGCGATCGAGGAGCGCCCCTCCAGCCGGCCGAGCAGGTCATCCGCCAGCTCGAGCGACTCCATCGTGGACGCCAGGGCAAAGTCGCCCGGCTGCATGATGAAGGGCTCATCCTCGGAGACCTCGATCGTCCGCATGGCGTCGCCGATCGACTGCGGGTGGCGCGGGTCGATGTAGCTGAAGCGGCTATGTTCGAAAACCATAAAGGTCGTTCCCAGGCGGAAGTCCACCGAGATCGATCCCAGTTGCCGCTCCAGGTCCGGTGCCGGGTCGATCTTGATGCGGCCTTCTTCAAGCGCCCGGATAATGTCACGATCCGACAACACCATGCGGCGTTTCTCTCTCCTACGATGTCGAGCACACGGGTACCATACCCTTCCAAACGAGGGCCTGATTGCCGATCATTCTATCCCATTTGCCGACGGCAGCTTTGACGCCGCACAGTACCAACTTTACGATTCATTGACATAACCTTACCTCGAGTGCATCTGTTGCTGATGGTAGACTGGGGGTCGATCGTTCAACGGAGGCCAGGCCGGCCCGCTAACCGTCCACCTCTCCCGCGCTCGTCCAGGTGCCATGCCCGACCACGAAACTCCCACGCACCCAACCGATCCCGAGGACAACAGCACCCGGCGCGACGACGCCAGGCGGCGCCGAGCGCCTGTAAGAGGAGGGGAGTCCGTCCCGCCTCAGGAACCGACGCCGTACCTGTCCCGCCGGCGACGCCGCACGATCCGACGACAGGAGTCCCGCAAGGCACACGTTCCCCGACGCAGCTCCGACCGTTACGCCGCGTACAGCGCGCCGCAGTCGGCCCGGACCCGCCGGTCCCGAGCCCAACAGTCGCAACAGCCGTCCACGCCCCTGCAGGCCGAATTCGAGCGGGTGAGGAAGATCCAGGCGGCGAACCGCAAGCCCGCCGGCCGGATGCGGACCCTTCGACGAAAGAAATGGTTCTGGCCCCTCATCGGCGTGCCGGGCATCCTGATGCTGGTCGCGGTCGTCGCACTCAGCCCGATCATCTGGTCGTCGATCCAGGCCTACCGCAACGTCACCGTCGACAAGGTCGAGCACCTCGAATCCGCGTACGTCGCGCAACTCAACCAGGAAGGGACGCCGGAGCTCGTCGCCCGGCCAACCGAGCCGACCGAAACCGGCTGGTCCGGTACCGAGCCGATCAATATCCTGCTGCTTGGTGTCGACATCGCGGCCGGCGGAGCCTCCCGCACGGATACGCTGATCCTCGTCAACATCGATCCGGTCGAGAAGACCGCGAACATGATGTCGATCCCGCGCGACCTCAAGGTCGTGATCCCGGGCTACGGCGTGCACAAGATCAACGCCGCGTTCGCGCTCGGCGATTTCAACAAGGTGCAGGGTGGGGGAGCGGGCCTGACGATCCGGACGATCGAAACGAACCTTGGCATCCCGATCCACGGCTTCGTCCAGATCGACTTCCAGGGCTTCATCAAGATGATCGATACCGTGGGCGGCGTGACGGTGGACGTGCCGTACCCGATCCGCGACGACGAGTACCCCGCCGAGAACTATCGCTACCAGCGCATCTACTTCCCGTCCGGGTGGCAGCATCTCGACGGCGAGGAAGCGCTCGTCTATGCGCGGACGCGTCACCAGGACGGCGACACGATGCGCTCTGCGCGCCAGCAGCAGGTCCTGATGGCCCTGCGGGACCAGGCGGTGAACCTCGATATCGTGACCCAGCTCCCGACGCTGATCCGGCAGTTCGGCGACTCGGTCCGCACCGATATCTCGATCACGGACGCCGTCAAGCTGGGCCAGCTCGGTATGGACATCCCGCGTGAGAACATCAAGTCCGTGTCCCTGCTCCCTGCCCTCTACGAGGAGACCGGGTGGGACGGGACGTACTACCTGAATGCCGACTGGACGATCGCCGACGACATCCTCATGGAGTTCACCGGCGAGTATGTGAATCCCCCCGGCGCGGCGATCGCCGACCCGGATTACGGGGTGTCGATCATGATCCTGAACGGGACGAACAACCAGGGACTCGCGGGGCGCATCGGCACCACGCTCGAAACGAACGGCTTCTGGAACGTCTCGGTCGATTTCGCGGAGAACCGTGGCAACAACGACCAGTCCATCATCATCGACCGGGAGAGCAACCTGGGAACCTCCGCGATGATCACCAGCCTGATCGGAGTCGGCGCGGACACCATCGTGATCGGCGACGAGCAAACGCCCCAAACGCAGGGCATCCAGGGCTATGAGGGCTACGACATCGTGATCATGCTCGGCAATGACGCGCCTGACCCGGCCGGGGACCAATGGTCGCTGGAGGACTACCAGCGCGAGGTGGACGACGAGGGAACGAACGTCGAGCCGACGAGCGACGACGGCTACGTCGAACCTGAGGACACCTGGACCGAAGAAGACGAGGCGCAGCCGCTCGAACCGGTGGACGAAGACCCGATCACCTGAGGCAACGCCCGATCATCCCATCTCAACGGTCCGCGCAAGCTCTTCCCGGATGAGGCAGCGATCGCTTTCGACGATGGCTTTCTGCAGCGCGGCTTCGGCCATGTCTCCCGCGACAGCGATCAGCGGTGCTCGTGCGTCCGGCGGTACCCGCTGCGCCAACCGCCCGAGCGTCCGGATCAGGTGAACGGCAACGCCGGGATCAGATGCACCGAAATGCCGGACCGGGCCGAGCGTCGTCCGGACCAAGTCTTCCCAGCTCACCCGTGGCTGGATCACCCGGATGACGGTGCGCTCATCGAGGAACAACGCTTCGGCGCAGCTGATCGGCTCGAGCCTGACGAGCAGCCCGGCGATCCGATCGATACAGATCGTGGCGGTCGTGGGATCGTTGATGGCCGGCGAAAGTGCCCTGACCGCGATATCCGCGACCTGCTGGAGACCGAACGCCGCATCCCATTCGAGGGTGCGCTCGAGCCCGAGCTCCACGAGGCCCTCGAACTGCTCGATCAGGTCGCCGTTGTCCTCTTCCTCCCGCGTGCGCGACGGGTCGATGTCGAGCGGATCCCCGTAGCCCCACAAGACGAAATGCTCGTCGCCGGCCATCAGGAATTCACCACCCCGGGCCCGAACCTCCACAAGGAGGTCGTGCGTCTCGGCAAGCGCGATGACCTGATCGTGAACGACGTCCTGCACATACCCGCCGTCCCTGCCCCGGACAACGCCGATGGGCGTCAGGCCAGCCGGACGTGTGGCCGGCGTATCCGAGAAGCGCCAATCCCCATCGCGGTAGCGCGCGATGAGGCCGTCGATGACGCCGCGCGTCCGTGAGGCCGTCCGGTCGATGACAACCGCCCCCTGGATAGTCCGTGTCGCGTGATGGAAGAAATAGATCAGGGATCCGATACAGGCCAGCACGAGCAGCACGGCCACGGAGACCGAGATCGCCGGGACGAAGGTCTCCATATCGGCCGATTCGGATCGCACGACGCGCAGGATGAGCAAGGTATAGACGAAGGTGCCGACAAAGGCGCCGATCACGATCTGATTGACCGGATCGCTTGTAAAGTTGCGCACAACGCGGGACGAGTAGATGCTGGAGGAAAGCTGCAGAGCCACCAGCGTGTAGGAGAACGCGGTCGTCGCCACCAGCATCATCGTGCTGGCGATGGCGGTCAGGACACCCCGGGCGCCCTCGGCCCCGCCTTCGAAGAGCCACCATGTGTGCCAGGCGTCCGCCCGACCGTTCCGGAACAGGATGGTATCAAGCCAGATAGTGATGAAGGACAGGGCGATCGCGGCCGCCGTCATGATCGCCGGCCGGTACCACATGCTGTTCCTCACGTCGTACCAGGAAAGCGGAAGCCGGAATCGCATGGTTCTCCATCCTGTCGAGCCGGGATCATCGAGCGTATCCGTTAGCGTACCAACTCCCACGAGCGGGAGAGGGGACATCAACTGTGCATCGCTGCTGAGGGAAGAGACGATGAACTATCGCAAAAGCTCGCGCGTCGTGATGCTGAACGATCACGACGAGATCTTCATGTTCCGGCACACCGGGCGCACGCGCACCTATTGGGTCCTGCCCGGAGGCGGCGTTGATCCGGGAGAATCGTGGGAGCAGGCTGCACTACGGGAGATGTGGGAAGAGACGGGCATTAATGGTGCCTCGCTCGGGCCGCTGCTGTGGACCCGCCGCGCCAGGACCACCTACGCGGGAGAGCCAGTCCTCCAGGACGAGCGGTACTACCTCGTTCGCGTTGGGCTGCCCGAATACACCAATGCGAACCAGATGGCGGACGAGAAGCGCACCTACACCGCGGCCCACTGGTGGAGCCTTCCCGAGATGCGCGCGACAACCGAGATGCTCTATCCCGAACGCCTCGCGGACCTGATGGCGCCGGTGATTACCGGCGAATCGATGAGCCTGCCGATCTCGCTTCCCGGGTAGAACGGATACGGTGGATCAACGCCTCGATATCGACGCCGCCCTCGATGGAGGTGTCCACCGTGATGACGGGGACGTCGAGGAACCGCATGTCGTACTCGCCCTTCTCGAGGTCGTGCCGCAGCTCGTCAACATGGTTGGCATCGTCATGCACCGGATGGCGCTCGCCCTCTTCCGACCGCTCGACGTACCGGTCCACAACCTCGTCGCGCGGAGCGACGCATTGCACGACGACGGGCTGCGAGAGCGCGAACAAGGATTCCAGGTCTGGGAGGGACAGGGATCGCTTGAAGTTCGATTCCAGAACGAGCGAAACGCCCTTCTCCAGCAGCCGCTTCGACCACGAGTGCATCAGCCGAACCGCGACGAAGCCGAGGCGATGCGAATCGGCGGGCGCGGCGCCCTCGAGGTTGTCGTAGATTTCCTCCTTGAACGCGTCCTTCGCCAGCAAGGGCAAGCGCATCGATTCCGACAGCTTTTCGGCGAGCGTCGATTTCCCGCTGGCCGGGGAGCCGGTCACGACGACCAGCAACGGCAAATCCTGTTTCATGTTGGCTCCCAACTGACGTGCTGCTCGCTCATGACGTACTCTGGCGTACGTTCGTACCGGAAGTTGACGTGCTATTTCTGCGCGGATTATACTCCGGTGTCTCGTGCACCAGAGCGCGCAGTCTTGACGTGCCTACGTCGACCTGCCGGTGCACCGATCCGGTCAGGGTAACCCGCCACGTAACCGGAACCAGTATGCAAACACACGCGCGTTTTGCCGAGTTCGGACCGGCCGCGCGAGAATTGATTCTGCGCCGACAGGGCAGATCAGAGGTACAAGGAGAACCCGCGTGTCCACCAAGCGAACATACCAGCCCAAGCGCATCAAGCGCATCCGCAAGTTTGGCTTCCTTGCCCGCATGTCGACCAAGGGCGGCCGCAACGTCCTCAACGCTCGCCGCCGCAAGGGCCGGCACGCGCTGACGGTTGCGGAAGAGAAGAAGTTTACGCAGAACAAGTAATCGCCGTCGCAGGCGATTCGGAAGCGAGGATCAGCAACGGACGCATGCGACGTCAGTGCTGGTCCTCGCTTTGTGTTTACGGGAACCCCCGTCAACATTCACTTCCATCGAAAGGCATTCCCGTATCCGTGGTCGCGCGACATTACCGCCTCCGTGAAGAACACGATGTCCAACGCGTCCGATCCCGCGGTCGGGCGGTGGCGCATGGTCCGCTGGTCGTGCGCTTCATGCGGAATTCGCTCGATCCCGCCCGGAACCGCTACACCGTGATCGCCGGCAAGCGTTGCGGCAAGGCGGTCCAGCGCAATCGCCTCAAGCGGCTCGTCCGCGAGGCACTTCGTGGCTATCACCCACACCTGGAGCCCGGCCACGATATCGCCGTGATCTGCCGCGGCACGGTCGAGGAGATGCCGACGCTGACCGAGGCCCAGGCGGCCCTCAAGACCATTTTCACCCGCGCCAAACTCTTCCGCGATCCCGACACGGCGCCCGATCCCGGCTCCCAGGTCACGACGTCCTGGACCGACGATGTGGTCGAAGCCGGCGACAACGAGACATCCACGTGAAACAGCTCCTGCTCGGACCGATCCGCTTCTACCGGAAGTACATCTCGCCGAACACGCCGCCGTCCTGCCGCTTCCAGCCGACGTGCTCGGAATACGCCTACGAGGCCGTCGAGAAGTACGGTATTCTTAAGGGCGGTCGTCTCGCGGCCTGGAGAATCTTGCGCTGCAACCCGTGGGGAGGCAGCGGATGGGACCCGGTTCCGTAACGGCCCGACCTGCTTCGTGAAGCGAGGTCATACCTTCTTTTGATTCATGACCGCATGCGGGGAATCACCCCGGATGCAATCGCAGGGGCGTCCCGCCGCCGCGCGCACGTAAACCTGGTACCGACAACGCGCGACTCCAGCCGGTCGCCGAGAACAATCGCATCCCGCGCCGTGCGGGAGGAGGCCAATCTTCGTGCTTCTCGATCTCATCGGGGCTGATCAACTCACCCGAACGCTCTCCACGCTTGCCCCAGCTATCCCGATCTGGGATCAGTACGTCGACTTCGTAAAATGGGCGCTCGACCAGCTCGCCACCTTCTTCCATAGTGGCGGCCTCGCGATCGTCGCCTTCACGGTCATTGTCAAGACGCTCCTCCTGCCGCTCACCATCAAGAGCACCCGGTCCACCAAAGCCATGCAGGAGCTGGCTCCAAAGATCAAGGAGATCCAGAAGAAGCACGGCGCCGACCGCCAGGCGGCCTCGGCCGAGCAGATGGCGCTTTATCAGCAATACGGCGTCAACCCGATGGCCGGTTGTCTGCCGATGCTGATCCAGATGCCGATCTTCTTCGGCGTCTACTTCGGTATTCGCGACATGTCGGAGAGCAACGCCGGCGAATGGGCAAACGGCTTCCTCTGGCTGCCCTCGCTCGGTGACCCGGATCCTATCTACCTGCTGCCCGTGCTCGCCGGTATCTTCCAGTTCACGCAGACCCGCATGATGCGGCCGCGGAACCAGAAGATCACCGATCCGCAGCAGCAGATGATGAACATGATGATGAACTTCCTGCCGCTGTCGGTCATCATCTTCGGTATCGGCTTCCACTCCGGCGCCGTCCTCTACTGGGTGGTGCAGGCGATGTACTCGGTCGTCCAGCAGTGGCTCATCGGTGGCTGGGGCGCACTCGGCGAGTGGTTCCCGTGGCTGCCGGAGCTTCCGGAGCATCGCCGCCTTGGCTACCAGGCCCCCCGCAAGATCGACGACATCGTCGTGACCTCCGGCGCGAAGCCGGAGCCGAAGGGCCGCTTCGCGAAGTGGATGGCCGCCCAGCAGGAGAAGGCCGCCGAGATGCAGCGGCAGCAGGAAGAAGCTCGCAAGCAGGCAAAGGCCGCATCGACCACAAGCACAAGCTCCAAACCGGCACAACGTGCCAGCGCCAAGCGCGCCGACTACCAGGCGCGGGTCGATGCCGCGACACGAAACAAGGCGAAAAGCAACGGTTCTTCACCCTCCGGCGAGGTTATCGAGACCACGGCGACGGAGGTGAAGCGCACGACACGGCCGAAGAAAAAGCAACGCCGTCGTACCTGATCATGGCGATATCCGGGTAAGCCACGGGGAGACAACATGGCCAAGCGAACGAGTGTAGAGATCCAGGCAGTGTCCGTCGATGAGGCTGTTCGCCTCGCGCTCGATGAGCTGGGCCTGGGTCGAGACGAGGTCGATATCGAGGTCCTCTCGGAAGAGGGACCGGCGGAGGACGCCGAAGCCCTTGTCCGCGTCACCGCCAAGGGCCAGGCCTCGCAACCCGAGCCTCGCGCGAGCCGGGAAGGCCGCTCCAGCCGCCCCCGACGCCGGGGACGCGGCGGAAACGGGAACGGCAGCAAGGACTGGCTCGATGGACGCACATCGCCCGGTGATCGTCCCTCCCGCCGGGGAACGCCGCCACCGGTCAACGGGGCCCCGCGTGAGCGGGTCGATGCCGAGCAGGAGCAGGAGGCGAAGCAGATCGTCTCCGAACTGCTTTCCCGCATGGGCGTCGACGCCGAGGTGGTCGCGGTGGACAATCCATCGTCCGTGCCGCTCAGCGCCGACGATCCGCCGACGATCTTCATCGACATCCTGGGCCGTGACCTCGGCATGCTGATTGGACGCCGGGGCGAGCATCTCTCGCAGCTGCAGTACCTGGTCAACACGCTCGTCAACCGCAAACTGGGTAACTGGACCCGGGTGATCATCGACATCGAGGGATACCGCACGCGGCGGGAAGAGTCGCTTGTCGGCCTAGCCGAGCGCGTTGCCCGCCAGGTGGCCCGCAGCGGCCGCTCGATCGTCCTCGAGCCGATGCCGCCCAACGAACGGCGGATCATCCATCTCACGCTTCGCGAGCACCCGGACGTCTCCACGCACAGCAGCGGCGAGGGAGCCCAGCGGCGGATCACCGTCGAGCCCGCGGGCTAAACCTCTGCCCCTCGTCTCAACGTCCAGCGCGGCCGGCGACGATGTCGCCGGCCTTCGGATTACAGGATTGGATCACGCCCATGTCCCAGGCCGATCGTGGCCCACGAAACCCATCCGGCGACACGCCGCGTACGCCCGCTTCAAGATCGCGCAAGCAGCGTGACCGGGTCCGCGCGCCGTTCCGGGGCCAGAAGCAGCGCTCGGCCACCCAGTCGATGCGCACGCCGGATTACCTGCTGATCGGGCATATCACGGCCGACCTGCTCGATAACGGCGAGGTGGTGCTCGGCGGCACGGCGCTGTACTCGGCGCTCACGGCGGCCAGGCTCGGCGCGAGCGTGGCGATCCTGACACGGGGCGTGTTCGGCACCGAGGTCGCCGGCATGAAGGTACCCGGGCTCGAGCAGTACGCCGGAGACCTGCAGATCATCGTGCAGGACGCCGACGTGCCAACCACGTTCGTGAACACCTATCTCGGAAGCCGGCGCCGGCAGGAGATCCGTCACTGGGCCGGCCCGATCGACCTGCGCGGCATCCCGCCGCACTGGCGAAACGCCAAGATCGTCCACCTTGGCCCGATTGCTGACGAGATCGACCGGCGGAGCATCGCCGGGCTCACGACCGGATTCCTCGGCGTCACACCGCAAGGTTGGATGCGAGACTGGCCGCGCGAGCGTGGCGGCGTTGTCCGGCACACGCAGCTGCGGCTGCCGGTGGACCTCGTCAACCGGATCGATTGCGCGATCGTGAGCGACGAGGAGATCTTCCAGGCGCGTGATGTCATCGAGCGGGTCGGGGAGCGGCGTATGAGCGTCGTGACCCGCGGCCCCGAGGGCGCCACGATCTATCACGCCATGCGCCCGGAGGAAGTCGAAGGCCTGCGACCCGGTTCGCGTCAGTTCCGGACGCTGGAGATCCCGGGCATCGACGTGAAGGTGAAGAGCCTCACCGGCGCAGGCGATGTCTTTGCCGCGGCCTTCTTCATGAAGGCGTCGGAGCGCACGAGCTCGGCGCAGGAGGCCGGCCGGTTCGCCAACGCGGTCGCTGGCCTGAGCCTGCGCGAGATTGGCGTTGACAGCGTTCCTGACAAGGCCGAGATCGAGGCCTATCTCCGGGAAGACTGATCACACCGCCTGAAGAAGATCGGGGCAGGGGAGGGCGGTCGCTCTCCCCTTTGTCGTATCCGGAAAGTCAGGCACGCCCGACTGCGTATCAATATGGTGAGAGGCGCTTGCCTGGTTTCGACGCGAGGACGAAATCAGAACCGGTGCAACACAAAAATCCGGACAGGTTTTTGGGTCATGCCGGCATCCGTCGTGGTTCTTCAGTTCCGGGACAGGGTGACGGTTTCGTTACCGCCCCTGGAGTTTCTCGTCGACGATATCAAGCAGCGTATCGATGTCGAATGGCTTGGGAACGAACGTCGCGTCGATCTTTCGCGGCGTAACCGCGGCGCTCATCAGGATCACCGGCAGGGTTTCGGCCCTCGTACGGATTTCGTTGAAAAGCGTCAGCCCATCGAGGCGCGGCATCATGACATCCGTGACCACCAGGTCGGGCATCTCGCGCTCGATCTGCTGCAACGCTGTCATGCCGTCGTATGCTCGTCGCACAACGTACCCCTGGTCTTGCAGGAGGTCTTCCAGGAGGTCCACGATCGGTCGCTCGTCATCGACGACGAGAACCACCGGAGCGTCATCCATCGCCGTGCTCCGAGGAAAGGCGTTGTGCTGTGAGAAACCGTCCGAATATTGATACATAACTGGTCTGTTCCGTAACTCCCCCCGTGACCTGATACAAGGACGTCGAGGTTGCCAATAATGAGACGAGGCTCGTGTGCCAGACCTCGCGTGTGGTCACGCATAATCCATACCTCGGCTCGCAATCGCCTCCCAATGATATGTGAAGAATCGATTCCGGGCCATGATTCGACGTCGGAACGCCCCGGCGTTATAGACGGACAATGGGGTATCCTGCCGAAAACGTCGCGCGCGACCTGGCAAGGAGAACACGATGCCGCTAACCATCAAACGCTTCGAGGGCGGTCCACTCGCCACCAATGCTTACCTGATCGCCGATTCATCCACCGGCTCCGCCATCGTCGTCGACGCCCCGCCCGATATCGCTTCCAGGATCGTGACGATGGCAGACTCCCTCGGAGCGCAAGTCTCCGACATCGTGGTGACGCATGGCCACTGGGATCACATCCTTGGCCTGCATGAACTGCGTGAGGCCACAGACGCGACTGTCCATGGTCACCCGGATCTTCGCCAGCGCATCGAGGACCCCCAGCCCGGCGTCGGTCCGACGCCCATGACGCCCGTACAACTGGACAACGAGCTGAACGAGGGCGACGAAGTCACGGTCGGCGGTCACGTCTTCCAGGTCTTCCATATGCCAGGCCATGACATTGCGCACATCGTGCTCTACAGCGATGACGACAGCGTCCTCATCGGCGGTGACGTCCTCTTCCCCGGCGGACACGGCCGCACCGACCTGCCGGGATCTGACCAGGAGACGATGAACCGAACGCTCCTGCGCTTCCTGGATCTCCCCGATCACGTGCAGGTGCTCCCCGGTCACGGAGACCCGACCACCATCGGCGACGAGCGGCGATGGATTCAGAACATCCCGGACACCCGCGAGGGCTAGATACAGAACAACCGGATTATCCACGAAGGAGAGTAATCATGGCAGATGCCGCGCTGACGGCAGCCTACGCGGTGCTGGAGCGCCAGCTTCGGCAGTTCCGGGAGGCGATCGCGGGGATTCCTGATGACGACCTCAATACGTGGAAACCCGCGGCGGACTCGGGCGGAGGCGGCCCGATGAACACGTTCGGCGCCCTGGCGGTCCATATCACCGCCGCCGGGACGTGGCGCATCTTCCAGCAGGTCTATGGTGATCCGACGCCACGTGGCTCCCGCGAGGAGGAGCTCAGCTCGACCGCTTCTGCTGCCGAGATCGACCGGATGTTCGAGGATTGGCTCTCCGGTTTCAGGGAGCGGTTGTCCCGCGAGGATCAGCCGGATCTCTCCAGCCTGCCGGACACCCCGCGCGAGGATCACCCGGACTGGACCAGGATGGACTGGCTCGTCAGCATGGTCGATCACACCGCGCTCCACGTCGGGCACGTGCAAATCCATCGCCAGCTTTGGCTCGCGGAGCGATCCACTCATCCACAATAACGACAGCGGTGATGATCCGATTGTGGATTATCTGTGGAAGCAGGAACCCCCTGCCGGGAGATCACAACCGGGCGCGAGGTAAATACCGTCCCTTCGTCGTGCTTGGGCGAGACGACGTTCCGTCGCACTGACGGTCGATTGTCGTTGTGCCAGGATCGACAAAGCCCCCGGCGAATACGCCGGGGGTTTCCAGGATGACGTCATCAATTGCCTGAAATCACGGGCGGCGGGAGGGGATTATTCTCCGTCGGCGCGGCGCATCTCCATCACCGTTTTGAGAAGGAACGTGATCCGTACCTGATCGCCCGGCTTGAGGTCGTTGTCGAACGCGTCGCCCGGAAGGCGGCATTGCTGGATCGTCTCCGGGTCATCGGGCAACGAGAAATAGAGCTGCGAGTAGAGCTCTCCGTGGATCGTGTAGTCCTTCCGGCCTTCGAGCGTCCCGATCACATCCATACTAGGCGCCTCCTTCGGGGCTTCCGCCGCTCTCCTGGCTTGCAAGGATCTGTGCCGCCTCGTCCTCGTCGGCCAGCCGGTCCTCACGGCTCTTCGCGTAGAGGTAGAAGGCCACGGTCAGGAGCAGCAGGGGAGCGATGCCGACACAGAACATAAGCGCGAAGGTGCCCTGGTCATAGGTGTCCGCCCGCAAGGCAACCACCAGCATCAGCATCCCGAGGACGATCACCAGCAGCATCGATCCGAGCGCGGCGGTGGGCGAAATACACCCCGTCGCATTCGTATTGATATCCGGCGCCGGGCGGCCCGCTGGCGAACGCTGGAGCATCTTCGCCGCTTCGGTCATGTGCGCGAGGTCGTGCAACCGAATGTAGCCGAGACGTCCGTATTCCAGGCGCACGCGCACGAAATCCTCCGGCGCGTCCGGATCCTCGACAATCTCCAGCTCCGTGCCGGACGGGACGATCGTGACCAGCCGCGAGGCGGAGTCCGGCCGCTCGTAGACCCGCAATCCTTCGGTCGCGTGAAAGGCATCGACCAGCGTCGTACCACAGGCGGCACAATAGAAGTTGGTTGAGGGGTTGAGTGCCCCACACATCCCGCAGAAGATGAGTCCGGCGCGACTATCGTCCGCATTCGGCTGGCTGTCCTGGTCCGGAGGGTTGGTCACACGCAATATCCTGTGGAATCAGCAACGGAAACGAACGATTCAACGTTTGTCATACATGCATGTGTATAGCACAGGAGCCGGGACGCGCCCGGAGGAGTGGGAGATGACAGCCAACGCGGCGGAGGAACGACGATGCGGAAACTGCGGGGCGGTTGTCCCGGCAGACGCCGTGACATGCCCCGCCTGCGACGCGCTCCTGGCCGCGTACGAAGCACCGTCTGGATCGTCGGAAACGGCGTCAACCGACGTCCAACGCAATTTCGAGTCAACCCCGCCCTTCCCGACGCCTCCACCAGATCGACCGATCATCGAACAGGCGACACCACGGTCTCTGGAGACTCCGCGACAAGAGTTCTCTGCGGAGGTAGCGATCGAAGAGGCACGACGCACGCTCGGTATGGCAACCGCTGCGGAGCCAGAGATCTCCCGGCATGAACCCGCCCAGGAGACCATCCTACCTGTACCGCCAGCATCCATGGGCGAGCTGCACTCCACGGACGAATCCCTGAAGGAGGCGAGGCGCGCGCTGCTTGGCGTGCTCGCGTCCAGGGCGAACAATGCAGAAGCGAAACCCACCGAGACCCGGCAGCTGCGGCGTCGGGACCGCAAACTTGGGCCGCCACCAACCCGGACACCGTCCCGCATGGTGGAAGAACGGAGCTCGAGGTCGGGTACTTCCTCTCCGACCCGTCCGGGCAGCCAGCCAATCACACAACCCGTCCAGCGAGCCTCACGGAAGGATCATCCGATCACGACGATCCTCCATCTGGCGTTCCTCGGCGTCTTCGCGTTCCTGTTCCTGTCGATTGCCCGGAACTTCCCGTTCGTCGTCTCGCCATTCATCATGATCATCTTCGCCATCGTCATCCTGAGCCACCTGATGCGCATCGTGGCCGGGGCAACCGGACGCAAGACGACGACGATGCGAAACCCCAATTCTCGCAGCGGCTGGAAACGCTGACGTCACTCCGCGATAGCGATGATCCCGGTAGTGCGGACCGGCCGCATGCGACAGAGCATCTCGCCCGGCACGCCGTTCCGCGCGCCAAACTCGTCGGCACGATCCTCACCCATGTACCGGCCGCCGATCATCGTTGCCCACCGCCGAATCTCGTCGAGGTCCTCGATGATCTCAACCGGTCCTTCGAGGAGCGCCGAGGTGAACGGCGGGACGTTGTCATCCACCGAGATCGCCGCATACCCCGTCCGCCGGATATTCTTTCCTTTAACGGAGTCCGCCGCGGTGTTGAAGAGGATGTCCTCACCATCCACCGCGATCCAGATCGGCGTCACATGCGGCCGGCCATCCTCGCGCACCGTGGCGAGATGTGCCGTATACGCATGAACTCGCAGGAAACGCAGGACTTCGTCCTTGTCCATCGTCTTCATCGAAGCCATCCCATCCGGTGAGCGCCCGGTTTCCCCGGAGCGCATTCGACGCATCAGGAACACATAATTATGGATACCGCAACGATCGCTGCCATCGCTACGCCACCCGGGGTCGGAGGGATTGGAGTCATCCGCATCAGTGGATCGGACGCCGCCGATATCGCCCGACGGGTCTTTCGACGACCGAGCGGGAAGGCCATCGATCTCACCCGCATGCCATCCCACCGGCTTGTGTACGGCACGATCAACGATCCCGCGACAGACGAGCGGATCGACGATGTGCTCTTGTCGTGGATGCGCGGCCCGAACACCTATACCCGGGAGGACGTCGTCGAGATCTCCTGCCATGGCGGCCCCGTTCCCCTGCGGGAAACGTTGCGCGTGGTTCTCGCGGCCGGCGCCCGTCCCGCCGAGCGCGGCGAGTTCACG
>Ga0182741_1000603_pt1 | contig 52711 bp, 54 predicted proteins | sample eDN5th37CBELigOP_FD_128874 | JGI IMG/M metagenome (GOLD analysis project Ga0182741, IMG submission 128874) | Enriched Organic Plus compost microbial communities from Emeryville, California, USA - eDNA 5th pass 37_C BE-Lig OP (version 2) (version 2) ... | reverse complement strand
GGGCATGTTGGTCAAGGAACTGGTCGCGCTCGGCCGCTATCCCTGGCACGGCGCCCTGGGCCGCTTTGGCGATACGGACCGCACAAAGGTGGAAGAGGCCATCGAACTGACCGGCATCGCACCTTTGGTAGATCGGCTTGTCGATACGCTTTCCGGTGGCGAACGGCAGCGCGTCTGGCTGGCCATGCTGGTGGCGCAGGATGCGCAATGCCTGCTTCTCGATGAGCCAACCTCGGCGCTTGATATCGCCCATCAGCTGGAAGTTCTCTCTCTGGTGCGCAAGCTGTCGCAGGAAAAGGAACTGAGCGTTTTCATTGTGCTGCACGACGTGAACATGGCCGCGCGCTTCTGCGATTCCATCTTCGCGCTGCACAGTGGTCGCCTCATTGCCCAATCAACACCCGCCGGTGTAATGGAGCCCAGGCGGCTACAGGAGATTTACGGCGTGCCGATGGAAGTCATGCACCACGCCGCAACCGGGCATTTGATTGCCGCTCCTCTCTAATCAGAGCGACCAACTTCCTAGGGTAGCGTTCCAACAGCTTGACCGTGTTGCAAGGCGGCAGACGAGCTTGTGATTTGCGATCGGAGGGAACGGTGGCGCGCGCCGACCCGCCGTCGCGCTACCTTCGCTGGCAGTGGCTGCAACTTTCGGCCAACTCGTCGTCTCAAACAGATTAAGAAGCGCGGCTGGGATGAACCGCGCACCTCGGATTCGCTGATGGTGATCATAATTGTTGTGAGTTCAGGATGAAGCGTATTACGGAAGGTTACTTTCTATGTATCCAAAAGCTGCATTCCCGTAGCGTGAGCTGCTCGCCGGTCGAAGGTCACCGTTTCACGACATCCCGCAAGCCGTCCGCCGTGTGCAATCAGCGCGTCAGAAAAATCTGCATTGCTGCTGCGAAAGGTTGCAAGTGCCAGATAACCAACCTCGGCGCCCTCGATGACCAGTTCGCGTGTGCGCAAAAGCATTTCAATCACTTCGACCAAAGCGGCGCGCGGCATTTTATAAGAGCGCACGAGCACCCAAACGGTTTCGACCAGCACAACCTGGGAAATATATCCCGGCAGTTCGGTCGTGAGGCTATCGATGATCTGTGACGCTGCTGCCGATTGGGCTTCGTCGTCCTGCGCAAGGTACCGCACAAGCACGTTCGTATCGATGCCGATCACCTGCGAGTAGCCCCGCTTGCAATTGCTGCGTCCATGTCCTCCAGGCTAACCGGCGTGTCGGGCTGGGGGACAATCCCTTTCAATGATTTCACCGAACCAGATGCTGACACGACGGCATAGTGACCATCCTCCATGCGAATAAATTCAATACGGTCGCCAACTGACAACCCCATGTCATGGCGTACCTTGATCGGAATGGTGATCTGACCTTTCGACGTGACGGTTGAGAACGACATGACGCACTCTCCTTACTACTGGTAAGGAATAATGTAAGAAATAATTATCCGATGTCAAGGCTGCGCCACGGGCAACATGGGCGTCCTTACTTCTCATAACGTGAAAACCCCTCGCTCCAAGGGGATGTCGAGGCGGCACACTGGTAGGGGTTGAACGGATCGACCCGGTATGCTCCTTTAAATTATCATTTAGCAGATAAAAGAAAACCCGGACATGTCTCTCCCGCCGTCGCGATGAGCTTAGCCAAAGTGAGGCGGAATATGTCGGGCTGGAGCACCGCGTTGCAGGATTACGAAAAATTCACAGCGCTTTTATAGCTCTCCGATAAACTTCGACCTGAACAACGCTGTTCATTTTGCGTCAGGCGTGAAACTTCAGCACATCAACCGCCTGATGCATTTGCAGTGACCTGCTCCCTGTGATCTCGCAATTACAAGTTGGCTCTCTTCGGTCTTCGAGGTGCCCGCCCCTATTCTGGGTGATACAGAACTGAAATTTTCCGGGTTTAAGTCTCAACGCGGCAGGGGCGTCGCTGAGCCATTTATCCGCGAAATCGGCGACTAATTGCTTGATCTTCGGCGCGAGATACGCTGACGATGCACAACCGAATAAGCCGTACAGGATTCCATCCGCCGCCTTGACGGGATATGAACCGCTGGCCCTTGCCATTGGTAGATGTGCTGATTGCCAGTCAATAACATAGATCACATCGGTCATTTTTGATCCGAGGAAATGAAGTACAATGCGTGTTGTTGTATTCATTATCGGATGGTGATTTTTAAAAAAACGGCTTGGTCAACATCAGCCATATGATGGCCAAAACTGCGGCAAATGCGGGAAAGCCAAAAGCAAACCACCAACGATAGAGACGATGATAGGCCGCCGGCAGTGCTTTTCCCTCGTAAGCAGCCAAACGCGCCATATTCCGCAACCGAATCTGCATCCAGACAACCGGCAGCCAGAATGCACCAACAATGATGTAGAGCGCCAACGAAAGCCCGACCCAACCGGACAGGACAGGCCATCCTGCTTCACGTGCAAGCAAATAGCCTGTGACTGGCTGGAAAATGGCAGCAGTTGCAGTGAAAACCGTATCAGCCAACACGACGATGCCACCGACATGGGCAATCAACCGCGGGTCTGCCGATCGATTTGAGATGACCAGGAAAAACGCGATGCCCGCGCCGGTGCCAAGTAGCACCGTTGCACCAATCACATGCAGAAAACGCAGAATATCATAGGTCATCGCGCCTCCTGCATCATCGCAATGATCGCCGCCAAAACAATAGATGGAACCACTTTGACCATCGGTCCAAGCGGATCAAGCCACAGATCTGGCGCGACCGCCAGACCACCGAAGAGATAGCAGGCCGAAAGCACTATCATTCCAACCGCTGCCAGGCGCGTTGCGGAACGCCAAAGGATCGCTAGGCCCAATGCGATATCTGCAAATGCGCCGCCATTTTTTATCGCATTGTCGTCGGTCCTACCGGAGTAGCTCTTGCGGAGGAGGTTGACAAGTTAGATGCCGACGCCACCGCAAAGCAGGCCGAGATAACGACTGAGAAAAAGGTGCTTGAGCAGCATGTGCCGAAGGACTTTAAGCTCGAAGCGTTTCTCAAACTCGCTGCTGATCCCACGGTCGACAAGAAGATCGAGGACGCTACGCTTAAACTGAAGGCCATCAATGATTTAGACGCCATCAAATCCCGTAAGCTCTTGAGCGTGCCAGAGTTGCCAGCATTGCCGGAAGGTTTCGCCGCACTTCTTGCCAAGGGTGTTGACGGGATCGCGGCCGAGCGCGTCAAACAACAGATCGCGGCTCACGACTTTCACGAGGGTGGTGAAACTTGGCTAGCCCAGGGGCTGAAACATGCCACTGGTGAAAATTGCCCATTCTGCGCCAAAACGATGTCGAACAATGACCTGATCAATGCCTATCGCGGCTATTTCAGCGAGGCCTATGCGGATCACAAGGATACAATTGCCGACATGAGTAAGGCGCTCACTGGAGCATTGTCGGCAGCGGAAGCGCTCAAGTGCGAGCAGGCCTTCAAGGATGCGGAGGCTGATGCGGCTTTCTGGGGAGGCTACTGCGACCACCAATACCAGGGGCCGGAAGCGGCGACTCGGATAGTTGCTGAGATTGACGATCTCCTCCAGGCGGCGAAGGCCGTTTTACAACATAAGACAGAAGCTCCTCTGGAAGCTGTGCCAGAGTCTGCCGATTTCATCGAAGCAAATGCGAAATGGTCTTTAACCGTAAAGGAACTCAACGCCGCGTCAGAAAAGGTTGCCGCAGCAAATCAGCTTATCCAGGCCGTGAAGGAGGGAAGCGCCGCGGCAAATAAAGCCGCGGTGGAGGCGACCTTGGCGGGGTTTGAAGCCGTCCGGAAGCGGCATGTCGAGCCGGTTCTCACGCTAGCAACCGGCTACCAGAAACTGCTGGATGAAAAGAAGGCTTTGTTCGATGAAAAGGACGCCAAGAAGAAGGAGTTGGATATCTATGACGAGGCAATTCTTGGAGCGTGTGAGGTCGACATCAACAAGATCCTAGCCACATTCGGGGCCGGGTTCCGGCTCGCCAAGTGCGGCAAAAACTATATCGGGAAGGTGCCGCAGTCGACCTACTGCTTGCGGTTCGGCTCCAACGACGTCGACGTGACACGGAATGGCGAGAACGATCCGGGGTTTGACACGACGATGAGCACAGGCGACAAGAATACCTTCGCGCTGGCCTTCTTCCTCGCGCAGCTAAAGCGAGACGCGGATCTTTCCCGCAAGCTCGTAGTTTTCGACGATCCCTTCACGAGCCTCGACGATTTCCGACGCGCCATGACGGCGAAGGAGATCGTCAGGACAGGCGGCGAGGCAGCTCAGACGATCGTCCTGAGCCACGATAAGTTCTTCCTCGACGCTGTACGCGTCCTGATCCACAGCGTGGCCTGTACGACGATACAAATTTCCGGGACCTCCACCGGCTCGTCAATCGAGCCTTGGGAAATCGAGTGGGAAGTAAAGGAAGGCTATCTTCAAGAACATATGTTACTTCAGGAGTTCGCCGAGGGCCGCAACAACAACGCGCGGGAAATGCGGACTGCGATGCGGCCGCTCTTGGAAAAATACATCCGCTACCGGTTTCCCAACCAAATCCTAGACGGAAAATGGCTGGGCGACATGCTGGCGATTATTCGCGCGGACGCCAGCCATCCTCTAACGCCGCAGTATAACGACTTGGACGACATCAATCAGTTCACGGCGCCTTTCCACCACGATCCAAATGCGGCTTTTGTAGACGACGAAGTCCGGACATATGCACAGCGTACTATTTCGATCGTTGGCGGATGCTGAAGCTCCTTGCGGACTATGGCAGGCTAGTTGCCGTGAGAATGTCCGCTTACAAGTTATGCCATGACTTGCCAAATGACCGAGTGGGAGGCGCGAAGCGGACCTAGTTCGCGCCAGTCTCGTCGACAAATGAACGCTCCCTTTTTGTAGGTTGTCTGACGAGAAAGTAGATCCTCGCCGCCAGGGCAGGTGTAGAGATCGCGCTTGACCGACCATTGAGCAGCCTTGAGGCCCTCGAAACCGCCTAGTACCGCGACAAAGGACCCAGAGATGCTTGGCCACGATCCAATTGCGAGAGACCTCATCGCTTCGGCTTTGGGGAAAACGATAGACGCCGCAGTCCGCGAGCACATCGCTGGATTGACACAAGGGGCCCCGCTAACCGCGCGGATTGGACAGATGCTCGAAAGTGAACTTAACGGCAAGGACATCTTAGGAAATCATATCCGGATCATGACACAAGATATCCCCGACCGAGGGCAAGGTGCACTTGAGAAGGACATCGGTGCGAACTTATATGTTGGGATCGAGGTCGTCGGAGACGGTGGAAGAAGGGAAAGCAAAGGCTTTCTGGTGCAGGCGAAGTTGCAGCGCAATCTTAATCGAGCTGAGGGTGAACTGCGCGATGCTTGCGCGAAATTGTTGGGCATCACCGATGCGTCATATGTCTTCGTATATGGAACGGGGGGTGTTAGGGTCTTATACGCAAAGACAGTATTCGAAGACACGCAAATGCGTGTTCGAGACATGAGTGCCAGGCGTGTGACTACGCTCTTTAAGAGAACGCTCGAATGCACGGAGGGAGACTTCGGGCTTGGCTTGCCTAGGGCGAAGGGTTTTGCTCAGGCGCGGGGTGCCCTTGCCGACAAATTGAAAGCTCTTCGGGTGGAACGAGCTATTGAAGTGAAGATCGAAACCAATGCGTAGACTATGTAGACATCCCGTTTCCTTGCGGCATGAGGGTGCCCAGCCGCTCCTGGTGCCGGTGCTTTAGCTACCACCACCCTTCTGGGGCGCGAAGTAGTGACGGATTGACCGCCCTTGGCGCAAGGCGACGAGACGCCGCCATGGAGTTGAGTCCGCTCTTCGGCATGAGCGGTAACGACGTTTACGTCCGAAAGGAGGGCGCGAAGCGGTCATTTTGAAAAACGAATACAACAAGAATTTCACGCCTATTTATGACAGGCTAGGCAGAAGCGTTCAATGTTATGTTTTTCAAATAAATGACTTATTAGAAATAGACGGCCCGGTTGTTCGACCGGGCCATTGTTTTGTTTAAGCACCGTATGGCACCCAGATATTTTTCACCTGAATGGCTCTGCGTAGGTAGTCGCGGCCTTGCGCTTCGTTGGTATTGCTCCAATTTGGCAAGCGGCCATTGTTGACCCAAGTGGCCTTGAGATTGCCTGCTGACGCCTTTTCGACCATGGCGCTGCCCTCGCGTGAACCAAAATACCAGAGCGCTGCAACGTCATCATGTTCGGCAAGCGTCTTCGTCAGAAGATCGCGTTCGCCGGTGACGATATTGACCACGCCGCCTGGCACATCGGATGTGTCGAGCACCTGATAGAAATCACCAGCGATCAGCGGATGACGGCTCGATGGTACAACGACCGTTCGGTTACCCATCGCGATTGCTGGCAAGACCAGAGAGACAAGCGAAAGAAGCGGCGCTACATCAGGGCAGACGATGCCCATCACGCCCCAGGGTTCGTTCATCGCCAGTGTCACATGACGCGACTTGGTGGAATGAACCGCTCCGTCGAATTTGTCTGCCTGCGCGGCGTAATAGAATATGCGGCGCAGTGCAGTTTCAAATTCCTCTTCCGCTTTCTTTTCGTTGATGCCGGTGCTTTCAATCAGCCGTGCCACGAAATCCGTGCGGCGCGCATCAAGGTTTTCGCCAAGATAATAGAGTACCTGAGCCCGGTTATGCGCCGTGGCTGCGCCCCAGCTTCCGGCCTTTGTCGCCGCTTCCACCGCGTTGCGAATGTCCTTGCGATTGCCGATCCCGGCCTGACCGATGACCGCGCCACCCTTGCCGATGACCGAATAGCTGTAGCCGCCATCGGGGCGCGCCTGCTTGCCGCCGATATAGTTCTTCATCGTGCGATCGATGTCGTCGACGGTGACCTTGTCGTCACTGGCAGGCGAGGCCGATGGCACGAAGGCTTCCGCAACCTTGGCCGGGGAGAGCGCCTTTTCCCAATCGGAGACAAGATATTCGTACATGCCCTCGCGTGCGCCTTCGCGACCGAACCCGCTTTCGCGGTAGCCGCCGAAACCGGCTCCGGCATCCAGCATGTTGGTGCAGTTGATCCAGACGACACCGGCCTTTACCCGCGCCGCAAGATCGAGTGCGACATTGATGTTTTCAGACCAGATCGACGCAGCCAGCCCGTAGCGCGTATTGTTGGCGAGCGACACGGCTTCGTCCGGTGTGCGGAAGGTCGTCGCTGCCGCAATCGGCCCGAAGATTTCCACCTGACACACGGTCGAGGCCTGATCCACTTCGGTGAAGAATCCGGGGGCGATGTAATTGCCCTTGGCTGGGAGCGGGTTCGGCGTCTGCCACAGTTCGCCGCCTTCCTCGATGCCCTTCTGGATCAGATCGGAAATACGTTTCACCTGACCGGGCGAGACGATGGCCCCGACATCGGTCGATTTGTCGAGCGGATCGCCGACCCGCAAGCTTTCGAGGCGCTTTTTCAGCTTGGCATAGAAACGCCCGGCAATACCTTCCTGCACCAGCAGCCGTGACCCGGCGCAGCACACTTCGCCCTGATTGAACCAGATGGCATCGACGACGCCCTCGACCGCGGCATCGAGATCGGCATCTTCAAAGACGATGAAGGGGGACTTGCCGCCCAGTTCCAGCGAGAGTTTCTTGCCCGAACCTGCGATCTGCTCGCGAATGACACGGCCAACCTGCGTCGAGCCGGTGAAGGCAACCTTGTCCACCCCGTCGTGGCCGCAGATTTCCGCGCCGGTGGCGCCGTCGCCCTGCACGATGTTGACGACACCTGCGGGCAGGCCTACTTCGTGGCAGATCTCAGCAAAGGCAATGGCCGAAAGCGGCGTCAGATCGGCAGGTTTCAGAACCACCGTGTTACCGGCGGCCAAAGCGGGCGCGATCTTCCAGGCAAGCATGAGAAGCGGGAAATTCCACGGAATGACCTGACCGCAGACGCCGACCGGCGAAAAGCCCTTGAACTCATCTTCCACCATCTCGGCCCAGCCCGCATGATGGTAGAAATGGCGGGCGGCGAGCGGAATGTCGATATCGCGGGTTTCGCGGATCGGCTTGCCATTGTCCATGGTTTCCAGCACGGCCAGAAAGCGCTCGCGCTTCTGGATATGGCGCGCGATGGCATAGAGATATTTCGCACGCTCGTAGCCCGACAGCTTGGACCATTTGCCGAAAGCGGCGCGGGCGGCCTTTACCGCCTGATCGACATCATCCGCATTGCCGCAGGTGATTTCTGCGAGCTTGTCGCCATTGGCCGGATTGGCGACGGCGATCGCCTTGCGGCCTTCCGGTTTGAAAAAAGAGCCATTGATATAGTGGCCGAAAGAACGCCCATGCTGTTCCAGCCACAGGTTCACATCGCCGTTTGCTTCGGGGGAAGGTCCATATTCCATGGTCTTCAGGATGTCCTTGATCGGTCGCATATTTATATCCTTACGCAGCAGCGTGACGGTTGGCGGCGGAGTAGCGCCCGGTCACGAAGTGCTCTAATTGCCGTTCGATATCGCCAAGCATCGACGATGCGCCGATGCGGAACAGATCGGGCTCCAGCCAGCGATTGCCGAGTTCTTCCTTCATTAGTGTGAGCCAGGCGAGCGCGTCCTTCGCGGTCTTGAGGCCGCCCGCGGGTTTGAAGCCGACGCTTTGACCGGATAGCTCGCCATAATCGCGCAGTGCCCGCACCATGGTCAGGCTCACTGGCAAGGTGGCGTTAACGTCTTCCTTGCCCGTCGAGGTCTTGATGAAATCCGAGCCCGCCTGCATCGCCACCATCGAGGCGCGATAGACATTGGTGAGCGTGTTGAGGTCGCCGGTGGCGAGGATCGCCTTCATATGCGCATCGCCGCAGGCTTCCCGCATGGCGGCAATCTCGTCGTAAAGGGCTGACCAGTTCTGCGTCAGCACGTGCTCGCGGGTAATCACGATGTCGATTTCATGCGCGCCCTGTTCCACCGCATAGGTAATTTCGGCAAGACGGAGTGGCAGCGGTGTCAGACCGGCCGGAAAACCGGTTGCAACGGAGGCAACCGGAATGCCGGAGCCTTCAAGTGCCTTCACCGCATGGGGCACCATGGTCGGATAAACGCAGACCGCGCCGGTGGTGATGCCTGCATCAGCCAGACCCAGCGCCACCAGAATATCCTCGCGCACCGGACGGCGCGCCTTGGCACAGAGCCTGCGGACGCGCCCCGCCGTGTCGTCGCCTGCGAGCGTCGTCAGGTCGATGCACTGGATGGCACGGATGAGCCATGCAGCCTGATATTCCTTTTTCACCGAACGGCGGGCGCTGATCGTGGCGGCGCGGCGCTCGGACGCACTCCGGTTAACAACAACATCTTCAAACCAATCAGGCCGTAAAGACGTGCCAGCATTGCGGGGAAAATCCATAAGCGTATCAGACATAATGTTGTTGGAAGCAAATTTGGTAAAGCTGGCAGGAATTGAGACCGTCATCCTCGACCCTTTCTGTGATCGATAAATCTGTTGAGAAGAATGGCCGCGACGATGATGATCCCGGTAACGGTCATCTGATAGAAAGAGCCCCAGCCAAGCAGATTGAAAACATTCCTGAGCACCTGAAGCAGCATGACTGCGAAGAAAGTGCCCAATATACTGCCACGTCCACCAAACAGACTGGTTCCGCCCAGAACGACTGCGGCAATTGCATCCAGTTCAAGGCCTTGTGCGGCAGTTGGCTGCCCGATGCGCAACCGAGAGGTCAGCAATATGCCAGCGATTGATGCCATAAGGCCTGAAATCGCAAAGACGGCGATAATCATGCCGCGTGTCGGCAAACCGGAAAGCCTTGCAGCTTCGGGATTGCCACCCGTCGCATAGACATATTCTCCAAAAACCGTATAGCGGAGTACAAGACCAGCAATGATACAAAGGGCAATGAAAATTATTCCCATAGAGGCTATGGCGAAGCCCGGAAAAACTGGTACCATCGTTGAACTAATTGTTGCAAAGCCTGCCGGTAATCCACTCACAGGAACGCCATCTGTCAGCAGATAAGTCAGGCCCCGAAATGAAACCAGACCTGCCAGCGTGATGATAAAGCTAGGCACCTGTGCGAGAGCTGAAATGGCTCCCATTCCTGCCCCGCAAGCCATGCCTGCAAATGTAGTTATCACAACCGCGACAACGGGGTCGTAGCCTTGTGCCATAAGCACTGCGACTAGCATACCGCAGAGCGCCGCAACACTTCCCACCGACAAATCAATATTGCCGGTCAAGATGACGAAGGTCATGCCGACTGCAACAACGCCGACTACCGAGGCCTGCTGGAACAGGTTCGCAATATTACCGGGTGTAAGAAAATTGCTGGAAAGACTGGCGGCGATTGCAACGACCAGCAGGAAGATAACGATAAAATTATAATCCACCGCCAGATTAATCAGGCGCTTTCCCAGAGGAGTCTTGCCTTCTTGAACCGCAAACAAAGATGTGTCAGTGCTGGACATGGAAACTGTCCCCCAGAATTGTTGTTTTCAGAATTGTGTCACGATCGGTTGTTGAAGGATCGTAGCGCGCAATAATGCTGCCCTCGTGGAAGACCCAGATGCTGTCGCAGGACGAATAGAGCTCATCCAATTCACTGCTGGCGACGACAACGGCTGCGCCCTCATCGGCGAGGCGATGAACCAGATTGTAAAGATCGGCCTTGGCGCCAATATCAAGACCGCGGCTGGGTTCATCGAGCAGCAGAATTCGGGCGCCATTGATAATCCACTTGGCCAAAACAACCTTTTGCTGGTTACCGCCGGAAAGCTGGATAACCGACTGCTCGAGAAATCCGTATTTCGTTGAGAGACTGGCGAGAACCGGCTGAGTACGCTGTTTCTGGAAATTATGGCGCGTAAGCCAGTTCGACTTCATCGCAGGTAAGGTGGCATTTTTGTAGATTGGCGCGTGAAGGATAAGCCCCTCAGTCTTCCGGTTTTCTGGCACGAGCCCTAGGCCTGATTGAATAGCATCTGCCGGATAACGCGGTTTGAACGGCTTGCCATCGATGTGAATTTCGCCCTGAAACGCCCGCGCTCCAAATAGAGATTTTAGAAAACTCGTGCGCCCGGAACCATTCAACCCGGTTAGCCCAGTCACTTCACCCCAACGCACCTGAAAGTCCTCGATGTGAAGTCCCTCATCGCCCTTTAGGCTGGTTACTTTCAGGGCGACTTTACCCGTTACTGGCGGTCGTTCCTGCCGCTCAACCAACGAGCGCTCACGGCCAATAATCGCCTCGACTAACACCTCGTCGCCGGTAGAACGCAAATCAAACGTCTCGATGGTTTTGCCACCGCGCAAAACTGTCACGCGGTCACCAATTTCACGCAACTCACCAAGGCGATGGCTGACATATAGAATTGCCACACCTTGCCGGGTCAGTTCGCGGATCACTTCAAAAACACTCTTGAGTTCTGTTTCATTCAGCGCTGCCGAAGGCTCATCCATGATGATGATTTTCGCGTCCATGGTCAGCGAACGTGCAATCGCTGTAAGCTGCTGGTTTGCAACCGAGAGCGTCTCAACACGCACATCTGGTGCGAAATTCGCCCCAACACGCCTTAGTGCTTCGGTGGCTTTGCGACGGCGTTCCTTCTTTCGCAGAATTCCGACTGTTTTCGGCGCATGACCGAGAAACATGTTCTCTTCAACAGTCAGTTGCGGAACCAGATCAAGCTCTTGATAGATCATCGAAACGCCGAGCCGTGAAGCTTCAGACGGCGATCTTGGCGAGACGTTTTGGCCATCTATCGCAAGCGTGCCTGTGGAAGGTCGCAGCGCTCCAGCTATGATTTTGAGAAATGTGGATTTGCCTGCGCCGTTTGCACCCAGCAGGCAATGTATTTCCCCCTTCCGAATTTCAATTGAAGCTTGCTCCAGCGCCACAATATTTGGGGGAAACCGCTTGGAAACACCGCTGACAGATAAAACGCTATGGGGCATTTAAAACCTCTAGGGCATGTCTTGCTGTGGCCTCGTCGGTGACGATGACCTTGAGATAGCCGGCTGCAAGCGCGGCGACAGCGATATTGTGTTTTTCAGGGCCGGAAACGACGCCGATACTGTGTTGTTTCCTGCGAAGCGATTCCAGACGCAATCCAAGTGTGCGATTATCAATCGCACTATCGACGATGGCGCCTTTCACATCAACGAAACGTCCAAGAATATCTCCGACAGCACCAGCATCACGCAGGCGATCAATATCGTTTTCGTTGAGGTAGCCTGAGCTTAATAGCACGGACTGATGCGTGATGCCGCCCATACCGAAGCATACAGTCTCAGCCTGTTCGGCCAGTTCCATTACCCGTTCAACGATCGGATCTTCTTCAAGCGCATCACGCGTGGTCTGTTTACCGAGAATGGCCGGAACCGGCAGTAACGTAGTTTTGCCGTTGCCGGCAGCCGCCGCAAATTCCTCTGCGACAGCACTTGTTCTCACTGTCGTCGAATGCAGATGTGTTGAGCCGTTAACCAAAACAACGTGCAAACCCGGACACCAGTTACCGGGCAAAAACTTTGCGACAGCGGACATGGTGCGCCCCCACGAAACGCCAATAAGCGTCGGTTTTGGGTGCATCGACGACAGATAGTTTGCGGCTGCCTGGGCAACACTTTCCATCAGAAGTGCGGAATCCGTGCTGTCTCCGGTCGGCACAACAATCGCGTCACGAAGGTCAAATCGGTGTTGCAGCATGACTTCGAGTTCAGTCCGACGCTGCGCGCGCGGTGTAATCTCAATCCTGACGACACCCAGCTCCTTTGCCTCTGTCATCAACCTTCCAACCTGCCAGCGGGTAAGCCCCAGTTCCTTTGCGATCTCGCTTTGTGTCCGCTCAAGTTCGTAATAGAGCTTTGCAACGCGCACCATGAGATGCTCTCGCTGTTCGTCGGACGGAAGACGGACGGAAGGGTTCAAACGACTGTCGTTCATATTGCAGCTCCTGTTGCCTGTCGCGCAGACAACCGGTGCAGCGTGGAAGTCAGCACTGCGGTCGCTTCGCGATAAAGCTCCAATGTATCGGCGAACCAGGCGCTGCGCACCGCATTGGGATGTAATTCCTCTGTATATGCAGCGCAATTTTTCGCAGCCGTGATCAAGTCAGGGAAACAGCCCAAAGCATGGGCGGCACTCACTGATGCACCAATGAGCGAAAGATTATCGCTTTGCGCAACCAACACAGGCCGCGCAAGGGCATCAACGGTGCTTTGCAACCACAACGGATTTTTGCAAATACCACCTGCCAAAACTATACGGTTGATCGCTACATCGCGCTTTTCCAGTGCGTGCAGAACATTGGCCGAGCCAAGCGCTATTGAATCAACGGCGGAGGCATAAATATCCGCGCGACCATGCCCAAGCGAAAGCCCAAGCATAGCACCACGCAAATGACCATCACGATATGGCGTTCTGTTGCCCATCCAATAATCAAGCGTCAGCAGACCGGAGCCACCTTTCTGCGCAGTGCTTGCCTGCTGAATAAGCGCCTTATGCCCATCGGCATCCAGACCAAATATCTGACCGCTTAGCCAGTTCAGAATTGAACCGGTAGACACCTGCCCCGCCTCAACCAGCCAGTAATCGTCTACCAGCGCGTTGGGATATGGACCCCAAAAGCCATTCACATCGCCATAGCCGGAAAGATGCGTCAAAAACACATTCGACGTACCACCAATCGCAAGCATTGAACCGACGTCAACAGTATCGGAACCTAGCATGCCGATATGGGCGTCAATTCCGCCTTGTGCGATTAGAGGACATGAGGATAAACCAAGCGCCTTGGCGACATGTTGCTGAAGAACGCCTATCGTGCCACCGACAGGAATAATGCGCTGTGGGAGTTTGCCAGCCAATTCTTCAATGCCAAGCCGCTTATAGATTTCCGGAACAAATTGCGATGTGAGAGAATCGTAGTTCCATTTGCAGGCAGCGTTCATACGCGAGCCTACCCATTCCCCCGACAGCTTAAAATTGATGAAATCAAGAGCTTCGCAAATGATGTCTGCCTGCGCATAAATGTTCGGCTCATTGCGCGCCAGCCACATAGTTTTCGGAACGAGCCATTCCACGGCATCGCCACCACCGCTAAAGGCCATGACAGGATGATCGACCTGGGTAGTGGCATCTGCTTCCGCTGTTGCGCGGCAATCCATCCATAACAAGGCCGGGCGCAAAGGCTTGCCATCCTGTGTACAAACGGCAACTGTCGATGCAGTGGTCGCAACGCAAATTGCAGCGACATCTTGAGTACCGCTTTGCTCAATGGCCTTCCGACCAGCAGTCAAAAGGGCTTCCCACCATTCATCCGGTTGTTGTTCAGCCCATCCAGCTCGCGGATATGTGGTGCTATATCCCGCTTCGGCCACAGCAATCATGTTGCGCCGCTCAAGGTCATATACACCGGCACGAACACTGCCGGTGCCAAGATCAAAACTAAGAACACACGTCATGTAAAACCTCCCTATACCAACTCCCGATTGGTATATTAGCGCCCCTGTTTTTCAGGGACGGAACATGACTTTAGAGAAAAACATCGACTTGTCAGATTTGAATTTCTCGAACATTGTCGGCAGTTCAGACAGGTCGAGATCATGACTGATCATGAACTCCCATTTCAGATCGCCGCTTCCGAGCTTATCGAGCGTTACAGTCCACTGCGGCCCCGGATAAGGAGCGCCAAAGGAATTCCAAGAGCCATGCAGCGAGATTTCCTGACGTAAAAAATGCTGGAATGTCTTATTATCCAGACTGACATCCGATACAGGAATGCCAATGAACACAACATGACCACCAGGAGCTGCCAGCTTCACCGCCGCATTAATTGATGATGGATGTCCTGCCGCTTCAACGATGATATCGCTGAGCAAATTCGCTGGAATATCCTCTCTCGGCAGAAATGTGTGTGTTGCTCCGGCTTCGCGGGCGAGGTCAAGTTTCTCTTTTGAAACATCTATTGCGACGACTTCGCTTGCACCCATCAGTTTCATCCACTGGATCGCAAACAGACCTATCGGACCACAGCCGATAACTGCACCGCGCTGCCCGATCGTGACGCTTCCCGCTTTCCAGATCGCATGAAGTGCGATAGACGCTGGGTCCGTCATTGCAACTGCGCGAGGATCAATATCCTTTGGCGTCTTTAAAAGGTTTTCGACTGGGATACAGACGAACTCCGCATAAGCGCCATCTCTGCGTGAACCGAAATAGTCATAATCACGGCAGCGCGAGAATTGACCTTTCTCGCACTGATCGCATTTGCGACACGGCAGCATTGGCGGGATAGCCACGAGTTCACCCAGTGCGAAGCCATCAACGCCTTCACCTATTTCAGTAATATGCCCTGAAAACTCGTGCCCACAGATGATGGGCATTTTATGCGCACCCTTGATCAGCATGCGCGGCAAGTCTGACCCGCAAACACCGACAGACGCGACCCGTACAATGACATGTCCCGGAAGCACTTGTGGTGTTGGTACATCTTCGATACGAACATCGCCGGGAGTGTATAAAACTGCTGCACGCATGGGAAACATCCTGAGTGTTTTTGATATTTGAATTAAAACTGTTCGCCGGGTTTAAATAAAAGCCAGCACCGCGAGCCGCTGGCTTTCAATCCAGCGACCCGTTTTTCCGATACTCTCGCAAAGGAGTGGTCTGTATTTTAATGATTAATTTGCAAGCGCCTCTGGGCGGTATTCGGCAAACAGGCTTTCGTGCGGGAACTTGCTCACATTCTCTTTGGTGACCACTTCCGTTCCGGCATCCACAAACTTAGGAACATCTTTTTTTGCTGCCGCCTGGATCGCAACCTGAATGGTAACATCACCAAGATATTTTGGATCATTTAACGCGGTAGCGATATAACTGTTACCCTTCGATACGGCTTCAAGGGCTTCAGACAGGCCATCAACTCCGGCAACAGACACATCATCGCGACCGCTTTCCTGCAAGACCTGCAATGCGCCAAGCGCCATATCGTCATTATGCGCGTAAACGACTTTCACATCGGGATTAGCCTGAAGCAGATCCTGCATCGCCGTAACAGCATTTGCGCGGATATATTCAGCATAGGGCCCAGCAACAATCTTATGCTTGCTGCCTTCAAATGCCTTATGGAAACCGTCACGCCGATCCATCATGACCGCGCCGCCTGCGTCTCCCTGAATTTCGATAATCTTGGCGCTTTCAACGCCATCGGCTTTCAGCTTTTCAACAACGGCCTCACCGACAAGTTGCCCCATCTTCTTGTTGTCACGACCGATATGCGCGGTCACACCGTCACCATTAACGCTGCGATCAACAGTGATCACAGGTATCCCGGCACTCACCGCAGCTTCAAGCGATGGCACAACAGCGTCCGGGTTAACCGGATTGATAATGATTGCGTTCACACCCTGCGTGATGAGGTCCTGAATATCGTTATTTTGCTTGCTGACATCGCCATTGGCATCAAGAAAAACCAGCGTATTGCCCGAAGCCTTGGCTGCGGCCTCGGCGCCTTCTTTCAATTGAACATAAAACGGCGACTGTAGCGTCACCTGACTGAAACCGATTTTAAGCCCATCAGCCAAAGCGATGGACGGCAACAGCAATGAAGCTGAGATAGCGGTAAAAGCCATAAGCATATTACGACGATTGAGCATTCTTTTCCTCCCTAAGATACTCGAACCAGCAAATGTGAATTTAGTGCACTTTTGTTGGTTGAATGGTTATTCAAGGAATATCCCGTTGTCAATCCCTACCCCACACATTGGGAAAATGGGGATTGGTTGTGGAAGCTTCGTCAAAGCAAAAGCTCTTTCACAAGTTTGATCGACCAATTAATCGCATTGACAGACATGCCATCTAGACTGCCTGAAACCGCGCATTGCAAATATTGACAGAAAGGGGCGAACGGGCGCTTTTGTGGCGCTCGAAAGCAAGCTTGACTATCAGAATAGAGCTCAATGCCGCTTTATTGCCATTTGCGAAGGTTGAAAGCGGGGTAGGTGGACGACCGCTTGGAGGGCGTGGGACTGCTACGTTAACTTCTGGAATAAGACGCAAAGCGGTCGGAGGGAGGTTTGATTACGAGTCAAGAACTTTAGCTATCCTTGGTGATCTCGTAAGCCTGGTCAAGATCGCGGCTGAGCGCGGCAAGTCTTCGGTCTAGCCGCAGGCTTCAAGCTCGGTCTGTTTGTCTTTGTCACGGATGATGATCTCGCCCGTCCCAACGGTGGCACGCACTTCCGGACGTGGATCGTCGAGCTGATACGTGCCATGTTGTTCGCGGCTGGGACGTCTGATCCGGCTGCTGCTTGTTGCCGTCTACATTCTTCGGCGTAAGGCGACATTGGCCTGAATGTCGAAGCCTTCATATTTTTCCGAGCCGGAGAAATCCGCAAGAGTGATCGTACCAGTATCGCGCGTCAAATCGCCGCTTTCGGATACGATCTTGTCTGCACCGAGATGCATGTTGCCCTCGACGCGAACATCCATCTCGCCTTTCGATACGAGACCAGAGATGGGCTTCGAAGCATTCCATTCCGCCTCGGCCACCATCGCAGGGATCGAAGTAGCCCACATGATCCGCAAGAAACAATTCGCCAACGACAACCGTTCGCCATTCAGGTCTCTGCGGACCTCGCAGCATAAGTGTGCCCATGGATCAGCACGCTTTTAACTGACTGTAAATTTCGCGACACAGCCATGCCGTCTTTCGCTGTCAGGGCGGGCGCTTTGATCCATAAAAACCCTGGCTGTTACTGACATTCCATACCGAAGCGCAACCGATCAACTTGAGCCGAAGCATCCTTCAGCGCGACGCCGCTTGTTCCGGTTTTGCAGATGGATGCCACCAGATCGCCGATTGCGCTCGCGGCCGAAAGACAATCCAGTCCCCCATCCCGGATATTCGAGATGCAATTGCGTCTGGAATCCGGCGTTCCACGACGGGGGCCATAAGTGACGTAGGCGCCAAGACTGTCTGCCGCCGACAGACCGGGACGTTCGCCGATCAGCATGATCGTCAATCGCGCGCCCAAAACCTCCCCGACAGGATCGCCCAACGCGACGCGGGTCTGTCCGGCAAGCACTATCGGGCCGATGGAAAGGCCCTGAGCGCGCAATCGCCAAGCCAGTTCCTCGACAAGACGCGGCGCATTGATTTCGACCGCACTTGACGAAAGGCCGTCGGCGATGACGATAACCACGTCGGGAGCCGACTGAATCTTGGCGCACGCCTGCAATTGCTCCATAGAGGCAGCCGACAAACGGCGCCCGAGATCGGGACGCCGCACATAAGTGCTGCGGTCCCCCGCCTCGCTGTCAACGCGCACCGTCTCGAATCCTTGGGATGACAGGCGGGTTTCCATGGAAGCACGGTCCACTTCCGACCACACGGCTTCGCGTGCACGGGCATGGTCGAGCAGGAAAGCGAGAGCTGCTTTTGTCGGCTGACCGGCCCCGAAACGCCCGAGAGCAACCCGGGCATCGGTCATTTCCTTCAAATCGAGCGGGCGCTTGCTCTCAAGTTCGATCATATTGTCGGTCATGCGGCATTTCCAAGCAGATTCGAGCGCGAAAGATAGCCGGTCAGCTTTGCCGGCGCACCCGCCAGTTTCCCCGTCGCATCGGTGAGACCTATATCCGTCAGCCAGCGTTCGAATTCGGGCGCGGGCCTGCGGCCCAGCGTTTCGCGGCAATAAACGGCGTCATGATGCGATAGCGACTGATAGTTCAGCATAATGTCATCGGCACCGGGAACGGTGATGACGAAATTGACATTGGCTGCGCAAAGCAGGGTCAAAAGGGCATCCATGTCCTCCTGATCCGCATCGGCATGGTTGGTATAGCAAACATCGACGCCCATCGGCAGGCCGAGGAGCTTGCCGCAGAAATGATCTTCCAGACCGGCGCGAATGATCTGCTTGCCATTGAAGAGATATTCCGGCCCGATGAAACCGACGACCGTATTGACCAGAAGCGGACTGAATTCGCGAGCGACCGCATAAGCACGCACTTCCATGGTCTGTTGATCCACACCGAAATGTGCATCGGCCGAAAGCGCCGCCCCCTGTCCGGTTTCAAAATACATGACATTCGCACCCGGCATCCCACGCTGCAACGAGCGCCCGGCATCATGGGCCTCGCGCAACAGCTTGAGATCGATCCCGAAACCTTCATTGGCTTTCTGCGATCCCGCAATGGATTGGAAAACCAGATCGACCGGCGCGCCGGCCTCGATCGCCTTGATCGCTGTTGTCACGTGTCCCAGACAGCAGGTCTGGGTCGGTATTGCCAGCCGTTCCCGCAATTCATCGAGCAATGTGACAATGCGGATATAGTCCTGCGTGCTGTCTGTTGCCGGGTTGACACCGATCACGGCATCGCCCGATCCCATCAACAGGCCATCGATGGCAGAGGCCGCGATACCACGGCTGTCGTCTGTGGGATGATTGGGCTGATTGCGCGTCGAAAGGCGCCCGGCAAGACCGATCGTGTTGCGAAAGCGGGTTACCACTTCGCGCTTGGCCGCAACCGAGATGAGGTCCTGCAAGCGCATGAGCTTGAAAACGGCGGCGACCATTTCCGGTGTCAGGCCGAACGTCACGGCCTCCAGTTGACGCTGCCCGGTTTCCGGCTTCAGCAACCATTCGCGCAACTCACCGACCGTCATCGACGATATGGGCACAAAAGCAGAAGCATCGTGCTGGTCGGCAATGAGTTGAGAAACCTCGTCTTCTTGCGCAGGGATCAGCTCCTCAGACAGAAATGCCTTGAGCGGCAGATCGGCAAGCGCCATTTGCGCCGCCAGACGTTCGACAGGACCTTCGGCAGCAATTCCGGCGAGTTGATCGCCCGAGCGCTCCGGCGTCGCCTTGGCCAAAAGCTCCTTGAGATCGGCGAACCGAAAAGTCGTTCGCTCAATCGTCGTCGTATAAGACATGCGATGCCCTTACCGGTTGAGGATGGCCAACGCCTCTGCGTGAAGTTGTGGCGTAGCGGATGCCAAAACCCGGCCATTCGAGTGAATCGAAAGCTCGTTTCCCTCCCAGTCCGTGATGCAGCCTCCAGCTCCCAGCACCACAGGCACCAATGCCATATAGTCATATGGTTGCAATCCGGTTTCAAGCACTAAATCGCAATGGCCGGATGCGAGCAGCCCATAAATATAACAATCGCCGCCGAAGCGTCGAAGCCTGGTCGATTGCGACAAGCGTTCGAAGCTTTCCCTGTCATCTCCAATGAACATATCCGGCGATGTCGTATAAAAACGGGCCTCGGCAATTCTATCGCAGCCACTGGTGCTGGTTGGCTTGTCTGCAAAGAAAGCTATGCCGGGTTTTGCGCGCCATCGTTCGCCGGTCGCAGGAATATCGATCAGTCCGCAGAAGGGCCTTTCCTCGAAAGTCAGTGAAATCAGCGTCCCGAAAAGCGGAAATCCGGTGATGAAGCTTTTCGTTCCATCGATCGGATCGACAACCCATGTGAAGGCGTTTCCCTCCTTGACGCCCATCTCCTCGCCGTAGATTCCATGTTCGGGAAACCGCGCTTCGATCATTGCGCGCAAATGCTGCTCGATGGTCCGGTCGGCAACGGTCACCGGGCTTTCATCGAGCTTGGAAATGACGTCGAGCGACGTACGGAAATAGGATAGAGCAATTGGCCTCACCGCATCGGCCACTTCTCCGGCAAAAGCAAGATAGGTGTCGGCGTCGCACGCCGATATGTCTGTCGCGGGCATTAAAGTGCTTTCAGAAAGAGTGGCCAGCGGGGATCGTGAATGATCGAACGGGCACGCATGTGTTTCCAGATACCGTATTTGTAGAAATCGAAGTCGAGCGTCGAAATCCGGTTCTGCACCATGGCCCAGGTGCTCCATTTTATATCGGCCAGTGCTTTGTGCACGATGAAGCGTGCATGTTGCCTGCTGTCATAGCGCCCGAAATATTCCTCGATAATTTCCCGGTCGATATCCTCGGAAAAAAACATCTCCCCGCTCCAGATCGCCAGATCGTAAAGCCGCTCGTTGTTCGAAGCATATTCGAAGTCGATGAGCTTGATGGACTTGTCTTCACCGATCAGAAAATTGCCGGGCATCGGGTCATTGAAACACGGAACAAGATCCAGACCCGAAGCTTCCAGCGCAGCACGGGCCTGCCGATACTGGCGATACAGCCAATCATGATCAACGGGCCAGTGTCCGCCGAGGTCGCGGACCTGCTGATAATGCTCGTCGATCATGTCGAACACGGTCTTGTTCAACGGCAAGGCATCGGCCTCGTGGAAACGGCGATAAACGCGGACAGCTTCGGCGCGAATAACAGGATCGGCAAAATCGCGATGCGTCGAAGCGCGTCGCCCTTCGATGAACTCGGCGATTTCGATGTCCAGGTGTTCGAGATAGTCGAAGGTCTTCGGCCCCACGCCGATCGCTTCAGCCTGTTTGCTTGCAGCCGTTGCGGCCTTGCGGTCGATGAACATTTCAGTTCCACGACCGGGAATCTTGAGGAAATAACCGAGAGGATCACCCTCCACCTCAATACGAAAATTGGTGTTGCTGATGCCACCCAGAACCGGCCTGTATCGGAGACGATGCCCTTTCCAGGGTTCCACCAGAACCACAGCCGCTTCGAGCGCCCGTTCGGCATCGGATTGTGCCATACCCATTTCATTCATGTCGCTGTTCCCACTTATTGTTATTTGAGCAACGCATATTAGACAGATCGCAGACGCCCCTCAAAATCGGGATGACCCAACAGCATGCGGCAGCGCAGGAAGCGCCATCCGGTATATTTGAGGAATTCGACGCTTCGCCGCGGTGACCGCATTTCAAGCAACAGGCTGCGCAGTGCCCAGTAAAGATCGTCGGCCGCCGCATAGACACGGCATCTATTGAACACCCTCTCGCTGAACGCTCCGTCGTGCATTTCCAGCAAAGGCTTCATGTGACCTTCAAACTGATAAAGCTCATTCATCTGCACCCCAAGTTGATAATAGGGGTCCATATCGCCCGCCATATCGAAATCGACCAACTGGATGGCCCCATCAGGTCCAAGCATGATGTTGGAAGAATGCGGATCGCCATGTGCCGGTTTAAGATCGACGCCGGAAGCCTCGATTGCTTCGCGGATCGGTTTCATCCATGCAAGCATCCATTCGGCATCGTCAGGCAGGGAAGCTCCAGCTTTGACGACGATATTCCACAGGACATCAATGTCCTCGAAAACGGACCAGGAACGATTAAATGCAGGTCCGCGGGCGATCAGCTTCTGCATTTCAACAAGTTTTGCAGCCGGTGCTTCTCCCATCAGATCGTCGATTTTCGCGGCCCGCCAACCTTCCCCAAGGCGGGTAAAAAGCGTGCTGCGCGTAGCCGCGTCACGGGCAACTGGCTCGGGCGATAGTCCCAGCGCGTGCAGGCGAACGGCTGCCGCAAAGGCAACATCGTCATCGACGAGCTCCGACACCTCATCGATCCCAAGGCGCAGGAAATAGTCAGGACGCGCATCCTGAAACGCAATGTCGAAATTGTCCGATTCAACCCCGTGATAGGATGGCGAGGCAACCGGTGCCGTGGCCGGTTTATAAGTCGGCTGCTTCGGAAGAAATGCGCCGAAGCTTGTCAACGCAGTTTCCACACGGATTTCCAACGGGGTTTGCGGTGCGCCGGCTGTCTTCATTCGGCAGCCTCGCGCAGTGCTACGGCATGCAATCCTTCGCAGGCAATATCGTAGAGCATATCGGCGAGAATCTGCGTTCCGAGTGCCTGATCCTCCGGTGTTGTGAACTCGGTCGGATGATGGATGACACCGTCCTTGCTGCGCACCGCCATGACAACAGACGGACAAACATCCGACAAAGCAACGGCATCGTGTCCGCCCACCGTATCGAGATGACGTGCCGTTTCGCCATAGCTACCGGCCACGTTTTCCGCCAGCCGGATCAGACCGGAGGAAAAATTGCCTGCTTTGCGACGGTCGATCGAGCGTATCTCGAACGTGACCTCTGCCCGGGCGGCGGCCTCATCGATCTTCTCTTTCATCTTGCGTTCGGCCTCGGCCAGAATCTCCGGCGAGCCGGAACGCAATTCTATGAACAGGACCGCCTCAGACGGCACCGTGTTGGGAGAATTCGGATAAACCTCAAGGCGGCCGACCGAGGTATGGAGATCAAGGCCGTATTGTCCGGCCAGTTCCTTGAGATCACCGATCAGATAGCCTGCCGCGAGCAACGCATCCTTGCGCTGCGCCATGGGGGTGGGTCCGGTATGTGCTTGTCTGCCCAAAAATGCCAGGCGGTACTTGGTTGCACCCCAGAAGCGGGTGAAGATACCAAACCTTTCATCCGCATTGAAAAGAGTGCTGTCGCCCTCGATGTGGAGTTCGATCAATGCGTCCGGAACCCCCACTTTGTCGGTTCCGGCATAGCCTATATCCTGTAACGAAGAGCGAACACTGACACCGTCACCGTCAATCCTCTCAAGCGCCCAGTCCAGGTCCAGCGCACCGGTGAAGACACTGCTCCCGAGCAGGCTCGGCTGGAACCGTGCGCCTTCCTCATTGGTCCAGTTGACGACCTGGAAATTGCATGCCGACAAGCGGCCTTCTGCCTTCAAACGCTCCGAAACCGCAAGGATCGCCTCGCAGGCCGAGATGACACCAAGTGCGCCATCGAACCGTCCGCCGTTCGGCTGACTGTCAATATGGGAACCGACCATGATGACGGGCGCATTCGCACCGGCCAGCGTCATCTTGCCGAACTGGTTTCCAATCGCATCGACTTCCTGTTTGAAACCGTTCTCGGCAAACCAGTTGCCAAGCCAGTCGCGCGCCTGGCCATCCTGCCTGGACAAGGTAAGGCGCGTCATGGAGCCGTCGGGACCGCCACCATAAGCGGACACAGTTTGCATCATCGTTTCAAGACGTTGAGCGTCAATCGGGGCTTTGGGAGATGAAGAGACTTCAGGCATGAATGATTTCCACATTGGATTGAATGAATTTGTCAGAGAATTCCCTGGCGATGCCATCGGTCGTAATGACGGCATCGATCTCGTTGAGGCCTAGCGTATGAATGGAGCCGAGCCTGCCGAACTTTGAACTGTCGGCGACGATGACCGATCGTTTGGCCTGCGCACGCGCAATCCGGCGCAGGATTGCTTCGTCCTCGCCGAAATCCATGAAACCGCGTTCGATATGAACGGCACTGATGGCGATGATCGCCAGATCGAAGAAATGCTCCTTCAATGCAGCAACGGTTTCATGGCCGTAAGTGGCCTGATAATCGGACCGCATGCGCCCACCCAGCACACGCACACTTGCTTCAGGGACATGGAAGAAATGTGCGGCAACCGCAATGGAATTGCTGACAATCGTCAAATCCTTGCGATTTTCCAGATGTTTGAGACAAGCAAGGGTCGTCGTGCCTGTGTCGATGAACACTTTCATGCCATCCTGAACAAGCGCTGCCGCTGCCTCGCCGATCCGCGCCTTCTCCCGTCCGCCAACCCTGAGACGTTCGGCGAATGGCTGATCGCTTTCCTGCTGGTCAAGAACCGCCCCGCCATAAACCCGGCGTGCATGGCCACGGCTTTCCAGCTCCTTCAAATCACGACGGATCGATTCCTGACTGACCTGCAATTGCTCCGCCAGTTGATTGACGTTGACGCGTTGCTCTTGCTTGAGACGGTCCAGGATCAGTTTAAGGCGGTGTTCCGTGAAACTCATGAGCTTTCCTTGATGACAGCAATAAATCGGGCCTGCGGCACAGGTCGTTACGGTGCGGTGGCGGACTCTACCAGATGGCAGGCGGCAAAGTCCTGATTACCACGAACCGTCAAATGGGGATGCCGGCTGCCACACTGCTCCATCGCGCGCGGACAACGGGACTTGAAGCTGCATCCGGAAGGAATGTTGATCGGGCTGGCCGGTTCTCCCTCCAGCAAACAATCTTCCGGGTGATAGCGGCGTTCTTCAAGGGTTGGCATCGCACTGAGAAGTGCCATTGTGTAGGGATGCCCGGGATCGAAGAACAAGCGCTCGTTGTCGGCAAGTTCGAAGACCTCCCCCAGATACATGACCGCAACGCGATTGCAGACTTTTCGTACCATCGCGAGATCGTGCGAAATGAAAATGTAAGTCAGATCGTATTCTTTCTGCAGCTTCTGAAAGAGATCGATGAGCTTGAACTGCTCGGCCTGATCCAGCGCGGACAGCGTCTCGTCCATGATCAGGATTTCCGGCTCAAGCACCAGAGCGCGCGCCACGTTGATACGCTGGCGTTGACCTGCACTGAGGCCCAACGGCAATTCTTCGTAGAGATCCGGCGACAGACCTACATCTCCCATTACTTTCAGAACCCGCGCGCGAATTTTGCGAACATCCTTCCATCCATGGGTGCGAAGCGGACCCTCAAGCATTTTGCCGATGGACGTCCGGGGCGGCAACGATCCGTACGGATCTTGCAGAACCATCTGCAATCTGCCCCTGAAATCGAGCAAAGCTTTACCGGACAGCTTTGCGATGTCCTCATCGTAGCAAAGAACCTGGCCGGAGCTTGGCAATTCAAGACGGCTGAGCAGGCGCATCAAGGTAGACTTGCCACAGCCGGATTCACCGACGATGGCGAAACTGTCGCCGCGCCGCACATCGAATGTTACATTCCGCACAGCTCGTACCGGCGTGAAGCCGCCAAAGCCCGTCTTCTTCTTGACCATATATGTCTGCGAAGCATCGCGCAGACTAAGCACGATGTCACGATTGTCCGCGAGTACCGGTACGGCGCCGCTCTCGTTCCAGATTTTTGGCGTCTGGGCAACAAGATCACGCGTATAGGGATAATTAGGAGCGGCGATCAGCTTTTCGGTTTCCTGCTCCTCGACTATTCGCCCTTCTTCCATGACCAAGATGCGGCTGCAAGCCTCGCGGGCGACCGGCAAGGACGAAGACACAAAAAGAACAGCGGTGTTGAAGCTGTCGCTCAGTTCTTTCATGAGACGGATGACCTGTGCCGCAACCGTGACATCCAGAGGCTGGGTCACATTATCGGCGACCAGCAGTGCCGGATTGGTGACAAGCGCATCCACGATCAAGGCGCGCTGCATCATGCCGCCGGAAAACTGGGACGGATAGTCGTAAAAGCGGCTGCGGGCTGCGGGAATACGCACGGCCTCCAGCAACTCAATCACCCGTTCGCGGGCGTCGTCTCTGGATGTATCGGGCACGACAGCCCGCAATTTTTCGACGATCTGCAACCCTACCGGCAGCGTGGGGTCAAGGGCACCCATCGGATTTGCGCCGACATAGGCGATGCGGCGGCGAAGCGAACGCATCTGCGTTTCACCGAGCTTGTAGATATCCCTGCCCTCGAACAGCACCGCGCCGCTGCGAACACCAAGTGGTGGCTCCAGCCAGTTGACGACGGCCTTGGACAGAACCGTTTTACCCGAGCCGCTGGCTCCCACGACGCCAACGATTTCACGCGGTTTCAGAGCGAAGGAAATATCGTTGAGAATAGGCTTCTGCGAACGCCCAGCGGTTACGGTCAGGTTTTTAAGTTCGAGTAACGCCTGGCTCATCACTCCGAACCTCCGTGAATGGTGTTGCGGGCACGTTCGAAAGACGCACCGATGAGATTGATGCTGGTCAGTGTCAGCCCGAGAAAGACGCCCGGCATTGTGGCAACCCACCAGGCATTAAGAAGGTACTTGCGACCATCGGCAATGATATTGCCGAATGTCGGTGTAGGGGGCTGAACACCAAGACCGAGAAAGCCGAGAATGGACTCGAAAATCATCATACGCGCCACATCGAGCACCGATGTGAAGATGACGGGTGGCAGCAACAACGGCAGCAATAATGTGAGAACGATACGAACATCCGTCGCGCCACCAAGTTTGGCTGCGCGTACATATTCACGTTGGCGTTCGGTCATGACGATACTGCGCATGATGCGTGCATATACGGGCCAGCTCGACAGGCCGAGCACCAGAACGATGGCCGGAATGGTGGGGCGGGATACGCCCAATACCGCAATGGCCAGAATGATCATCGGAATGGAGAGCTGCGCATCAGTGAGCCGCATGATCAGCGTATCGGTTCGGCCGCCGAAATACCCGGCAATCGTGCCCAGCGCGCAACCGATAACCAGCGTAACGGCCACAGATGAAATGCCGATAAGGAAGGAATAGCGCAAACCCACAAGCGAGCGTACGAGCATGTCGCGGCCGATCTGGTCGGTGCCAAGCGGATGCGCCCAGCTCCAGTTGTCACCCATGAAAAGCGGCGGCAGCAGGCGTGCGCGCACATTCATCTTGGTCGGATCGATACCGCTGAGTTCGGGGTAGAGTGCAGCAGCCAGCACAAGAATGATAAATATGGCCAGTCCGATGCGAAAGCCCGGTGCGGCAGCCGCACGGTCGAAGATGCGGCGAGGAATGGATCGGGACGTGATCCTGGCGGGAGCCGGTGTATCCAATGCGGAAGTGACAGACATCAGTATTCGAGCCTCGGATCAATTGTGGTGGCGATAAAATCAACGGCGATGTTGATCAGGACAAAGATCGCGCTCGTGACAATGGCAATACCCTGAATGAGCGGAAAGTCACGCTGGAGAACAGCGTTGATCGTCAGCAGGCCGAGCCCCGGATAATCGAAGATATATTCGACGATGATGACCCCGCCGAGCAGGCTTGAAAACTGCACGCCGAGCAGATTGAGCAATGGAACGGACGCATTCCGCAGAGCGTGGTTCGATATGATGCGTCCGCGGCTCAATCCGCGAACGCGTCCCACGGACACATAGGATTCTGTCATCTGTGCAGAAACCGAACTGACAAGCGTCCGGATAAGGACAGGCGAGAGTTCCACTGCGAGCACAATCGCCGGCAAAATCGTATATGCGAAACCTTGATAACCGATGGCAGGCAACCAACCCAGCTTCACCGAAAACAAAAGTGCAAGCACAATGCCCAGCCAGAAATTAGGCAAGGAAATAAAGATCGACGATATATAGAAAGCAAGCTTGTCTGGCCATCGCCCCGGGGCCAATCCTCCGGCTATCCCGACAACGGCCGAGAAAACCAGCGCGATCACCAGTGTTACCGCCGCCAGTTGTAGCGTCATGGGCAGAGCTTCGAAGATCAGGTCGAAGACCTTTGCGCGTTCGCCGCGCGTGGCATCGTTGAACGTCGCTCCGCCGGTCGCTGCTCCGTTTGCGGGACGCACGAAGGACTGGCCGAGGTCACCTTGCACAACGCCTGTCATATACCGTCCGAACTGCACGAGGATCGGATCGCGCAAGCCCATATCGGTAGCGATTTTTTCAATCAAGGCTTCCGGCGCCATACCGCCGGCCATGAGGCGGACGGGATCGCCCGGCACAACCCGCAACAAGGTGAAGATCAACAGAGATACGAGAAAAATGATGACAACGCCCTGAACAAGGCGCCGCATCAGGAAATTGACGGCGAACATTGCATGCGCTCCGCTTCAGAAACTTCGGAAACCGCACGCCGTCCAACGGTCGGCGTGCGGACGATCGCATTCAAGCAGAAGGCTTGGAGGCATCCATCGATCCATCCGGATATATGTACATGCCCTTGAATTCTTTCTGCATTGCATGGATCATCACCGAGGTGAAGAGCGACAAGGCTGGCATCTTGGATGCAATAAGCGGCATGGTTTCTGTCTGCAAAATCTTCTGACGCTCCTCCAGAGAAGGCGCGCTGCGTTCCTTATCCAGGCTCGCATCGATTTCCTTGTCCTCGATGCCGCAAATTCGGTGTGACGACGAATGGAAATGGGTACGCAGGATAAGATCGGGTTCCGGAGAAGCCGTTGACCAGCCGCAATCCACCATGTGGCCGGGGCCGCCGCCGGGACGATGATAGAGCTGCTCGTTCCATGCTGCGGGTTCGAGAACGGTCAGGCTGACATTGAAGCCTTGTTCGTTGAGCATGGCGGTAATGATTTCGCCATACTCCTTGGTCTTCGGGTAGAAGCCCACCGAGGTGATATATTCGAGCGGCGGTAGGCCTTCGCCCTTCGGAAAGCCGGCTTCGGCCAGCAGCGCCTGGCACTTGTCCGGGTCGAACTTCGGATAGTTTTCGAGATCGACATAACCAAACTTAACCGGCGAGACGAAGTTCGACGAAGCGTGACCGGCAGAACCCAGCACTTCAAGGACCATCTCGCGATCGATAGCGTGGCAGGCAGCAAGCCGGATGCGCGGATCGCTGAAAGGTTCCTTGGAGCAGCGGAACCAGAGATATTTGTTTTCGACCGAGACAACCTCGTTGATATAGATCGCGGGATTGTCCTTGATGGAAGCCACCTGTTCCGGTTCCAGCCGCTCGACAATCGACGCCTGGCCATTCATGAGCGACAACATGCGCGTGGTGGAATCACCGGTAAAGGTAAAGTTGATGCCCGGAATGGCCGGCTTGCCTTTGAAGTAGCCATCGAAAGCTTCCAGCACTGTGTCATTGCCACGCTGTTCGACGAATTTGAACGGGCCCGTACCGTTAAGGCGTTGAGAAAGAACGCCGCCGGGGCCGCCGGCGATATCCTTGGCCGACATGATAGGCAGGAAGGATGCGAGGAAAATGAAGAGATGGGCCGGATAGCCGCCCTTTGACGTATCGATGATGACAGTATAGTCATCCGGTGTTTCGATAGCCAGTGTTTCGGTCGGGCCGGGATACCATTGCGCCGGGCGATCAGGATGCGACCCATATTCGAACGTGGCCTTGACGTCTTCGGACTTGAAAGGTTCGCCATCGTGAAAGACGATACCTTCGCGCAGTTTGATCTGCAGCCTGGTCGGTTCCAGCAGCTTAACGTCAGTGGCCAGTTCATATACAACTTCGCCCGGATTATCGAGCGTCATGGGTGTGCGGGTCAGAAAGCCCATGACAAAGCCTTCGATATTTTTCTGTGAAAGCGTCGTGTGTGCGGTCGGATCCCAGTTTCCTGTGATGTTCTCAGCGGACAGAAAAGTCATAACTTTTCTGGTCTGGGCATAGGCCGAAGAGATAAAAAAGTCGGGGTTGATCTGCGTGTAGCCAAGGGCTGCAGCTCCAGTCAGCCCTTGCAGAAAGCGACGACGGCTAAGTTCTGAATTCATGGTATTCCCCTTTATTTTTTTATACGAAGTTTGCCAAAACGGTCAAAACATTCAATAGCAAGAACCGTGCCAGACGGAAATTTCCGGTACTTCGGTCTAACTTCGTGTTGATATTGTGGTTTTTGGCTGTTTTTTGTCAAGCTGCTTATTGTTTAAGCATGATCGATTGGACATAGACGACAGATCAAAGGGCAAACAGCGTTTGGACATACGTTATCGCCTTTGCCTCCACTTGACAGATTCATCCGGCGGGATGACCGGAGACGCATCCGCTCACAGCAAAAGCCATCGGTTTTTGTGTGAATTCATCGCTTATGCGACAGGGTGCTACTATTAGGCCGTAAACTCATAAAACTGCTTGGCATTTGAATGAGCTGATGATTCAAAGGCCTCTCGAAAGGGAGGCTTTTGATGTCTCGTCGCCGTTACGAATTGACTGATCGTGAGTGGTTGATCATCGCGCCGCTGTTGCCGAACAAGCCTCGTGGTGTGCCACGTGTTGATGATCGGCGGGTTTTGAACGGCATCCTGTGGCGATTTCGCACGGGATCGCCGTGGGCCGAGGTTCCCGAACGCTACGGCCCGCCGACCACCTGTTACAATCGCTTCGTTCGCTGGCGAAAGGCAGGGGTCTGGGATCGCCTGCTTGCAGCGGTTTCAGAGGCTTATGACGGCGACATCGTCATGATCGATTCCTCCTGTGTCCGTGTCCACCAGCACGCAGCCACGGCAAAAAGGGGGATGGAAACGATGGCTGCATGGGACGTTCCCGTGGTGGCCTGACCAGCAAGATCCATGCTCTCGTCGATGCCGAAGGCCGCCCCGTAACCCTGCGCCTGACGGCTGGGCAGGTTGCCGACTGCAGGGAGGCCGAAGCCCTGATCGACGCTCTCGGCGAGGGCGACATTCTTCTGGCCGACAAGGGCTACGACAGCGACGCCATCCGCGCCAAGGCAAGGGAGCGAAAGGCCTGGGCTAACATCCCACCCAAGGCAAACCGCAAGGGCACGTTCGCCTTCTCGGCGTGGCTCTATCGCCAGCGCAACCTCGTCGAGCGTTTCTTCAACCGCATCAAACACTTCAGGGGTATCGCCACACGATACGATAAAGACCCCGCCAACTATCTCGCCGCCGTCAAACTCGTCGCGGCACGCATCTGGTGTCAGTCGTAATGAGTCTACGGCCTAGGAGGGCGCGAAGCGGAACGACCGCTTTCAACCTTACAGTGGCTGACGCTCGCTTACGCGGGCGGATAGTTTGGTGACGGCGGTGTTGCGAGGGTGATCATATTGCCGTCGGGATCACGCACTTGTGCCAGCGTCGAATAATCGCCTGGGATATCGTCACCCAGCATGATCCCTACGTGACGCAACCGTTCCCGTTCGGCGGCAACGTCGTCGATAATAAGAAAGATTGCCCCTCGTCCGGCTATTTCATCGTCTGTCGAAATCCCCACTCCGGCCTGATTGAACAGTTCCCATTGAACGAGTGTGCTCATGGGTCGGGTATCCGGTCCGCGCCCGAACAATTTCGTATACCAAGCTTCGGCAGCTCCAAGGTCCGCGGTCAGCAAGAACATGTAAATCTTGTGCTATGACATGCGTCTTCTCCGCAAATGGAAATGTCATTTGAAGGGGCCAGCCTAACATGAAGCGCTCTCGTGACCCAACGCCCCGCATGATTGGTTCCATTTCCAGCGTGCAATGCGGCCAGGCCGTCGAGGATGGACGCAGGAGATCACGTCATAAAAGGCATGATATCGACGCCGTCGCCTGGAAACACCGTGATGTGCGGATGGTCTCGAAACAGCTTCGCCGCAGCCTCCGCTGTTGCAGCTTCCACCACCAGATTTTTTGGCTTCCGCTATGCCATGTTTTGTCACACGGGTTGTCTTCCCCACCATGCCGCCGTGATCGAGGATCACCGCAGCGTTGCGTTCTTCCCATGCCACCCATTGGACTAAACCTTCCGCATCGACCGCATCTTGTTCGGCTTTAGGCAACCGTCGAAAGGATGCGAGGTCTTCAGGCTTCATCGTATACACAGCAAGAAATTTCGGCACCGGCATTCCTCCCTCAGCTTTTAAACACTGTCAGTTTAGCGTCACTGCGTCGGAAATCACGCCTTATCGTCCGTCGAGGTCAAGCGCAGGCGAGAGGCGTCGATAAAGCGACGTTGCCTGAATTGTACTCACCACGCAAAGCGAGCGACCACTATCGCGCGCAGGGAACGCTGCCCTCCCCTCCCAGTCTCGACATGTCGTGACGATAATCTGTTCACAAGCTGACAGCGCCATTTTGCGCGATAGGCATCGTGTTATTCTTTTAGCGAGCAATCCACCGGCAAACGACCGGAATGAAGGCGCGTTGCGGTCCGGCAATCCTGGGTCAACTTCTGCTTCTCTCTTCTGATCGGCTCTCATTGGCTTCGTCGCAACAGCACATCTAGCGACGTCTGCCGTACTTGTAGCGGATGCGCCCTGCCTGCCGAAGGCTTCCAAGCTCCCAGGTTAGGCGTTGACTGTCATCGAGGTTCATCGAAGAGGGCCCAAAAGCCGTGTTTTCGTCCGTGAATCTTTCGTAGGCCTGCGATGTAGACATCGTGCGGAACCATTGCGCCGTAATCGGTTATATGACGAGCCAGTGCCCCACATTCCAGCAAATGGCGCGCCGCGTGCTTGTACCGGCTGGACCGGCCACCATCGAGCGTGAAGTCGATCATCGCCCGAAGAAGAACGCTTGCCGACAAGGGGAACTTTTGGGCGAGTTGCTCGGCAGCGGCAGAGAAGAGCTCATACAGGTCACCGTCCATTTCTGATGCGCGACGCAGAACGAGCTTTGATGCTTCGGGGAGAGATGGATACCGAATGAAGAACGAAAGTGCCTGGTTTGCATCCGGAAAGTGCTGAACATATTCGAATGCCTTCTCTTCGGCTTCCATGTCATCAAAATCAGGCAGTCGTTGCAGATACATGCGCAAGAGTTCATCATTGAGTGATTGCTCAAAGCTATTCCAGCGAAACTGTTGCGCCTCATCTGTGCGCCCGAGGGCGTCCAGGGTTTCCGCACGCATTGCTTGCCATTGTGACGAGATTTCACGCCGATTGTCGAATTCAGCTTTATCGAGCGCATTGAGCGCTTCTTCCGCCCGTCCTGCTGACAACAGCCGCCTGGCTATTTCAGTCGCAATATTTGCAAACTTCTTCGATGTCTCCGATTGTTGTGCAATATAAAGATCCACATCGCCAAGCGCATCCGCTATTTGCTGAAGCGCAACTTTTACCGTAATCGACTGACCTCTGGCATGGAGCTCTTCGCGATAGATAGGGCCATTCATGCTCCAGCCGACAAGTTGCATGTCTGCCTCAGCACCCCTCGACTTTGGTTCTCTTGCCTGGCGTTCAAACGCATTTTGAAGTTTTCTGAGGCCAGTCTCCCCCAGCACGGGAGCCATTGCTTCGATCAATCCGTCATACTGACCATAGCCATTATCCTGAAGAGCAACGACGATTTTGTCCACCAGACGCTGCGTTGAAACCTTTGCCAGCGCCGCGATGCGTCCGGCATCGTCACATGCTGCATTAAAACTTTCAATCAGTGTACCGCTGCCATCGTTGGATCGTTCGAATATCGGATCGGCAAGCGAAAGAAACTGCCAGATCAGCTCAAAGGCTTCGTCCGGATCAGAAAATGCGATTTTCTCAGCAATCGTTTTCCGCTGCGCTTCCAGATCCGCTTTGACCGATTTTACCTTTTGCCAGTCGATCCAGCTTTTTGCGCGCGCAATACTACCCAGGCGCTTACGGACTTCTCTTGCCAGTTCCACCCCGCTTGCATTGCCAACGAGTTCCATTCGAAGGCGACGCTTGTGATTGGCGTTACCGGTGCTGATTTCGATCAACAACTCTGCCAGACGTTCCACGCCAAGCGCTTCAAGGTTTTTTGTATTCAACGTCGTCTTCGATGCCATCGATGACCTCTTCTATAGGTGGATCACATCGCCCATTCGGCACGCAGTGAATTATGATTCATCCTGATGCTGTTCTGAAAGCTCAAAGCACGCCCCACGCTCGAAACCGCCCCCTGCCGGTCATTTCGCGCAGATTGAGCTCTTCGACAAGGCGAAGGGCGGCTCGGGGGGTGATATCGAGTTCCGCAGCAATCAGGCCAGTCGATACCAGTGGCCTCGCCAGCACCAGTTCAAGGAGTCCCGGCAGTTTCGATGAAGCACGGCGGCTAACTACGCGCCGTTCCAGCATCTGCCTTGCCAGCATCAGCCGGTCAAGTTCCTTGAACCCGAGCTCGACACCCGCCATCAGCCCCTCGAGATTGGCGAGTATCCGGGTTTCGAAATTGCGATGGCGCCGCCGTTCAACGCGGATGGTTTTCAGGCCGGCATTGAAGGCTAAAAGATGCGCCTGAGTCGTCAGCCCTTCCCGCCGGAGCAGCGATGCTGCCAGCTGACGGCCCAGCCACGGCGCCCGCTGCAAGACCGCGAGCTCGTTCCAGGCATCGAGCGCTAGAATGGCCTGCAAAACCGGCGGAAAATCGCTGATCGAACGTAACACCGCCCGCCATTCGTCGAGCCGTTCGTCCTCATCCCAGTCGGGATCGCGGATCAGCGGGTCGGCCTCCGGCTTTGACAAACGCTGCGGTTGTTTCGCTTCGGTCAGAACAGTTTCGGACCGTGCCAGCACCGCGTCGATGGCGTCAAGATCGATGCCGGGCAGGTCGAACCCGTCATCCAGACGATCGTTTCCCCCCTCCCCGTCGCGTTCCTTCCGAGCGACAACCGCATCGGACACCGCGACGTTTTCGCTCTCTGCGATGATGCCGCCATCCCCAAATGAGGCAGCAGGCCCTGCCTGTCGCAGACTGCGCAAGCCGTTCGGGCTCAGTGCCCAGTCTGGTGGCTGCGCGGCAATGCGCCGTCGCGTCTGCAACACGTCGCGGGCAATGGTGAGCTGGTGGCTGGGTGAGCGGATATCGCGCGCCGCCTCATGCAGGACGAGATCCTCCATCTCGACCAGTTCGCCATCGAGCCACAACGAAGCGCAGGCATCGGCAAAATGCAGCCGTTCGATCAGCCCTGTGCCGACCGGCGAAGGAGCAAGACGCTCATCAAGACGCGCCAGAGCCGCACTGGCACGAGCCGACGGCGACAGCAAGGTCTTCAGAGGCAAATCATCAAGATCGTAACACATTGAAAACATGGTAAACAAATTCTCAAACGGACACCAGTGTTTATTTAATGTCCGGCACTGATGATGCCTTTGGGTTGCGCTAATAACATCCGATAAGTATAGGTTATCGAAGGTTATATGACCAACACATTGACCAATCTGCAGAAAGGCGCTACAACAGCGCTGAAGAAACGATAAATGTTGGCACTGCCACCTGATTAACAGCCGGAGGATCTGGCCATGACTGTAACCGTGAAAGTAGCCGAAGCCAAAACGCATCTTTCAGACTTGCTGGCGCGGGTTGAAGCGGGTGAAGAGGTGATCATTTCGCGTGGCAACACACCCATTGCGCGCCTCGTTGCGCTTGATGAACGGCGTCAGCGCCTGGCCGCGATTGAAGCCGTACGGGCTTTCCGGGCCCAGGCGCAACCTGTCACCCAGGATGAAATCCGCGCGTGGATTGAAGAAGGGCGCCGTTGATATGGCATTTATTGTCGACGCCTCAGTTGCCGGTGCCTGGCTGCTGCCTGATGAAGATCATCCATTCGCCAGCGAGATGGTGAACCGACTGGCCGATGAAGACGCCGTTGCGCCGGAACTTCTGCAGCATGAAATCCGCAGCATTCTGCTGAGCGCTGAAAAGCGCGGTCGTATCGCTGAGGACATGGTCTACACAGCCCTGACGCGTTTTCGCGCCCTGCCGCTGCGTCTTGTAACGCGCAGTGAGGATTCAGAAGTTATTCGGGTCGCGCGACGCCACCAGCTTAGTGCTTACGATGCCGCTTATCTGGCGCTCGCCCTGACAGAAAGCCTGCCGCTGGCGACACTGGATCGTAAACTTGCGGGCGCCGCCCGTGCGGAAGGAGCGATTGTTTTGGGCCCGCTTGCCCATGATCACTGAGAGTGATCGATCAAGGACAATATTACGCGCTGAAGCACTCGACACGATTGCTGCCGTTTTGCCGATGAACCGCCGCGACATGCTGGCCGAGGTTCTGACCGATCAGGATGTCGAAACGCTGCGCCATCTGGTCAATGAAGGCATGGGCGAAAACACGCTGCGCGCGTTGACCTCGGATCTGGCCTATCTCGAAGCCTGGTCGATGGCTGCGACCGGCAATCCCCTCCCCTTTCCGGCGCCGGAAGCCCTGCTCCTGAAATTCGTGGCGCATCATTTGTGGCGGCCGCAGCAACGCGAGATCGAACCTGATCACGGCATGCCGGCCGACGTGGAAGAGGAATTGCGCCGACAAGGCTTCTTGCGCGTGTCGGGACCGCATGCGCCCGCAACCGTCCGTCGGCGTCTCGCCAATTGGTCGACGCTCACCCGCTGGCGCGGTCTGGAGGGTGCGTTTTCATCGCCGTTTGTCAAATCGGCAATCCGGCTTGCCGTGCGCGCCCTGAACCGGCCGCGTAGCCGCAAGAGTGCCAATGCGATTACCGGCGATATTCTGGGCAAGCTGCTGGCAACCTGTTCCGGCGAGGATCTAACCGCATTGCGGGATCGGGCTATCCTGATGGTAGCCTTTGCCTCAGGCGGGCGCCGTCGCAGCGAAGTCGCTGGCTTGCGAGTAGAACAGCTTGTCAAACAGGTACCTGTCACCGATGAAGACGGCCTTCCCCTCCCCTCGCTCGGCATCCATCTCGGTCGCACCAAAACCAGTGGGGCCGGTCACGATGAAACTGTCTATCTGACCGGCCGCCCCGTCGAAGCCCTCACCCACTGGCTGAAAGCAGCCAGGATCGACAAGGGCAGCGTGTTTCGAAAAGTCGATCGCTGGGGCAATGTGTCCGCGCGAGCGCTCGAACCAAGCGCCGTCAACCGGATCGTCAAGCAGCGCGCCCAAATGGCGGGCCTTGATGCCACAGAATTCTCCGCCCACGGCCTGCGCTCCGGCTATCTCACCGAAGCGGCCAATCGTGGCATTCCATTGCCCGAAGCCATGGAACAATCGCGTCATCGCTCCGTGCAGCAGGCATCCGATTATTACAACGACGCCAAACGGCGCAGCGGACGGGCGTCGCGGCTGTTGTGAGACCAAAAGCGGCCAATAAAGCCACCGGTGCCCCACCGTCATCACCATCGGGCAGTGTCGAGACAACATTTATGGTCCGATTGCGGATCCGGTGATCAATCAGGCGGTCTGAGGGCTGCTCCTTCATGTGGATACGAGTTCCAGCAAACATATGAGCGACCGGCGATGGTAGATATGTTGCTTCAACCTCAACATTTTCAGCCAAATTCAGATACCGGTTCGTCGTATAACCGCACCTGGTACTTAAGTTGAAGTACATCGATAACCATTTGAACATGTGGCCCTGCTGTGCGCGATTTGATCTGGTGTTTCATCGCCGAGAAGGTATCGATCATCACTTCTTGTCCATCATCCATAATCGAAATATGCTAATCTCCTTGGAGCCCCGAACGTACCCGAGTGAAGTGTTGTGCGACAAAGGCCACCAGTTCGGGATGGAAATCGGCATAGCTTCCCGGGTAGATTAATTCCGCAAAAATCATACGAGAAGATTCGTTTTCATCCATGTCTTTAACCCCGACGCTCTGAGATCCCCTGTGCGGTCGCTTCTAGTCTTGTCGCAAAATTTCCAAATCTGCGACAAATATGATCCAAAAGCACAGCCAGCCGCAAGTTCTGGTTCAAGCGTCATCGCCTTCTGCCATAAACGGCATGTCTGTCGGGTAGGACGTCCGAACCACCGAGCTTTCCGGTTGGAACTTTGTAAATCCGAGTGAGCGTGATCAACATCGGCGGTGGCGATAAGGCCGAGCCTGCGCACATAATCCATACGGATCACCCCGTACTGGACAAATCAATTCGTTACGGCCTCATTGGCTTGTTCCGACGTTAATGCTAGCGGAGGAGCCAATCTGAGTGAAAAAATATTCGACGGAACCTCGCTTCCAATGAGCTGAGATCATTTCTACGGCGGATACTCTTCGATGAGTGCCTCAACCTCGCTGGATATGACCGTCGCCCTGCTTAGGCCCAGCTCCCAGACCGCATCATGAATGCCGCTTTCCAAGCTGCCCGTGTCAGAAAGATATTCCTGAACAATTGGCCGCGAGACGGCCGCTTTCCGCGCGACTTCAGCACCAATCGCACCGGCGTGGTCCCTTCCCTATCCATAGCGGCCAGCCTACGCCGCTGTGAACCCTAGCTCAAGTTTAGGGGCAAAAATACCATGTTTAATGGCAAAGCATCGCCATTGATTCCGTTGAGTTGCTCACCTCACCTTTAAGGGCAAAGCGACAACCATTTTCGCAGCTTCAAACTGACTGGCCCATTTACACATGTCAGAAGCCCCTCGCTGCCCGTCGAAACTCCGCATCTTCCCTAATGACTACTTTGCGTTCTGCATCGCTCTATCAACCTTAGACCGAGCGCGTGCTCATCAAGCTTCAAGCCGGTTCTTGAATGCCGTGAGACGCGCCTGTAGGTCCATATGGCGCGCTTGGAGCCGGTCCAGAACTTACGCGAAGGAGGATCGTTCTTGCCACGCAATGCACGGGCAGAAAGATCATTGCTGACCCGGTTGCTTTCGCTGCTTATGATGTTGCTGATGCACAAACTGGCTTTGGAAATCACGCTCGCAGTAGTGACTGCGTTGGCGCTGATGGCATTGCTGGCGCGAACCTCGTTCCCCGCCAGTCGAATTGACTCTTTTACTGCGGCCACCGTCTTATCAAAATCCCGCTTCGTCTCCAGATTCACAAAGGTGCCGGCGCCAGCGACTGTCTGCAGGCTCGTGGCTTCGTTATGAGACAAACCGAAGCCAATGATGTTGACGATGGCCCGCGCGGTTCCCTGGTTGATCCGACGTGCAGCCGCGAAAGGATCCCCACCACAGGCTTCCTCACCGTCAGAAACAACGTAGATCACTTGTTCGCCCGGGTTCAACGCTTGTGCTAGTTCGCGGTCTGCGACCGACATTGCCCTGGCTAGCAGGGTCCATACAACGGGCCGGTTTGCAATCATACCGGACCGAACACAGCAGACTGGCGGAGACGTGGATCGCCATGCAACTGCTCGAATCTAATTGGGTAGACACCCCGCAACCCGACCGGACGACGCGGGCTTGATGCGGCACCGCCTGGATGAGCGGAGAATACCACTGACAACATGAATACGACGGCGCCGTGTCCTGCGAGTTTTTCCGTCATAATTGCCCACTGATGCGCGTTTAGGTGTCCTCATGTCCTTGTAAGCCGTCTCCCTTTGAAAAGGCTGCTGATGGCGCTCCAATGCAGAACTAATCCGCGCTTGCATCCTAACATTTTCTCATGCATTCCTTATTTGTACAAAGCCACTTCAAAACGCCCGAGAAACAGCCGTGTCAAAACGTCAGACCACCAGTTCGTCGCCCCGTCGCGCTCGGCTCATCGGTTACGCGCGGGTCTCGACCGATGATCAGGTCCATGATGCGCAGATGGACGAGTTACGAGCTGCTGGCTGTGACCGTATTTTTCAGGAGCAGGGTTCCGGGGCTTCACGCGCTCGCCCCGTCCTGACGCGGCTGCTTTCAGAACTCGTCGCAGGCGACGTGCTCGTCGTGGTGCGGCTTGACCGCCTCGCCCGCTCGGTCAGTCATCTTCTGCAGGTTATCGAAGATCTCGAACAACGCGGCGTTCACTTTCGATCGATCCGAGATCCAATCGACACATCCACCCCAGAGGGGATGTTTTCTCTGCAGGTGCTGGGCGCCGTTGCACAGCTCGAACGCGTGCTGATCGCTGAACGGACCAAAGCGGGAATCAAGGCTGCAAAATCACGCGGCAAGCTGCCCGGCAATCCCGGCTTGAGAGAACGCAGACCAGAAGCAATTCGGGCTGTATCGCAAGCGCGTGACAAGCGCTATCTCGATGAACTGATCACCTCGGCGCAGACCTGGTTGCCTCTGGTGCAACAAATGCGCCCGGTCCATAGCTGGGAGAATATCGTACAGGTGCTCAATCGGCGCGGTCATGGATGGACGGTCGAGCGATTGCGCCGCGCCGTGCATCGTCTGGTTCGGGAAAAAATCGCCGACAAGAAGCTTCTGGCCCGTTCTCCTCGCCGCATCCCGTCTGATCATCTGATGAAGCTGGTCGCCGCAATTGCGATTGCCGACCCCGGATTGTCGCTTCGCGATATCGCGGCCCAGCTCGATCAGATGGGAGAGAGGCCAGCGCGTGGTGGGCGCAAATGGCAGCCTTCGTCCGTTCGTCATCTATTGGATGAAGCCCATCGTTTTGGCCTCATTCGTCGCTAGAGGCTGACGGATCATTCTTCCGAGCAACCACCTTCAATCATGGTGGCCGACATCCGTCCGTCATTCGAACTTTCGAGAATGCGGCACACACACCGTTACAAGTGCCGTCCAACGTCCACACGCCCGTGCAAAATACGCACAACGAGCAGCGTGTTCTCATGTTCTCGAAAATAGATTACATGTGACCCGACGGAATATTTGAGATAGCCAGGACGAATGTCTGCAAACCGCCCACGCTTGCTGTCATCCCTTAATCCTTCAAAAGCATCAATCACATCATTAATGTAGCTGTCTGCTTGCTCTACTGACCATTCGTGTAAGGCGTAAACCAAGATATCTTCGAGATCAGCCTCCGCAAGCGGAGTAAGCTGATAACCATCAAAGCACATGCTTCGTCTTCATTTTTTGCAGGAAGCCCTCACGATCCAAGGGCTTTGACTGACCAGACTTTTCGCCCGCAATCAGCGTCTCCTGCAAAGACCTAACGCGCGTTTCATGCTCTTCTAAAAGTCGCAATCCTGCACGCACAACATCACTAGCAGATCCATAGCGCCCCCCTTTCACCTGTGAATCGACAAAGTTGGCGAAGTGATCACCGAGGGTAACTGATGTATTTCGTGACATACGCCCATTCCTTGACGTTTAAGCAATAGTACCAATATTTGGTACTGGTGCAAGTGGATAGCAGTTTGCACGCGTCCCTCTTGGATTCTGAAGGCCGTCGTCCCGTGCAGACGACGCTCGGCTTTTTACCACAATCTCAAACAGCGCAGCGAGCAACGTCCGAGTAATCAAAGTTAGCACTTGACGCAAAGTTCAGGATTTCCGAGACAAGCGAGGCGCATACAGAACTTTGTCAGCGATCGTGCCTTTAAAAAAACCTCAACTGCATCGATCAAATATCTAATTTCGCGGCGAACGGAGCAGACAGAAATCTTCGCCCCGGAAGTGAAGCGCGACGTAGCTACATTGGTTCATGTGATCGATCAAACAGGCCTGCTCTGGTGCCGACATTTCTTCCATTGTGCAGCGTTCTTTCGCACATGTCTGACTGTAAATCTGACCGGTGGGGACATATGCGACGTAAAGTGAGGTGTTCGGTCCTTTCGGGTTGATCGCTTCATATGCCGCGGTCAACCGTTCGAAAGCCGTACGATCCTGCCCCACAGGGTTAAGGTCGATCCCCATCTCACCAACCTTGCCGACCATCTTCATGTAGCGCAGATGTTCTGACTCAGTACAAACCAATCGATCAGCCTTACAAGGGATCGAAGTCGTGAAAATAATGGCACTGACGATAACCGTCTTCTTCCACATCATTTCTCTTTCCATCAGCGCTTGAGCGTAAGTTTTGGTTTTCCAGTCGACTTCCTGTCTCCCCCGTCGCATCAAATCCGGAGTCTGCGCCAACCTTTGCCATCTTAAGGACAACTCTAGGAAAAGTCATTCAGGACGATAAGCGGACGCCCCTGGGCAGCATCGTCAAATCCGATCAATCCAATTTACAGGTTGGGACAAACATCTGGTTATAATCTGCATTCATTTTACGGGCTTGTTCCGAATATTCGAGTGGCGTTTTGTTCGGCGGTGGTGGCCAGGTGAAAACTTCGTTGGCGCATTTGCGAGCAGCTGCCCAGCACGCGAGGCTCCGCGGATCCGATCCATAGGACGACACCCCATTGCTGATTTTCGCCATTTGCGTGGCCCGCTTTTCAGCCTCCGCTCGCTGAATTGCCGGATCGTAGATATTCTGGAACTGGAAATGTCCCTCCGGCGAAACGTGGCCTTCCTCAACACTGAATGACAGCGCTCCATCTGCCCGACAGATGATATGCAACTTTTCCACCACTTCGGGACCATAGGATGACGGCAGGTAAGGCCAGCGAATAATAACCTCGAGCGCGTCTCCTATTTGACGCATGGTACCAATGTCTACCATCGCATCGGTCGATGACTCGTCCCCGCTACTAGAAACCCATAGAGCCGAGCCAGCTGCGATCGACTTGTGGTCCAACTCTTCAGCAACGCTGATATTCACAACCAAGATGGCTGCCATGGCGACGAAAACACCGGATTTTGGCATGCATGCCCTCATTAACACGTTGTCCTGCAGGAAATCTGCTTGTCAGCATAATGTCGAATGTCGAACTGGACTATACTCCGTTTGTCGTGAGGTGCTTTCCATCCAGTCCGGATGTGCGCTTTGTCAGACTTTCCACGCAGCCGCGGACAGGTTAAATCCGCCGATCAGATAGATTGGCATTTTAGATCATGAACATACTTGCAATTTCAGGCAGCGCACGCCGACTGTCCACCAACACGGCTTTATTGAGAGCTATGCACTCGATTGCTCCGAAGGATGTCGTAATCAACGTGTTTGGTGGCATCGGAGATTTGCCAGTCTTTTCGCCCGACCTCGAGGGTTCCGACGAGCCGGATAATGTGCGGCTTTTCAAACGAGCTGTTTCAGAAAGTGACGGGCTGATCATATCAAGCCCCGAATATGTCCGCAGTATTCCAGGCGGCTTGAAAAATGCCATCGACTGGCTTGTTTCCGGAGAGCAGGTGATCGCGAAGCCTATTGCACTCGTCCATGCGTCACGTCGTGGAGACGATATGCTGAAAACGCTCAGAACAGTGCTTTCGACTGTAAGCTCTGGTTTCAACGAGAGCCTTTTCTTCAGGATTGCTGTCATGAACGAGGCGCCGGAACAGATCTTGAAAATACTCGAAATACCTTCTAACCGGCAGGTTGCCGAACGGTTTCTCTCTGACTTCGCCTCTTTCAGCCAAGAATGGCTCGCGGAAGGCGCAAACACCAAGACCTGACGTCAGCGATTGTCTGGGGACAAGTTGATGGCAGCACCCATAAGGCGCTGCCATCAAGCATCAAAATTAATTCAGCTCAGCGAGCATATCGTCATAGACCTTGCAGGCACCGTCGAGATCAGTCGCGGCTTGCGTTTGAGCAGCCGACATCTTTTGGGCGACAGTTGCAGCCTTTTGAGGGTCCTTTGCTGCAAGTTCCTGCATCTTCTGCGAGACCTCGGTGGCCTTTGCAGTCGCTTCTTCGGCCGTGCAGGCAAAAGAAGGAGTTGCTGCAACAACGAGTGCGGCGGCCAAAAAATAAGCTTTCATAACTGTCCTCATCAATTGTTTGATTCAACAATTCCTAAATACAGATCGATCTTCCTGTTGGCACCACTACTCCCCTCAATTTCCGTTTCCGGATGTCTTATTACTTCAAGACATCAATACACTGTGTCTTCGGTTTTGCAGCGAAACCGCCTAGGTCTCAACGCTGGCAGTTCACGATCAAAGCTGCGATTTCGTCGGGGTCATCACGGCTTAAAGCGGCTTGATGCTGAAGTTCAGGTGCCCATTTCCGAATAATTGATTGCCACAGGTGAGCGAGCTCCGGCCCCAAAAGCCTGTTCAGAAGCGCGCGCGAATAGAAATGGCCTACAGCCAGCACCAGAAGCAGCACTCCGCTTGCCGTGCCCACAATATAAACGAACCGCATGAAATCTGACATGAGCAATGCCGTCATTTCGTTTATCGGCCCGCCAAACGACGGCACTTTCGACAACAGAAAGACAGCCAACGCCGGAACAATGATAATCGACGCCGCTGCGACCGTGACCTTTCTGGTCAAAGAATATCGGTGATAACAGCGGCCGAACCTCCCCTCGCCCACAATCCTGTCGAGAGCGAGTGCCTGTCGATAAAAATCATCAGACTTCTCGACCGGAATGCGTTTCCGATCAATGAGCGTATGCAGGCCCTCCAGTTGACGGCTGGCAAACTGCGATAACAACATGGCGGAACCAAAGCTATGAAGGAAATTCATTGAATGGCTCCCCGTTTCAGCATCGATCGCGATTGAAGTCGTTGATCATATTGTTGAAGTCCTGATTGAACGCGCGGACATCCATGGCAACCGGATCGGAAAGGCTGCTAAACCCATGGTCCTTGTAATCGCCTCGCTCAGCACGCTGAATGGCATTACGTCCGCGTGCCAGGACGCTGTTGATCGAACGCATCATGCTCGTGCAACCATCCGGCCTGCTTTCGCGGATCTTTTTATCAAAGCCTTCCGCCATTTTATTGACCTGATTGAGACTGTCGCCAAAGGCCCGTGCAGTTTTTTCTTCACCCTTCGACTGGAAGAATTCATCGGCAAGTCGCGCGGTCTGCTTTGAATAAAGGATTATGCCTGCGCGAAAATATTCGACAGAGTCCTTCTGGGCCTGCTCGAACGCAGCACGGGTGTTCACCTCATCTCGCTTGCTGATACCGTTATAGAAATCTTTTTCTGCGGCTGCGACTTTCGCCATTGCGGCAACGTAATCGCCATCCTTTTCACGGGCCTTTTTTCCCTTGTCTGCGAGATAGCCATTCGCCTGTGCGTAGCTGTCCAGTTCCGTATTCAACGGTTCAACTTCTTTCAACGCCGCAGTAAGGGCTTTTGCAGCCTCGTCGATCTCGGGTAGTTCCGCCGGCAACGCCAAAGCCTTGTCGAGAGTCTCACGCATACGTTTGATATTATACGGACTTTCGACGGAATAGTTTTTGAGCTCCCGGCCCTTTTCCAGCGTCTCCTGATAATATTTCAGATGGTCAGCGAGATTGGCTGCGAAAGACGCGCTGCCGTTTGCCGCGTCAATATAGGTATTGTATTTCGCAATCTCCTGCTGCTGGGCTGAAGGCTGTTCAACCTCCGCCGTTGATTGCTCATCCTTTTGATCATTGCAGCCTGCAAGGCAAACTCCTGCAGAAAGGAATAACGCAGTTAGAAGCGATTTCATAATTGGTGTCATGCTACTTTAACGTCACACTAATGTGTGAACGAGCCTTTTTTCGGAATTGGAATTGTTTCGACTGGGTCTGATAACTGGTTTGAATCCGTCATGCGGTATCTGCGTCGAAAACGCAGGCAACCAATCGCGTTTATGACCCCAGACTAACGGGCGAAGAAAGCAGCTGCCGTAAGCCAGGCTGCTATAACAATGAGCGGGACTGACCAGTACTCGATCTTTATTCAGAACAGATCGTGCCCGACCGCGCTGTCGCCAGATGAGCGACCGGTGTTTCCGTTGGGCACAAACCGGGATTTGCTCGCTTTGTTGAGATATCGGCCAGCTATCCAGTTGACGACACCGGCCATGGTTAAGGAGAGCGCAAAATCAAGAGCTTTTGTCCAGTCCGGCAACTGTAAGGTTTCTGTCACCCAAAGTGTGCCGAGCAAAGTGGTAACCGTCACCGCTCCGATAATAAAGACGGAGAGAAAACCCCATCCACGCCAAACAATAATCATTATTCTTCCATCCATCTTCTAAAACAACACAGGCCCGTCCTCCTAGGGGCGCGTACGGTGTTTAGACGCATGATTTGTTATTTGCAAATCGGTGGATAGAAATTGCGTATTCACGTTATTGCAGGAGCGCGCGGGAACACACATCGCAATCGCGGCGTTGTTGAGTGAACTTCATCCTATGGCAACTCCGGAGAGACGTCATAACTCGCACAGCCAACGGCCGTGGCATTAGGTTATAGGACGCATTCATTCCGACGCCTTTGGCGAAACGATCGTTCTTGACTGTCTGCATTTAACTTTGTGACGTTCCGCTCCCAGATTAAACCAACCTCGGCATTTTTGTCTGCTGACAAAAGTTGGAAAATATTGCTTTAAATCAATATGATAATCTACAAGAGCAAGAGCTATAGACCCTGCGACGGTGTTAACTTACTATTAACTTTAAATTTGTTGCGCATCCCTAAGAATCGGACATAATAACGGTTAGTTTGGCCATTCTGGCTAAAAATCGTTTTTATGGAAATCAATGGGTAATGAACGAGATCTCGCTCAAAAAGCCGAAAGCCACGCTTAAATTCGAAAAACACATCCTCGATCAAGGGGATCAAATTTCGAAGAAGTTGCATTTGCTCAGCGTTCAGAACTTCCCTGATTCTGGAAAGAAGACGCTTCGTTCATTCTCTCTTGCAGAAGCATCACAATATATAGGGGTAAGTCAGAGCCATCTTAAGAAACTTCATTTGGAAGGCAAAGGCCCCGCTCCTGAAACTTCGCCGTCTGGTCGGCGTTCGTACACCGCAGAGCAGATGCACGACATTCGCCAGTATCTTGATCAAAACGGTCGGTCGGAAACACGTAAGTACGTCCCTCACAGAAAGCCAGGTGAACATCTTCAGATCATAGCGGTCGTAAACTTCAAGGGCGGCTCTGGGAAAACTACAACTACCGCCCATCTGGCTCAACATCTGGCCCTTACTGGTCATCGCGTCTTGGCAATCGACCTCGATCCTCAAGCTTCACTTTCGTCACTGCACGGGTTTCAACCGGAGTTGGATCAGGTCCCTTCAATCTATGACGCGATCCGATATGATGAAGAGCAAAAGCCGCTCTCTGAAATTATTCAGAACACCAACTTTCCTGGACTGGACATCGTGCCTGCAAATTTGGAATTGCAGGAATTTGAATATGATACCCCGCTCGCAATGAGTGACCGCAATTCGAATGCTGGTAAATCATTCTTCACCCGCATCTCCAAAGCGCTCGAAGAAGTTGACGACCAATACGACATCGTCGTCATTGATTGCCCTCCACAGCTTGGCTATCTGACCATAACGGCGCTCACGTCAGCCACTGCAGTTCTCATCACGATACATCCCCAGATGCTGGATGTGATGTCGATGGGCCAGTTCCTCCTGATGCTTGGCAATATTCTCGAGCCTATCCGCGCTGCTGGCGCAGAGGTAAATCTGGAATGGTATCGCTACCTTGTAACAAGATACGAGCCAACAGATCAGCCACAGGCTCAGATGGTGGCTTTTTTGCAGACATTGTTTGGCGAGTTTATCCTCAAGAACCAGATGGTCAAATCAACCGCTGTCTCGGATGCTGGGATCACAAAGCAAACTCTCTATGAGGTCGAAAAAAGCGCGATGACGCGTTCGACCTATGAACGTGCAATTGAATCATTAGATGCCGTCAATGGCGAAATTGAAGGCCTTATCCACGAATCTTGGGGCAGATGAGTTTGTCTGCTGACAAATCCAGCATTTATGATTGCAAATTCAGTGAGATAAGCGATTACGGAGACTGAAATGGCTAGGAAAAATCTTCTCGCGGGACTTACGGAGTCAACCGAAGAGCCAGTGACGTCCAATTATCGGATCGGTGGCGCATCCAAATCCATGATCCGTTCTGTTAATGAGCTTGCACGTCAAGCTGACGCTTTCCTTGAAGGTGAGCAAGTAGTCGACCTCGATCCAAATGTTATAGACAGTTCTTTTGTATCTGATCGTCTTGGCACTGATGGTGAAGAATATCAGGAGCTTCTGCAAGCTATTCAGGAACGCGGACAGAACAGCCCTATACTCGTTCGTCCTCATCCAAGCGTAGATGGTCGCTTTATGATCGTCTTTGGTCATCGCCGTGTAAAGGTCGCCCGCGAGCTCGGACGCAATGTTCGAGCAGTTGTAAAGGCACTTGACGACAAAACACATATTATTGCGCAAGGGCAAGAAAATTCGGCTCGAGCAAATCTCAGCTTCATTGAGAAAGCTCTTTTCGCAAAAAATCTTGAGATTCTCGGATATGACCGTGAAACAATCTCCTCAGCACTTGCAGCTAATGCGGCAGCGGTTTCCAAGATGATTTCCGTAACGTCCCGTATTTCGCCGGAACTCATCAATGTTATAGGATCAGCCCCCGGGGTGGGGCGCGAACGCTGGCTTGAACTAAGCCTTCTGGTCGAACGTAAGGCCACTGCGATTTCCGAAATCGTAACTTCGGAAGATTTTGGTTCAATAGATAGCGACGAGCGTTTCAATCGGGTCTTCGCTGCGGCGAATGCCAAAGGCAAACCGGTCAAAAAGGAACGAACCACACCAACGGCAAAGTCGTGGGGATATAGCGAATTTGCAATTACGATGAGTCAAAAGCCGAAACGGGTCGATTTCTCTTTCAGAAGCGAGAAGGCTAGACCGTTCGGCGATTGGTTATCCGAGCGACTTGAAATCCTTTTTGAGGAGTTCAAGCAATCAGAAACCAAGAATGGAGATTAAGCCGCAAAAGAAAAAGGCCCCCAAACGTTGCCGTCGTGGAAGCCCTTCTCGATGTTTTAGCAGACTGAGAATCGCATTTCCATGAATCAGTGTCAAGAGTCGTAAGCGTCTTTTTGGCGGGTGGATTTCTTTTGCCTTTTGAAAGGTGAGAGGAAATGCAAGTTCTGAAGACTGACACGTCCGCATTGCGTGGGCGAATGAAGGTGTTTGCTCAAAATTCTGGCCGGCAAGAGAAGCCCAAGCAGGGGAGGGGCGTAAACAGATGGGCGCTCTACAAACAGCTTTGCGTCGCTAAGGCAGAATTCGGTCTGAACGATCGTTGTCTTGCCGTGCTGAGCTCACTTCTGTCATTTCTGCCTGATGATGAAATGCAAGAGAAAAGCGGCCTTGTCGTTTTCCCATCCAATCGACAGCTTTCGCTGCGTGCCCATGGCATGCCGGAGTCTACACTGCGCCGACATCTGGCCTCCCTGATTGAAGCCGGGATCATTGCGCGCAAAGATAGCCCGACCCGCAAGCGCTATGCTCATAAGGACAGGGAAGGCGGCGTCGAGCTTGCTTTCGGCTTTTCCTTTGCACCATTGCTCCAGCGCGCCTCTGAAATTGCTGCTATCGCGGATAAGATTCTCGCCGATCAGAAAGCACTGAAGCGTCTTCGCGACGAAGTGTCCGTCATACGCCGAGATATAGCGGCAGTTTTTGCGGATAAGGCTCACGAAGCAGGTGAACCTGGTGAACGTATCGAAGCATTGTTTGTTCGCTTCCGCGCCATTGTCGACGCTATTCCTCGCCGTGCATCTCTTGATGAACTGTCCGCAATCAGGGCCAGTTTTGAAGCCATTCGTGGTGAATTGGCTATCGCTCTGAAAACAATAGAGATTGTTCCGGAAATGAGCGGCAGCGTCGCTCAATATGAGCGGCAGCATAGTGAATCCCTGCCAGAATCCCTTTTTGAATCTCAAAATGGCAAAAAGATTGATTTGAATGCGCTTTCCGCGGAAACACCCGTTTCTGTGAAGCTGAAGGAAGGAACTTCAGGCCAGTTAACGCCATCCATTTCTCTCGACCAGGTGCTGCGATCATGTCCAGACATCCGCGAGTATTGTACGAATGGCATTGCGACATGGCGTGAGCTTCTCGATGCCTCGCGTATTGTCTCACGCTTTCTCGGTATCAGTCAGTCAGCCTATCAGGAAGCGATCCGTTTCATGGGGCCAGAAACCGCTTCGACGACTATTGCCTGGATCCTGCAGAAACTATCAACCATCAATTCGCCCGGCGGATATCTACGATCTCTGACACAGAAGGCGAGGGGAGGAACCTTCTCAATCCGTCAGCTCCTGTTTTCGGAAATGAAGGCAAGTGGGTGTCTCGTCTCGATATGAGACTGCTTGGGCCCGGTTCTGAGGGCACAGCCATGAATTGGAAACATCTATCGAGAATAAGCCAAATTCTGGGCTCGGGCCTTGTCGCGGGACTGCTTTCTTGGCTGGTCTGGGCTGGTGCACAGGGTCTCGTAGGCGTCATACAGAACGGGAGGATCGTCAACAGACGAGGGCCGGGCGTTTACATGAGCGATAATCCGATCATATTTTGGGCGCTAAGTGGATTTTTTGCGCTCGGCGTCATTCTTATGGCCGGTCTGGCGTTGATTTGCTTATCGCACTGGTTGTCCTTTTTCCGACGTTCGAACCGTTAGGCGAGGGGCTTTAATAACGATAAGCGGTTTGGCGGATGATCGCCAAAAGTAGAGGGCGTCTCGGTTTCGTTGAATGCAATGCGCGTATGGAGTACCGCTGAACAGGGAGATCAGAAATATAAGCGTAGGCCGCCCGCCGCCAGAATGCAGCGGTGGACCTGGCTACAAGTCTGCGGGATGCCGATTCAGACCGGTCGAACAGGATCGCCAACGGTGTCGGGTAGAACGCCGAGCGGCTGCACAAGCAAATCGGCGATTGCCGTTGCTCTTCGAATATCCTTATCCGTGGCAATGACAGGGTTCGATCTGATTTGCGACTTTTCGTTCATGCTTCCTATTCCCCGCGCTCTGGTGGTTTGCTGTCCTATTGAGGGAATGTGAACAGAGTTTGACGTGCCGATATTGTTATCCGTGCAGCCAGCATAATTGTCCATATCCAATATATGTCGCAGCCTGTCGCGTCCAATTCTGTAGGAATGATCAGCTTTCGCCAGTCATGAAAGTCATTTATCGCATTAAGCAGGTGTCGATGACACACATACCAGAACGACTTGCCAGTCAAAGAGCTTTGGTTAAAATAGTAATTGCTGCCAATCATGATGTTCTGTGTTGAATGATGAGAAACTGTGCCGTTCAGTGAGCAAACTGAAAATAGTGAAATTCGAAATTAAGAAGGGTTGGAATGTTTAATTTTCTTGGATTTGAATTTTCCAGTTCCATTATTACAACGCCTGTATCGGTTATTATTGCCATTGTGGCGATTTATCTGGGACTGCGTTGGCTTAAGAGCTTCTTTGTCATGACACCCCAGCAGCACGTGAGAATTCTTGAAACGTTCGGCCGTTACACTGGCTATCGTAAAGCGGGTTTGTCGATCAAATTTCCTTGGCCATTTCAGCGCGCTCGCTCGCCGTTTTCCTTGCAGACGAAACAAATATCTCTTCAGCTTGGCGTTAAATCCAAAGACAATGCCTTTGTCACCATGCCGATCAGCCTGCAATATCGGGTTATTCCTACCGCGGTAGAGGCGGCCTTTTACGAATTGCATAATCCCGAAGAGCAGATCGAATCCTACGTCGCTACAGACGCACGCGCGGTCGCTGCGGCGAGAACATTCGACCAACTCTATACTGATCGAGACGAATTCACGCGTACTGTCCGTGAATCTCTGGACGAAGCTATCAATGCATATGGTTATGAGATTCGTGCCGTGTTGATTGATGACCCGCGGCCAACGCCGGAGATGATTTCAGCCTTCAACGAAGTGCTGGCGTCTCAGCGCAGATTGGAAGCGGCGCACAACGATGGCGAGGCAGAAAAGATTAAACGCACCAAGAGCGCTGAAGCTTCTGCTGCTGCGATGTCAATTACGGCGCGGGGGATCGCAGCCAGTCGTAGCATTATCGCAGAAGGCAATGCGCGAGCCCTTGCCGCCTTTCGAGCGGATACAACACTTACCGACGCAGATGCTATGGCATTTATGATGGAAATCAATCGGCTTGAGGCGCTAAGGGATGCTGCGTCTCACGGAGGAAAAACAGTGTTGGTTACAGGAGATGCACATGGTGGAAATTATGAGACCAGAGCACTCTTAAGCGCGTTGGCAGACGACGACGGACCTAAATCGGAAAAAGATGTGGGGCGGGAAACTGGTTTGATCGGCACCGTGAAACAGCAGAACCCTCCGTTAAAAACAGATGGGGCTAACGACGAACGGATCAACAAGAAAAATGATTAGTGGTTCGGGTCAAAAGCTTCCTGAAGCGGAGGAAAACATCAGGATTTCTGCACGGAGAAGAAGGCCCCTATTCAGATCATTGGTGGCTGTGTTCCTTTGCGCCATCTCCGCGGGACAAGCAGCTTCCGGCGATGCCGTCGAAATTGATTTGCAGAACGGACTATCGGCCTGCGTCGATCTGAAGCCCGGGCAGGTGAAGAGGCAGGCGAACATTGTTTCCTTCGACGCGAGGTTTAATTTGCATCGGTCGATCGGAATGTGTGGATGCATGTCTGCATTGGTAAATTACACCGCCAGTGTGGAAGTCAACGGCATACGCCAGAAACTGCAGCAGGGCATCATTTCACTTGCACGAGAAGGCGATCGAACACTGATCCTCGCATCGGATCTGAATTTGATTGCAGGTAAGAATGTCCGCGTCGAACTGTCCTGCGCCGGGCCACTGTGACTGAATTGATTTTGCTGCACGAACGCTATCATGACGCAAGTTTAGAGGTGGTTCGGTTTGTCTGAACAGTTTCGGGCGTTTCGTTAAGTGGATTTCCGCCGCGATTATGCCGCCACCATCATTGGTGTCAGCGCGTTGAAGTAGACCTGATCCGGCGTCTGCCGGT
>Ga0182741_1000601_pt1 | contig 52821 bp, 48 predicted proteins | sample eDN5th37CBELigOP_FD_128874 | JGI IMG/M metagenome (GOLD analysis project Ga0182741, IMG submission 128874) | Enriched Organic Plus compost microbial communities from Emeryville, California, USA - eDNA 5th pass 37_C BE-Lig OP (version 2) (version 2) ... | reverse complement strand
TCCCCGCCCCGCCATCTTGCGACGCCTCGCGAGCGCGCCCCTCGTCGGGCCGGGATGCATGCAACATAGTTCAGATGAGCATCCGTGTCAAGAACAAACGAGGAACATTGTCCACAGGCTCGCGTCCGTGGGTCTGTCACCACGTCATGGCCGGGCTTGTCCCGGCCATCCCGATCGGACAAGCGCCGCGCCTCACTGATCGAGATCACCGGCCCAAGGCCGGTGATGACGTGGAAGAGGCGGCGGCGAACGGCCGGACAAGCGCCGCGCCTCACTGATCGAGATCACCGGCCCAAGGCCGGTGATGACGTGGAAGAGGCGGCGACGAACGACCGGATGAGCGCCGCGCCTTCACTGATCGAGATCACCGGCACGAGGCCGGTGATGACGAGGAGGGTGTCATCCCGGACGGCGCCAGCCGATCCGGGATCGTTCTCAGGATGAGGCGCATGTTCCCTCCCCACCGATCTCGACTGTTGCCGAGATCGGCTTCTGTCAGTCGCAAGTCGGGAACACCCGACTTGCGGCGGGGAGGGATCAAGGGTGGGGTGTTGGCGCAAACCAGAGTAAGGTCGCGCCCGCACCCTCCTCTCCAACTCTCCCCAACAAGGGGGGAGAGGGCTGCGCCCGAATTGCCCAAGGAAAGCCAAGTCTCGGGCAAGCCCGAGGCTTGTGGGGGAGAGGGTGGCGCAGTGCCTCACGCGCCAGCCTCTCAGGCTGCGGGCAGCGTGCAAGCCATCGGGACCACCGATCCAAGGCCGGTGATATCAAATAGGAAAACGAAACTCCGCTGCGCTCGCGGGACGTGCAGGACCCACCGTGGACAGGCCCGCGTCTGACCCGGAATGGAGTTCATGTCCCGCGCGGCTTGGCGCGGCGGGTCGGTGGGGCGGTGAGGGGATCGTCGGGCCAGGGATGCTTCGGGTATTGCCCGCGCATGTCGGCGCGCACGGCGGCCCAGGAGCCGCGCCAGAAGCCCGGCAGGTCGCGGGTGATCTGGATCGGGCGCTGCGCGGGCGAGAGCAGGTGCAGGATCAGGGGCACGCGCCCCGCCGCGATGGTGGGATGCTTGTCGAGGCCGAACAGTTCCTGCACGCGCACGGCGAGAACCGGCCCCTCCTCGGCGCCGTAATCGATGGCGATCTGCGAGCCGGTCGGCACCTCGAGATGCGTCGGCGCCTCCGCATCGAGACGGCGCTGCAGGTTCCAGGGCAGCAGGCTGCGCAGCGCCTCGCTCAGGAGATCGGGGCCGATCTCGTTGAGCCCCGTCTTGCCAACGAGATGCGGCGCGAGCCACTCCTCCGCCGTCTGCGTCAGAGCCTCGTCCGACAGATCCGGCCATTCGTCGCCTTCCGCCTTGTGGAGAAACATCACGCGCTCGCGCCATTGCGCCAAAGCCTTGGACCAGGGCAGGACATCGAGGCCGAGCGACACGAGGCCCCTCGCCAGCGCCCGCGCCGCTTCCTCGGTGGCCGGAACTTTGAGCGGACGCTCGTTGAAGACGATCGCGCCGAGACGGCGCACGGCGCGCGCGCGCAGGGCCCTGGCCTGCCGATCGAACGTGACCTCGTCGCTCTGCGCGATGTGATGGCCGAAGGCCGCATCGATCTCCTCGGCGGCAATGGGAGCCGCCGCGAGAATGCGCGCGGAGGCCGCGCCGCCCGCGATCTCGGCGATGGCGAGATAAGGCTCCTTCGCGAGACGCTCATGCGCCTCCAGCGACGCGCCGCGTCCGTTCACCATGAGATATTCGCCCGGCTTGCCGCGGGCCTTCGCGAGGCGGTCGGGATAGGCGAGCGTGAGCAAGGCACCCAGCGAGCGCGGCGCGGCGCTTGCAGAGCCCCTCTCTCCCCTCGCCCAGCCTTCGGCCATGCGGCGCATGTCCTCCGCACGGCGCGAGCGGTCGCGGCGGAAGCGCTCGACGCGCTCCGTCAGGTCGACCATGTCGCCGCCGAGCCCGCGCTCGACCAGCACGGCGGCGAGATCCGCCGCATCGCGCGCCTGCCCGCTCTCGCCGGCGATCAGCACCATGCGCGCGAGGCGCGGCGGCAGGGGCAGATCGCGCAGACGGCGCCCCGTCTCGGTGATGCGGCCTTCCTCGTCGAGCGCGTCGAGCTGCTGCAGAAGCGCGCGCGCTTCCTTCACGGCGGGAGCAGGCGGAGGATCGAGGAAGGCCAGCGTCGCCGGATCGGCGACGCCCCAGGCCGCGCAATCGAGCAGCAGCGGCGCGAGATCGGCGGCGAGAATTTCGGGACGCGCGAAGGGTTCGAGCGCGCCTGTCGCAGCCTCTTCCCACAGGCGATAGCAGACGCCCGGCTCCGTTCGTCCCGCGCGGCCGCGGCGCTGGTCGGCGGCGGCGCGCGAGACACGCACGGTTTCAAGGCGCGTGAGACCGATATTGGGCTCGTAGACCGGAACACGGGCGAGGCCTGAATCGATGATGACGCGCACGCCTTCGATGGTGAGCGAGGTTTCGGCGATGGAGGTCGCCAGCACCACCTTGCGGCGGCCGGGCTTGGCGGGGCTCACCGCGAGATCCTGCTCGCCGCGGTCGAGCGCGCCATAGAGCGGCGCGATGTCGACGGCAGGATCGCTCACGCGCTCGCTGAGCAGCGTCTCGACGCGGCGGATCTCGCCCTGCCCCGGCAGGAAGACGAGGATCGATCCGCTTTCCGCGCGCAGGGCCCGCAGGACCGCATCCGCCACCTGTTCCTCGATGCGGCGGTTGGGATCGCGCCCGAGATGGCGCGTCTCCACTGGATAGGCGCGGCCTTCGGATTCGATCACCGGCGCATCGCCGAGAAGCTTCGCGACGCGCGCGCCGTCGAGGGTCGCCGACATGACGAGCAGGCGCAGGTCCTCGCGCAGGCCGCCCTGCGCATCGAGCGCGAGAGCAAGCCCCAGATCGGCATCGAGGGAGCGTTCGTGGAACTCGTCGAAGAGCACGGCGGCGATGCCGTCGAGGCTCGGATCGTCGAGGATCATGCGGGCGAACACGCCCTCGGTCACCACCTCGATGCGCGTCCTGCGGCTGATCTTGGAGCCGAGGCGCACGCGAAGGCCGATTGTCTCGCCGACCTGCTCGCCCAAGGTCTTCGCCATGCGCTCGGCGGCGGCGCGCGCCGCCAGGCGACGCGGCTCCAGCACGATGATCTTTTTCCCCTTCACCCAGGGCTCGTCGAGCAGCACCAGCGGCACGCGCGTCGTCTTGCCCGCGCCGGGCGGGGCGACGAGCACAGCATTGGCCCCCGCCCGCAGGCTCGCCGTCAGGGGCGCAAGGACCGCATCGATGGGAAGGGAGGTGTCGAAAACGCGCATGCCGCCTGATGGCGCAAGCCGGGGCGAAGAGCAAGCGATGTCTTGGACAGCATCGGACCCAAAGGTGGTTTCCACTTTTGGGTCCGATGCTCAGACCGGAAAGCCGTATCGCCGCAACTCGGCGGCGAGGTCCACCTGCTCGTCGGGATAATGGATCGCATGCATGCCGACCCCACGCGCCGCCTCGACATTGGCCCGCGAGTCGTCGATGAACACGCAATCGGCGGCCTCGAGCCGATAGCGGTCGAGCAGCAGGCGATAGATGGCCGGATCCGGCTTCAGGAGACGCTCGTCGCCCGAGACGATGACCCCGTCGAATCCGGCGAGGAACGGAAAGCGCTGCTGCGCCAGGACGAATTTCGGGCCGGAGAAGTTCGTGATGCAGTAATTCGGCACGCCTGCCCTCCGGAGGCTCTCGAGCAGGGCGACGTTCTGCTCGAACGTGCCGGAGACCGTCTCGGGCCAGCGGTCGTGGAAGGCGCGGATCGCGCTTTCGTGCTGGGGATGATCCTTCACGAGAAGGGCCACGGCCTCGTCCCAGTCACGCCCGCGGTCCTGCTCCAGATTCCAGGCGGGCGTGCAGACATTGCCGAGGAACCACTCCATCTCCGCCTCGTCCGGGAAGATGCGGCGATAGAGATGGCGCGGGTCCCAGCGGAGCAGGACGTTGCCGATGTCGAACACGACCGTGGTGGGTTGCCGAATGCTCAAGATTGTCCCTCGTGATTCTTCTGATGTGCGTCGCCTTTTCCGGTGCCGCAAAGCCACCGTTGAAGCAAGCGGCCGGAAGAGCCACGCCAGTGAATATTGTCCCCGATAAACCGAAACTGAAGCCTGGGCAGGGAGCGGACCAGCGGGGAGAGCCCCTCCCCGCCGGTCAAGCTCCTTCGATCGGATCAGCCGCCGATATTGTAGGCGGCGAGCGCCGCCATGTTGACGATGTCGTTGTCGGTGGCGCCGAGCGAGACGATCTGCACCGGCTTGTCGAGGCCGACCACGAGCGGTCCCATGACCATGGCTCCGCCGAGCTCCTGCAGCATCTTGGTCGAGATCGATGCGGAGTGGAAGGCGGGCATGACGAGCACGTTCGCCGGCTCGGTGAGTCGGCTGAAGGGATATTGCGCCATCAGATCGCGATTGAGCGCCACGTCCGCCGCCATCTCGCCGTCATATTCGAAATCGACGCGCATCTGGTCGAGGATCTGCACCGCCTCCTGGATCTTCTCGGCGCGCTCCGCCTTCGGATGGCCGAAGGTGGAGAACGACAGAAGCGCCACCCGCGGCTCGTAGCCGAGGCGGCGGGCGACGCCGGCCGTCTCGATGGCGATCTCGGCGAGTTCCTGCGCGCTCGGCAGCTCGTGGATGGCTGTATCCGCGACGAGAACCGTGCGTCCGCGCGCAAGGCACAGCGAGACGCCGATCACGCGATGCCCGGGCTTCGGGTCGATCACATGGAGCACGTCGTTGAGCGCCGTGGAATAATTGCGGGTCGCGCCGGTCACCATGGCATCCGCATCGCCCAAGGCCACCATGGAGGCGGCGAAATGGTTGCGGTCCTGATTGATCATGCGCTGGCAGTCGCGGAAGAGAAAGCCCTTGCGCTGCAGGCGTTCATAGAGGAACTGCGCATAGGTGCTGTTGCGGCGGGACAGGCGCGCATTGTGGATCTCGATGCCCTCGCGGCTTCCGAGATCGATGCCCGCCAGCGCCGCCGTCTCGTAGATCCGCTCCTCGCGCCCCACGAGGATGGCGCGGCCGAGGCCCTGGTTCACGAAGGACAGGGCGGCGCGGATGACTCGCTCCTCCTCGCCCTCGGCGAACACCACCCGCTTGGGCATCTTGCGCACGCGCTCGAAGATGCGGTTGAGCGTGCCCGCGACGGGGTCGCGGCGCGCGGAGAGCTGCGCCTTGTAGGCCTTCATGTCGACGATGGGACGACGGGCGACCCCCGCATCCATCGCCGCCTTCGCGACCGCCATCGGGATGGTGTGGATGAGGCGCGGATCGAACGGCACGGGGATGATGTAGTCGCGGCCGAAGCGCGGACGCGCGCCCTGATAGGCGGCGGCGACCTCGTCCGGCACGTCCTCGCGGGCGAGTTCCGCGAGCGCCTGCGCCGCCGCGATCTTCATCTCCATGTTGATCGTGGTCGCCTGCACGTCGAGCGCGCCGCGGAAGATGTAGGGAAAGCCCAGAACGTTGTTGACCTGGTTGGGATAATCCGAGCGGCCGGTGGCGATGATCACGTCGTCGCGGATGCGCGACACCTCCTCCGGCGTGATCTCCGGATCGGGATTGGCCATGGCGAAGATGATGGGATTGGGCGCCATGGAGCGGATCATCTCATCGGTGAACGCGCCCTTTGCGGAGAGCCCGAACACCGCATCGGCGCCCTTCATGGCATCCGCCAGGGTGCGCGCATTCGTGTCGGCGGCATGCGCGGATTTCCACTGATTCATGCCTTCCGTTCGGCCCTTGTAGATCACGCCCTTCGTGTCGCAGAGAATCACGTTGTTGGGCGCAAATCCCATGGCTTTCAGAAGCTCGGTGCAGGCGATGCCCGCGGCGCCCGCGCCGTTCACCACGAGTCTGGTCTTCGCCATGTCGCGGCCGGTCAGATGCAGCGCGTTGATCAGGCCCGCCGCCGCGATGATCGCCGTGCCGTGCTGGTCGTCGTGAAAGACGGGAATGTCCATCAGCTCCCGCAGGCGCTCCTCGATGATGAAGCACTCGGGGGCCTTGATGTCCTCCAGATTGATGCCGCCGAAGGAGGGGCCGAGATAGCGCACGCAGTTGATGAAGGCATCCGCGTCCTCCGTATCGACCTCGAGGTCGATCGAATCCACGTCCGCGAAGCGCTTGAAGAGGACCGCCTTGCCTTCCATGACGGGCTTGGAGGCCAGCGCGCCGAGATTGCCGAGGCCGAGGATCGCCGTGCCGTTCGAGATCACCGCCACCATGTTGGAGCGGGCGGTGTAGTCGAAGGCGAGCGATGAATTTTCCGCAATGGCCAGAACCGGCACCGCGACGCCCGGCGAATAGGCGAGCGACAGGTCCCGCTGCGTCGCCATGGGCTTGGTCGGCACGACCTCGAGCTTGCCGGGCCGGCCCTGGGAATGGAACTGCAGGGCCTCCTGGTCGGTGAAGGTGGGGCGGCTGCGGCGTGGCGTGGGCGTTTCGTCGGTCATGGAACTGTCGTTTTTGGCCAGAAGGCATGTTTTCGAAAGGATGCGACCTTAAGGCCTGAAAGTCTTCCTCTCAAGACTTGTGCACACCCGTCCCCCTGCGGCCATGATACGGGTGAAAGGGACGGCGGGCTTTGCTACATAAGGCGGATGTCCTCCCAAGCCGTGTACCAAGCCCCCCAGAGCCCCGAACCGACCAGCCCCACCGGCCCGAAGCCTGCGCCGGACAGCCGGGTCACGCCCATGATGGCGCAGTATATCGAGATCAAGACAGCCAATCCGGACAGTCTCCTGTTCTACCGGATGGGCGACTTCTACGAGCTGTTCTTCGAGGATGCGGAGATCGCGAGCCAGGCGCTCGGCATCGTGCTCACCAAGCGCGGGAAGCATCAGGGGCAGGATATCCCCATGTGCGGCGTCCCCGTGGACCGGGCGGACGATTATCTCCAGCGCCTCATCGGCCTCGGCCACCGGGTCGCCGTCTGCGAGCAGACCGAGGATCCCGCGGAGGCGAAGAAGCGAGGCTCCAAATCCGTCGTGCGGCGCGACGTGGTGCGCCTCGTCACCCCCGGCACCATCACGGAAGAGCGCCTTCTGGAGCCGGGCCGCGCCAATTTCCTTCTGGCCGTTGCCCGCCGCCGCATCTCCGATACGCAATGGTGCTATGGCCTCGCGGCCGTCGATATCTCCACCGGCCATTTCGTGGTGAGCGAAACGGATTCGCTCGGATTGCCGGCGGAGATCGCGCGGTTCGAGCCCCGCGAGATCCTGGTGCCGGACGTCATCCACGACGATCCGGAACTGGCGGGCTTCTGGCGCGAGACGCGCGCCTCCATCACGCCCCTGTCCCGCGAAGGACTCGACCCGGCCTCCGCCGAGCGACGCCTGAAGGAATATTTCGGCGTCGCCACGCTCGATTCCTTCGGCTCCTTCGGCGCCGCCGAGATCACGGCGGCCGGCAGCGTGCTGTTCTACATCGAGAAGACGCAGATCGACAGCCGCCCGGTTCTCAATCCGCCCTCGCGGGAGAATGCCGGCGCGGCGCTCGCCATCGACGCGGCCACCCGCGCCAACCTCGAACTCACGCGCACGCTGTCGGGCGAGCGGGCGGGCAGCCTGCTCGCCACCATCGACTGCACCGTCACGCCCGGCGGCGCCCGTTGCCTGGCGGAGCGTCTGGCTGGCCCCCTCACCGATCCGGTCATGATCCGCGAGCGTCAGGATGCGGTCGCGTTCCTCGTGGACAATGCCGACCTGCGCGAGCGCCTGCGGCGCATCCTGAAGCGCTCGCCCGATCTGGCGCGTGCGCTCTCCCGATTGGGCCTGGGACGCGGCGGACCGCGCGATCTCGCCTGCGTGCGCGACGGCCTGTTCGCGGCGCGCGAGCTTGGTCTCGAACTCGCCATCGCGCCCAATCTGCCGAGGGAACTCCAGTCCAACGCGCAGAAGCTGCAATCCTTGAATACGGATGTGGCCGACAAGCTCGCGGCGGCGCTCGCGGACGAGCTGCCGCTGCTCAAGCGCGACGGAGGCTTCATCCGCGCGGGCTATGACGCCAATCTCGATGAGCTGCGCGAGCTGCAGCAGGATTCGCGCCGCTTCATCGCGGCGCTCCAGTCGCGCTACGCCAACGACACCGGCTGCCGGACGCTGCGCGTGAAGCACAACCACATGATCGGCTATTTCGTGGAAGTGCCGCAGAATGTGGGCGAGGACCTGCTGAAGGAGCCCTTCAAGGACACCTTCATCCACCGCCAGACCATGGCGGGCGCCATGCGCTTCTCGACGCAGGAACTCGGCGAGCTGGAGGCGAAGATCGCCTCCGCCGCAGACCGCGCCCTGAAGATCGAACTCGGCCTGTTCGACGCAATGGCGCAGGAGCTGCTCGATCTGTCGGCCGAGGTGGCCCGCGCCGCCGAAGCGATCGCCGTCATCGACGTCACCGCGGCCCTCGCGGATCTCGCCGTGCGCCTCGACTGGACGCGCCCCGTCGTCGATACGAGCCTGACCTTCGCCATCAAGGGCGGACGCCATCCGGTGGTCGAAGCGGCCCTCAAGCGCGAAGGCACGGCTTTCATCGCCAACGATGCCGATCTGTCCGGAAGGGATGCGGGCCACATCCTGCTGATCACCGGTCCGAACATGGGCGGTAAATCGACCTATCTGCGCCAGAACGCACTGATCGTCGTGCTCGCCCAGATGGGCTCCTTCGTGCCCGCGAAGGAAGCGCATATCGGCGTCGTCGACCGCCTGTTCTCGCGCGTGGGCGCGGCCGACGATCTGGCGCGCGGCCGAAGCACCTTCATGGTCGAGATGGTGGAGACGGCAGCCATTCTCAATCAGGCCACGGCACGCTCGCTCGTGATCCTCGACGAGATCGGGCGCGGCACCTCCACCTTCGACGGGCTGTCCATCGCATGGGCCGCCATCGAGCATCTGCACGAGGCCAATCGCTGCCGGGCGCTGTTCGCCACGCACTTTCACGAATTGACGGCTCTGTCCGAGCGGCTGCCGCGGATCTCCAATGCAACGCTGAAAGTCACCGAATGGCACGGCGACGTGGTGTTCCTGCACGAGGTGGTGCCGGGGGCCGCTGATCGCTCGTACGGACTGCAGGTGGCGCGCCTTGCCGGCCTTCCCCCCGCGGTCGTGGAGCGGGCGAAGACGATCCTCAGCGAGCTGGAGAAATCGGATCGCGAGCACCCCAAGCGCGCGCTCGTCGACGACCTGCCGCTCTTCGCGGCGCATGTACGCGCGGAGCCTGCGAAGGTTGAGCAGAAGGATGTCCTGCGGGACGCGCTCGATGCCCTCGATCCCGACCAGATGACGCCGAGAGAGGCGCTGGACGCGCTCTATCGCCTCAAGGCCCAGCGATAGAGGCAGGCATCAGGGCAATCGGGAACTGCTGTCCTCGCGTCGTTTCTCATCGAAAGGGATAAAGCTCGCCCCGTCCGGGGTGGCGATGTCCCGATCCTGCTCGGCCATGACATAGGCCAGCGCCTCCCTCACCCCACGCTCGGTATAGGGCTTGGCGATCACCCCGCGGGCGCCGGCACAATCCTCGGGGATGCGCTTGGCGTTGGCAGTCATGAACAGCACCGTCACATGGTCCCGGTGGGACAGTTCGCGGGCGACGTCGATGCCGGTCAGGCCGTCGGCGAGATGGATGTCCACGAAGGCGAGATCGGGGGAATGCTCACGCCCGAGGGCGAGAGCCTCCTTGGAGGACGCGGCGATCCCGATGACATCGTGGCCCGCATCCTGAAGCAGGCTTTCCAGTTCCAACGCGATCAGAAACTCATCTTCGACGATCAGGATTCGCAAAGGCTTCACCTTACTCAACTCGTGTCTCCTCGGAACCCGCCAACACGAGAAGTTCAGGTGCCATACCTGGATCGGCCTTCCACCAAGTCAACGGATGAGCCCCTCTTCAGGACAGGATTGCTGTGCGGAGAGGACGGGAAGAGCAGAGCGGCGCGACCTTCGCAAACGCTCGTAAACGAATGCCGTGGGCGCAGCCGCGTGCGCACGCCGCCGGGCGGCCATGCCTTCTGCCATGATCGTCTCCCCAGAGAGAATGATCCCCAAGGGCTTGAAGCCCATTGTGCTCGTTCGGTGAGTCTCAACGTCGAAACCGCGGAGGGGTTCCGAAGCCTTGTGCAAGGATATCCTTGCGTGGACTTATCCACATCCTGAAATACTATCTCATTTCACCTGCCCGCGCTAGACTTGGCCTCTCAAGGGAGGTCGCACCTGATGGTCATGCGCGTTTCAACCGTTGCGTTCGAAGGGATCGAGGCGCGCGAGGTGGATGTGCAGGTGCAGATTTCCCCGGGCTCGGTCGCTTTCACCATCGTCGGCCTGCCCGACAAGGCGGTGGCGGAATCCCGCGAGCGCGTGCGCTCGGCGCTCATCGCCTCGGGCCTCGCCCTTCCGGCCAAGCGCATCACCGTCAATCTTGCCCCGGCGGATCTGCCCAAGGAGGGCAGCCACTACGACCTTCCCATCGCGCTCGGCGTCATGGCCGCCATCGGGGCGATCCCCGGCGATGCGCTTCATGGCTTCACGGTCCTGGGCGAACTGGCGCTCGACGGCTCCATCACGGCGGTGGCCGGCGTGCTGCCCGCCGCCATGGCCGCGGTCGAACGGCAGCACGGGCTGATCTGTCCCGAATCCTGCGGCTCCGAAGCCGCCTGGGCGAGCAGCGAACTCGACATCCTTGGGCCCCGCTCGCTCATTCAGCTCGCCAATCACTTCAAGGGCACCCAGGTCATGAGTCGGCCCGAGCCCGCCATCATGCCCGCGTCCGGCGCCCTGCCGGACCTGCGCGACATCAAGGGGCAGGAAAGCGCCAACCGAAGCCTGGAGATCGCCGCCGCGGGCGGCCACAACCTCCTGATGAGCGGCCCTCCCGGGGCGGGCAAGTCCATGCTGGCCCAGCGCCTGCCGTCCATTCTGCCGCCGCTTTCGCCGCGGGAGCTGCTGGAGGTCTCCATGATCCAGTCCGTCGCGGGGCTCCTGGCGGATGGGGCGCTCTCCAACCGGCGGCCGTTCCGCGCCCCGCACCATTCCGCCTCGATGGCGGCGCTCGTCGGCGGCGGCCTCAACGCCCGGCCCGGGGAGGCCTCGCTCGCCCATCACGGCGTGCTGTTCCTCGACGAATTGCCGGAATTCCAGCCGCAGGTGCTCGATTCCCTTCGCCAGCCCCTCGAAACGGGCGAAATCCTCATCGCCCGGGCGAACCATCGGGTGACCTATCCGGCCCGTTTCCAGCTGGTGGCGGCCATGAATCCCTGCCGCTGCGGACAGGGAACCGAGCCCGGCTATGTCTGCCGCCGCCAGCCGAACGAGCGCTGCATCGCGCAGTACCAGGCCCGCCTCTCCGGCCCGCTCCTCGACCGCATCGATCTCGTCATCGACGTGCCGGCCGTGACCGCGGCCGACCTGATCCTGCCTCCACCGGAGGAAGGCTCGGCCCAGGTGGCCATGCGCGTGGCCGCCCGCAAGCTGCAGGAGGCGCGCTATGCCTCCCTGAGGGAGAAGGGCATCACGACCAACGCGGCGTGTCCGCCCGCCCTCCTGGAGGAGGTGGCCGCGCCCGACCCGGACGGTCTCTCGCTCATCCGCGACGCCGCCAACGCGATGCGGCTCTCCGCGCGCGGCTTCCACAGGGTGCTGAAGGTCGCCCGGACGCTCGCCGACCTGGACGGAGAGAGCCGCGTGCGGCGCATCCATGTGGCCGAGGCGCTGTCCTACCGGTCCCACACGGACCGACGCTCGGCGGCCTGATCCGGATCGGTGTACGCCGCTTTTCCTGTGAAATGGGCCGGCACTTGCGATATGCTCCGTCACAATACCTTATGAACCGACGAATATGTCACGGCGCAAGACCGGCTCATCCTCGAGCAGAGTGGCCCGCGAGATCACTATGACTTCTTCTCCGCCCGATGGGACGGCTTCGTCCGTCAAGCCAGCGCTGATTCCCGGCCTGAAGGGATTTCGCCGATGGGTCGGGCGGCCGATCCGCGATTACGGCAGTCTCGATCCCAGCCTCGGCCGCATCGGTTCGCTCGAGGTGCGCCTGGCCACCACGACCACGGAAATCCGCCGGGCGCAGAAGCTGCGGTTCAAGGTGTTCTATGAGGAGATGTCGGCCGTGCCGCGGGGAGCGGCCGTGCTCTCCCGTCGCGACGTGGACGAATACGACTGGATCTGCGACCACCTTCTCGTTCTCGATCACGATGCGGCGGACAGGTCCCTGGGGCGGTCGCGGCCGAAAGTCGTCGGCACCTATCGCCTGCTGCGGCAGGATGTGGCCGAACGCCATGACGGCTTCTACACCTGCGGCGAATACGACATCACTCCCCTTCTGAAGGCGCATCCCGATCTGCGTTTTCTCGAACTCGGCCGCTCCTGTGTGCTCGAAGCCTATCGCAACAGGCGCACCGTCGAATTGCTGTGGCACGGCATCTGGGCCTATGTGCTCCACTACCGGATCGACGTGATGATCGGCTGCGCGAGCCTCGAAGGCACGAACCCGCAGGACCTCGCCGTTCCGCTGAGTTTCCTCCACCATTATGCCGCCGCTCCGGCCGAGTGGCAGGCGCGCGCGATCCCCGAGCGCTTCACGCCGATGGACATCCTCCCCAAAAGCGCGGTCGACCCGAAGGCCGCGCTGCATGCGCTGCCGCCACTGATCAAGGGATATCTGCGCCTGGGTGCGACCTTCGGCACCGGCGCCGTGATCGACCGGCAGTTCGGCACGACGGACGTGCTCGTCATCCTGCCCGTCTCCGCGATCAACCCGCGCTATATCGACCATTTCGGCCCGACCGCGAACCGTCACGCGGCATGATCGTATTCACCGGCCTCGTAGAGCGCCCGAAGGCCCTCGCGATAGGTCGGATATTTCAGCTCCACGCCGAGTTCGCTCTTGATGAGACGGTTCGAGACGCGCTTGTTCTCCGCATAGAAGCTCAACGCCATGGGACTTAAACCCGCGTCTTCCAGCGCGATCTCCGGCGGCGGCTCGATCCCCGCCAATTGCGCCGCGTAAGTGACGACATCCTGCGGCGGCGCGGGCTCATCGTCCGTCACGTTGTAGATCGCGCCGGCGCGCGGTCTGCGAAGCGAAGCGGCCAAGGTCGACGCGATATCCTCCACGTGAATCCGGTTGAACACCTGGCCCGGCTTCACGACGCGGCGGGCGGTTCCCTTCGCGAGCTGTGCCAGCGCATTGCGCCCGGGGCCGTAGATGCCGGTGAGACGGAAGATGTGGACGGGCATCGCCGTTCGCTCGCCGAGGGCGAGCCATTCGCGTTCGGCGGCGAGACGCTGCCGCGATCCGTCGCTCTGCGGTGTTGCCGGCGTCGTCTCGTCGATCCAGGCGCCGCCGTGATCGCCGTAGACGCCCGTCGTCGAGAGATAGCCGAACCAGGAGGCGCGGGCCGCCATGATCGCGTCGGCAAACCGCAGAAGGGTCGGATCCCCTTCGGCCGCAGGCGGCGCGGATACGAGGATGGCATCGGCCCGGCGCAGATCGTCGATACTATCGGCATCGTTTTCGGACAGCGCATGGGCCGCGATGCCGGATGCTCTCAGGCGCTGCGCCGTCCCGACCTCGCGCACCGTGCCGGCGACATGGGCCCAGCGGCATGATCGGATGAAGGCCTGCGCGGTGTAGCCGAGGCCGAAGACGAACAGCCTCATGCGGCCGCCTCCTCCTTCGCAAGAACCCGGCTCCACTCTCCGCGCACCTCTGGATCGTCCTCGCGCTCCCACCGCTCACACCCGAGAGCCGCAATCCTCTCCCGCGGCAGCAGGCGGCCGGTGGCCCAAACGGCCATGGCGCGCACGAGCGGCGACGGGTCGTCGAGCAGGCGCACGGCTTCCTCCGCCAAGGCGGCATCGCCGGAATTGCCGATCGCGATGAGCACGTTGCGGATGAAGCGGTCGCGCCCCGTCCGCTTGATCGGCGTGCCGGAGAAGCGCGTGCGGAAGCCCGGATCGTCCAGCCGCGCGAGCTCGGCAAGCGGCAGCGCGGCGAGATCCTCGCGCTGCATGAGCTTGGTCTCGCGGCTGGCTTTCGCGAACTTGTTCCAGGGACAGACCGCGAGGCAATCGTCGCAGCCGAAGATGCGGTTGCCGATGCCCGGCCGCAGCTCCTCCGCGATGTGGCCCTTGTGCTCGATGGTGAGATACGAGATGCAGCGCCGCGCATCGAGCTGGAACGGCGCGGGAAAGGCGTTGGTCGGGCACACGTCGAGGCAGCGCCGGCACGAGCCGCAATGGTTGTGCTCGGGCTCGTCCACGGGCAGTTCCGCCGTGGTGAAGATCGCGCCGAGGAACAGCCAATTGCCGAACTCGCGCGAGACGATGACCGTGTGCTTGCCCTGGAAGCCGAGCCCCGCCGCCTCCGCCAGGGGCTTTTCCATCACCGGCGCGGTGTCGACGAAGACCTTCACGTCCGACGAAGCCTTGACCGCGAGGAAGCCCGCGATCTCCTTCAGCTTGCCCTTGATCACGTCATGATAGTCGCGGTTGCGGGCATAGATCGAAATCGAGCCGCGATCCTTCTGCGCGAGCGCGGCGAGCGGATCGCCCGTGGGGCCATAATTCACGCCGAGGAGGATGACGCTGCGCACCTCGGGCCAGAGAACGCGCGGGTCGGCGCGGCGCTCGGCCGTGCCCACCATCCAGTCCATGGAGGCGTGGTGGCCGGCCTCCAGCCACGCTTTCAGGCGCTCCGGCGCGAGCGGGATGGCATCCGGGGCTGTGACCCGGATCGTGTCGAACCCGATCTCCCGGGCCCGCGCCACGAAGGCGTGCTTCAGGCTCTCTCCGGTCAAAAGTCGAGATTGTCGTAATGGTCCGCCGGCGCCATGCCCGGCACCCGGTCCGCCAGGAGCGCGCGAAAGGACGGCCGGGATTTCACCCGGGCGTACCAAAGCTTCGCCGTTTCGTCCTCGTCCCATGGCACGTCGCCGAGATAATCCACCACCGAGAGATGGGCAGCCGCGGCCAGATCCGCATAGGTCATCTGGTCGCCGGCCAGCCAATTCCGCTTGGAAATCAGAAACCCGATATATTTCAGGTGATATCGCACATTGGTGCGCGCAGCGCGAATCGCGCTCATGTTCGGGGCTCCGCCGCCGAGATCGGCGGGCATGAACCGCTTGTAGATCTTCTCCGTGGCGAGGTAATCCGTGACCTCGTCGTGGAATTTGTTCAGGAACCAGTCGAGCAGACGCCGGACCTCGACCCGCTGCGCCACGTCCTGCGGCAGCAGCCTGCGCCCCTTCGGCCCCTCCTCCTGCACGTCCTCCAGATAATCCGCGATGCCGCGGGCGCCCGCAACGGCCAAGCCGTCATCGCTCATCAGGAGGGGCAGATTGCCGGCCGGGTTGACCTCGAGAAAGGGAATGCGTCGATCCCACGGCTTCTCCTCGACGAGATCGGCCTCGAGGCCGGTCTCCGCCAGAACGAGGCGTGCAAACCGCGAATGCGGGCAGAAGGGATAGGAATGCAGGGTGGCCATGAAATTTGTCTGACGCGAAACAAGCGGCGAGAATAAGGCCTTGCTTCGTTAACGGGCGGTAAGGAGTTTTGGTGAATCTCATGCGTGGGGCGCATGAAAACAGCATTGTACCCGCAATGCTTTCTTGACACGCCCGGCAGCGCCCCGGCATCTGGCGCCGGTTTCAGGATTTTCAACGATGGCACACATCATCGAGGCGCTCTTTCTCGGCCTCATCGAAGGGCTCACGGAGTTCCTGCCGGTTTCCTCCACCGGCCACCTGCTTCTCGTAGGGCATTTCCTCGGCTTCGAGTCGACGGGCAAGACCTTCGAGGTACTCATTCAGCTCGGCGCGATCCTCGCGATCCTTTCGGTCTACTTCAACAAGCTCTGGACCATTGCGAAGGCCGTGCCGCACGATATCGATGCCCGCCGCTTCGTGATCGGCGTCGTGATCGCCTTCCTGCCGGCGGCCCTCATCGGCGCGCTGCTGCACGGCTTCATCAAGGGCGTGCTCTTCGATCCCTGGATCGTCTGCGTGACCCTCATCACCGGCGGCTTCGTGCTGCTCGCGGTCGACCAGCTGCCCATCAGGACGACGCAGGACGACGCCACGCGCTTCCCCCTGCCGATGTATCTCAAGATCGGCCTGCTGCAGTGCCTCGCCATGATCCCCGGCGTGTCGCGCTCGGGCGCCACCATCGTCGGCGCCATGCTGATGGGCGCCTCCAAGCGCGCGGCGGCCGAGTTTTCGTTCTTCCTCGCCCTGCCCACCATGGCGGGCGCCTTCGCCTATGACCTGCTGAAGAACTACAAGGTCCTGTCCGCGGACGACGCCGCCCTCATCGTCGCGGGCTTCATCGCGGCCTTCATCGCCGCCGTCGTGGTCGTGAGAACGCTGCTCTCCTACGTGTCCCGCCACGGCTTCACGCCCTTCGCCTATTGGCGCATCGTCGTCGGCGCCCTCGGCCTCGCCGGCCTCATCGCCTACGGGTGAGCCATGGCGGAGCGCGACGAGTCCCTCGCCGTCTCCGTGGCCGTCGTGACGGCCCTGGCGGCGGCGATGCTGGCGGTGCTCGCCACCGTCTTCTCCCCGCGGCCGGATGCTCAGGGCGCAGCCCGCGAGCCCGCCTGCTCCGAATGGACGGACGGCTGCATCGTCTGCGCCCGCACGGCGCAGGGCCTCGCCTGCTCGACGCCGGGCATCGCCTGCGTGCCCCAGGCGCCGCGCTGCCTGAAGCCTTAAGGAATCGTCTTGTCCGGATAGCGGCACAGATCGTTGACCGGGCAGCGCCAGCATTCGGGCCGGCGCGCCTTGCAGATGTAGCGCCCGTGCAGGATCAGCCAGTGATGGGCGTGGAGCAGATATTCCTTCGGGATCAGCTTCTCCAGCGCGCCTTGCGTCTCGAGCGGCGTCTTCGTGTTGACGAGCGGCAGGCGGTTGGCGACGCGGAAGATATGCGTGTCGACGGCGATGCGCGGATCGCCGAAGGCGATGTTGACCACGACGCTCGCGGTCTTGCGGCCGACCCCCGGCAAGGTCTCCAGGATCTCGACGGAACGGGGCACCTCGCCGCCGAATTCCTCCACGAGGCGCCGCGCCGTCGCGATGACGTTCTTCGCCTTGGTGTTGTAGAAGTTCAGCGTCTTGATGTGCTCCTTCAGCCCCTCCTCTCCCAGGGCCAGCATCTTCTGCGGCGTATCCGCGATGCGAAACAGCTCCTTCGTCGCCTTGTTGACGCCCACATCGGTCGATTGCGCGGAGAGCGCGACCGCCACGAGGAGCGTGTAGGGATTGGTGTAGTGGAGCTCGCCCTCCGGCTCCGGATTCGCCTCCTGGAAGCGGCGGAAGATTTCGAGCATCGTCTCCCGGTCGACGGGTTTGGGCGTGCGCCGGCGGATTGCCTGCGCCACGGCTTTCGCCGGAACGGCGGCCTTCGATCGCGGCTTGGAATTCGGTTTGGATGTGCGGCGGGGTGACGGCTTCAGATCGGACATTCCCGCGTTATAACTGGACCATGGCAGGCAGCAAGGCGACATTCGACGATGAGGCCGACCGGCTCGAGAAGCCGGTCTTCTCGGCCGTCATCCGTCCGCACCGGTCCTTGAGCCCGCAAGGGTTCAGGATCGTCATGACGCTCGTGTGCCTGATCTCCATCGTCGCCAGCCTGCCCTTCGTCATCCTAGGCTTCTGGCCCGTCGCCGGGTTCTTCGGCCTCGATTTCCTCGGCCTCTACATCGCCTTCCGCCTGAGCTACCGCCAGGGCCGGGCCTTCGAGATCCTCGAACTGACGCCGATCCGCCTGCTCCTGCGCAAGGTGAGCGAGCGGGGAGAGACCCGCGAATGGCTGTTCAATCCGCTCTGGACCCGCGTCGAGCGGGAGGTCGACGAGGAGTTCGGCCTGCAGAAGCTGGCCCTGACCTCCCGCAACCAATCCGTCGTCTTCGCCCGGGACCTTTCGCCGGAGGAGCGGGAGACGCTGGCCGAGGCCTTCGGGCGCGCGCTCTCGGACGTGAAGCGGGGCTATTGAGCAAGGCACGGCGGATGGCTCCCGCTCCTTTCAGAGCAGGTGGCTGTCGGCTTGGTCCTGGCTTTGTCCGGGACGGACGGGGAAGCGCGGGACGCGTTGGGCTTCGCGGGCCTTGGGCGGCGCGCGAAACGGGTTCGGGGCGGGTGGTCCGCCCGGCTCGGGCGCGTCCCCCGTGAGAACCGGATGCCGACAGACATAGCCCGGCATAGGACTTTTGTCAAGAACAAACAAGGAACATTGTCCACGGGCTCGCATCTCCACTCCCTCCCCACGTCATGGCCGGGCCTGTCCCGGCCATCCCGATTGGAAAAGCACGGCGCTCTTCTGATCGGGATCACCGGGACAGGCCCGGTGATGACGTGGTTGCGAAGGCTGGCTTGAGAGCCCCGCCCTTTCCACGGGCCGTAAGCGAGGTTACATCTCCAGCGACGAGAGGTTAGGGCGCGAACAATGCTGTCGATCGGTGAACTCTCCCGCCGCACCGCCGTGAAGGTGCCGACCATCCGCTATTACGAGCAGGTCGGCCTGATGCCCGTGCCGCCCCGCACCGAGGGCCGGCAGCGCCGCTACGGGGCGGCCGAGGTGTCCCGGCTCAACTTCATCCGCCACGCCCGCGAGCTCGGCTTCGAGGTCGAGGCCATCCGGGAGCTGCTCGCGCTCAGCGAGAGGCCGGATCAATCCTGCGCCGAGGCCGACGAGATCGCCCGCCGGCACATGGTGGAGGTGGAGCGTCGGATCGCGCAGCTCACGGCCCTGCGCGCGGAGCTGCACCGGATGGTGGCGGAAGGCAGCCATGGCCGCGTGGGCGAGTGCCGGGTGATCCAGGTGCTGGCCGATCACGACCAATGCGCCCACGGGCGCCACTGACCGGCCCGAGCCGCAAGGACACAGCACAGGAATCGGGTGTCGCCTGCGCCCCAGGGCCAGTAGAGTGGTCCGCAACGAAGGATCACGCCCATGCTCGATACCTTGCACGACATCACCATCGAACCCGGCCAACTCGTCCCGCCGGCGGAACCCCAGACCGATTACGAGCGGGTGCGCCGAATCATCGCCTTCATCTCGGAACGCTGGCGCGAGCAGCCCTCCCTGGAAGCGATCGCCGACCATGTGGGGCTCTCCACCACCCATGTGCACCACCTCTTCCGCCGCTGGGCGGGCCTTTCGCCCAAGGCCTTCCTGCAGGCGATCACCCTCGACAACGCCAAGGCGCTGCTGTCGGATTCCGCGAGCGTGCTCGACGCCACCTACGAGGTCGGCCTGTCCGGACCGGCCCGCCTGCACGACCTGTTCGTGACCCACGAGGCCATGACGCCGGGCGATTTCAGGGCGCGCGGCTCAGGACTGACCATGCGCTACGGCTTCCACCCCTCCCCCTTCGGCGAGGCGATCCTGATCGCAACCGACAGGGGCCTGGCGGGCCTCGGCTTCGTGGACGACGGCGACCGTGCGGGGGCGCTCGCCGACATGACGCGCCGCTGGCCGAAGGCGCTCTATCTGGAGGACGCGGCCGCCACGGCGCCGCTGGCGCAGCGCATCTTCGACCCGTCCCGCTGGCGGCCGGAGCAGCCGCTCCGCGTCGTCCTGATCGGCACCGATTTCGAGGTGCGGGTCTGGCAGACCCTGCTGCGCATCCCCCGGGACCGGGCGACCACCTATTCCGACATCGCCCGCCATATCGGCAATCCTGCCGCCTGCCGGGCGGTGGGCGCGGCGGTGGGCCGGAACCCCATCTCCTTCGTGGTCCCCTGCCACCGGGTCCTCGGCCGCTCCGGCGCCCTTACCGGCTACCATTGGGGACTGACGCGCAAGCAGGCGATCCTGGGCTGGGAGGCGGGGCGGAGCGTGAGCGCGACCGGGCCGACGCAGTGATCTCCGGCTCCGGGACGCGCCACGCGCCCCGGAGCACCCCGACCTTGCGCGGAAACAAGGTTTTGCGCCGCCGGGGAAAGTGGTAGGTTGCGCCATCCAATTCATGAGTAGCCCATGCATCCCGTGTCGCGTTCGGACACGGGCAGCACGCGTCGTATGAGCACACGGGGCCGGTCGGCTCACCCATCAGGGCCGCTCCGTGAATGCCCCTTCACCTGTCCGGGTCAATGATGGGCCTGTCTCCTCGCACTCCACCCGCAGCCAAGCCCGCCGCGTGAGCGGCCTTGCTGCGCTGCTCCGAAGGAGACGGTGACATGCCATTTTTCATGCTCATTCCCGGAATCGACGGCGGTTCGAGGGACATCGACCATCGCGGCTGGTTCGAGATCGACAGCTACGGCCTCGATCTGATCCAGGGCCCCGGGAGGACGACGTTCGGCCCTCTCAACGTCACCCTGACCCTGGACGACGGCCTGACGACCCTTCTCGCCGACACCGCCGCCGGACGGGCCTATCCCGGCATCAGGATCGAGGGCGTGCGTCCGGGCGAGGATCCCTTCACCTTCTCCACCCTGACCCTCGCCGATGTGCGGTTCACCGGGGTTCAGGACAATCAGGGGCCCGAGGACCGGCTGAGCTTCCGCTACGACCGGATCGGCCTGACCACCCGCGCCCAGAACGAGGACGGCTCGGCCGGGGCGAGCGAGAGCTTCGGCTTCGACATCCGGACCAATACGATCATCCCGCCTCCCGATCCCACCCTGATCCCAGGCAATTCGGGCGGCTTCACGGTTGCCCCCGCCGCCCGCTACTTCCTGCTGATCCCGGGCCTCGACGGCGGCTCGGCGGATGAGAACCACCAGGGCTGGTTCGAGGTCAGCGACTATGGTCTCAACCTCGCCCAGAGGATCGGCACCGGACCTGGCGCAGGCTCGGGCGCGGGCCGCGCCGATTTCTCCCCTCTCACCGTGACCCTCGAGACCGGCACGGCGCTCCCCGACCTCCTGTCCCATATCGCCACCGGCCGCCACCTCCCGGGCGTCCGGCTGGAGGGCGAGACCGCGCTCGGGGACGTGGTCTCCACGCTCACCCTCGCGGATGTTCAGGTCAGCGAGCTCCACGAGCTGGGCGCGGATGACGGCTTGGCCGGCGACGGGCTGACGGACGACAGCCTGAGCTTCACCTACGGCCAGATCGGCCTCGTCACGCGATCCCAGGACGAAACCGGCGCCTTCGGCCCCGATCAGAGCTTCGGCTTCGATGTCGCACGCAATCTCGTCATCCCTCCGCCCGATCCGGTCCTGACGGCTGATCTGACGGCTCCCGACGGGGCCTCCGACGACCTGTCCGCCGGAAGCCCGTCCGTGACCGTCACGATGGATCCGGAGCTTCTCGCCCTGTGGAACGCCTTCCTGAACTCCCTCGCCCAGGGCAATGGAGAGACCCAAGCCGCGCCGACGCCCGCCGGATGGGATGTTCTTCTCTAAGGTCCTGCTTCCGTCCGCTCCGCCGCCCCCCACACCGCTCTGCGGTCGTGAGGAGGGCCGCGGAGCGGTGCCCCGGCTCCAGGGGGACAGGCCTCGAAAGCGGCGATGGCCCACGGGGATATTTCGAGGATTGCCCCTATTGCAGCCCTGCAACAGGCCCCGACTCTCATTTTATGGAGCCAACTCACCTTCATGATCGTCTTGCAGCGCTTGAAAGCCCTTCTTATATCAGCGCCAGCAGGGCGGCCCCCCGGTTCGGGGCAGACCTGTTTTTGTCAGTCAACATAAGCCATGGGCCGGGCTGCTTTCAGGGCCCGGCGGTCTGCTTGAAAGTGAGGGATCCCGCCATGGGTAAGGTCATTGGTATCGACCTCGGCACCACCAATTCCTGCGTCGCTGTCATGGAAGGCACGACGCCCAAAGTCATTGAAAACTCGGAAGGCACCCGGACGACCCCGTCCATCGTGGCCTTCACGGACGAAGGCGAGCGCCTCGTCGGCCAGCCGGCCAAGCGCCAAGCGGTCACGAACCCGTCTCGCACCTTCTTCGCCATCAAGCGCCTGATCGGCCGCACCTTCGACGACCCCATGACCAAGAAGGACATGGGCCTCGTTCCGTACCATATCGTGAAGGCCGCCAACGGCGATGCCTGGGTCGAAGCCGATGGCAAGCAGTATTCGCCCTCGCAGATCTCCGCCTTCACCCTGCAGAAGATGAAGGAGACCGCGGAGGCCTATCTCGGCCAGCCGGTGACGCAGGCCGTCATCACGGTTCCGGCCTACTTCAACGACGCCCAGCGCCAGGCCACCAAGGACGCCGGCAAGATCGCCGGCCTCGAGGTGCTGCGCATCATCAACGAGCCGACGGCGGCTGCGCTGGCCTACGGCCTCGACAAGAAGCAGCACGGCACCATCGCGGTCTATGACCTCGGCGGCGGCACCTTCGACGTGTCGATCCTGGAGATCGGCGACGGCGTCTTCGAGGTGAAATCCACCAACGGCGACACCTTCCTGGGCGGCGAAGACTTCGACATGCGCCTCGTCGAGTACCTGGCGGCCGAGTTCAAGAAGGAGCAGGGCATCGACCTGACGAAGGACAAGCTCGCCCTTCAGCGCCTCAAGGAGGCGGCCGAGAAGGCCAAGATCGAGCTCTCCTCCGCGCAGCAGACCGAGATCAACCTGCCCTACATCACGGCGGACGCCTCCGGCCCGAAGCACCTGGCCATGAAGCTCTCCCGCGCCAAGTTCGAGTCGCTCGTCGACGACCTGGTGCAGAAGACCATCGAGCCCTGCCGCAAGGCGCTGAAGGATGCCGGCCTCTCGGCGGGCGAGATCGACGAGGTCGTCCTGGTCGGCGGCATGACCCGCATGCCGAAGATCCAGGAAGTCGTGAAGTCGTTCTTCGGCAAGGAGCCCCATAAGGGCGTGAACCCGGACGAGGTGGTGGCCATCGGCGCCGCCGTCCAGGCCGGCGTCCTCCAGGGCGACGTGAAGGACGTTCTGCTCCTCGACGTGACCCCGCTGTCCCTCGGCATCGAGACGCTCGGCGGCGTGTTCACCCGCCTGATCGACCGAAACACCACGATCCCGACCAAGAAGAGCCAGGTCTTCTCCACGGCGGAGGACAACCAGAACGCCGTGACGATCCGGGTCTTCCAGGGCGAGCGCGAGATGGCGGCCGACAACAAGCTGCTCGGCCAGTTCGACCTGATGGGCATTCCGCCGGCCCCGCGCGGCATGCCGCAGATCGAGGTGACCTTCGACATCGACGCCAACGGCATCGTCAACGTGACCGCGAAGGACAAGGCCACCGGCAAGGAGCAGCAGATCCGCATCCAGGCCTCGGGCGGCCTCTCGGACGCCGACATCGAGAAGATGGTGAAGGACGCCGAGGCCCATGCGGCCGAGGACAAGAAGCGGCGCGAGCTGGTCGAGACCAAGAACCAGGGCGAGAGCCTGGTCCACTCGACCGAGAAGTCCCTCAAGGACTTCGGCGACAAGGTCGCGGCGGCCGACAAGCAGGCCATCGAGACCGCCATCGACGCGCTGCGCCAGGCCCTCGGCGGCGAGGACGTGGAGACCATCAAGGCCCGTACCACGGACCTGATGCAGGCCTCCATGAAGCTCGGCGAGGCCATGTACCAGGCCTCGCAGGCCGGTGAAGGCGGCGAACAGGCTTCCGAAGAAGAGCCCAAGAAGGACGATGTCATCGATGCCGACTTCCAGGAAGTCGACGATGATGACAAGAAGAAGCGGGCTTAAAATAAATTAGGCGAATGGCAGGTGGCGAAGGGCGGATGGTTGAAGTGAGGCTTCTCCCATTCTCCCTTCGCCGCTCGCCATTTGCCCCTGCAAGGGGCTAACGCGTTCATGTCGAAGCGCGATTATTACGAGATCCTCGGCGTTTCGCGGACCTGCACCGAAGTGGAGATGAAATCCGCGTTTCGGAAGCTCGCGATGAAGTACCACCCGGACCGCAATCCGGGGGACCACGAGGCCGAGATCAAGTTCAAGGAAATCAACGAGGCCTACCAGACCCTCTCGGACGGTCAGAAGCGGGCGGCCTACGACCGCTACGGCCATGCGGCCTTCGCCAATGGCGGCGCGGGCGGGCCGGGCTTCGGCGGCGATTTCTCCGACTTCATGTCGGACATCTTCGAGAATTTCTTCGGCGATGCCGGGCGTGGCGGGCGCGGGCGCAGCACCGGCGGGCGCGAGCGCGGCGCGGACATGCGCTACAACCTCGAGATTTCCCTCGACGAGGCGTTCCACGGCAAGACCGCCGAACTCAAGATTCCCACCTCGATCACCTGCGAGGTCTGCTCCGGCAGCGGCGCCAAGGCGGGCTCCCAGCCCAAGCCCTGCCCCACCTGCGGCGGCGCGGGCCGGGTGCGCGCGACGCAAGGGTTCTTCTCCATCGAGCGCACCTGCCCCAATTGCCACGGGCGCGGCGAGGTCATCGACGATCCCTGCCCCAATTGCGGCGGCGCCGGACGCGTCACCCGGGAGCGGACCCTGTCGGTCAACATTCCGGCCGGGGTCGAGGACGGCACCCGTATCCGCCTTGCGGGCGAGGGAGAAGCGGGTCTGCGTGGCGGCCCCTCGGGCGACCTCTACATTTTCCTGGCGATCAAGGCGCACCCCTTCTACCAGCGCGACGGGGCGGACCTGTTCTGCCGGGTGCCGATCTCCATGGTGACGGCAGCCCTCGGCGGCGAGTTCAGCGTGCCCACCTTGAGCGGCACCGACGCCCAGGTGAAGGTTCCCGAGGGCACCCAGTCGGGCAAGCAGTTCCGCCTGAGGGGCAAGGGCATGCCCGTGCTGCGCTCGCGGGACGTGGGCGACCTCTACATTCAGGTCGTTGTGGAAACTCCACAGAAACTGAGCAAGCGCCAGCGGGAGCTCCTGATGGAGTTCGACCAGGAATGCTCCAAGGAAAACCACCCGGAAAGCAACGGATTTTTCTCCCGGGTGCGTGAATTCTTCGATGGGCTGAGTGGATCCACTTAGCTTGACGGTCGTTTTCATTGAGTTCTAAAGAACCTGTCCGATCCCGTCTCGAAGGATCCGCTTGTGCTCCAGTCGTTCCAAAGGCCCCGGTCTCGAAAGCTGCCGCTTGGCAAGGACCGCTTTGAAGACGAGGCCCGTTTTCTGCGATCCTGGCTCGAGCGTCCCCTCGTGATGGGTGCCGTCACGCCGTCCGGCAAGGCGCTTGCCCGGACCATGGCGGCCTTCGTGGATCCCCGCATTCCGGGCCCGATTCTGGAGCTCGGCCCCGGCACCGGCCCGGTGACCGATGCCCTCATCCGCCGCGGCGTCGCGCAGGACCGGCTGATCCTCGTCGAGTTCAATCCGGAATTCTGCCAGCTCCTGAAGCGTCGCTTCCCCAAGGCCACCATCGTCCAGGGCGATGCCTACGACCTTGCCGAGACGCTCTCGGGCGTCCTCGCGGAGCCCGCGGCCGCCACCGTGTCGAGCCTGCCCCTCTTCACCAAGCCCATGGACCAGCGCCTGGAGCTTCTGGAGACCGCGCAGGGCATGATGCATGCGGACGCGCCCTTCATCCAGTTCACCTATGCGGTCGTGCCGCCGATCCCGGCGCGCTCGCAGGCCTATCGCACCCGCGCCTCCAACCGGATCTGGCGCAATCTCCCCCCGGCCCGCGTCTGGGTCTACAACAAGGTTACGAATCCATGAGCGCCGCCATGTCCTTCCGCCCGGAATCCTCCTCCGCGAAGGACATGCGTGACAGACTCATCATCGGCCTCGACGTTCCGTCCGTCGAGGAGGCCCGCGCCCTGGTCGACCGGATCGGCGATGCCGGCACCTTCTACAAGATCGGCTACCAGCTCGCCTATGCGGGCGGCTTCGAGCTGGCGCGGGAGCTGATCGACCAAGGCAAGAAAGTCTTTCTCGACCTCAAGCTCCACGACATCGGCAACACGGTGGAGGCAGGCGTGCGCTCGGTCGCGCGCCTCGGAGCCACGCTCCTCACCGTCCACGCCTATCCCCAGACCATGCGGGCCGCCGTCGCCGGCAAAGCCGGCTCCTCCCTGAAGATCCTCGCCGTCACGGTGCTGACCTCCTATGACGACAGCGACCTCGTCGAGGCGGGCTATGCCCCCATCCCGGCCGCGGAGCTCGTCGCCCGCCGGGCCGCCCAGGCCCGGGACATCGGCGTGGACGGCATCGTCTGCGCGGCCTCGGAGGCGGATCGCGTGCGCGCCATCCTGGGGCCCGACCGGCTCATCGTCACCCCCGGCATCCGCCCGGCCGGTGCGGAGGCGGGCGACCAGAAGCGCGTTGTGACCCCGGCAGACGCCATCCGCGCGGGCGCCACCCACCTGGTCGTCGCCCGGCCCATCGTGAAGGCCGCGGATCCGCGCGCGGCCGCCGAGGCCATTCTGGCGGAAATCACGCAGGCGGCCTGATCCCCTTCCCGACCGTCATTCCGGGGCGAGCATAGCGAGAGCCCGACCCGGAGGGCCACGCGAAGCGGGGAAACCCATAAACACCGGCGTCTTAGAACAGGGCATTGCAAGAACCGCTGCGCTTTATCCTGCATCGTCAGAGTTTATGGGTTCCGGGCTCCGCTGCGCGGCCCCGGAATGACGCGATCCGCGGGAACGAGCGCTGAAGATCGGCTTGACGCCGCTGCTGCCATGCCGTTCGTTGTGCCGAAACGAACAGGAGTCGCCATGCCCAAAGGCTATGTCATCGCCCGCGTCACCGTCACGAATCCCGAAGCCTATGCGGAATATGCCAAGGGCGCCACGGAGGCGATCCGCCAATATGGCGGGCGGCCTCTGGTGCGCGGCGGCGCCTACGAGGCGCTGGAAGGTCCGGCACGGGCCCGCAACGTGGTGATCGAGTTCGATTCGGTCGAGCAGGCGCGGCGCTACTACCATTCGCCCGAATACCAGGCCGCGAAGGCCAAGCGCGATGGCGCCTGCGAGGCCGAGTTCGTGCTCGTCGAGGGAGCCGAGTGATGGCGAAGGGTTATTGGATCGGCCGCGTGGACGTCGCGAATCCGGACGCCTACCAGAATTACGTGCGCGCCAACGCCGCCGCCTTCGCCAAGTTCGGGGCGCGCTTCCTGGTGCGCGGCGGCTCCTTCAAGGCGGTCGAGGGCGAGGCGCGGGCCCGCAACGTGGTGATCGAATTCCCCTCCTACGAGGCGGCACTGGCCTGCTGGGATTCCCCCGAATACAAGGCCGCCAAGGCGGAACGCGACGGGCATGCGGTTGCCGAGATCATCGTGATCGAAGGATATGACGGGCCGCAGCCTGCATGATTGAGCCGGCCTATGCGGTCCGTCCGGCACGGACGGACGACCTGGATCTCCTCGCTGACGTGGAGCGCTCCGCCGCGACGGTCTATATGGAGGCTCTCGGCGCGCCGCCGGGCATCCCCGATACCATGCCGCCTGAGGCCCTGCGCGCCTGCCACGCGGCGGGCCTTGTCTGGGTTGCGGCCGATTCCCGCGATGTCCCGGTCGGCTTTCTGGCCGCGCAGGCGCTCGCCGACATGCTCTTCGTGAAGGAGATGAGCGTCCACCGGGACCACCAGCGCCAGGGGCTCGGCCAGCGTCTTCTGCAGGCGGCCGCCGGGTACGGAGCATCCCAGGCCTATGCGGCTCTGGCCCTGACCACGGACCGGCTCATCCCCTTCAACGCCCCCTTCTATGCGCGGCAGGGCTTTGCGGAACTGCCCCCTGAGGCTGCCCCCGAGAGCCTGAGGGAGATCCTCCGCCAGGAGGCCGCCTTAGGCTTCGATCCGGCACGGCGGGTGCTGATGATCCGGCCTCTGTGAGCTTTGCAGGGCGCGCCCATGGGGCTATACCCGGGACGATCAAGGGAGGGGCTCACATGAGCGAGATGCGGCTTGTGGTGGTCGGCGCGGCCGGGCGCATGGGGCGTATGCTCGTCAAGGCCGTGGCCGAGACGGAGGGCTGCCGCCTCGTCGGCGCCATCGCGAAGCCCGGCTCGGAGGCGCTCGGCCACGATGCGGGCCTGATCGCCGGGACAGGCCTCCTCGAGGTGGACATCACCGACGATCCCCTGCCCGTCTTCGCCCAGGCCGACGGGGTCCTCGACTTCACGACGCCTTCTGCCACAACCGGCTTCGCGGCCCTGGCCGCGCAGGCGCGGATCGTCCACGTGATCGGCACGACCGGCCTGCAGGATCCTGATTTCGCGAAGCTCGAGGCGGCGGCACGCCATGCGCGCATCGTCCAGTCCGGCAACATGTCCCTCGGGGTCAACCTCCTGGCCGGCCTCGTGCGGCGGGCCGCGGCGGCCCTCGGGGAGGATTTCGACATCGAGATCCTCGAAATGCACCATCGCCAGAAGGTGGACGCCCCCTCGGGCACGGCGCTCCTCCTCGGCGAGGCGGCCGCGGAAGGCCGGAAGATCTCCCTCAAAGACCATTCGGTGCGCGTCCGCGACGGCCATACGGGCCCGCGCCGGGCCGGCGATATCGGCTTCGCGACCCTGCGCGGCGGCACGGTGGTGGGCGAGCACAATGCGATCTTCGCGGGTGCCGGCGAACGCCTGGAGCTGGGCCACCGGGCCGAGGACCGAGGCATCTTTGCCCGCGGCGCCGTGAAGGCCGCCCTCTGGGCCTTCGACCGGAAGCCCGGCTACTACACCATGGCGGACGTTCTGGGCATCAGCGAAGGGTAAGAGGCGAATGGTTCAGCCTGCTGCGCCGCGCACCCGAACTTCGCCTCGTCTCCCACCATCGAAACCCACACCCGTCCGATAAACCCCACCATTCGCCATTCGCCCACAACGGAGAACCCCGACCATGAACCGCCTCCTCGTCCTCGCCCGTCACGGCCAGAGCGACTGGAACCTCAAGAACCTCTTCACGGGCTGGAAGGACCCGGGCCTCACGGATCTCGGCGTTGAGGAAGCCCGTGCGGCCGGCCGTCGTCTGAAGGAGATGGGCGTCCAGTTCGACATCGCCTTCACGTCCGACCTGTCGCGGGCGCAGCGCACCTGCCAGCTCATCCTCGACGAGATCGGCCAGCCGGACCTTCAGACGATCCGTGACCAGGCTCTCAACGAGCGCGATTACGGCGACCTGTCAGGCCTCAACAAGGACGACGCCCGGGCCAAGTGGGGCGAGGAGCAGGTGCATCTCTGGCGCCGCTCCTACGACGTGCCTCCTCCCGGCGGCGAGAGCCTGAAGGACACGGTTGCCCGCGTCCTGCCCTATTACATGCGCGAGATCCTGCCCCGCGTCATGCGCGGCGAGCGCGTGCTGGTGGCCGCGCACGGCAACTCGCTGCGCGCCCTGGTGATGGTGCTCGACGGCCTCACACCAGAGACGATCCCGTCCATGGAACTCGCCACCGGCGTCCCCCTTGTCTACACCCTCAACGCGGATACCACCGTCGAGGGCAAGAAGGTGCTCGAGGCGTAAGCCAACGGGTATCGCGTAACCCTTCTGTCATTCCGGGGCCGCGCAGCGGAGCCCGGAACCCATAAACACAAGTGTCTTAGAACAAGGCATCGCGGGAAACGCTGCGCCTTAACCTGCATCCTCAACGGTTATGGGTTCCGGGCCCACGCCATAGGCGTGTCCCGGAATGACGCGCAACGACTCTCCTTTTTGCCGCCCGAATGATAAAAGGAAGCCGCGAGACGAGAGGGCGGGGGGTGCGGGATCAGTTCAGGATGCTCCGATGCCGGATGCCCGGCGTGGAGGCGGTCGTCGCCGCGACGCGCCATAGTTTCGCGCGGCACACCCACGACCAGTACGGGATCGGCGTTATCGCCCACGGCGCTCAGACATCCGCGAGCGGGCGCGGCCCGGTGGAGGCCGGAGCGGGCGACGTCATCACGGTCAATCCCGGCGAGGTCCATGACGGCGCTCCCATCGGGGATGCGGGAAGGGCCTGGCGGATGCTCTACCTCGCCCCTACCCTCGTGGCGGATCTCTGCCGCGATGTGAGCGATGGGCGGATCGTGCATGGAGAGTTCTCCAATCCGGTCCTCACGGATGCCCGACTGGCCGACCGGTTTCACCGGCTCTTTGCCTTGATGATCCGGAACGACGGCGACGGGTTCGCCGAGGAAGAGCTTCTGCGTCTGGTGAGCGCAACTCTCGGAGCGTGCATCACCACAGGCAATGCCGGCATCCCGCAGGCGATCGCCCGGGCACGCAGCCGGATCGACGACGATCCAGCTAGCTCCGTCACCCTGTCGGACTTGGCCCAAGAGGCGGGTTTGAGCCGCTTCCAGCTCCTGCGCGGCTTCGCGAAGGCTACGGGACTCACGCCCCATGCCTATCTGGTCCAGCGCCGGCTCCACCTGGCGCGGCGGCTCATTGGGGACGGCATTTCTCTCGTCGAGGCGGCGATCATGAGCGGCTTTGCGGACCAGAGCCACATGACGCGGGCGTTCCGGCGGAGCTACGGCCTCTCGCCGGGCGCCTATGCGGAAGCGGCCCGGTAGCGGCCCCGCAATTTCCTTCAAGACGGCTGCCGTATCCTGTCGCCAGACTGATCGGGCTTCACCCTGAACGCCTCTCTGACGCGAGCACGCCCGATGAGCCTCGAATTCCTGATTACGTCCCTGATTGTCATCGCATCGCCCGGGACGGGTGCCCTCTACACCCTGGCGGCCGGCCTTTCGCGTGGGCCGCGTGCCAGCCTTGTCGCGGCTTTCGGGTGCACCCTGGGGATCGTCCCGCACATGCTGGCCGCGATCCTCGGCCTCGCGGCGCTGCTGCATGCGAGCGCCCTCGCGTTTCAGCTCCTGAAATACGGGGGCGTCGCCTATCTGCTCTACATGGCATGGGACGCCTGGCGGGAGCACGGCGCCCTGCGCGTGCAGGAGAATGTCGACGCAGTCTCCGCCCGACAGATCGTCGCCCGGGCGATCCTGATCAACATCCTCAACCCGAAGCTGTCGATCTTCTTCCTCGCGTTCCTGCCGCAATTCGTTTCCGCCGGAGAGCCACACCCGCTCGTGCGGATGTTGCTGCTCAGCGGTGCCTTCATGCTCCTAACCTTCGCGGTCTTCGCAAGCTACGGCCTGTTCGCCGCCGCCATGCGCCGGCACGTAGTGTCACGGCCCCGGGCGATGACGTGGATGCGCCGCAGCGTCGCGGCGGCGCTCGTCGGGCTTGGGGCTAAGCTGGCGCTGGCCGAGCGCTGACGCCCTAGATCCAGTCGCCCTGGTCCTCGCCGTCGCCCATGTCCCAATCGTCCTCGGGCGGAGCGCCATTGTCCTGCTGGCCGGGATAGAGCGCGTCGGTGATGCTCGCATTACCCGAATCCGCGCTGGGCGTGTTGTCGAGCCCCGCGAGGGCCGACTTGTCACCGAGTGCGCTGCCGGCCGCCGCCCCCGCGCCGCCGAAGGCATGCGACAGGGCATTAGCGATCATCATGCCGCCGGCGACACCGGCCGCGGTCGAAAGCGCGCCCTGCAGAAAGCCGCCACCCCGCTGCATGCCGCCGCCCCATGGGCCCGGAGCACCGGCGCCCATCATGCCGCCCTGCGGCCCACCGAAGGCCGGAGGTTCCGGTTGCGGCTGGCCCCAGGGCGAGGCCTGGCGCGGCGGTTCGCGATAGGAAGGCTCGGAGGGCCGGGGTGCGCCGCCACCGAAGATGCCGGACAGGAATCCACCCTGTTGCTGCTGCGGCTGGCGCCGTTCAGCCTCCAGCTCGGCGCGCAGGGCCTCGTTGTCGGCCTGGAGCTTGGCGAGGGCCTGCTCCTGCACGAAGACCGCCTGCGCCATGGCGTAGGGTGCGTAAGGCTGCCGACGGACGCATTCGGCGATATAGGCCTCCGCCTCGGGGTCGCGGGGCTGGTTCGCGACCTGCTCCAAGCGGCGGAAAATATCGGCGATGACCTGACGTTCCTGGTCGTTCATGGCAAACCTCCTTCGCGCGTCTTATGCGCCGGACGAGATGTATGCACGGCCAGGGGCTTTTTTAGGGGGGCGGCGTCGCGGCCGCCCCGCGTTCACGGAAGCTTGAGCGTCAGGCAGCCCTGACGCTCTCCAGGAACTGGCCGATCTCGGCCCCCAGACGCTCCGCCTGCCGCTCCAGCGCCACCGAGAGATCGGCGACCGATTGGGCGGCCTCGAGGGAATGCACGGCGACCGATTCCGTGGTCCGGATCGCCGCAGCGCCGGCCTGCGCCTCGCTGGAGACCTGAGACACCGAGCGGGCGATTTCAGAGACCGCCGCGGTCTGCTGGCCAACGGCCACGGCCACGGCCGAAACCACCGAAGCGAGATCTTCCACGCTGCCTTGGACGCTGCCGAGGGCCCCGAGAGTGTTGCGCGAGGCTTCCTGCACGGCCTCGATCTGGCGCGCGATCTCCTCGGTCGCCCGCGTGGTCTGCGCCGCGAGGGTCTTGACCTCGGACGCCACGACCGCGAAGCCCTTGCCGGCCTCGCCCGCGCGCGCCGCCTCGATCGTGGCGTTGAGCGCGAGCAGGTTCGTCTGCGCCGCAATGGAACGGATCAGCCCAGCCACCTCGTCGATCTGCGAAGTTGCGGCCGACAGAGCCGCCATGCTGCCGGAGGCGCCGCGCGCTTCCGCAACCGCCTTCTCGGAGGCCTGGGCGGAGGCGTTCGTCTGGGCCGCCACCTCGGCCAGGGAATGATCGAGCTCCTCGGCAGCGCTCGCTACGGCCGAGACATTCACGGAGGCCCGGTTCGTGGAATCGCCTGCCACTTGAGCCTGCTGCGTCACGTGATGGGCCGAGCCCTGGAGCTGGCCCGCAGCGGCGGCCAGCTCTCCCGAGGCCTGCCGGACCTCCGCCAGGATCTGCTCCACGGATGCGTCGAAGGCCGCAATTGCCGACGCGATGGCGCCCGCGCGCTCGGCCTCGAAGGAAGCCGTCCGTTCGCGCTCGCCCGTCAGCCGCTCGCGCTCGCGGGCATTGTCGCGGAACACCAGGACCGTGCGGGCCATGGCGCCGATCTCATCCGCAGCCTTGGTCGAGGGGATTTCGGCCATAGCGTCTCCGTCCGCGAGGCGCTGCATGGCCTGCTGCAGGCGGGTGAGCGGAAGCGATATGGAGCGTCCGACAAGCAGCATGAGAACGAGGCCGATCGCGAGGGTGCCGCCCATGACCCAGAGCAGAACCGTGAAGGTCTGCTGCTGTGAGGCGTCCAGCTGCGCATCGGCCCGTTCGGATTCGGCCCGGACCTTTGCGAGGAGCTGTTCCAGCGTCGGCACGAGGAGCTCGAACTGCCCCATCAGATGCTCGCTTTCGCCCGAAACCTTCTGCTCGAGCTCGGACCAGTCCGCGAAGGCCTTGGCATAGGCCGTGCCGGCCTCCTCGATGGCGGGCTTGGCTTCGGCCGATTCCTCGCCGAGGCGACCCACGGTGCGGGAAAAGCGGCCCTGCTCCACGTCGAAATTGCCGAGGATCGTCGTGTCCTCGAGGGAGCCGCGGGCGCGGGCTTCCTGAACGAACATGCCGAGAGCCGCGGCCCACAGGCGCTGGCCCATCGGGTCGTCGCTGCTGGCGAGGGGCCGCACGAGCTTCTCGAGTTCGGACTGCGCCTTCAGGAGCTCGCCCCGTGCGCCCTGGTCGGCCTGGTAGCCGATCTGGACATAGAGGCTGTCGAGGATCCGGGCCTGCTGAACGAGGCCGGTCGCCCGCTGGACGAGGTCCGCCACCTCGGCTCCGACCAGGGCTGCCCCCGGCGCCGCGTTCATGGCGACGAGCTGCTCCACGAGAGCGTTATGCTGGTCCGAGAAGGTCTGGCTCAGATGGCCGAGGCGCGAGGAGGTCCATTCCCGCGCCGTGACCTTGAGGGCATCGGCCCGGACCCGGAACTGGTAGGCCTTGTCGGCCAGCGCCCCATAGGTCTGCTGAGCCTCCAGCGCCCGCTCCACCTCCAGACGTCCGTTCTGGAAGACCGCCGCAACAATTCCGAACCCGGCGATCATGACGACGCTGAGCGCAGCGACACGCACCCGAACCGACGGCCACCGCAAACGAGCAAAAAGCCTCATTGCCCGCACCTCCGCACATTGTACGGTCGGCACAATGTCGCCCAATTCGTTAACAGTGACTTAGCGTAAAGAAATGCTCTTCTTTCAAGACGAAAGTATTACGCGTCGAAACTCTTTGAGAGCACGCCTAAAGCCAGAGAAGATCACCGCATCGATAGCCGGCAATCCATCCATTGCTTGATGTCACCTATTGGCTCGGACATTCGTTTACCCGTCCACGAGACCAAGTGCCCGCATATGGGCCACGGCCTGGGGTGCAATCTCCGCAAGGGCAGCAAGCGGCTGCCAGGATGCCTGCTCCACCTCGGCGAGGTCCGGCCGGAGGCTTGCCGTGCGAGACGCCCGCATGACGTAGCGGATGTCGTGATGCCAGTGCTCGGGCTCACCCTTCTGTGGACGCGCCGGGATGAGGTGGCTGTCGATGTCGATGGGCAGCCCCACCTCCCCGTGCCAGGGATCGAGGACGATATCCGCAAGGCCTGTCTCCTCGACGGCCTCCCGCAGGGCTGACGCCTCGAGGACCTCGGGCGCTTCGTAATGCCCGCCGGGCTGGAGCCAGCGCCCGAGGGAGCGATGGCGGATGAGGAGGCTCTGCCGGCCCGCCTCATCGAGGATCAGCGCCGAGGTCGTCACGTGGCCCGGAAAAGTGCCGCGGGAATGAATGTCCTCACCCTGCGCGATCTGACGCCGCAGCAGGCCATGGTCCTCGGCCGGGCGCCCGAACCGCGCCGCATGGGCGTCGAGAAGGCCAAGAACCCTCTGCCGGAACGCCGCCGGATCGAAAAGCATCGTGCACCCTCGCATGGAATCGGATCGGCTCCTGCCGGAGCCGACCTATCTTCGAGGATCCGTCCGCGAAGAGCACCGGGCCGGGTGCGTCATCCAACGGTTTTTGCGCTCTCCGCCATCAATGGGCCGGCGCTCTCGGCATGCCCGTGACCTGAGCGGCCGGCTCCTCGCTGAGCCAGCGATAGAGGATCCCGCCCAGCGCTCCGCCCAGGAGCGGCGCGACCCAGAACAGCCAGAGCTGCGCCAGCGCCCAGCCGCCGACGAACAAAGCCGGGCCGGTGCTGCGGGCCGGGTTCACGGACGTGTTGGTGATCGGGATGCCGACCAGGTGGATGAGCGTGAGGGCGAGCCCGATGGCGATGGGCGCAAAGCCCACCGGCGCCTTGCCGTGGGTGGCTCCCATGATGATGAACAGGAACATCATGGTCAGCACCACCTCGGCGACGAGGCCCGAGACCAGGGTATAGCCGCCGGGAGAGTGCTCGCCGTAGCCGTTGGCCGCAAAGCCCTTGGCGAGATCGAAGCCCGGCGCGCCGCGCGCGATGACATAGAGCACCGCCGCCGCCACGATGGCGCCGACCACCTGGGCGATCACGTAGGGCGCGATGTCCTTCGCCGGGAAGCGCCCGCCTGCCGCGAGACCGACCGTGACGGCCGGGTTGAGGTGGCAGCCCGAGATATGGCCGATGGCATAGGCCATGGTGAGCACGCTCAGGCCGAAGGCAAGCGCGACCCCGAGCAGCCCGATGCCGACCTGCGGGAAGGCCGCGGAAATCACGGCGCTGCCGCACCCGGCAAAGGTCAGCCAGAAGGTGCCGACGGCCTCGGCAGTATATTTACGGAAGTCCATGCGATCCTCCCTCCATGGACGCGCCGGCGCAGCGCCGGAGGAGGAAGGAATTCGGCCTTTCCCGGATTCTGGCGCGACGATTCTGCGGCGACAGTCACACGGTTTCCTGGCAGCACGGCTCGACCGGAGCCTTTCGGAACCCCGCCCCGGGCGCTGCCTGCCGTCCGGACGGGTCTACGAGCCGCGACGCAGGGATCCGGCGCGGCCAGGAGAGCATATCAAATCGCCGCGCACAGACAAGGAAACCGGCTTGGCCGCGCCGTTTCCTGGTGGTGTGGACGAGGTGCTCCGGGGCCAGGCGCGGAACTGCCCGGAAGGCTCGGCCTATTCGGCGTCGGAGGATTTCAGCGGCCTCACATTGGTCGCGGCCTCGCCTTCCTCCTCTTCCGGGAGAGGCTCGTCCTCGGCCGTGTCGAGGCGCGTCTTCTTGCGCAGGGATACGTACTTCTTCTGGATCTTGACGCGGCTCTCGCGGGCAATCTCCAGGGCGCCCTGGACGAGGGAGCGCTCGGCCTTCTCGTTCTGGAGTTCCTCGGTCAGGCGGCGATTGGCGGATTCGAGGATGCTGCGGTCCTGCTCGAAGCGCTTGGTGAGCTGGTCGATCCGCTCGGACAGGCTTGCGACCTTGTTGTCGGCGCTCTCGATCTGGAAATCCTTGGCCGCGATGGCCTTGTTCAGCATCTCGACCCGCTCCTGCAGCTCGATGCGCGAGCGCTGGAGCTCGTTGACCATGGCGACCTGCCGCTCGACCTCCTGCTGGGTGGCCTCCAGGCGCCGCTCCACCGTGTTTTTCTCGATGGTGGTCTCCTTGAGGCCGCGCTCGACGCCGCGCAGGGCCTCGTTCTTGTCGCGCAGCTGGTCGCGGGTATGGGCCAGGATCTTGTCGGTCGCGGTGAGGCGCGAGTTGAGGCCTTCGATCTTCATGTCGAGGGCGGAGAGATCCGTCTGATGGGCCGAGCGCTCGGAATCGAGCTGGGTCTCCAGCCGCTGGCGCAGGACCTGCTCGCTCATGAGCTTGGTTTCCAGCTCCGAGGCGCGCTGGCGGGTCGCCTCGAGCTGGGTTTCCAGCTCGCCGTAGCGGTTGGTGAGGCTCGACAGGCGGTAGTTCTGCTCCTCCGCCACCTTCTGGAGCCGCTTCACCTCGTGATCCAGCAGGCCGTTGCGTTCACGGGTCTCGATCAGCTCGCGCTCGGCCCGGGCGACGGTCTGGTCCGCCTCCTGGGCTTCGAGCCGCAGGGCCTGGTTCTCTTCCGTAATGCTCCGGGCGCGCTCGGTCTCGATGGTGAGCTGGTTCTCCAGATCCGCGACGATGGCCTCCTTGTCCTTCACGTTGAGGCGCAGGTCCTCGAGGAAGGAATCCTGCTCGCGCACCCTGGTCTCCGCCTTGCGAAGCTGCGAGATGGTGGCCGAGAGATCGTCGGTCATCCGCGCCTGGGCGTTCGACAGCTCGGACAGCTCCCGCCGGAGCTGGGCGGTCGTGTCGGTTTCCTGGCGCAGCACCGCTTCGGTTTCCAGAAGTCGTGACTGAAGCTGCGGATAGGCGCGGATCAACTCGCTCACCGGCTCGCTCAGGAGGGCGAAATCGTCCTTGAGGCTGCGGAGTTCCTCCAGCCGGTCGATCATGTTGGCGAAGCGGACCCGGATCAGCTCGTTCTTCTGGCCGACGGAATCGAGGGCGCCGTTGGGGCGGACGAAGGCGGGCTCCTCCCGGGCGGCCGCGGGAGCCTGCTCCTTCGGCTCGGCCTGTCCCTGCGGCAGGCTCACCACCGGCTCTTCGGCCGCCTCTTCGGCCTTCTTCCCGAAACGGTTCTTGAAAGGCATCCACCCGGATGACATTGCCGATCCCTCTGACCCGGAACTCATTCCGGGCTCTTTTACCTCAGAGGGGGCCGATACGGAAACGAAATTTCGTTACGAAATCTTGTCGCAGGGTCATTCCGCGGCAATCGCGGGGGCCGAACGCCTATCAAGACCGGCCTTTTCGAGGGCTTCCGGAACCGGGCCGCCGGTCGCCCAGTCGAGCAACTCGACAGTGTGGACGATGGGAATCTCCGTGCCTTTCCCGATCTGCGTCATGCAGCCGATATTGCCGGTGGCGATGAGGTCCGGCCGCGTCCGCTCGATATTGGCCACCTTGCGGGCCCTGAGCTGACCGGCGATCTCGGGCTGGAGGAGGTTGTAGGTCCCGGCGGAGCCGCAGCAGATATGCCCCTCCGGCACATCCTTGACCGTGAAGCCCGCCTTTTTCAGCAGGGTCTTGGGCTCGGTGCGGATCTGCTGCCCGTGCTGCATGGAGCAGGCGGAATGATAGGCCACCACCAGTTCGGTCTCCCGGACCGGCTCCTGAAGCGTCAGGCCGGACACGTATTCGGTGATGTCCTTGGCGATGCCTGAGACCCGCGCGGCCTTCCCGGCATAATCCGGGTCGTCCCGGAACATAAAGCCGTAATCCTTGATCGTCGTGCCGCAGCCGGAGGCCGTGACGATGATGGCATCCAGCCCCTCCCCGTCCATCTCGGCGATCCAGGCGTCGATGTTGCGCTTCGCGAAGGCGTGGCTCTCCTCGTCCCGGCCCATGTGGTGGACGAGGGCGCCGCAGCACCCCTCTCCCCGGGCCTGCACCACCTCGACCCCGTGGCGGTTGAGGAGGCGCACGGCCGCCTCGTTGAAACCGGGCTTGAGGACCGGCTGGGCGCAGCCGGACAGGATGGCGACGCGCCCGCGGCGTGGGCCGTCGGCCCTGAAGGTCCCGGGCCGGTCGAAGGGAGAGCGCGCCGGCACCTCGGCGGGTGCGAGCTCGATCATCGCCTTGAGGCGGTTGCCGAACAGCGGCAAGGCACCAACGAGCCCCTTGAAGGGCTTGGCCAGAAGCGCCGCGCCGACCGCCATGCGGAAGCGGTTCGGATAGGGCAGGATCGCGGCGAGGACGGAGCGCAGGAGCCGGTCGTGCCAGGGCCGCGTATAGGTCGCCTCGATATAGGCGCGGGCGTGATCGACCAGATGCATGTAATGCACGCCCGAGGGACAGGTCGTCATGCAGGACAGGCAGGACAGGCAGCGGTCGATGTGTTTGACCACCTCCGGCGTGGCGGGCTTGCCGCCCTCCAGCATATCCTTGATCAGGTAGATGCGCCCGCGGGGCGAGTCGAGTTCGTCGCCGAGGAGCAGATAGGTCGGGCAGGTGGCGGTGCAGAAGCCGCAATGGACGCAGGTCCGGAGAATTTTCTCCGAACTGGCCATGGCCGGGTCTTTGAGCTGATCGGGTGTGAAATTGGTCTTCATCGGTTCAACTCAACTGCCCGCCTGCCAGCGGTCGATGGCGTCCAGGGGATAGATCAGCATGATGATATTGAGGGTGAGATTGTCGCGGATCCAGTAGCCGACGATCACTTCCATGAGAATTGCCACGACCACGGTCAGCCAGACGGGCCAGACCCGCGCCAGCCAGAATCCGGCGATCATCATGACGGCGTCGGAGACGGAATTGATCACGCTGTCGCCATAGTAGTCCAACGCGATATTCGTCGCACGGTAGCGCTCGATCACCATGTTGGTGTTCTCGAGAATTTCCCAGGCGCATTCGGCGCCGAGCGCCAGGAGAAACGCGACGCCGAGCGGCAAAGGCTTGCCCCGGACGACGCCGATCAGCCAGGCGCCCATGTAGAACAGGAAGCCGTGGATGATGTGCGTGAACGAATACCAGTCCGTCAGGTGCTGGGAATTGCCCGAATCCCGCACGGTCCCGTGCCAGAACTCCACCGTGCCGCATTTGCAGATGGGCGTGCGCCCCATGGCCAGGAGGATGGCCGCCATAACTGCCACCAAGGCGACAGCCAGCCCGGCATAGAGCGCCACCCGGCTCCGTCGTGTTCCTGGAGCCGCGAGCCCCGTTCCGCCATCCATGCTAGATCCCCGCATACATACGGCCCGGATTGAGGATGCCGGCCGGATCCAGGGAGGCCTTGATGCCCCGGCTCAAGACCATGACGGCCTCCGCCTGCGGCTCGAACACGTCGAGACGTGAGCGGTCGGCATCGGGTGCGCGCACCAAGGTGGCATGTCCCCCGAGGGCGGAGGTTGCGGCACGGATCGCCGCGGCGCCCAGATCCCCCTCGGCCGGTGTGGCGAGCCATACGAGGCCGCCGCCCCAATCGTAGAACCACTGCGCCTCGATGGTCTCGGCCACCCGGGCCACAAGGGCCGGTCCCTTCGTCGGCGCGGTCGAGATGCGCCAGACGGCCCGCTCGCCCCGATCCTGGAAGATGCTCGCGTCGCGCAAGGCCTGCCAGACCGCCTCGGCGCCCCGGCCTTCGAGGATGTCGGCGCCGCCGAAGCGCTTGAGGAGGCGGCGCAGTTCTCCGAGGCGATAATCCACCGAGACCGAGAAGCCTTCGAGGCGGATCAGCGTGCGCGCGCCCTGCCGGTCGGGGGCAGGCAGGTGGGCTGCTGCGGTTACGTCGAAGGGCGAACCGAGAGCGGCGGACAGCGCCGCGACGGCGCTCTCGTCGTCGAGGCCGCGGATCAGCAGGGTCGACATGCGCTCCGGCTTCGGCAGGACCTTGAAGGTCACCTCGGTCAGGAAGCCCAGGGTACCCCAGGAACCCGCCATGAGCTTCACCAGGTCGAGGCCCGTGACGTTCTTCATCACCCGCCCGCCGGACTTGACCACCTCGCCGCGCCCGTTGACGAAGCGCACCCCGATGAGGCTGTCGCGTACGGCGCCCGCCATGATGCGGCGGGGGCCTGAGATGTTCATGGCCGCGACCGCCCCGATGGTGGGCTCGCCCCGGCTCCCGAGGAGCAGGCGGTAATCCATGGGTTCGAAGGGGAGCTGCTGGCCCTTTTCGGCCAGGGACTCGACCACTTCCGCGAGGGGCGTGCCGCTGCGGGCCGAAATCACCATCTCGGCCGGTTCATAGAGCGTGATGCCCGTGAGCGCCGCGGATGTGAGGGAGGCCTCGGTCTGGTTGGGGCGCCCCATGGCGGCCTTGGTGCCGTTGCCGCAGAGATTCAGCGGCGTGCGCCTGGCGGCGGCATCCGCGACGATGGAGGCGGCGTCCTGCTCGTCGCGGGGAATGAGAGTGTTCACGCGGCAAACCGTCCTTCGAGGGGGAAGACCTTGGCGGGATTGAGCAGCCATCCCGGATCGAAGACGCCGCGCACGCGCATCTGCTGCTCCAGGTCGACGGCATTGAACTGATAGGGCATCAGGTCCCGCTTCTCGATGCCGACGCCATGCTCGCCCGTAAGGCAACCGCCGACCTCGACGCAGAGCTTGAGGATGTCCTCGCCAGCGGCCTCCGCCTTCTCCATCTCACCCGGCTTGCTCGAGTCGAACATGACGAGAGGATGCAGGTTGCCATCGCCGGCGTGGAACACGTTGGCGACGCCGAGCCCGTAGGATTTCGCGATCTCGTCGATGCGCCGGAGCACCTGGGGGAGCTGGCCGGTCGGGATCGTGCCGTCCATGCAGATATAGTCGGCGACCCGTCCCGTCGCGCCGAAGGCGGATTTGCGGCCCTTCCAGATCGCCGCGCTCTCGGCCTCGGATTGCGAGACCTTCACGGTCTTCGGCCGGAACGGCTCCGCGATGGCGACGATGCGCCGGAGCATGTCGTCGATCTCCTGGTCCGAACCTTCGACCTCGACGATCAGCATGGCGTCCACGTCGAGCGGATAGCCCGCATGCGCGAAGGCCTCGCAGATCTGGATCGCCGGACGGTCCATGTATTCGAGCGCTACCGGAATGATGCCGGCCGCGATGATCGCCGCCACGCAGGCTCCCGCATCCTCCACGCGCTCGAAGCCGAGAAGCGCGGGCCGCGCGCCCTCGGCGGCGCGCAGGATGCGCACGCTCGCCTCTGTGACGATGCCGAGCTGCCCTTCCGAGCCGCAGACGAGGCCCAGCAGGTCGTAACCCGCGCTGTCGAGATGCGCGCCCCCGAGCTCCACCACGGTGCCGTCGAGAAGCACCATCGTGACGCCGAGCAGGTTGTTGGTCGTGACCCCGTATTTCAGGCAATGGGCCCCGCCGGAATTCATCGCGATGTTGCCGGCGATCGTGCAGGCGAGCTGGCTCGACGGGTCGGGCGCGTAGAAGAAGCCTTCATGCGCCACTGCCTGGCTGATCGCCAGATTGGTGATGCCGGCCTGGACGTGTGCGACCCGGTTCTCGAAATCCACGTCGAGCACCCGGTTCATCTTGGCGACGCCGAGCACGATGGCGTCCGCCTGCGGGATCGCGCCGCCCGAGAGGGACGTGCCGGCGCCTCGGGGAACCACCTTCACGCCGTTCTCACGGCAGAAGCGCAGGATGGCCGATACTTCTTGAGTCGACGAAGGCAGCACAACGGCGAGCGGCATCTGCCGGTAGGCCGTGAGCCCGTCCGTCTCGAAGGCGCGGCGCTCGTCCTCGGTGACGATCAGGGCCTCGGGCGCCACGAGGCGGCCGAGGCCTGCCAGAATCTCGTTTCTCCGCGACAGAACGGCCTCGTCCGGAGTGGGAAATGCAATCGACATGGCGGCCTTTCCTGACACTTCGCGGCGCTGGCCCGGGCTTGCGCCAGGCGCATGTTCGCCGGCCGCGAATGGTAGCTGCCCTTGAGGGATTTTTCCAATAATGTGCACTCTCTCTAAAAGGCTCTGCCCCGCCCGCAAAGGAGTTTTTGATGCGCCCCCTCGCCTTCCCGACCGCCGCCAGCCCCGTCGGAATCGGCCCGGCAGCCGCCCGGAAGGCCGCCTCGTGAGCGCTCCCGCCATGACCGATTCCCTGGAAAACTCCCCTTCGCGGCACGATCCCGCCGGCCGACCGAGGCGGCCTCGGGTCGGCCTCTTCGTGACCTGCCTCGTCGATCTCATGCGCCCTTCCGTCGGTTTCGCGGCCGTGAAGCTCCTGGAGGATGCGGGCTGCGTCGTGGAGGTGCCAGTCCAGACCTGCTGCGGCCAGCCTGCCTACAATTCCGGCGATCGGGGCACGGCGCGGGATCTCGCCGAGCAGGTGATCGCGGCCTTCCGCGGCTACGACTACGTGGTGGCGCCCTCCGGCTCCTGCGCCGGGACCCTGAAGGTCCATTATCCGGAAATTTTTGCTGACGACCCGAACTGGCTGCCCAAGGCCAACGAGCTTGCGGCCCGAACCCATGAGCTCACCAGCTTTCTCGTGGATGTGATGGGCGTCACCCGTGTCGAAGCGCGCCACGACGGCGCCGTGACCTATCACGATTCCTGCTCGGGCCTGCGCGAATTGAAGGTGCACGACCAGCCGCGCCGCCTGCTCGCCAGCGTCGAGGGCCTGACCCTTGTCGAAATGGCCGACAGCGACGTGTGCTGCGGCTTCGGCGGCACCTTTGCGGTCAAGTATGGCGACATTTCGGGCGCCATCGTGGAAGCCAAGACGAAGAACGTCGCGGCCACTGGCGCCCCGACCCTGCTCGCCGGGGACCTCGGCTGCCTGATGAACATGGCCGGCAAGCTCACCCGGGACGGCCAGCCTGTCGCGGTGCGCCACGTGGCGGAGGTGCTGGCCGGCATGACGGACGACCCGCCCATCGGCGAGGCCGGGAAGGCCTGATGTGGTGAGCCGGCACGGAACCGTCATCGCACGGCTCTTCGCCATGGACGAGCGCACCTGGGAGCGCCATGCGAGCCCCTGGAGCGTCTGGACGCGCGTCGCCTCCTTCCCGCTGCTCCTCCTGGCGATCTGGAGCCATGCCTGGATCGGACCCTGGGCCATCCTGGCGGTCGCTCTCGTGGCCGTCTGGCTGTGGCTCAACCCGCGCCTGTTCCGACCGCCGGCGCGGACCGACACCTGGAGCGCCATGGCGACCTTCGGCGAGCGCGCGTGGCTGAACCGCCAGGCCGTGCCGATTCCCGCCCATCATGCCCGCATGGCGAACATCCTTTCGGTCGTGGCGGCGCTCGGCGCCCTCCCGGCCTTTGCGGGCGCCGTCCTCAACGATCTCACGGCGACCCTCGCGGGCGCGGCCGTGGTCATGCTCGGCAAGCTCTGGTTCTGCGATCGCATGGTCTGGCTCTACCGGGACATGAAGGAAAGCCATCCACCTTATGGTGCCTGGCTGCGACCGCGGGACGAGGTCTGACGGACCTAGCCACGGAAGCGGACCCGCCTATAGATTGGCCCCGCAGCAATCTCTGGAGACGCGAATGAAACCCGAAAAGGGCGAATGGCCGGAACCCCACGACGCTGAGGCGCGCCGGAAGATCGCGCCGGTCATCTGCTATCCCGTCGACAGTCTGGCGCCGCCCGATCTTGCAGCCTACCGCGCCGCCCGGGAGGGCTGGCAGAAGGTAGACGAGGTGATCGTGCCGCCGCGCGACGCCCGCAGCTTTCAGGTGCCCGCTGGCTCGTTCTTCCGCATCGTCTCCATCGAGGGGCCGCAGGTCGGGGACCTGAACCTCTGGGCGGACGGGAATCTCGACGAGCGTTTCTTCTCGGGCAAGACCCGGGCCCTGCACGGCACGCATCTCTCGACCGGCGACCGGCTGTGGTCGTCCCTGCCCTATCTTCGCCCCATGGCGACCATCACGCAGGACACGCTCGACTGGTACGGTTTCGACGAATGGGGCGGCTCCGTCCACGACGTGATCGGCACACGCTGCGACCCCTACACGCACCGGCTCCTCTCCGGTCACGACTATCACCATTGCTGCCACTCGAACCTGACGCGGGCCCTCGCCCATCGGACGGGCCGGCAGCTCGAGACGGTCGAGCCTGCCGTGCACGACGTGCTCAATGTCTTCATGTGCACCGGCTTCACCCGCGACACCGGGCAATATTTCATGAAGGCGAGCCCCGTCCGGCCGGGCGACTTCCTGGAATTCTTCGCCGAGATCGACCTTTTGGGCGCCCTCTCGGCCTGCCCCGGAGGCGATTGCAGCACCGAGCATTCCAGCGATGTGGCCGCCTGCCATCCCTTGCTCGTCGAGATCTACCGGCCGAAGGCTCCGCCCGCAGGCTGGACCCCGCCGCCGCGCAATGCCTATGGCGGCCGGCACGGAGAATGAGCCCCGGCCCTATTTGGAATCCATGGCTCGCCGGAGAACCGCCATCACCCGCGGGTCGCCCGACTGCGCGACGTTGAAGCGGAGAAAGCCGGCAGCTTTCTGCGAGACGCTGAACACATTGCCTGGGGCCAGAACCACATTCTCCTCCACGGCCTTGCGGGCAAGTTCGGCGGAATCCTGGCCCTCCGGCAGGCGGCACCAGAGATAGAAGCCGCCCCGCGGCATGAGCCAGGGGCGGATGCCCAGGGGCTCCAGCCGCCTCGCCGTCTCCTGCCGGGCCCGCGCGAGGCGCTGGCGCAATTCGTCCATGTGCTTGCGATAGCCGCCTCCGGCGAGAACGCAGGCGATCAGTTCGGTCGCGACCGGGCTCGGCCCGCCGAAGCTGGTCGCGACCTGGAGATCGACCAGACCCTCGATCCAATCCGCCCGTGCGGCGATGTAGCCGCAGCGCACCGAGGCGGACAGGGTCTTCGAGAAGCTGCCGATGCGGATGACCCGGTTGAGCCCGTCGAGGACGGCGAGGCGCGGCGAGAGCTCCGGCTCGAAATCGGCGAAGATGTCATCCTCGACGATGGTCAGGTCATGGGAAGAGGCGGCACTCAGGATCCTGTAGGCGACCTGCGGCGACAGGGTGGCGCCGGTCGGGTTCTGGAGCGCCGAATTGGTGATGTAGAGGCGCGGCCGCTCCGCGGCCAGCACGGCCTCGAAGGCGGCCGGATCGGGGCCGTTGGGCGTGTAGGGCACGCCGACGATCCTGACCTGGTGCGCCCGCAGCAGCGCCTGGAAATTGAAATAGCCCGGATCGTCCACCAGCACCGTATCGCCGGGCCTGAGCAGGAAACGGCAGATCAGATCGATCGCCTGCGTTCCCGAGACTGTGAGCAGGAGCTGTTCGGGCAAGGCCTCGATGCCCTCCTCGGCGAACCGCCCGAGCAGCAGCCGGCGCAAAATCGGTGATCCGCGCGTGCTGCCATAATCCGCCAGCACCGCCTCCTCGCCCCGCGCAAGGGTCCGCAGGGCACGACGGAGCGCGTCTTGCGGCATCCAATCCGCCGGCAGCCAGCCGCATCCCGGCTTGGCGACCGCCGGGTCCGCATCGAGCGACTGCCGGGACACCCAGAAAGGATCGACGGCCCTGTCACGCCGTGGGCCTGCCTCCGCCAGCGTCATAGGCGGCAGGCCCGTGCTGGCGACGTAGAAACCGGAACCGCGCCGGGCGCGGATCAGACCCTCGGCGACGAGCCGGTCATAGGCCTCGACGACCGTGGAGGGCGACACGCCCATGGCCGTCGCGAGGCTCCGGATCGAGGGCAGCCGATCACCCGCCACGAGGGCCCGGCCCGATACTTTCGCCCGGATCGCCGCCATCACCTCGCCGGTGCGTGTCAATTCTGCATCCTTCATGCGCTCCGCCGATTGTGTGGCTATCCATACCCGTACAGTTTCATAAAATTGTATTGCATTGTGTCTGTCCGGGCCAGTCCCCGGCCCTTAAGATCCCGTGCGAAAGGGAAAGATCATGGATCGCACGACGGACGGCTGGGGCAGCGGGCTCTTGGGTGTCATCATCTTCAGCGGCTCTCTGCCGGCGACGCGGGTCGCGGTCGGCGATTTCTCGCCCCTGTTCCTGACCTCCGCCCGCGCGGCGATCGCGGCTTTTCTCGGAGCAGCCTTCCTCGTCGCGCTTCGGCAGGTCAGGCCTGCGCGCAGCGATCTCGGCTCGCTTGCGGTGGTGGCGCTCGGCGTCGTGGTCGGCTTTCCGCTGCTGACAGCGCTTGCGCTCCAGCACATCACGGCAGTGCATTCCATCGTATTCGTCGGCCTTCTGCCGCTCGCGACCGCGATCTTCGGCGTCCTGCGCGGCGGCGAGAGACCGAAGCCGGCCTTCTGGCTGTTCTCGTGCCTCGGCGCCGGGACGGTGGCGGGCTTCGCCCTTGCGGGCAGCGACGCCGGTTCGGTCGTGGGCGATCTCCTGATGATGGCCGCCATCCTGCTCTGCGGCCTCGGCTATGCGGAGGGCGCGGCGCTGTCGCGAAGGCTCGGCGGCTGGCAGGTCATTTCATGGGCCCTGCTCTTGGCTCTGCCCATGATGGCAGCCGTCGCGCTAGCCACGATGCCGGGGTCCTGGAGCGGGATCGGCGGCCCGGCATGGCTCGGCCTCGCCTATGTGTCGGTCTTCAGCATGCTGATCGGCTTCGTCTTCTGGTATCGGGGCCTCGCGCTCGGGGGCATCGCGGGCGTCGGGCAGCTGCAACTGCTCCAGCCCTTCTTCGGCCTGGCGCTGGCCGGCCTGCTGCTCCATGAACCGGTCGCCTGGACGATGATCGCCGCAACGGGCCTCGTCATCCTCTGCGTTGCCGGCGCCAAGCGTTACGCCTGAAAAAAGCAGCGCGCTTCCGGGCCATCCGCCGGCGCATCGGCGATGAACGGCCGCGTCACTCATGGCGAGGCCGCATGAGGACCGCGCGGATGGTTTAAGGAACGGCCCGCGGCGCCCATAGGATGATGGCGGCGCCACTCAGGCAGACGGCCGCCCCGATCAGGTCCCAACGGTCGGGCCGGGCGCCCTCGACCAGCCACAGCCACAGGAGGGAGGCGGCAATATAGATGCCGCCATAGACTGCGTAAGCACGTCCGGCCTGTTCGACCGGGACCAGGGCCAGGAGCCAGCCGAAGGCCGCAAGGGACGCCATGCCGGGCAAAAGCCACAGGATCGACCGGCCGAGCCGGAACCAGGCCCAGAAGGCGAAGCATCCGGCAATTTCAGCAAGAGCCGCGACCGCATAAATCGGGATTGTGCGCATGTCCCCTCTCGGGCTGGATCGGATGATTGGTGCCATTTCGCGCAGGACAGCGCCCCGCCGTTCAAACCTGAACGAGGGGTGGATCCGCATTCGCGAGAAACTGCCGGATTTCGTCCGCCAGCCAATCGCGCACGGCACAAACCTTGGGATGGTCCCGTTTGCCTGGGCGATAGACGAGGTCGTAGCCCCGCTCGGACTCGAGCCGCACATGCGGGAAGAGCGCAACCAGGCGCCCGGCCGCGATATCCTCCGCGACCAACGCACTGCGCCCCAGGGCGACCCCTTCTCCACGAATGGCCGCCTCGATCGCCATGCTGCCGTGACTGTAGATCGGGCCGCGCCTCCTGGGGCCGACCTCCACGCCCGCCATGGCAAACCATTTGTCCCAGTTGCCCAGCCAGCGGTCGTCATGCAGCAGGCGGTCCTCATGCAGCAACCTGCATTCGGCGAGGCTCTCGACCGACAGCAATCCACCCTTCTCCGCCCGGTAGGCCGGGCTGCACACCGGCGTGAGGGTCTCTTCCAGAATTCGCTCTGCGGCGAGGTGCGGATAGCGGCCATGGCCGTAGCGCACGGCCGCATCGATCTGCTCGTTGCTCAGGTCGGCGTCGGGATCGGTGATGTCGAGGTGGATATCGAATTCAGGATGCCGCGCGATCAGACGATGCAGGCGAGGTCCCAGCCACTTGCTTGCGAATGAGATGCCTACACTGATCGTCAGCCGTTCCGCGCTTTTCGGCGCGCGAAGGCCCTCGGCCTCCCGCGTCAGCTCGGCCAACACGCGGGTGACGACGACCAGCAACCTCGCTCCCTCGTCGGTCAGGACGATCCTTCGGGTCAAGCGCCGGAACAAGGGGACGCCGAGGTGTTCCTCAAGGGTCTTGATATGCCGGCTCACCGCCCCGTGGGTCACGTGCAGTTCCTCTGCGGCCAGGGTCATGCTCGAGAGGCGTCCGGCGGCCTCGAAGGCGCGCAGGGTTTGCAGGGGAGGAAGCCGGTCGAACATGGAGCCGCATGCGTGAGTTTGGCTCACACGTTACGTGAGAACAAATGGTTTGTCAGCCCGGAATGGCGGCCCTAGCACTGTGAAAATCCGCGATGGCGGCGTCATCCCATTCCGTGCAGCCTGTTCATGTCGACCCAGAGCATTGCGAGCCCCTCCCCTGCCTCCGTGGAACCCGCCGTTCCCCGCGACGCGGCCCCTTCCCTGCGCAGCTTTGGGGCCATGTTGCTGCTGGCCGTCATGTGGGGATTGTCGATTCCGGTCACCAAGCTCGGTCTTCTGACGCTTCCTCCATTGACGCTGACCGCGCTGCGGTTCGCCATCGCGGTCCCGCTTCTGATGCTTTTTATCGTGGGCAGGCAGCGGCTGCCGTGGCGGGCGCTGCCCCATGTCGCTGCCCTCGGGGTGCTGGGCATCGGCATAGGGCAGGTCGCCCAGACCTTCGGGGTCGCCGGCACGTCCGCATCGGTCGGCACCATCATCTCGGCCACCATTCCGGTCTTCATCGTCGTTTTTGCTGCTTTGCGCCTCAAGCAGCCCGTCTCGGGCCGGCAGCAACTGGGGCTGCTGGCGGCCTTCGCGGGCATTGCGCTCGTAGCGCTGGGGAATGAAGGGGGCACCGCGGGCCTGTTCGAGACCAGTGTGAGCGGCGCAGCCTGGGTCCTTCTGTCGGCAGTGACCATTGCGTTCTATTATGTCTGGAGCGTCGAACTCACCGACCGATACGGCACCGCTGCCGTCGCGGCCTGGAGCACGTTGTTCGGCTTCATCGCGCTTCTGCCCTGGGCGGGCTGGGAAATGCGGCTCGTTTCTATCGAGATCACGGCCCAGGCCCTCTGGGCTGCGGTCTATCTCGGTGTCGTGGTCACGGTCGCGGGCCTGTTTCTGTGGCTGAGCATCCTGCGCAACGTTCCGGCCCGGATCGCCGCGAGCGTTCAGTATCTGCAGCCCGTCATCGGCATCGCCGCGTCATCCGTCATGTTCGGCGACACCATGGGGGCGGCCTTCGTTGCCGGCGTGGTCCTGATTCTGGCGGGTCTCGCCATGACCATGGCCTCCCGCAAACCCGCTCAAGCTCGTTGAGAAGCGGCGCGGCCACCCGAACCCCTCCTGTCAGCGCAAAAACCTCCGTGCCGGCGATCAGCGGAAGCCGGCTTTGACTCCGCTCAATTAGGTTGATATCAACATTATATGCGCGGCGACAGCCTTTGGAAGAAGCGCCGCCACTAAGCAGGAGGAAGCCGATGTCGTATGTGGAAGGGTTCGTGCTCGCAGTGCCGTCCGCCAAAAAGGAAGTCTACCGCCAGCATGCGGCCGAGGCGGCTGTGCTCTTCAAGGAGTTCGGCGCCATCCGCATGGTCGAATGCTGGGGCGACGACGTGCCGGACGGCAAGGTCACGGATTTTCGCGGCGCCGTGCAGGCAAAGGACGACGAGACCGTGGTGTTCAGCTGGATCGAGTACCCCTCGAAAGCCGTTCGGGACGCAGCGAACAAGAAGATCATGACCGACCCGCGCATGGAAGCCATGGGCGCCGAGATGCCGTTCGACGGCAAGCGGATGATCTTCGGCGGCTTTGCGCCGATCCTCGATGTGTAAGGGCATGTGATGGCCAACTCTCACGGCGACTTCATCTGGTATGAACTTCTGACGACCGATCCCGACGCAGCCGCCCGGTTCTATGGCGCGGTGGTCGGCTGGCGAAACCGCCCGGCCGAAGGCGGTGACGGCGCCTACAGGATCTTCAAGACCGACGATGCGGACATCGGCGGATTCACTGTGCTGCGGCCGGAATGCGAGCAGACGGACATACGCCCCGGCTGGGTCGGCTATGTGGGCGTCCGCGATGTCGATGCAACGGCCCATGAGGTCGTTCGGGCGGGCGGACGGCAGCATGTGCCGCCGACGGACATTCCGGGCGTGGGCCGCTTCGCCATGGTGGCGGATCCGCAGGGCGTCAGTTTCTATGTGATGCGTGGCGCGATGGAGGGCACGAGCACCGCCTTCGCCCAGGACAAGGTCGGCCATTGTCACTGGAACGAGCTTGCCGCCAGCGATCAGAATACGGCGTTCAGCTTCTATGCCAGCCTGTTCGGCTGGGAGAAGGGCGACGCGATGCCTATGGGGGAGCTGGGCGAATACCGCTTCATCCTCCAAAACGGCACGATGATCGGCGCCATGATGAACCGGCGCCCGGACGGGCCGCCGCCTGCCTGGACCTTTTATTTCGGCGTCGCGGATATCGATGTCGCGGCACGTGCCGTCTCCGAAAACGGCGGCACGATCCATGACGGTCCGGCCGAAGTGCCCGGCGGTGTCTTCATCATCGTCGCTTCCGATCCCCAGGGCGCCCTGTTCGGCCTCGTCGGACCGCGCCGTTCATGACCATGATTTCGAAGGAGCCCGGCATGACCGACGGATTGATCCCGGCTGCGGAGCTGGCCCGGCGCAGTCAGGTGCGCTTTCCGAACGAGAGCGCCGAATACCGCGCGGCGCGCACGGCCCTGCTCGCGGAGGAGATTGCGCTGCGCCGCCACATCGAGCGCGTCGCAGCCCTGCGCCGTGCCCTGCCGCCCGGGGGCGAGGTCGGCGGCGATTACCGCTTCCAGGGAGAAAGCGGGCCGGCGAGCTTCGCTGACCTTTTCGGGGACAGGCAGAGCCTTGCGGTCTACAGCTATATGTTCGGCCCGCAGCGCCAGCGGCCCTGCCCCATGTGCACCAACCTGCTCGATGCGCTGGAAGGAAATGCCACCGATATCGGGCAGCGGATGGCGCTCGTGGTTGTCGCGCGCTCACCCATCGAGCGCTTGGTCGCTTGGAAGCGGGAACGTGGCTGGAAGACCCTGCGGCTCTATACGGATCTCGACGGCAACTACTCCCGCGACTATCACGGTGTGCTGCCGGACGGGTCGGAGGTTCCGAGCCTGAATGTCTTCACCCGGCGGGACGGAATTCCACGTCATTTTTGGAGCGGCGAGATGACGGGCGAGACCGCCGATCCTGGCCAGGATCCCCGCGGCGCACCCGACCTCGCGCCCCTCTGGACCGTGCTCGACATGACGCCGGAAGGACGCGGGACGGATTGGTATCCGAAACTCGAATACGGCGCCTGAAACCGACCGGGATTGCGGCGTCCCTGCGGCCGCCGCTCCCTCGCGCTTTTCCTCAATTCAGGCTAAATAGCCTGTATGACCGTTCACGCCACGTCTCCCCAGTTCAAGCAGAACGCCGCCCGGGCTCTGGCCGATACGCAGTTGCAGAAGGCGCTCGGCAACGTGAAGCAGGGCTTCATCGACAAGCGCCAGGCCGCCGCCGAGAAGCTTCCCGAATTCGAGGCTCTGCGCGATGCCGCGCGGGACATCAAGAACCACACGCTCCAGCACCTCGACCTCTATCTCGAGGCCTACGAGGAGAAGGTGAAGGCCTCGGGCGGGCATGTCCACTTCGCCCGCGACGCCGAGGAGGCACGCAACCTCATCCTGTCCATCTGCCGGGAGGCGGGGGCCAGGACGGTCACCAAGGGCAAGTCGATGATCTCCGAGGAGATCGGCATCAACGCCCATCTCGAAGCGCACGGCATTCAGCCGGTCGAGACCGATCTCGGCGAGTATATCATCCAGCTCCGCAACGAGATGCCGAGCCATATCATCGCGCCGGCCGTGCACCTGAACGCCACCCAGGTGGAGCAGGATTTCCGGCGGGTGCACAAGAACCTTGACCCCAAGCGTGACCTCTCCGAGCCGGTTCAGCTGCTGACCGAAGCGCGCGCCGTGCTGCGCGAGCGCTTCCTCGTGGCGGATGTGGGTATCACGGGCGCCAATTTCCTCATTGCCGAGACCGGCACTTCGGTCATCGTCACCAACGAGGGCAACGGCGATCTCACGCAGATCCTGCCCAAGACCCACATCGTGCTGGCCTCCATCGAGAAGCTGGTGCCGACCCTCGAGGATGTGAGCCAGATCCTGCGGGTGCTGGCCCGCTCGGCGACCGGGCAGGAAATGTCCGTCTACACCACCTTCTCGACCGGCCCGCGCCAGATCGCCGATGCCGACGGCCCGCAGAACTACCACGTCATTCTCCTCGACAACGGCCGCTCCGCCATGCTCGGCACCGATTTCGAGGAGATGCTGCGCTGCATCCGATGCGGCGCGTGCATGAACCATTGCCCGGTCTATCACGCGGTCGGCGGGCATGCTTACGGCTGGGTCTATCCCGGCCCTATGGGCGCGGTGCTGACGCCCAGCCTGATCGGCGTCGACAAGGCCGGGCACCTGCCCAACGCCTCCACGTTCTGCGGACGCTGCGAGAGCGTTTGTCCCGTGCGCATCCCCCTGCCGAAGCTCATGCGCCACTGGCGCGAGCGGGAGTTCGAGCGGCACCTGACGCCGGCCACCTTCCGCTCCGGCCTCGCCGTCTGGGGCTTCTTCGCCCGACGGCCCGCCCTCTACCGGCTG
>Ga0182741_1000600_pt1 | contig 52885 bp, 40 predicted proteins | sample eDN5th37CBELigOP_FD_128874 | JGI IMG/M metagenome (GOLD analysis project Ga0182741, IMG submission 128874) | Enriched Organic Plus compost microbial communities from Emeryville, California, USA - eDNA 5th pass 37_C BE-Lig OP (version 2) (version 2) ... | reverse complement strand
CCGACAGGGGCACGGTGGCCTGGCGGCACAAGCTGGCGCCCGGCGCAGGCGGCGATGGCGTGGTGCTGGCCGACCAGACGGCGGGCGGCGCGCGGCAGGCGCTTCTGCTGCATCTGGGCCGCGACGGGCTTCTGACGGTGCTGGACCGCGCCAGCGGCAAACCGCTGCGCACCCATGCCCTCACCAAGGCGCGGGTGGAGAGCCCCGCGCTTTCCTTCGACCGCAGCAGTTTCGTGCTCTATGCCGGCCTGGGGACGGAAGCCGCGGCGGTGGATGCGCGCACCGGCCGGGTGCTGTGGCGCGCCGGGCTGGGCGCGCGCGTGGCGGGCGTGCTGGCGACGCGCGGCGGCGTGGTCTTCGCCGCGCTGGCGGACGGACAGCTCGTGGCGCTGGCGGCCGAGGGCGGCAAGCCGCTCTGGCGCTTCCGTGCCGGCGGCGCCATCGCGGCCGCCCCGGTGAGCTATGCCGCGGGCGGGCGGCAATTCATTGCCGTCACCGCCGGGAACATGGTCTATGCGTTCGCGCTGCCGGGTTAGAGCGTCAGACGGCCTGTAAGCCGGGTTCTGTACCGCTTGCGCGGTGATGACCATTCCTCTGGGATGCGTGTCGCCACGCACCTCACGCGACCGACCCGGACGGCGATGCGGAAAACATCACGTGCCGTCCCTATTTGGTCTTGCTCCCGGTGGGGCTTGCCGTGCCGCTCCTGTTGCCAGGCGCGCGGTGCGCTCTTACCGCACCATTTCAACCTTGCCTGCCCCGAAGGACATCGGCGGTATGATTTCTGTGGCGCTATCCCTGGGGTCGCCCCCGCCGGACGTTATCCGGCACCGTCTTTCCGTGGAGCCCGGACTTTCCTCGAACATCGCTGCCCGCGGTCATCCGGCCGTCTGACACCTTAGAACTTGTCATGGCCGGGCAGCGCGCGCAAGGAGCGCGACCCGGCTACCCAGAACGCGAAGGCGGCGAAATTCAGCCAACGGGCATCGCCGCCAGCAGCCCGGCCAGCAGACCGGCGCATTCGGAATCCCAGACGCCGTCGCAGCGGCTCTGGCGGAAATGGCGCTGGAAAGCCGTGATCACTTTTTCTTCCGGCGCGGCGGGATCATAGCCGAAGCGCGCCAGCGCCTCGGGGCCGGGGCCGCCGGAAAGCCGCTGCGGCCACAATCCGATGCCCGCCTTCGCCAATCTCGCCCAGGGGAAAAGCTCGCCGGGGTCTTCCTTCCGCGCGGGCGCGACATCGCTGTGACCCAGCACGCGCGGCGACGGAATCGGATGGCGCACCAGGATGGAATGGCAGAGCGGGATCAGGGCCGCGATCTGCTCTTCCGCGAAAGGCCGATAGCCGAATTCATGGCCGGGATTGACCAGCTCGATGCCGATGGAGCGGGCATTGATGTCGGAGGCGCCCGCCCAATAGGAAATGCCGGCATGCCAGGCGCGCCGCGTCTCGGGCACATGGGCATAGACGGTGCCGTCTTCGCCGATCGTGTAATGCGCCGACACTTTCGCGGCCGGGTCCGTCAGCCGCGCCAGCGCCGCTTCCGCATCCGCCATGCCGGTATAGTGCAGCACCAGCATGTCCACGGCGACGCCGCCGCGTTCGTCATGATTGGGCGAGGGCCGCGCGATCCGCTTCATGCCGCGTCCCTCACGAAAGCCCCCGCTCGGCCTTGATCTTCTCCCAGGCGGCGTTGATCGCCGCCAGCTTGTCGTTGGCCAGCTTCTCGAACTCGGGCGGCACGCCGCGCGCCATCAGGCTGTCGGGATGGTTCTCGCGCACCAGCCGCCGGTAGGTCTGCTTGATCTCCTCGTCGCTGTCGGTATAGGCGACGCCCAGGATCACGTAAGGGTCGGTCAGCTCCGGCGCGAAATGGCTGGCGCGGATGCGGCGATATTCGTTGGGCGCGAAGCCGAAGATATCCGCCACCCGTTCCAGGAAGGCGGCTTCGGCCGGATGCAGCACGCCGTCGGCCTTGGCGATCTCGAACAGGCCGTCCAGCACGTCTTCCAGAACGGCGGGATTGCCGGCGAAGACCCTGGCGATCTGCGCCGCATAGACCTCGTAGCCCGCCACATCCTGGCGCGCCAGGTTGAAGATGCGCCGCACCTGCGCCTCGTCCTCCGGCGCCAGGCCGAAGGTGCGGCGGAAAATGTCGAACTCGTGGTCGCTGAGGACGCCGTCGGCGCGCGCCATCTTGCCCGACAGCGCCACCAGGGCGATGGTGAAGACCAGGCCCGGATCGGCCTCGCGGTCGAAGATGAAATGCCCGGCCACGGCGCCGACGAGCGCGCCCAGCGGGCCGCCCACCAGAAAGCCCGCGCCCGCGCCGCCAACCTTGCCCCAGATCGACATGGGCCTAATCTAGTGGTTCCTGATCCGATTGCGAGCCCCGCCCAAAATCCTTTCGAGCGCCCGCGCGCTGAAGCAGGACGGTGGCGAAGAGGCCCGCCGCCAGCAACAGGCTGGCCGGCAGCCAGGGGCCGCTTCCATCCAGCACCGCGCCGCCCGCCGCGCCCACTTCCACCTGCGCCAGGGTCATGGGCAGCATGCCGGTGAAGGAGCCCAGCAGATAGTCGCGCCATTTCAGGTTGGTCATCGCCAGGAGCGTGTTGGCGAGGCTGTGCGGCACCGGCGTCAGCCGCAGGATCGCCACCGCGCGCCAGCCGCCCTCCTCGCAGCGCGCCACCAGGCGACCGATGCCCGGAGACGCGTCCAGAAGGCCGGTGGCCCCGAACCAGCGCACCAGCGCGAAACCCGCGGCGGCGCCGATCATCGCCCCGGTCAGCGCCCAGACCGCGCCCCAGAAGAAGCCGAACACCAGCCCGGCGGCGATGCCCAGCACCGTGCGCGGCACGAAGAGAAGGCTGGCGGCGATTTGCAGGCCGATGAACAGCAGCGGCGCCAGCGGATGGGCGGCGATGGCGTCGCGGATGGCGATCGGGTCCAGGATGCCGCGCCAGGCGGCCGCCAGCGCGATGCCCGCCGCCACCGCCAGAAGCGCGATCAGCCGGACACCCTTCACTAGGCGGCATCCACCGCGCGGGGATTGTAGTTCAAGAGGGGCGCCAGCCAGCGTTCGGCGGTCTCCATGTCCCAGCCCTTGCGGCGGGCATAATCTTCCACCTGGTCGCGCTCGATCTTGCCGACGCCGAAATAGCGGCTTTCGGGATGGGCGAAATAGAAGCCCGACACCGAGGAGCCCGGCCACATGGCATAGCTTTCGGTGAGCCTGATGCCCACCTTGTCCTTCGCGTCCAGCAGGCGGAACAGGGTGGCCTTCTCGCTATGCTCCGGCTGGGCGGGATAGCCCGGCGCGGGCCGGATGCCCTGATAGGCCTCGCCGATCAGCTCGTCATTGCTGAAATGCTCGTCCGCCGCATAGCCCCAGTAATCCTTGCGCACCTTCTCATGCATGCGCTCGGCAAAGGCTTCGGCCAGGCGGTCGGAGAGCGCCGACAGCAGGATGGCGGAATAATCGTCCTTGGCGGCGCGGAAGGCTTCCAGATGCTTTTCCTCACCGATGCCCGCCGTGACGGCGAAGGCGCCGATATAGTCCTCGGTGCCCACCGGCGCGATGAAGTCGGCCAGCGCCAGGTTGGGGCGGCCCTGCTCGCGCGCCATCTGCTGGCGCAGCGTGTGCAGCGTGGCGATGGGGAATTTGCGCGCCTTGTCGCCATAGACCAGGATATCGTCCACGCTCTGCGGGTCGCTGTTGGCGGGCCAGAAGCCGATCACGGCGCGGGCCTCCAGCCACTCCTCCTCGACGATTTTCTTCAGCATCGCCTGGGCGTCGCGGTAGAGATCGCTGGCGGCCTTGCCCACCTTGTCGTCGGTGAGGATGGCCGGGAACGGCCCCGCCAGTTCCCAGGTGCGGAAGAAGGGCGTCCAGTCGATATAGGTCGCCAGCTCCGCCAGATCATATGCCTTGAAGACGCGGGTGCCGAAGAATCTGGGCGCGGGCGCCACCTTCGAGAAATCGAGGCGGGCGCGATTGGCGCGCGCATCCGCCAGGGACAGGCGGCGGCCCTGCCCGCGCTGATTGGCATGGCCGGCGGCGATCTTCTCATATTCGGCGCGGATGCCGGCGATATATTGCGGCCCCGTCTCCTTCTGCAGGAGGTTCGAGGCGACGCCCACCGCGCGGCTGGCGTCCGTGACATAGACGGTCTGGCCGCGGGAATAGACCGGGTTGATCTTGACCGCCGTATGCACCTTCGAGGTCGTGGCGCCGCCGATCAGAAGCGGAATGTCGAAGCCCTGCCGCTCCATCTCGGCGGCGACGAACACCATCTCGTCCAGCGAGGGCGTGATCAGGCCCGACAGGCCGATCATGTCGGCCTTGTGCTCGCGCGCGGCGTCCAGGATCTTCTGCGGCGGCGTCATCACGCCCAGGTCGATCACCTCATAGCCGTTGCATTGCAGGACCACGCCGACAATGTTCTTGCCGATGTCGTGCACATCGCCCTTGACCGTGGCCATGATGATGCGGCCCGCGCTTTCGGAGGCGGCGGACTTGTCCTCTTCCATGAAGGGGAGGAGATAGGCCACCGCCTTCTTCATCACCCGGGCGGACTTCACCACCTGCGGCAGGAACATCTTGCCCGCGCCGAACAGGTCGCCCACCACATTCATGCCCGCCATCAGCGGGCCTTCGATCACATGCAGCGGCTTCTCGGCGGCCAGGCGCGCTTCCTCCGTATCCTCGACGATGAAGGCGTCAATGCCATGCACCATGGCATGGGTGATGCGCTCATTGACCGGCAGGCTGCGCCAGGCGGCATCCTCCACCGCGGCTTCGGCGGCGCCGCCCTTGTATTGCTGCGCCAGCTCCAGCAGCCGCTCGGTGGCGTCCGCGCGGCGGTTGAACAGCACATCCTCGATCCCCTCGCGCAGGGGCGTCGGAATGTCCTGATAGACGGTGAGCTGGCCCGCATTGACGATGCCCATGTCCATGCCCGCCTTGATGGCGTGGAACAGGAAGACGGAGTGCATCGCCTCGCGCACCTTCTCATTGCCGCGGAAGGAGAAGGAGAAATTGGAGACGCCGCCGCTGATATGGGCGTGCGGGTTCTCGCGGCGGATGATCTCGGCGGCCTCGATGAAGGCCTTGCCATATTCGTTATGCTCCTCCAGGCCGGTGGCCACCGCGAAGATGTTGGGGTCGAAGATGATGTCTTCGGGCGGGAAGCCCACCTTCTCGGTCAGGATGCGATAGGCGCGGCGGCAAATCTCGGTCTTGCGCTCTTTGGTGTCGGCCTGGCCCATCTCGTCGAAGGCCATCACCACCATAGCGGCGCCGAAGCGCAGCACTTCCTTCGCATGCTCGATGAAGGCCTCCTCGCCCTCCTTGAGGGAGAGGGAGTTGACGATGGCCTTGCCCTGGCAGCATTTGAGGCCCGCCTGGATCACGCTCCATTTGGAGCTGTCGATCATCAGCGGCACCTTGGAGATGTCGGGCTCGGAGGCGATCAGGTTGACGAAGCGGGCCATCGCCGCCTCGCTGTCGATCAGACCCTCGTCCATATTGAGGTCAATGACCTGGGCGCCGTTCTCCACCTGCTGGCGGGCGATCTCCAGCGCGCTTTCGTAATCGTTGGCGGCGATCAGCTTGCGGAACCTGGCGCTGCCGGTGATGTTGGTGCGCTCGCCGACATTGACGAAGTTGAGGTCGGGCGTGAGCGTGAACGGCTCCAGCCCCGACAGGCGCATATAGCGGGGCTTCTCCGGGATGGCGCGCGGCGGCACGTCGGCGATCGCCCGGCCGAAAGCGGCGATATGCTCGGGCTTGGTGCCGCAGCAGCCGCCCACGATATTGACCAGGCCGCTGCGCGCGAATTCCCCGATCATCTCGGCCATCTGCTCCGGCGTCTCGTCATAGCCGCCGAACTCATTGGGCAGGCCCGCATTGGGATGGGCCGAAACCAGCGTGTCGCAGGCCCCGGCCAGCTCGGCGATATAGGGCCGCAATTCCTTGGCGCCCAGGGCGCAGTTGAGGCCGATGGCGAAGGGATTGGCGTGGCGCACCGAATGCCAGAAGGCGGTGGGCGTCTGCCCGGTCAGGGTGCGGCCCGACAGGTCGGTGATGGTGCCGGAAATCCAGACCGGCAGGCGCAGGCCCATCTCCTCGAACACTTCCGCGATGGCGAAGATGGCGGCCTTGCAGTTCAAGGTATCGAACACCGTCTCGATCATCAGCACATCGGCGCCGCCCTTGATCAGGCCGCGCGCGCCCTCGCGATAGGTCTCGCGCAGCGCGTCGAATGTGATGTTGCGGAAGGCCGGATCGTTGACGTCGGGCGAGATGGAGGCGGTGCGGTTGGCCGGACCCAGCACGCCCGCCACCAGGCGCGGGCGCTCGGCGGTCGAATATTGGTCGCACAGCTCGCGCGCCAGCCGCGCCCCCGCCTCGTTCAGTTCGCCCACCAGATGACCCAGGCCGTAATCCTCCTGGCTGGTGAAGTTGGAGTTGAAGGTGTTGGTCTCGATGAAGTCCACCCCGGCTTCCAGATACTGGCGGCCGATGTCCCGGATCACCTCGGGCTTGGTGAGGGTGAGAAGGTCATTGTTGCCCTTGAGTTCGGACGGGTGGTTGCCGAAGCGCGCCCCGCGGAAATCCTCCTCGCCCAGCTTGAAGCCCTGGATCATCACGCCCCAGGAGCCGTCGAGCAGCAGAAGGCGCTTCTGCGCCTCCTGCTTCATCCAGGCGATGCGGGCGGAACGTTTCTCGTCCAAGGAATATGCCATCAGATGTCCTTCGGCCTCAGCCCCAGCAGGCGGGAGGCCGCATAGCTGAGATTGGCCTGGTTGAGCGTGTAGAAGTGGAACTGGTCGAAGCCCAGCGCGCGCAATTGCTGCACCTGGTCGGCCAGCACGGCGGCGGCGATGATACGGCGGCTTTCCACATCCTCGTCCAGCCCCTCATAGGCGCGCGCCAGCCAGCCGGGGATGGTGGCGCCCGCCTTGGCGGCCATGCGCTCGACGCCGCGGAAGTTCGTGGTGGGCATGATGCCGGGCACGATGGGGATGGTGATGCCCGCCTTCACCGCATCGTCGCGGAAGCGCGCGGTCGCCTCATTGTCGAAGCAGAACTGGCCCAGGGCGCGGACGGCGCCCGCCTCCATCTTGGCCTTGAGCAGCTCGATGTCATGGCCATGGCTGGGCGAATCCGGATGCCGCTCGGGATAGAAGGAGACGCTGACCTCGAAGGGCGCGATCTTGCGGATGCCCGCGATCAGCTCCGGCGTGGACTGGTAGCCCTCGGGATGGGCGCAGTAGGGCCCGCTCATGCCCGGCATGTCGCCGCGCAGCGCCACGATGTGCTGGATGCCCGCGTCCCAATAGCCCCGCACGATCTGGGCGATGTCGTCCCGGCTATGGCCGACGCAGGTCAGGTGCGCGGCGGGCTTGAGGCGCGTCTCCTCCACGATGCGCTTGACGGTGGCGTGGGTGCGCTCCCGCGTCGAGCCGCCCGCGCCATAGGTGACGGAGACGAAGCTGGGCGACAGCGGCTCCAGCCGCTTGATCGCCGCCCACAGGGCCGCTTCCGCTTCGTCGGTCTTGGGCGGCGAGAATTCGAAGGACACGGTGGGCGCGCCGCCGCTTGCGATCAGGTCTTTCAGGCTCATGCGGCCTCTTTGGCATTCTTGGCATTGCGTGTGGCCAGCCACACTTTGACGGTGAGCTTGCCGCCGCCCGCGCCCTCGGGCGGGGCGATGGTGTCGGTGGCAGCCAGCGTCAGCCCGGCGGCGGCGAGCCAGCCTTCCACCTCCTTGTCCGAGAAGCCCAGGCGGCGATGGGCATATTCCTCGCGCAGGAATTCGAGCTCATGCGGCGCGAAATCGGCGATCAAGAGATGTCCCCCTGCGCGCATCACCCGCGCCGCCTCGGTCACCGCCGCGCCGGGATCGTCGAGATAATGCAGCACCTGATGGAAGAGCACGGCGTCGAAGCCCGCTTCATTGTCGCGCGTGCCCGCATCGGAGAAAGGCAGGCGGTAGAGATCGCCCAGCCGCACCTGCGCCTGGGTGAGCTTCTGGCTCAACAGCTTGTCGCGGGCGATGGCCAGCATTTCGGGGCTGACATCGATGCCGATGGCGCGCTCGGCGCGGGGCGCGAGCAATTCCAGCATGCGGCCGGTGCCGGTGCCGATGTCGAGCAGGCTGCCGATCTTCGGCGGCAGGCGGGTGAGGATCGCCGCCTCCACATCCTTCTCCGGCGCGTGATGGCTGCGGATGCGCGCCCACTCGGCGGCATTGGCCTTGAAATAGGCGGCGGCGCGGGCGGCGCGTTGGGCGCGCACATGCTGAAGCCGCGCCAGGTCGGCGGGATAGCCGCCCGAAAGCTCCGCCAGGGTACGCCCCAGGCTGGCGCCCATGCCCCGCCCGGCGGCGCGGTAGAAGACCCAGCTTCCTTCCTTGAAGCGTTCCAGCAGCCCCGCCTCGCCCAGCAGCTTGAGATGGCGGGAAACCCGCGGCTGGGACTGGCCGACAATCTCGATCAGCTCGCTCACGGTCAGTTCGGCTTCGCGCAGCAGCAGCAAGAGGCGCAGCCGGGTGGGATCGCCCGCCGCGCGCAGCATGGCCACCAGCCGGTCCACCGCACCCTCCTGAAACATATAAACATATCTTTATATGCCTGGAAAACCGCCCGCCGCAAGGGGGTTTATCCCCGTTTCGGGCTGGATTTTGCAGCGCGAAAACGGCAAAACCACCGCCATTCTCAGGGGATCGGGTTCGGCGATGCGCGGCCTCAGGGCGCTTCTGTTGGGGCTTTGCGGCCTGGCGGTGACCGGCTGCGCCAGCGCGCCCTCGCCCGAGGCGCTGGCGGCCAACGACCCTTATGAATCCGCCAACCGTGACATGCTGGTGGTGAACCAGCATCTGGACCAGATCTTCTTCATTCCCACGGTGAGGCGCTATCTCTCCCTGCCGCAAAGCGTGCGCACGGGTGTGAGCAACTTCCTGCGCAACCTGGCGTCGCCCACCATCTTCGTGAACGACGTGCTGCAGGGCGAGACCGGCCGCGCCGGCACGACGCTGGCGCGCTTCGTGCTCAATTCCGGCCCCGGGCTGGGCGGCCTCTTCGATCCGGCCACGCGCCTGGGCCTGCCCTATCATGGCGAGGATTTCGGCCAGACCCTGGCAGTGTGGGGCATGGGCGAAGGACCCTTCCTGATGCTGCCGCTGCTGGGCCCCAGCAACCCGCGCGACACGCTGGGCCTGGCCGCCGACACCTTCGCGCTCGACCCCACCAACCATATCCATTTCAAGCATCATTTCTGGTGGGCGGCCGGGCGGCAGTATCTGAGGGTACTGGACCTCAGGTCCCAGACCTTCGAAACCCTGCAGGGGATCGAGCGCAGCTCGGTGGATTATTATGCCTCCCTGCGGAACCTTTACCGGCAGGCGCGCGATAACGAGATACGCAACGGCGCGCCCGCCCCGGCGGCCGATCTGCCGGATTTCTGAGGACATTCCCGGAACTTTCCGGCCTTGAACTTGCCACCTAGACCCGCGATGCTCCGGGTCAACATTCCCACGAGACCCGACCGATGCTGACGCCCTTCCTTCCGGCCCGCCGCGCCATCCTGGCGGCCCTGCTCGCCACGCCTCTTCTGACCGCGCCCGCGCTGGCGCAGAATCCGGCGGAAAGCTTCGTCTCGCAGAATATCCAGCGCGGCCTGGCGCTTCTGAACGACAAGTCGCTGGCCCCCGCCCAGAAGCGCGACCAGTTCGAGAAGTTCCTGCTCGGCCTGACCGACATCAAGCGCATCGCCGACTTCACCCTGGGCCAGTATCGCCGCAGCGCCCCGCCCGCCGATGTGGCGGCCTTCGAGGCCGCGTTCCAGAATTACGCCGTGGCGGTGTACCAGTTCTATTTCTCGAAATATTCCGGCCAGACGCTGAAGGTCACCGGCTCGACCCAGCGCGCGCCCACCGACTATATCGTCTCGACCCAGTTGATCGACCCGGCCAAGGGCAGCCAGCCGCCGCTGGAGGTGAGCTTCCGCGTGCGCACCGACGGGCCGCGCCCGGTGGTGACGGACGTGTCGGTGGAAGGGGTGTGGCTGTCGCTGCAGCAGCGCGACCAGTTCGTGGCCTTCCTGGGCCAGAACAACGGCAATGTGAAGCTGCTGATTTCGCACCTCAGCGAGCTGGCCAAGCAGTTCAGGTCGTAGATCAAAAGTCCAACTTATAGTCCCGGCGCGAGGATTTTTGCGGCGTGGGCAGGAGCGTCGCGCGCAGCGTGCTTCAGCACGTGAGCACGCGCGACGAACCCACGACGCAAAAAGACCGCGCCCTTAGGCCCGCGCGAAGCGCTTGTACTTGATGCGGTGCGGCTGGTCGGCGGCCACGCCCAGGCGGCGCTTCTTGTCAGCCTCATAGTCCTGGAAATTGCCCTCGAACCATTCGACATGGCTGTCGCCCTCGAAGGCCAGGATGTGGGTGGCGATGCGGTCCAGGAACCAGCGGTCATGGCTGATGATCATGGCGCAGCCCGCGAACTCCTCCAGCGCCGTCTCCAGCGCGCGCAGCGTGTCCACGTCCAGATCGTTGGTGGGTTCGTCGAGCAGCAGCAGGTTGGCGCCCGATTTGAGCATCTTGGCCAGGTGGACGCGGTTGCGCTCGCCGCCCGACAACTGCCCCACCTTCTTCTGCTGGTCGCCGCCCTTGAAGGCGAAGGCGCCGACATAGGCGCGCGAATTGATCCGGGTCTTGCCGAACTCGATGATGTCGGTGCCGCCGGAAATCTCCTCCCACACCGTCTTGTTGGGATCGAGCGTGTCGCGGCTCTGGTCCACATAGCCCATCTGCACCGTCTCGCCGATCCGAAGCGTGCCGGCATCGGGCTTTTCCTGGCCGGTGAGCATGCGGAAGAGCGTGGTCTTGCCCGCGCCGTTGGGGCCGATGACGCCGACAATGCCGCCGGGCGGCAGCTTGAAGCTGACATTCTCATAGAGCAGCCGGTCGCCATAGGCCTTGGCCAGATTCTCCGCCTCGACCACCACGCCGCCCAGCCGCTCGGCCACCGGGATCATGATGGTGGCGGTGGTGCCGCGCTGCTCCTGGCTCCTGGCCACCAGCTCGTCATAGCGGTTGATGCGCGCCTGGCTCTTGGCGTGGCGCGCCTTGGGGCTCTGCTGGATCCATTCGCGCTCGCGCGCGATGGTGCGCTGCTGCGCCGCTTCCTCGGCGGCTTCCTGGCGCAGACGCTTTTCCTGCACCTCCAGGAAGCTGGAATAATTGCCCTCATGCGGGATGCCCTTGCCGCGGTCCAGCTCCAGGATCCAGCCGGTGACATTGTCGAGGAAATAGCGGTCGTGGGTCACCAGGATGACGCAGCCCTTGTATTCCTTCAGCGTCTGCTCCAGCCAGGCGACGGATTCGGCGTCCAGATGGTTGGTGGGCTCGTCGAGCAGCAGGATGTCGGGCGCATCCAGCAGCAGCTTGCACAGCGCCACGCGGCGCTTCTCGCCGCCCGAGAGCGTCTCCACCGCCGCCTCGCCGTCCGGGCAGCGCAGCGCGTCCATCGCCTGGTCCACCTGGCTGTCCAGGTCCCAGAGCCCTTGCGCCTCGATCTCGTCCTGCAGCTTCGCCATCTCGTCGGCGGTCTCGTCGGAATAATTGGCCGCGATCTCGTTGAAGCGGTCCACCAGCGCCTTCTTCTTGGCAACGCCTTCCATCACATTGTCGCGGACAGTCTTGGTGGGATCGAGCTGCGGTTCCTGCGGCAGGTAGCCGGTGCGCACGCCCTCGGCCGCCCAGGCTTCGCCGGTATAGTCCTTGTCCAGCCCCGCCATGATGCGCATCAGCGTGGACTTGCCCGCGCCATTGACGCCGACAATGCCGATCTTGGCGCCGGGATAGAAACTGAGCCAGATGCCTTTGAGGACCTGCTTGCCGCCCGGATAGGTCTTGGACAGGTCCTTCATGTAATAGACGAATTGCGGGCCGGCCATGGCGATTTCCTTGCGCTGAACGACGGGGGTTTTAGCGGGCGTGGCTGCCCCTCGCTACTGGATTCTCAGAAGCGCGATTTCGGGACGCGTGTAAAGCCGCGCGGGCCAGTCCTGCCGGCGGATCGCCGGCGCGATGAAGAGCGGCTTGCCGCCCGCCTGCCGCAAGCCCGCCTCCGCGCCGTGTCCGGCGACGGCCAGATCGCAGGCCAGGCCTTCCAGCGCGGCGGCGTCATGCGCCAGGCAGAGCGTGGTGCCATCGGGAAGGCCGGACAGCGCGCGGCCCTCGCCCGCGCTCAGGCCCGCCAGCAGCAGCGGGCCGCGCCGCGTGCCGATGACGATATGGAAATTGCGCAGCACGAAGATGCCCGCGCGCTCCAGCGCCCTGCCCATCTCGCCATCGTCCGCGCCCAGCACGGCGAAGACGCCCATCGGCGCCTCCAGCCGCGCCAGATGCGCGGCGATCGCCTCCGGCGCTATGCCGCCGGCATAGCCGCCCGCCAGCAGCACGAGATCGGGATCGGCGGTGTTGGCCTCCCGCACGATCGCCTGGAGCTTGGCGTCGTCCACGAAGGCCGCTCCGGCGTCCAGCTTGCCGATCACCGCCACGCGGGTCCCCTTCAGGGGCGCGGGCGCGGTCACGGCATAGTCCTTCACGCGCAGACTGTCGGGCACGGCCCAGAAGGCGGCACCGAGCAGCAGCAGGACGGCCGCGGCCGCGAAGGACGGAAGAAGGCGTTTCAGAACTTGATCTTCGCGCGCGACAGCACCGAGACGGCGGTGGCGCCGTTCTGGCCCTGCGCGTTGAGCTGGTAGCCGGCATTGGCCTGCAGGGCCAGCCGCCCGCCGAAGAAGCTGGTGACATAGCCCAGTTGCAGGTCGGTCTCCGGCGCGGCGTCGCGCGCCGGGGTCAGCATCATGGGCGGCAGGTCGCCCGCGGCGCCGAAGGCCGCGAAGCTGCCGATCATGCCGGGGGCGGGGCGGCTGAGCGAGAAGCCCACCGCGTCATCGCCGAACACGCCATGCTTGGCGACGGTGATGGAATAGGCCTGGGATTCGAAGCTGCCGCTGAAGCCGCTGCGCTGGTTGAGCTGGGTGAAGCCCTGCGCGAAATGGGTGGTGGTGACCCAGTCATTGCCCAGGTTGAAGCGCGCCGTCATCTCCAGCCCGTTGGTATTGGCCTGCTCGCCCAGGGGCGATGCGGGCCCATAGGCTATGGGCGTGTTGCGGCGGAAGGAGGAAATGGCGTTGACGCCCAGGCTCACCCATTCGGCGGGATTCCAGGAGAGGCCCGCCAGCACCGAGCTGACCGAGCTGCGGTCCTGCGCGAAGGGAAGGCCCGTGGCCGCGGCGGCGTCGAAGGTCACATTGTCGAGACGGCTGTTCCAGGCGCTGACGCCGAACCGCATCTGGAAGGCGGAGATGGGTGCATAGGTGATGCCGGCATAGCGGCCGCCATCGGCCAGCGACAGGAAGGAGCTGCCGCCGCTGAGGAGCGGGGCGGGCGCGCCGTCGAAGGCGGTGAAGCGCGTGGAAAGATCGAGGCGATAGCCGCTGTCGAGCGCCAGGGTGGGCGACAGCGCCCGGCTGGCGGCGAAGGCGCCGGGCAGGACCAGAGGACCGCTGTCGCGCGTGGCCGACGCCAGGCCGGGCAGGCTGGCCAATTCGCTGGCGGTGAGCTGGCGCGGCGCGCCGAAAGAGGTCACGCTGCTGTTGCTGACGGTGGGCGCGGCAAGACCCGGCCCGGCCGCGAATGCGGCAAGGATCGCGCTGGCGGCAAGGGCGCGCGCAACGACCGGCATGGACTCAAAACCCTGACTTCGACTGGGAAAGAACCTAGCAGAGGCAGGGGTTCCGGCCAAGAAATGCTTGGCTTTTTCCTGCGGCTTTCGGGCCACAGACTCCCCCTCGCGCCCGTCAGGATGACTGAAAGGTGAAGGGGCGTTGAAATATTATTGCGCCATCAGGGCAGCGTCATGTTCCAGGAGCAGGTGAGGCCCTCCGGGGCCAGCTTGAGGTCCACGGTGCCGCCGATCTCGCGCGCCAGGCCCTGCTCGACCAGGCGCAGGCCGAAGCCGCGCGGGCCGGGGGCGGTGACGGGCGGGCCGCCGCGCTCGCACCAGATGAGATTGAGCCCCTTGCCGTCGGGCGCCAGCGCCCAGCGCACCTCCACCTGTCCGTCCGGGTTGGAGAACGCGCCATAGCGCGCCGCATTGGTGGCCAGCTCATGGAAGGCCATGCCCAGCGCCAGCGCCCGCTTGGGCGAGAGGTGCACGGGCGGGCCGCCCACCACGAAGCGCGCGCGCCCCTCCTCGCGATAGAGCCGGAGCGCCCGGCGCACCACGCCTTCCAGCGACGCGCCTTCCCAATTGCCCAGGGTGAGCAGGTCATGCTGGCTGGAGAGGGCGAAGAGCCGCGCGATGAAGGTGTCGCGCGCCGTGGCGTCCACGCCCTTGAGGGTCTGCATGGCGATGGCCTGCACCGTCGCCAGCGTGTTGCGCACCCGGTGATTGAGTTCGTCGAGCAGCAGGTTCTGCTGCCGCTCGATGCGGCGGCGATGCGCCACCTCCTGCGCCAGCATGTCGGCGGACTTGGCGCGCCCGCGCTCCAGCGCCATCGCCTCCACCGCCACCAGCGCCAGGGCCACGCGCCGGGCGATCTCCTCTGCGAAGCGCGCAAAGCCCTGGTCACGCGGATGGGGCGCGGCCAGGCCCAGCACCAGCACGCCGCGCGCGGCGCTGCCCGGTTCGGCCACCAGCGGCAGCAGCACCGCCTCGGCGGGCGGCTCGCGCCAGGGTCCGGCGGACAAGTCGGCGAACAATTCGTCCAGCGGCCCCACCCTGCGCATCGCGCCGGTGCGCACCACGTCGGCCACCGGCCACAGATGCGGCGCATCCGCCGCGATCCGCTCGGGCGCCAGGGCATGGCCGCGCGGGATGTTGCCCGCGCCGGAAAGGAGCGCGCGCGCGCCGTCGGCGCTGAGGCTGTAGAAGGCGGCGAAGACGATGCCGGGATGGGCCGCCAGACTCGCCGCCGCCGTGCCGTATACCGCGTCGGCGCTGGCCGCGCCTTGCAGGCTCGTCACCAGGTCATAGAGCAGCGCCAGGCGGCGCGCATCGCCGCCGGCATTGTCCGATGGAGATGGCTGGAGCGATGAAGAGACTGACTGCACGGCGGGGACGCCCGAAGAACCTCGTTACCCCCTTATCAATCGTAACGGCCCGTTCCTGCCAGGGTTCCGGCAACCGCGGCTCCACCCCGATAAGCCCCTGATACAACGGCGGTTCGCAATTCCGGCGGCCATGAAGGAACTTTCATGGGCCCATCGGCTTTCCTGATCTGGCGGGGGGCGCGTAGCGTGCGCACGCTGGCTGTCCGGAGGGTATGCCGAGATGAAGTGGATTGACGAGCCTCTCCTGCGCGCGCCGGACGCGGCGGCGCCGCCAGAGCGGGAGGCCGCGCCCGATCTGCGCCGCGTCGGCGCCCATCCGGATTTCTGGTATCCGCTGGCCTGGTCGGACGATGTGCGCGCGGGGAAGGTGATACCTTGCGACTTCGCGGGCCAGCCCATCGCGCTGTGGCGCGGCAAGGGTGGCAAGGTCTTCGCGCTGGAGGACCGCTGCGCCCATCGCCAGGTGCCGCTCTCCCGCGGCGCCGTGGAAGGCGAGACGCTGCGCTGCGGCTATCACGGCTGGAGCTATGACTGCGCCGGGTCCTGCGTGGACGTGCCCTATCTGGGCAGGAGCCGCCTGCCCAACGGCGTGAGATCATACCCGGTGCTGGAGCGCGACGGGCTGATCTTCGTCTTTCCCGGCGATCCCGCGCGGGCGGCGGGGCGCGCGCCCGCCGCGCTGGGCCGGGTGGCAGACCGGCGCTATCGCACGCGCCGCCTGAAGCGCGAGGTCGGCTGCCATTACAGCTTCATGCACGAGAACCTGTTCGACATGAACCACCAGTTCCTGCACCGCAAGCAGATGGGGCTGATCAAGGCGACATGCCTGGGCCGGCGCGCGGGCGCGGACTGGTGCGAAGTGGACTACACCTTCGGCCGCACGGGCGGCAGCCAGTCGCTGGGCGAGGCCGCCATCCTGGGCGCGATCCGCCCCGGCGCCAACACCAAGGCGCGCGACCTGATGACCATCCGCACGGAATATCCCTATCAGACCCTGCAGGTCTGGGTGGGCGGCGGCGAGCCGGTGCTCAGCGTCTGGCTCTGCTACACGCCCGCGGGCAAGGCGCAGCGGCGCAACCGCACCTTCGGCTTCCTGTCGGTGAAGAAAGCGAAGATTCCGCTGATCACCGCCATCGCCTGGCCCTTCATCGCCTGGTTCACCGAGAATATCTTCCGCGAGGACAAGGAGATCGTGGAGCTGGAACAGGCCGCCTGGGACGAGGCCGGACGCGACCGCAACAACGAGGTCTTCCCCGCCCTGCTCGATCTGCGGGACGTGCTGCGCCGCTGCGGCGTGCCGCCCGGCTAGCGTCCGGCGGGTTTATAGTCCTGCCAGACATACTCCATCGCCGCCGCCAGCGTCTGGTCCAGCACGCGCGGATCGACATGGCGGCCTTCCTTGGAGAAGACATAGCGATAATTGTAGCCCCTGGCCTTGAGCGCGGCGGCGGTGCGGTTGGCCGCCATCACCCAATTGTGCCAGGTTTCTTCCGGGTCCTGGTAGCGGTTGTCGAACTCGCCGGTCTGCATCCAGATGCGGATGGGCTTCTTGGGCGTATTGGGGATCAGCGTGGCGTGATATTCCCAGGCGCCGCGCGGCGTCTCAGAGTCCACCGGCGACTGCTGGTTCACGAAGGTGGGCGAATAGAGGATGGTGCGGCGATAACGTTCGGGGTGGTACCAGGCCATGGAAAAGGCCGCCGCTGCGCCGGAGGAGCCGCCGAAGGTAGCGCGTCCCTCCGGGTCCTTGGTGAAGACCACGCCCAGCTCGCGGGTGACGAAGGGCAGCACCTCGGTCTCGACGAAGTCGCTATACCGGCCCGACATGGTGTCATACTCATAGCCGCGCTGGCTGCCCTGCGCATCCTCGGTGGTGTTCTGGCCTTGCGGGACATTGCCGGGCGAGATCGCCACCATCGCCATGGGCGGAATCTTCTTCTCGGCGATCAGATTGTCGAGCACGCGATGGAAGCGGTCCTGATGGCCGCGGCCATCCTGCACCACGATGAAGGGCAAGGGCGTGCCCTTCTTGTAGCCGCCGGGGATATAGACCCAGATGTGGCGCGGCTCGTAGGGCCAGTCCACCCACTGCACATCGCCCGGCACGGCATTGCCGCGCCCGCCCGGCGCGCGCGCCGGATCGGCGACATAGCCCGGCTTGCGCTTGCGGCCGGGATAGATCTTGCTGTCCTTGGCATACATCACCAGCTCATGCTTGGTGCCGGTGGCATTGGCATGGATCAGGGTGGATTCGCGCGCCGGGCGGTATTCCGGCCCGATCACATAATCGCCGTCGGAGAGATTGTCGGTGCCGCCCACCGGAAATTCGAAGGGCGGCGGGGGCGGCGGCGCGCCTCGGCCGGGGCCCGGCGGCGGGGCCGCGGCGGGCGCCTGCGGCGCGGGGGCCGGGACCTGCGCGATGGCGATGGTGAAAGCGCCCAGAACGGCCAGCGACAGCGCGGCGATGCGGATTTTCATGACATATCCCCCTGACGGCCCCTTTGCGGGCACTTTGGCCAGCATAGCAAAAAGTCGCGGCTGACAACGATTAACTTCCGTCGTAGGACTCCCTCCCAGCCGAACGCGCCGGGCTTCTCTTCGGCGCTGCAACATAAAGAGGGACCGTTCCGTGTCGTCCAACGCTTCGAAGATTCTTGTCGCCCAGGGCGGCGGCCCCACCGCCGTGATCAACCAGTCCCTGGCAGGCGTAGTGCTGGAGGCGCGCAAATTCGCGCAGGTGGAGCGGGTCTATGGCGCCTTCCATGGCGTGCGCGGCATCGTCAACGAGGACTTCGCGGACCTGACGCGGGAAACGGCGGCCAATCTGGAGCGGGTGGCGGTGACGCCCTCGGCGGCGCTGGGCTCGACCCGCGACAAGCCCGACCTGAAATATTGCCAGGAAATCTTCAAGAGCGTGCGGGCGCACGGCATCGGCAGCTTCTTCTATATCGGCGGCAATGACAGTTCCGACACGGTGCGCATCGTCTCGGAGGAAGCGCAGAAGGCCAATTATCCCCTGCGCTGCATCCACATCCCCAAGACCATCGACAACGACCTGATGGTCAACGACCACACGCCGGGCTTCCCCTCGGCGGCGCGCTTCGTGGCGCAGGCCTTCGCGGGCGCCAATCTCGACAACCGCGCCCTGCCGGGCGTCTATATCGGGGTGGTGATGGGCCGCCATGCCGGCTTCCTCACCGCCGCCGCGGCCCTGGGCAAGACCTTTCCCGATGACGGCCCGCACCTGATCTATCTGCCCGAGCGCGTCTTCGACTTCGACCGCTTCCTGGGCGATGTGAAGGCCACGATGGACCGCCATGGCCGCTGCGTCATCGCCGTCTCGGAAGGCGTGGCCGATGCCGGGCACACCCCCATCGCCACCAAGCTCGCCGCCCATGTGGAGAAGGACCCGCACGGCAATGTCGAGCTGGGCGGCGGGGCGCTGGCCGACCTTCTCACCAAGCTGGTGAAGGAGAAGCTGGGCCTGAAGCGCGTGCGCGGCGACACCTTCGGCTATGTCCAGCGCAGCTTCCTGGGCTGCGTTTCGGACGTGGACCAGCGCGAGGCGCGCGAGGTGGGCGAGAAGGCGGTGCAATACGCCATGTGGGAAGGCCGCGACGGCTCGGTCTCCATCCACCGCGCGGGCGACTATGCCGCGGAATACAGGCTCTCGCCGCTGGAGGCGATCGCGGGCAAGACCAAGGTGATGCCCGACGAATTCATCGCCGCATCGGGCAACGGCGTCACCGAGGCGTTCCATCGCTATCTGGCCCCGCTGCTGGGCTCGGACCTGCCGGTGGCGGCGCGGCTGGCGGGCGCGCGGGTGGAGAAGATTCTGAAGAAGTAAGGCCGCATCTTCCCCCTTCACCATGGGCGGCCTTGAGCCGCCCATCCAGCTTCGTGCCGCTTGACGGAAAGTTGGATGGCCGGGTCATCCTTCGACAAGCTCAGGATGAGGCCCGGCCATGGAGGGGATAAAGAGGGCCTGCTATCCGATCAGGACGCCGGCGGGCCCACCGACACCTTCACCGCCGCGGTGTCGGAGAGATATTTCCGCGCCGCCGCCACGATGTCGGCCACGGTGAGGCCGCGCACCGAGGCTTCGTATTTCCGCGCCAGGTCGAGCTTGGAGGGATTGGCCTGGGTGTCGTCCAGCACCGAGAGCCAATAGTCGTTGGCCTCGCGCGACTTGCGCAATTGCTCCAGCACCGGCTCGCGCGCGCGGGTCAATTCGTCTTCCGTCAGATTGCCCGCCTTGAGGTCGGCCACGATCCGGTCCAGCTCGTCATGGAAGGTCTGGGCCGCCGAAGGCTGTAGCTGCGCCAGCGCCTGGATATAGCCATAGTCGAACACCTTGGAGGAGGTGGCGCCGGCCTGCGCATTATAGACCGTGCCCAGCCCGCGCAGGCGGTCGAACAGCCGGTCGTTCAGGATCGCGCCCAGCAATTGCAGCGTCACGCTGGCCTTGATGTCGGGGAAGCGGCCCTGGGTCGGCCAGACCACGGTGACGATCTCCTGCCCCTTCTGGTCGGTGGTGATGAGGCGCGTCGGCGCGCGACTGCCGGCGGGGAAGCGGGCGGTGTTGGCCTCGCTGGGCGACGGCCGCGCCTGGCTGCGCGGCGGGAAGGCGCCGAAGGTGGCCGCCGTGATCTCGACCGCCCGCTCCACGCTGATGTCCCCCACGATGATGATGTCGATGGCCCCCTGCTCGAAGGCGGGCAGCAAGAGGTCGCGCAGATCCTCGACGCGCGCGGCCTTGACCTGCTCCGCCTCGGCCGAGGCCCAGCGCTTGTCGCCCGCATGCAGGATTTCCGGCATCTTGAGGCTCATCACCGAGCCGGGGCTGGTGCCCGCATTGCGCAGCCGCTCCAGATAGGCGGTGCGGAAACGCTCGAAGGCGTCGGCGCGGAAGGCGGGCGCGCGCACAAAGGCCGCCAGCACCTGCATCTGCAGTTCGGCGTCGCGCGGGGTGGTGCCGCCGGTGAAGGTGTAGCCGTCCTCGCCGATGCCGAAGCTGATGCCATACTGGCGGCCCGCCAGGGCGCGGGAGATTTCGACCGAGCTCAGCTCCTTGAGGCCGCCCGGCACCAGCGCCCCCGCCGCCCAGGCGGCCGTGAGCCGGTCGCGCGGCAGGCCCAGCCGTCCGTCGCCCACCTTGACCGAGACCAGCACCTGGTTGGCGCGCAGCTTGGAGGGCCGCACCGTCAGGCGCACGCCATTGGCGAAGCGCACGAAGGTCGCGCCCACATCAGCGACCTGCTCGGTGGCGACGACCTTCCCCGGCGGGCCGAAATCGGTATAGGGCCAGGGCTTCACCGGGCCCTGGGCGATCGCGTTGCGCTCGGCCTTCTGCGCCTCCAGCCAGGCGGCGCGCACCGCCTCCTCCCCGCCCTCGAAGGGCTCCTCGCCCGCGGCAAAGATCAGCGGCCCGCCGCCCGCAAAGGCGTCGCGCAGGGACTGGTTGACCTCGTCCAGGCTCAGCGTGCGCACATAATCGTCGAAGGCCGCCAGGTCGCGGGTATCACTGGTATAGACTTCGCGCTCCTCCATCGCCTGGAGGATGGAATTGACGATGGCGCGCGAGGGCCGCGTCGCGGCGCTGGCGGCGCGCTGCTCCAGCCCGGCGCGGAACTCGGTCACGGCGCGGTCCAGCTCGCCCTGGGTGACGCCGCCTTCGAGGACGGCGAGGCGCATCCGCTCGGCCGCCATCAGCGCGGTGCGCCACTGGCCCGGCAGGAAGCCCACCGAGAGCGTCGTCATCCGCACCGCGTGATAGCTCTGGCCGCGCGAGACGCTGGCGCGGGTGAAGGGCCGCTCCGGTGTCACCGATTCCTCCTGATAGCGGCGGTTGAGCGCCCTGAGCGCCAGCATCTCCACCAGCGCGGCCCGCTCCTGCACGCTGTCGGAGGGCCGCTTCTCGGGCGCCGCCGTCCAGGTGAGCGAGACCGTGTTGGAGACGCCCTTCATGGCGAAGGTCTTCACCTCCAGCCCGCGGTCCAGCGGAATCCGGAAGACCGGATCGGGCACGGCGGGGCCGGTGCCCTGCCAGTCCGAGAAGGTCTGCCGGATCTTGGCCTCGATGGCGGCCGGGTCGATGTCGCCCACCACGATCAGGGTGGCGCGCTCGGGCCGGTAATAGGCCTGGTAAAAGGCGCGCATCTGCGCCACATCGGCCTTGGCGATCACCGCCGCGTCGCCATGGGGCAGTTGCGCGGCGCGCTTGTCGTGAAGCAGGAATTCCAGCCGCGCCACCGCCGCGCGGAAGGAAGGCAGCTCGCGCATCATCAGTTCCGAGCCCACCACGCCCGCCTCGCTTCTGGCGGCGGCGGGATCGAGGGTGAGGTTGCTGGCGATCTCGCGCGCCAGCAGGAAGGCGGTGTCCAGCGACACCTGGTCGGAGCGCGGCAGGTCGAACTGGTAGACCGTCTCCTCCTGGCTGGTGGAGGCGTTCGTGTCCGAGCCGAAGCGCAGCCCGATGCGCTCCAGCATGCGGGAATATTCGCCGTCCTTGACGTTCCGGGAGCCGCGGAAGGCCATGTGCTCCAGGAAATGCGCCAGGCCCCGCTGCTCCGGCGCTTCCTGGACGGCGCCCGCGGCGATGTGGAAGCGCACCGAGACCTCGCCCGTGGGGGTGGCGTTCCGGCGGATGGCATAGCGCATGCCGTTGTCGAGGCGGCCGAAGGTGACGGAAGGATCGGGCGGCAGATCGCTCCTGGGCCATTCGGCGGCCAGGGCGGTGCCCGGAAGCGCGGGCGCGGCGAGCAGCAGGAGGGCGGCGAGAAGGGCGCGAAAACCCGCGCGCGCCTTGAAAGCATCAAGCACGGCATTCTCCAACGGCAGGGGCGCTCCAGGCGCCGATAGTGCCAGAAGGCCGGGTGGCGTCAAAGCCGCCCCGGCGGGAACGGCCGGTGCCAGGGCCGAAAAGGCAAAAAACAAGGCCGGGGGACGGCCGTCCCGTCCCCCGGCCCCGTGTCGGGCGCCCGGCGATCCTACTTGAAGATCGTGGTGCGGTTGGCCTTGGCCCAGGCATGGGCCTCCGGCGAGGCCGCCCAGCGGATCGCGTTGCGGATCAGGAGCTGATACTCCGGCACCCGCCAGGCGTTACTGTCGTGACCGACCTGGGTGTAGAAGACCGGGCTGATCTCCGAAGCCTTCACCCAGGCGGCCAGGTTCGAATATTGGCGCTTGGGATTGAGGTTCACGCGCGGATCGGGCGGGGTGAAGGAGGTGGTGAGGATGGGCTTCACCGAGTCCGGGAACCAGGCGCAGGCATAGGCTTCGTCGGTCACATTGAATCCGTCGCCCAGATTCTGCGCGACCGGATGGCTCTTGTCCGCGATGGTCAGGCGCTGGGGCGTGCCGCCATAGAAGCCGTGATGCGGGTCGAGGATGCCCCGCACCGTGACCGGCGCGTACCAGTCGCAGGCGCCGCCCACCACTTCCGAATATTCCGGCCAGGTGTGCGCCCAGGCCGCCGCGGCATGGTGGATGAAGACCATGCCCTTGCCCGACTTCACCAGGGCCTCGAAGCCCTGCTTCATGCGCGGCGACGGGTCGGGATAGAAGCGGTAGCCGGTAGCGCCGCCCGGGCCGGTTGTGGGGATGCCCCAGCCGCCCAGGTCATAGAACAGATAGACGTCGAAGTCGCGGCCCGCCTCCGGGTTCATCAGATATTCGGCGGCCGGATATTCGACATGGCTCCAGGTGATGTCGTCGCCCAGGCAGTCCAGCATCTGCGCGAGCTGCTCGCGCTGATAGGCATGGCCGCGCGTGACGAACAGCACGCGGATCGGGCCGGTGCCGTTCTGCGGCCGATTGGCGCCGCCGCCGCGGCCGCCGGGAGCCGCCGCCGGCGCGGGCCGGGCGTAAGGGTTGGGGCCGCAGGCCACCGGCTCGACCTGCGCGGGCGCGCCGCCGCCGCGGCCGCCAGGCGGCGGCGGGTTGGCGGCGAGATAGGCGTCGCGCTGGGCGCGCAGCTTGGCCTGGATCTCCGGCGTGCCGGTCTGGATCGAGGGCGCGCAGAGCATACCGGGAACGCCGGTGGGCCCCTTGGCGACATGCTCGCAGCCGACCCAGGTGGCGGGATCGAGATTGAGCGGCTCACGCGCGATGGAGACGCCCGGCGGATTGACCAGCGGCTGGCCCGCCTGCTGCGCCGAAGCGGTGCCGAGCAGAACGGCGCCGGCCGCGGCGATCCCAAGCATGGAAACGATTGTCAGGACGCGCCTGGCGGCGCGGCTTTCGTGAAACGGCATGGGGCTCCCCCTGAGCGGAAATGTTGGGTTATCGCCTTATCATACACCCGGGCGGCGGGGCGGCAATCCCACCGCCCGCGCCCCATCCTTCAATTGTCTAACAATTCCTCCAGGCGAACCAGATCGTCGGCCTCGCGGGCGGGCTTGTCCCAGCGGATGCGGCTGATGCGGGGAAAGCGCATGGCGACGCCCGACTTGTGCCGGGCCGAGCGCGCCAGCCCTTCGAACGCCACTTCCAGCACCAGGCCGAAATCCTTTCCCGCCCGCACCGCGCGCACCGGGCCGAAGCGCTCCACCGTGTTGTCGCGCACGAATTTGTCGAGCTGCTTCAGCTCCTCGTCGGTGAAGCCGAAATAGGCCTTGCCCACGGGTGTGAGGTGGTCCTCGCCATTGGCGTCCTTGCGCCACACGCCGAAGGTGAAGTCGGAATAGAAGCCGGAGCGCTTGCCATGGCCGCGCTGGGCATACATCAGCACCGCGTCCACCACATGGGGATCGCGCTTCCACTTGAACCAGGGGCCGCGCGGGCGGCCCGCCTCATAGATCGAATCCCGGCGCTTGAGCATCAGCCCCTCGGCGATGGCGGCATCGCCGGGCGGTGGGTTGGCGCGCAGGGCCCGCAATTCGTCCCAGCTTGCGAAGGGCTGTAGCGGCGAAAGGTCGAAGCGGCCCTGGGGCAGGCGCGCGGCGAAGACTTCCAGCCGCCGGCGGCGCTCCACGAAAGGCAGCGGGCGCAGGTCTTCGTCGCCGTCCATCAGAAGGTCATAGGCGCGCAGGAAGACGGGATATTTCGCCTGCAAGGCCGCATCGGCGCTCTTGCGGTTGAGGCGCTGCTGCAGATCGGCGAAAGACGCGACGCCGCCGCCGTCCCGGCGCACCAGCAATTCCCCGTCCAGCACGCCCTCAAAATCCATCGCCGCCAGCAGGTCGGGAAAGGCCGCGCCGATATCGTCGCCGGTGCGGCTCCAGAGGCGCTTCTGGTGGCCTTCATGCGCCGCCTGGACACGGATGCCGTCCCATTTCCATTCCGCCACATAGTCGGCGGGATCGAGCAGCGCGAAATCCTTCTCTTCGTCAATGGCCTGCGCCAGCATCACGGGGCGGAAGCGGGCGGGCGTGTCGGCCGTGGGCTTGCCGCTGCGCTTCTCCAGCCAGGCGAACAGGTCTTCATACGGCGGATGCTGGCCGTGCCAGACTTCCTCGATCTCCTCCACCGGCACGCCGCCCAGGGCCGCCAGCGCCTGCTTGGCCAGCCGCGCCGAGACGCCCACCCGCAGGCCGCCGGTCAGCAGCTTCAGGAGCGCCCAGCGGCCATCGGCGTCCAGCGCATCCAGCCAGCGTTCGAGCAGCGCCTGCACCTCGCGGCGCGAGGCGGACCGCAGCGCATCCACCACCTCCGGCAGTTCCGGCTCGCGGTTGGGAACGGCGCCATCGGCCGGGCCCGGCCAGACCAGCGCCGCCGTTTCGGCCAGGTCGCCGACATGATCGTAGGACAGGGCGAAAAGCTGCGGGTCCATCCGCGCCTCCACCGCCTTGCGGATGAATTGCGGCTTGGCCTCGTTGAAGGAGAGCGCGCCGGTGAGGCTGGCCAGCGCCCAGCCGCGCTCGGGATCGGGGACGGCGGCGAAATAATCCTTGAGCAGCGTCAGCTTGCCGTTGCGGGCGGGGGTGAAGGCCAGGCGGTCGAGCAGGCGGGCAAAGGCGCGCATCAGCTTTCGCCTTCCTCCTCGTCATAGCCCACCAGCGACAGCGCCCGGGCCGCCACGCCGTTGAGCGCGCACCAGCGCAGCAGGCCTTCCTCCGCGCCATGGGTGATCCAGAGCTGCTCGGGCTTCACCTCGCCGATGGTCAGCAGCAATTCGTTCCAGTCGGCATGGTCGGAGACGATCAGCGGCAGTTCGACATGGCGCTGGCGGGCGCGCGCCTTCACCCGCATCCAGCCCGAGGCGAAGACCGGCAGCGGATCGGCGAACCGCCTGGTCCATTTGTCGGCGATGGCCGAAGGCGGCGCCAGCACGATGCGCCCGGGAAGGCGGTCCGCCGCGCCGGTGGCGGGGGCGAGATCGCCCAGCTCCACGCCATGCGCCCGATAGAGCGCGTTCATCGAGGCCAGGGCGCCATGGACATGGATCGTCTCGTCATAGCCCGCCTCGCGCAGCAGGCGGATCAGCCGCTGCGCCTTGCCCAGGGCATAGGCGCCCACCAGATGGGTGCGGCCGGCGAACTGGCGCACCGATTGCAGCAGCTTGGCAATCTCCTCCCCGTCCGGCGGATGAATGAAGAGCGGCAGGCCGAAGGTCGCCTCGGTGACGAAGACATCGCAGGCCACCGGCTCGAAGGGCGGACAGGTGGGATCGCGGCGGCGCTTGTAATCGCCCGACACCGCGATGGTCATGCCGTTCCAGTCCAGCACCGCCTGGGCCGAGCCCAGCACATGCCCGGCGGGCACCAGTCTTATCGCAACGTCCCTGTGGGTGAGCGGTGCGCCATAGGCCAGCGGCTGGCGGCGCTGGGCGAAATCCTCGCCATAGCGCGCGGCCATGATCGCCAGCGTCTCCGGCGTCGCCATCACCGCCTCATGGCCGCTCCTGGCATGGTCGCCATGGCCATGGGTGATGACGGCGCGCGCCACCGGCCGCACCGGGTCGATGTAGAAATCCCCCGGCGGGCAGTAAAGCCCCGCCGGGGTCGGGCATAACAGGGAAGAGAATTTCCGCATCGCGCCCCGGAAGGAGGCCGGCCTCAGTGCGGCAGTCTGACCCGTTTCTTGGCCGCTTCAAACTCTTCCTTCATGCGGGCGCGCTGGGCGTTGGTGAAATTCTCGCGCACATCGGCCCAGATATTGCGCTCTTCCTCCTCGACATGATGGGCGATCAGCTCCTTCAGCACCTTGGCGGCGGCGGTGAACTCGGCGGAGTTCACCCGCTCGATCTTCTCCAGATTGGCCAGCATGCGGTCGGCGGCCTCGTGCTCGAAATAGCCTTCATTGGCGTCCACCTTGTTCTTCTCGCCCTTGAGCGCCAGCACGCGGTCATAGACCACCTTCTCCTCCGCCTTGACGTGCGGCACCAGCGCGGCCTTGATCTTGGCCACCAGGTCGCGGCGCTCGGCGGCGCTGTCGCTGTCCACCAGCTTCTTCAGAAGCGCCTGGACGATGTCATGGTCTTCGTGCAGCGCCGCCAGGATGTCGCCCTGCGGGCCGGGGTTGACGGCCGCCTTGATGGACTTGCCGGCCTTCTTGATCGTCTGTTTGAGGTTCATGCGGTGCCCTGGGTTGGAATGCCCTTCCGGAACGTATGGCGATGGGAACCGGTTGCCTTGATCGGCCGCAACTTCCCGGCATTTCGGGGGTTTTCTGCACGGAACCCGCCGGGAAACGCGCCCATGGCCGCCACGAAAAAGAAACCCGCCCGCCCGCGCACCACGGCGCGCCACAAGAAGTCGGGGGCAGCGCGCCGGGCGACACATCATCCTGCGCCCGCCAATGACGATGCGCCGCAATTGTCCCGCCGCCCGCTCTGGCAGGGCAATCTGCGCCTGTCGCTGGTGAGCTGCCCCATCGCCCTTTACAGCGCCACCAGCAAGCGGGGCGACATCTCCTTCCATCTGCTCAATCCCAAGACCAACAACCGCATCCGCATGGTGCCGACCGATCCGGACGCCGGGCCGGTGGACCGCGCCGACCTGGTGAAGGGCTATGAAATCAGCAAGAACCATTATGTGAAGGTGACGGCCGATGAATTGAACGCGGTGAAGCTGGAGACCACCCACACGCTCGACATCGAGCATTTCGTGGACGCCGCCACCATCGACCGGCTCTATTGGAACGATCCCTTCTACATCCTGCCCGGCGACGACAGCGGCCTGGACGCCTATGCCGTGATCCGCGACGCCATGGCCAAGGTGGACCGCATCGCGCTGGGACGGGTGGTGATGCACAGCCGCGAGCGGCTGATGGCGGTGGAGGCGCGGGGCAAGGGCCTGGTGGCCTGGACGCTGCGCATGGCCGATGAGGTGATCGAGCCCGACACCGCCTTCGACGACATCCCCGGCAAGAAGGGCGATCCCCGGATGATCGAGATCGCCGAGAAGATCATCGAGCAGCAGGAAGCGCCCTTCGAGCCTTCCGGCTTCGAGGACCGCTATGAGAAGGCGCTGCGGGAGCTGATCCGCCGCAAGGAGCGGGGCGAGAAGATCGTCACCGCCGAGCCGGTGGAGGAAAGCAATGTCATCGACCTGATGGCGGCCCTGAAGCAGAGCCTGAAGGGCAAGGGCGCCCCGGCGAAGAAGCGCAAGGCGGGCTGATGCAGGCCCGGGTTCTGACCGAAACGGCCGATGGCAAGGTCTGGCTCCTGGTGCTGGCGCGCGGCGAAGAGGTGAAGGCCGCGCTGGAGGATTTCGCCCGCGCGGAAAAGATCGAGGCCGCCTCCCTGGTGGCGCTGGGTGCCTTCGAGAGGGCCATAATCGGCTATTTCGAATGGGAGAAGAAACGCTACAAGGAAATCCCGGTCGCGGAGCAGGTGGAGGTCATCACCCTGGCGGGCGACATTGTGCGCGGCGAGAATGGCAGGCCCAGCCTGCATGCCCATGCCGTGCTGGGCCGTTCCGACGGCAGCACGCGCGGCGGCCACCTGATTCAGGGCCTGGTGCGTCCGACGCTGGAAGTCACCCTCACCCAGAGCCCGGCGCATCTGGTGCGCCGCCGGCACCCCGAGCTGGGGATCGCCCTGATCGAGCCGGCGTAGGCGATGGCTGTGAAACGGAAAAGGAAAGCCGCAGCAAGGACGGCGGGACCCGGGCGCAAGGCGCCGCTGGCGAAATACCAGTCCATGCGCAATTTCTCCATCACCGCCGAGCCCAGCGGCAAGGAGAAGGTCCCGCCTTCCAGGCGCCTGCGTTTCGTGATCCAGAAGCATGCGGCGACGCGGCTGCATTATGATTTCCGCCTGGAGCTGGACGGCACCTTCCGCTCCTGGGCGGTGACGCGCGGCCCCTCGCGCGATCCGGCCGAAAAGCGCCTGGCGGTGGAGGTGGAGGATCATCCGCTCGACTATGGCGACTTCGAAGGCACCATCCCGCAGGGCCAGTATGGCGGCGGCACGGTGATGCTGTGGGATCGCGGCTATTGGGAGCCGGAGGGCGATCCCGAGGCGATGCTGAAGAAGGGCGACCTCAAATTCACCCTGGACGGCGAGAAGCTGAAAGGAAGCTGGGTGCTGGTGCGGATGCGCGGCGACAAGTTCGCGCGCGGCGGCAAGGGCAAGCGCAACAACTGGCTGCTGATCAAGCACCGCGACCGCTATGCCAAGGACGGCGAGGGCGAAGGGATTCTGAAAAAGGACCGCTCCGTCGCCTCGGGCCGGGCGATGGCGGCCATCGCCGAAGGGACGGGCGCGATGCCCAAGCCTTTCATGAAGGCCCGGCGCTTCAAGGCCGACGCGGTCTGGCAGAGCAAGCCGCGCGGCGCAGCCAAGGCGGGAACGGAAGAAGAAGAACCGGCCCCGGCCAGGCCGCGCAAATCCGCCGCCCTGCCCCGCTTCGTCGAACCCCAGCTTTGCCGGCTGGTGGACCAGCCCTCCGCCGGCCCGGGCTGGGTGCATGAGATCAAGTTCGACGGCTATCGCATGCAGTTGCGCGTGGAGGGCGGCAAGGCCACGCTTCTCACCCGCAAGGGGCTGGACTGGACGGGCAAGTTCGCCGCAATCGTCCGGGCCGCCGCCAAGCTGCCCGACTGCCTGATCGACGGGGAGATCTGCGCCCTGGACCATAATGGCGCGCCCGATTTCGCCGCCCTGCAGGCGGCCCTGTCGGACGGCAAGACCGAGCCCCTGATCTTCTTCGCCTTCGATCTTCTGTTCGCGGGCGGCGGAGACCTGCGGGAGCTGCCGCTCACCGCCCGCAAGGCGCGGCTGGAAGAGCTGCTGCACGGGCAGCATGGCAGCCTGCGCTATGTCGAGCATTTCGGCAGCAGCGGCGAGGCGGTGCTGAAATCGGCCTGCCGCATGAATCTGGAAGGCATCGTCTCCAAGCGCGGCGACGCGCCCTATCGCAGCGGACGCGGCGACGCCTGGACCAAGGCCAAGTGCCGCGCCGGGCATGAGGTGGTGATCGGCGGCTGGTCCACCACGGCGGGCAAGTTCCGCTCGCTGCTGGTGGGCGTGCATCGCGGCGACCACCTGATCCATGTGGGCCGGGTCGGCACCGGCTATTCCGCCGCCAAGGTGGAAAAGCTGCTGCCGCGCCTGAAGGCGCTGGAGACCGATGCCAGTCCCTTCACCGGCCAGAACGCGCCCCGCCGCGAGGCGGGCGTGCATTGGGTGAGGCCCGAGCTGGTGGCCGAGGTGGAGTTCGCGGGCTGGACGGCGGACGGGCGGGTGCGGCAGGCTGCCTTCAAGGGCCTGCGTGCCGACAAGCCCGCCGGGGATGTGGAGGCGGAAACGCCGACGAAAGCCGTCGAACTGGCCGAGCCGAAGCCCAAAGCCGCCGCGCGGCCTTCCGGGCGCAAGGGACGGGATTCGAATGTGGTGCTGAACCAGCCCATCTCGAATCCGGACAAGCCGCTCTGGCCCGATGCGGGCGACGGCAGGCCCGTCACCAAGCTGGAACTGGCGCGCTATTACGAGGCGATGGCGGACTGGATCCTGCCGCACATCGCCGGGCGCCCATGCTCCTTGGTGCGCGCGCCCGACGGCATCGAAGGCGGCGAGCGTTTCTTCCAGCGCCATGGCGGGCCGGGCCAGTCCAGCCTGTTCACGCTGGTGAAGGTGCCGGGCGACCGAAAGCCCTATCTGCAGATCGACAGCGCCGAGGCGCTGGTGGCGGCGGCGCAGGCCGGGGCGCTGGAGCTGCATCCCTGGAATTGCGCGCCAGGCGCGCCCGACACGCCCGGCCGCTTCGTCTTCGACCTCGATCCCGATCCGGGCGTGCCGTTCGACGCGGTGGTGGAGGCGACGCGGGAATTGAAGGCGCGGCTGGAGGCGCTGGGCCTTGTCCCCTTCGCCAAGACCACCGGCGGCAAGGGCCTGCACATCGTCACGCCCTTCAAGGCCGACGGGCTGGACTGGAAGGCGGCCAAGGCGGTGGCGCGCGAGGTCTGCGCCCGCATGGCCGCCGACAGCCCGGCGAAATATGTGCTCAACATGAGCAAGGCCCAGCGCAAGGGCCGCATCTTCCTGGATTATCTGCGCAACGACCGCATGGCGACGGCGGTGGCGCCGCTCAGCCCCCGCGCCCGTCCCGGCGCCACCGTCTCGATGCCGCTGGTATGGAGCGCAGTGAAGAAGGGCCTCGATCCCAAGCGCTTCACCATGCGCACCGCGCCCGCCCTGATCCGCAAGAGCCCGGCCTGGAAGGATTATGCCAGGGCGCGCGCCTCGCTGGCCGCCGTGGCGAAGAAGCTTCGTCAGTCATAGCCGCCAATGATGGGCAGGATTTCGCCGGTGATGTAGCTGGAGCAGTGCGCGCTCGCCAGGAAGACGAAGGCGGGCGCGATCTCCTCCGGCTGGGCGGGGCGCTTCATGGTGGTATGGGCGCCGAACTGGGAGACGTCCCGCGCCTGTTTGTCCGCCGGGTTGAGCGGCGTCCAGACCGGGCCGGGCGCCACCGCGTTGACGCGGATGCCGCGCGGCGCCAGATGGCTGGAGAGGGCGCGGGTGAAGGCATGGATGCCGCCCTTGGTGGTGGAATAGTCCAGCAGATGCGCGCTGCCGTCTATGCCGGTGATCGAGCCGGTGTTGACGATGGCGCCGCCCTTGCCCATGTGCGGCACCGCCGCCTGCGCCATATGGAAATAGCCGTACAGGTTGGTCTTCATCGTCCTGTCGAAATGCTCTTCCGTCAAATCCTCGATCCGGGAGACATGGAGCTGGAAGGCGGCGTTGTTGACCAGCACATCCAGGCGGCCGAACGCTTTCACCACCTTGGCGACGGCGTCGAAGCAGAATTTGCGCCTGGCGACATCGCCCGCGATCAGAAGGCAGCGCCGCCCTTCCCGCTCCACCGCCGCCCTGGTCGCTTCGGCATCGGCATGCTCGTCGAGATAGAGCACCGCCACATCGGCGCCTTCGCGCGCGAAGAGCACCGCCACCGCCCGGCCGATGCCGCTGTCGCCGCCGGTGACGATGGCGACCTTGTCCTGCAGCTTGCCCGAGCCCCGGTAGAAGGGCGCGTCGTACATGGGCGGCGGATCGAGCCGCCATTCCTGCCCCGGCTTGGGCAGGTGCTGCCTGGGGAAGGGCGGCACCGGGTATTCGCGCGCGCCCGCCTGCATCGGCCCTTCCATCTTCTGCCTGGGGCGGCGGATATCGGCCTTGGCCACCTGGCGCTGGATGCGGCGATGGGTTTTGGCGGTCTTGCGGCTGTCGGCGGGCATCGGGAAAGCCTTTCTGCTTCCCGATGAGAACCCGGCGGGCCGAAGCCCGTTCCTTAAGGGAACTAATGGTTCTCGCTGACGATGCCGCGCTCGCGCAGCAGCCTGATGTAGAATTCGCGGATCGCCTGGTCGCCGCCGCGGTTGAGCGCATCGCCCGGCGTGTCCTTGCGGTCGTCGGGGATCGCCAGGGGCGCGCCCTTGTCCACCAGGAACTGGATCACCTCGATCGGCTCGGGCGTGCCGCGCGCCGCGACCGCGATATGCATCAGGCTGCGCCCGCCGCGCACGATCACGTCCAGGCGCGGGTCGAGCTCATAGGCATATTGCATCGCCTCCAGCCGGCCGCTGCCCGCCGCCGCCACCGCCACTGTCATGCCGTCCGGCCCCTTGATGTCGGGCCTGGCGCCCGCCGCCACCAGCACCTTCATCGCCGCCACCGACCCGGCGCGGGCGGCGAATTGCAGCGGCGTGGCGGGCACCGGCATGGGCACCGGCCCCGCAGCGCCGCGCCCGGCGACCGGCGCATAAGGCAGCTCGGTCAGCGCATTGGGATCGGCGCCCTTGTCCAGCACCGCTTTCACGAAAGCGGCGTCGCCGGTGGCAGCGGCCAGATGGATCACCTGCTTGCCGTCCTTATCCACGCGCCTGATGTCGGCGCCATGCTCCACCGCATGCTGGGCGAAGGTGGTGTTGCCCACCATCACCGCCGCCTGCAGCACCGTGGTGCCGTCGGCCAGGACGGCGTTGACGTCGGCCTTGGCGTCCAGCAGCGCTTCCGCAGCCGCGGCCTTCCTGCCGCGCAGGGCGAAGAAGAGCGGCGTGAAGCCGCGCTTGTCCGCCGCGTTCACCTGGGCGCCGCGCTTGATGAGATAGGCGATGTTGGCGGTGTTGCCGTACATCGCCGCCCACATCAGCGGCGTCTGGCCCGCCGCATTGGAACCGTTGACGGCGGCGCCCCGCTCCAGAAGGGCCGTAACCGCCGCGGGCGTGGAGGCGGCGGCGCAGAGCGACAGCGCCGAGGTGCCGTCGGCCCGCACCAGCCTGGCATCGGCGCCCGCGCGCAAGAGCGCCGTCACGATGGCGGGATTGCCCAGCTCGCAGGCCAGCGACAAAGGCTGCGGCCCGTCGGGCGAAAGCGCGCGCGCCTGCGCCCCCGCCGCCAGGAGCAGGCGCACCGCCTCCTCGTTCTGGCGGTCCACCGCCCAGGCCAGCGCCGTGGACTTGTCGGGCAGCAGCGCGTTGACATTCGCCTTGGCGGCGAGGGCGGCGCGCAGGCCCGCCAGGTCGTTGCCGCGCACGGCCGCGGCCAGGCGGTCTTCCGCCGGACCGGCATGGGCGGCCGAAGCCGACAATCCGCCCAGCAGCAAAAGGCCGATGGCCAGCGCTTTTCTCATGACACCGCCGCCGTCAGACCAGGCCCGCCATGCGGCCGGTGCTGTCGCCCAGCTTCTCCTCCTCGACACCCAGCAGGTCCATCATGGTCAGCATCAGGTTGGCCATCGGGATGCTCTTGGCGTCGATATGGCGATTGCCGGGGACCAGGCCGCCGCCCACGATGATCGGCAGGTCGCGATGCTCGTGCCGGTTGGGATCGGCCAGCGAGGCGCCCGCCAGCACCAGGGTGGAATCCAGCAGGCTCTTCTCGCCTTCCATCGTCTCGGACATGCGCTTGAAGTAATAGGCGACCTGCTCCATGTGATAGGTGTTGAGCTTGGTGAAGTTCGCCATCTTCTCCGGATTGTTGACATGGTGGCTGAGCGGATGGTGCGCGTCCGGCACGCCGGTTTCCGGATAGGAGCGCCCGCCCGCCTCGCGCCCCAGCATGAAAGTGATGACGCGGGTGAGATCGGCCTGGGAGGCCAGAACCTGCAGGTCGATCATCATGCGGGCATAGGCCGAATAGGATTCGGGGATGCCGGAGGGCCGCGCCATCTGCGGCAGCTTGAGGTCGGTATTCTCGGCCTCAGCCTTCTGGATGCGCCGCTCCACGTCGCGCAGCGATTCCATATATTCCTCGACCTTGCGCTTGTCGGCGGCGCCCAGATTGCCGGCGAAGCGGCGCGCATCCTCGGCCACGAAATCCAGAAGGCTGGCCTGGCGGATGAGCTGGCGGCGGCGCGCGGCGGCATCGCCCAGATCACCGTCGCCGAACAGCCGCTCGAACACCTCGCGCGGATTGACGGCGATGGGAAGGGGCGTCGCCGGGCCGGTCCAGGACAGGGTGTTGTTGTAGGCGCAGCTATAGCCCGAGTCGCAGGAGCCGACCATGCTGGGCTCGTCCAGGCCCAGCTCCAGCGAGGCGATCTGGGTGTACTGGCCGAAGCGTTTGGCCACGAGCTGGTCCATCGAGACGCCGCAGACCAGGACCGAGTCGCTCTTGTTGATGTGCACGCCGGTGAGGAAGGTGGCGCAGCAGCGGGCATGGTCGCCCGCGCCGTCGCCCATCGCCTCGGCCATCACATGGTCCAGGCCCTTGATGACGGTGAACTTGTCGCGGAAGGGCTCCATCGGCCTCAGGATGGGCGAGATGGGATAGTCGGCGCCCAGCGCGGCGGGCGTCCAGTTCTGCATGATCATGCCGTTGGGCATGTAGAGGACATGGAAGCGCTTGCGCGCGGCCGCGGCTTCCTCCACCGCCCGGGCCGAGGCGGGCATCATCGCCTCCAGCAGCGGCAGCGCCAGGGTGGCGCCCAATCCACGCAACACAGTCCGGCGGCCGAGCGGCTTACGTGTGATCATCATGTCGCGGTGTCCTTCTCATCGTGAAAGGTACGCTTTGGACAATACCCAGGATTATGGAATGGAGGCGGTAGTCGTCCTGCGCCGCCGCGCTGCGCACGGCGCGCACGGCGGCCATGTCGGGCGCTTCCAGGCCGCGCCCCAGCGCATAGACCATCAGCCGCTCGGTGAAGGCTTCGATGAACTCCTCCTTGTGGCGGAGCATGATGTCCTGAAGGCCGGAAGGCCCGGCGAATTTGGTGCCGTCGGGCATTTCGGTCGCCACGTCGATGGGCTTGCCGCCCTGCACGGCGCGCCAGGCGCCCACCGCGTCGTAATTCTCCAGCGCGAAGCCCAGCGGGTCCATCTTGGAATGGCAGGAATTGCAGACCGGATTGGCGCGGTGCACTTCCATCTGCTGGCGCACGGTGAGGTTGCGGGCGTTCTTCACCTCCTCCAGCGCCGGGACGTTGGGCGGCGGCGGGGGCGGCGGCGCGGCCAGGAGATTGTCCAATATCCACTTGCCGCGCAGCACCACCGAGGTGCGGTCATTGTAGGAGGTCACGGTCAGGATGCTGGCCTGGCCCAGCAGGCCGCCGCGATTCTGCGACGGGTCCAGCTTCACCTTGCGGAAGGTGGGGCCGTAGACGCCCTCGATGCCGTAATGGCGGGCCAGCCGCTCGTTCAGGAAGGTATAGTCCGACTTGAGGAATTCGAGGGCGCTCCTGTTCTCGCGCACCACCGAATCGAAGAACAGGTTGGTTTCGGTCAGCATCGCCTTGCGCAGGCGGGTGTCGAAATTGGGGAAGGCCAGACGGTCGGGCTGCTGGAATTCCAGGCGGCGCAGATAAAGCCATTGGCCCGCGAAATTGTCGGTCAGCGCCCGCGCCTTGGGATCGGCCAGCATGCGCGCGACCTCGCGCTTCAAGACCGCCGGGTTGCTGAGCTGGTTCTTCTCGGCCACCGCCAGGAGCGGCGCGTCGGGAATGCTGCTCCAGAGGAAGAGCGACAGGCGCGTCGCCAGCTCCAGGTCGCTCAGCCGGTGCACCGAGCCGGGCCTGGCGCCTTCGGGATCGGTCTCGCGCACAAAGAGGAAATGCGGCGAAACCAGCACCATCTGGACCGCCGCCTCGATGCCATGCTCGAAGCCGCCATCCTTGCGGCCTTCGGCATACATCTTCATCAGGGGCGCCGTGTCGGCATCCGTCACCGGGCGGCGATAGGCCTGGCGCGCCAGCCGCGAGAGGATGGCGCGGGCGCAGGCCTCTTCCGCCATCCTGGCGGAGGGCTGGCAGGTGAAGATCTTGCGACGGCTGGGCGTGTCGCCCGGCCCCTTCACGTCGAAGGGCCCCTGCACCGAGATTTCGGTGAGGTCGCGGGCATAGACGACCTGGGGCGAAAGCTCGCCCGTGTCGAGCACGCCCGAGGCATAGGCCGACACCATCTGCCGGTGCACACGCGCCCCGTCCACATGGATGTCTACGGCGATGTCGGCGGGCTTTTCGGCCGGGCGCGGCCCGCGCAGGGTCTGCGGTGTCTGCGGCGCCAGCGACTGTTCCAGCATCATCTGGCGCGGAAAGGACGCGCCGATGGTGTGCGGCCCGGCCTTGAGCGGCACGGAAATCTCGATCCGGTTCTCCGGCAGGCGGCGGGAGTCGCCGCCGCTGGACTGGTTGAGCTCGACGGCGATGCGGTAGGTGGCGTCATAGGGCGCGTCGAAATGGAAGGCCGCGCCGCCGCGCGAATCCAGCGGCAGCTCGTCGCTGGCGCGCTGGTTGACGAAGGGGTCCTGGCTGATCTTGAACTCGGTGGTGGCCGGGGTCTTGGGCGAAAGGCCGGTGGCGGCGCGGCTGATCTTGCCCGCGACGCGGATATAGCGGTCCATCAGCGTGGGCGAAACCGTCAGCACCTCGGCGATATTGTCGAAGCCATGGCCGGAATCGTCGGCCGGAAGGTCGCGGCTGACATCGGTGCGGATGTCGAGCAGATCGCGCACCGCATTGGCATATTCGGCGCGGTTGAGGCGGCGCAGCACGGTGCGGCCCGGATCGGGACGGGCGGCGGCGATGCGGTCGAGATTGCTGGACAGGTAGCTTGCGAACTCCGCCAGCGCCTGCTTCGGGGGAGCGGGGGCGCCGCGCGGCGGCATCTCGCCCAGCCGGACCTTGCGCAAAATCTTCTCGAACGCCGCGTCATTGGCGGCCAGATCGCCGGTGTTGAGCGACTGGACCGAGAAATTGCCGATCTTGGAGCGGTCATTGTGACAGCCCTGGCAGTATTTGGTCAGGACGGTCTGGTGGTCGGGCGCGGGCGGCGGCGTCTGCGCCGTCGCCTGGCTGAACAGCGCCAGGGAGGCCGCCGCGACCACGATGGCGGAAGCCGAGGCCATCAGCGCCTTGCCAAGCCCGAACTCCCTGTCACGTGCTGCCGCCACGGTGCGTTTCCTGCCCGCCGGTTCTGCCACCGCCGGTTATACTGTTTGCTTATACGGCGTCTGTTCGCGCGCGAGAGCAGTATCACTCTTTAATCCAAGGAAAACAACGCGGTAATGCGGCAACCGTTTCCACGCGCTGCTGCAACTGCGAAGTGAAATGCCGCGCGCGGCAAGTTTGCGAAAAGAGAGAAGCCTCGATTAGGGTTCGCGGCCAAAGCGGGGGCTTGTCATGAGAAAAATCGCGGGCGTCGCGGCCGTCATTTTGATGGGGCTGGCGCCTCTTGCGGCGCAAGCGCCCGCGCCCGACCAGTCGGAAGCGGTGATCGGCCCCGACTATACGCCCGCGCCGGAACTTGCGATTCCGCGCGGAACCCTTGTCGGCTTCACCATGGAGTCGCGGGACAGCGCCGTCTATCCGGGCATCGCGCGGCTGGACAATGAGATCACCCGCCGCCGCGATCCCTGGGGCAACCGGCTGGCCATGCCTTTCGAAGGCACGACGCGGCCCCAGGCCTATAGCCGCCGCGTCGCCGTCTATGTGCCGCCGGGCTATCCGCGCGCGCCGGGCAAGCCGCCGGTGCCCTATCCCTTCATGGTGGTGCAGGACGGCATGAGCTACCTCTCGCGCATGGTGCCGGTGCTGGACAGCCTGATCGCGCAGAAGAAGATTCCCGCCATCCTGGTGGTCTTCGTCAATTCCGGCGGCAGCGACGCGCAGAATTCCCAGCGCGGGCTGGAGTATGACACGCTGAGCGGCACCTATGCCGAGTTCATCGAGACCGAGCTGCTGCCGCGCGCGGCGCAGGAGGCCAATGTCGCCTTCACCCGAGACCGCGAGGGCCGCGCCAGCGCGGGCTGCAGCTCCGGCGCGGCGGCGGCCTTCACCATGGCCTGGTATCATCCCGAATGGTACAGCCGGGTGCTGAGCTATTCGGGCACCTTCGTCAACCAGGCTTCGCCCGAAGACCCCAGGACGCCGCGCGGCGCCTGGGAATATCACGCCACGCTGATCCCCAATGCGCCGAAAAAGCCCATCCGCATCTGGATGCATGCCAGCGACCGCGACCTGCATTATGACGATCCCGAGCAGAGCTGGCACAACTGGCCATTGGCCAACCAGCGCATGGCGGCGGCGCTCAAGGCCAAGGGCTATGACTACCGCTATGTCCTCTCGCGCAACTCGGGCCATTGCGACGCCAAGGTGATCGCCCAGACCCTGCCCGAGGCGCTGGAATGGACGTGGAAGGGGTATCCGCGCTGACGCGCGGCATGCCTATCCCGGACGGCGGACGCCCGCGGCCTCGGAGAAGGTGTAGGGCATGCGGTGCGGACGGCTGAGCCATGTGTTGGCCTCGTCGTCGCCGATGAAGCGTTCCGCCGCCGGGTCCCAGCGCAGCCGCCGCGGAATGTGCATCGCCACCTGATGGATCAGGCAGGTCGAGCAGGCGCGGTGGCCGATCTCGGCCGGGGCGCTGGGCGCCTTGCGGCTGCGGATCGAATCCAGCCAGTTCCCATGCTGCTCGGCGCTGCGATAGAGATGAATCTCGTTGGGACCGATGACGCTGTCCAGAATCTTGGGATTGCTGGCTGAGATGGGCGGCATCTTTGGCCCGCTGGGATCGGTGGGCGTGACGGCGTCTTCGCCGCGCGTCACCAGAATCCAGCCCTCGCTGCCGATGAAGCGCACGCCATTGGGGAAGTCGCCCGAAATGTCCATGGTCACGCCATTGGCGTAGCGGGCATGGGTGAGGAACTTGCCATGCACGTTCCAGAGGCCGCTCTTGGGGAATTCGGCGCTGCCCCACACTTCGACCGGGCCGGTGAGCTCGGTGTCCATGCCCCAATGGGCCGTGTCCACATGATGGGCGCCCCAGCCGGTGATCATGCCCGCGCCGAACTGCTCGCAGCGCAGCCAGCCGGGACGGCCGAAGCCCTTCTGCGGATGCACCCGCATCTCGGTGTAATAGACCTCGGGCGTCGAGCCCAGCCAGGCGTCGTAATTGAGGTTGGGCGGCACCGGCATGGGCGGCGCTTCGGGCCCTGAGGGATCGCCGGGCAGGCCGACCTCGACATGCCGCAACTGGCCGATGCGGCCGTTGCGCACCAATTCGCAGGCGCGGCGGAATTGCGGCCAGGGATCGTCGGAGCGCTGCTGCGAGCCGATCTGGAGGATGCGGCCCGTCTCCTTCACCGCATCGGCCAGGATGCGGCCGTCGGAAATGGTCAGCGAAGTCGGCTTCTGCAGATAGACATCCTTGCCCGCCTTCACCGCATGCACCGCCGGAATGGAATGCTGGTGGTCGGGGGTGGAAATGATGACCGCGTCTATGTCGGACCGCGCCAGCACCTCGCGGTAATCGCCATAGCCGCGCGTGCCGGTATAGGCGCGGCCCAGCTTCTTGGCATAGGCCCCGTCCACGAATTGCTGGCCCAGCGCGACGCGGTTGCTGTCCAGGTCGCAGACCGCGACGATCTGGGCATGGTCGTATTTGAGCGTCTCGGGCATGTCGTGGATGCGGCTGATGCGGCCGACGCCGATGGCGGCGATGGTGATGCGGTTGCTGGGCGCGTTCTGCCCGAACACGCTGGACGGAACGATCATGGGCGCGGCGGCGGCGGCGAGGCCGGTCTTGAGGACGGTGCGCCGGCTGGGTTTCCTGGGATGTGCCATGTCGCTCTCCTGTCTTGGGATGCAAGTCTTGAGATGCAAGAAGATGGCCGGCGGTCGAGGCCGGAAGGCAACGCAGGGCGCGACTTTCGGCGCGCCCTTCCGGCCTGTCAACGGCGCGCGCGAATGCAAACGCATACAATGCGGAACCGGCTTTCGCCCGCGCGCGGTTTGGCGATAGCATCACAAAAACATCGGAGGAGCGCATGGACGGCAATGATCGGCGCGATTTCCTGCTGGCGGCGGGGCTGGGTTCGGCGGCGCTGGCGTTAACTGCCGCGAACGTAAAGGCGGAGACGCTGCCGCCTCTGGTCGAGGAGAAGCCGAAGCATCATATCCGCTTCGCGGTCTGCGGCATCAGCCATGACCATATCCATGGCATGATCGGCGCCATCCGCAGCGGCGGCGGCGAGCTGGTGGCGGCCTGGGGCCTGGAGCCGGACAAGCTGGCCACGTTCCGCCGGCGCTATCCCGATGTGCCGGTGGTCGCCACCCAGGACGAGATCATCAACCGCAACGATATCCAGCTCATCCTTTCCTCGCACATCGCCAATGAGCGGGCGGGCATCGGCGTGCGCGCGATGCGGGCGGGCAAGGACTTCCTGGCCGACAAGCCCGGCATCACCACGCTGGAGGACCTGGCCCTGGTGCGCAAGACCATCGCCGAGACGGGACGCATCTACGGCATCCTCTATTCGGAGCGGCTGGAGGTGCGCGCCGCCGTCCATGCGGGCGAGCTGATCCGCAAGGGCGCCATCGGCAAGGTGATCCAGACCATCAACCTGGCGCCGCACCAGATCTTCCAGAGCGGCGGGCTGGCCGGCGGCGGCAGCGGACGGCCCGACTGGTTCTGGAACGACACCCAGTTCGGCGGCATCCTCTGCGATATCGGCTCGCACCAGGTGGATCAGTTTCTTTATTATACGGGCTCGACGAAAGCCGAGGTGGTGTCGGCGCAGATCGCCAATCTGCGCCATCCCGACCGGCCGCGCTTCCAGGATTTCGGCGACATGATGCTGCGCGGCGACCAGGGCTTCGGCTATGTGCGGCTGGACTGGTTCACGCCGGGGGGCCTGGGCACCTGGGGCGACGGGCGGCTCTTCATCCTGGGGACCGACGGCTATATCGAAATCCGCAAATACATAGATGTGGCGGTGGCGCGGAAGGGCAACAACCTCTTCCTGGTGGACGGCAAGAGCGCCCGCTATATCGACTGCGCCAACGGCCCCCTGCCCTTCGGACGGCAATTCGTGGCCGATGTGGTGGAGCGCACCCACACCGCCCAGGATCAGGCACAGTGCCTGCTGGCGGCGGAGCTTTCCATCCGCGCGCAGATGCAGGCGGCACGGGTGACGCTGGCGGCGCTTTGAAGATGGCGGGAAGGATGGTGGGCCCGGCAGGACTCGAACCTGCGACCTAACCGTTATGAGCGGTCAGCTCTAACCAACTGAGCTACAGGCCCCGGGGCAGGCTATAGCAGGGGCCGGGGGCGCGGGAAACCGCCCCGGACCGGCGCGCCGCCGCCGCCATGCCGCCGCGATTTCGCCGCCCGAAGCGTTGTAGCATGGCCCTGATTTGCACAAAGGTGATCCCATGATGAAATCCGTTCTTTCCTCCCTGCTCGCGGCCCTGACCCTGGCCGCCGCCCTGGCCGGTCCCGCCGCCGCCCAGACCGCCACGCCCGTCCCCCGCACCATCACCATGAGCGGCACCGGTACGGTGAAGGGCCCGCCCGACATGGCCGAGATCACCGCCGGGGTCACCAGCGAAGCCCCCACCGCCGCCGCCGCGCTGTCCGCCAATACCGCCGCCATGAACAAGGTCTTCGCGGCACTGGAGAAGCAGCAGGGCATCGCGCGCCGCAACATCCAGACCAGCAATTTCAACGTCTCGCCGGTCTATGCCAACCGCGTGCCCAATGAGACGCCGCGCCTTTCCGGCTATCGCGTCAGCAACCAGGTGCATGTGGTGCTGGACGATGTCACGCGCGTGGGCGCCGCCCTGGATGCGCTGGTTTCCGCAGGCGCCAACCAGATGCACGGCCTGAACTTCTCCATCAAGGAACCCGCGCCGCTGCTCGCCAAGGCCCGGGCCGAAGCGGTGGCCGATGCCCGCCTGCGCGCCCAGCAATATGCCGCCGCCGCCGGGGTGGCGCTGGGGCCAATCCAGTCCATCAGCGAAAGCGGCATCGAGCCGCCGCGCCCCGTGTTCCGCGCCATGGCGATGGCGGCGGAGAGCGCCGTGCCGGTGGCGACGGGCGAGGAAAGCGTCACCGCCAATGTGACGGTGGTGTGGGAAATCCGCTGAGGGCCACTTATATTCGGGGGCATGAGCAATCCCCTTCTCGAACCCTGGACCGCCCCCTTGGGCGCGCCGCCGCTTGCGGCGGTGCGGCCCGAACATTTCCTGCCCGCCTATGAGACGGCGCTGGCCGCGCATGAGGCCGAGATCGCGGCCATCGCCGCCGATCCGGCCCCGCCCGGCTTCGCCAACACGGTGCTGGCGCTGGAAAAGAGCGGCGCGCTCCTGACCAGGATCGAGCTGGTCTTTTCCAACCTCGCCGCGTCCGACACCAGCGCGGCCTTGCAGGCCATCGAGCTTGAAATGGCGCCGCGCCTGGCCCGGCACTGGAACGCGATCCATCTCAACCCCGCCCTGTTCGCGCGGCTGGATGCGGTGCATGAGAAGCGCCATGGCCTGGGCCTTTCGCCCGAGGAGCTGCGGGTTCTGGAACGCTATCACCTGGATTTCGTGCGCGCGGGCGCCAGGCTGATCGGCGCGGCGCGGGACCGCTTCGCCGCCATCGGCGAAAAGCTGGCGACGCTGGCGACGCAATTCTCGCAGAATGTGCTGGCGGACGAGCAGGCCTATCTTCTGCCGCTGCAGGAGCACCAGCTTGCGGGCCTGCCCGAGGGCTTGCGCGCATCCGCCGCCGCCACCGCCAGGGCGCGGGGCGCCGATGCCCCCTATGCCGTCACCCTGTCGCGCTCGGAGGTGGAAAGCTTCCTGCAATTCGCCGAGGACCGGGACCTGCGCGAAACCCTGTTCCGCGCCTTTCAGGCGCGCGGCAAGGACAATGGCCCGGTGATCGCCGAGATGGTGGCGCTGCGCGAGGAGAAGGCGCGGCTGCTGGGCTATGAAAGCTTCGCCGCCTTCAAGCTGGACGATTCCATGGCGGGAACGCCCGCCCGCGCCCGTGCCCTTCTGGAAGAGGTCTGGGTGCCCGCGCGCGCCCGGGCCCTGGCCGAGCGCGATGCCTTGCAGGCACTGGTGGCCGAGGAAGGGGGCAATTTCCATCTCGCGCCCTGGGACTGGCGCTATTACGCCGAAAAGCTGCGGGCGCGGCTGTATGATTTCGACGAATCCGCCTTGCGGCCCTATTTCGCGCTGGAGCGGATGATCGAAGCCGCCTTCTTCACCGCGGGCAAGCTGTTCGGCGTCAGCTTCCGGCCGCGCACCGACATTCCCGTCTATCATTCCGATGTGCGCGTGTGGGAGGTGGAGCGCGAAAGCAAGGTGATCGGCCTCTTCTATGGCGATTATTTCGCGCGGGCCTCCAAGCAGGGCGGCGCCTGGATGTCCTCCTTACGCGACCAGCACCGGCTGGAGGGCGAGGTCCTGCCGATCATCCTCAACAATTGCAACTTCACCAAGGCCGATCCCTGCCTTCTGTCCTTCGACGACGCCCGCACCCTGTTCCATGAGTTCGGCCATGCGCTGCACGGGCTTTTGAGCCGGGTCACATTCCCGCGCCTGTCGGGCACCAATGTGGCGCGCGATTTCGTCGAGCTGCCCTCGCAGCTCTTTGAGCATTGGCTGGAGCAGCCGGAGATTCTCTCCCGCTTCGCCCGCCACCACCGGACCGGCGCGGCGATGCCGCCCGAGCTGCTGGACAAGCTGATCCGGGCGCGCAACTTCAACCAGGGCTTCGCGACGGTCGAATTCCTGGCATCGGCCTTCATCGACATGGAATTCCATGCCGGCGGCGATACCGGCGATCCCGACGCGGTGGAGGCCCGCGCCCTGTCGCATATCGCCATGCCGGAGGAGATTGCGCCCCGCCATGCGGCGCGCCATTTCGGCCATATCTTCGGCGGCGAGGGCTATTCGGCGGGCTATTACGCCTATCTCTGGGCCGAGGTGCTGGACGCCGACGGCTTCGGCGCCTTCAAAGAGGCGGGCGATGTCTTCGACCCCGCGCTGGCGGCGCGGCTGTACCGGCATGTCTATTCGGCGGGCGGCACGCGCGACTTCGCCGAGGCCTATCGCGCCTTCCGCGGCCGCGATCCGCGCGTCGCGGCGCTGCTGGAAGGACGCGGTCTAGCAGAGGAGAAACCGGCGGCATGAGGGCGCGCTATTTCCTGCTGGCGATTCCGGTCCTGATGGTGGCGGGGGCGCTGTGGCTGGCGACCCCGACCGGCGTCGCCGTGCCGCGCGTCCTGCTGGACGACCTGTCGCATCTGCCGGTGACCATCGCCGCGCCCTATGACGAAGGCGCGGACGCCGATGCCGCCGTGGATGCCGCCTTCGCCCGCGCCAAGGCGAGCGGAAAGCGGGTGATGATCGTGCTGGGCGGCAACTGGTGCCCGGACTGCATCGTGCTGGCGAATGTGGCGGCGCTGCCGGAAGTCAGGCCCTTCCTGGACCGTCACTTCGAGCGCGTCTCGGTGGATGTGGGCCGCTTCGACCGGAATCTGCAAATCCCGGCGCGCTTCGGCATCACCGAGCGCCTCAAAGGTGTGCCCACTGTGCTGGTCGCCGCCGCGGACGGCAGGCTGCTCAACCCGGACGATCCCTTCACCCTTGCCAACGCCACCAAGATGACGCCGCAGGGCATCGTCAACTGGCTCGCAAAGTGGGCGGAGAAGCCGTCTTAGTTTGCCAGGGCCACTTGGCGGGGCGGGCCGGAGGGCATCGCCATCGCATCCACCACCATGATGACGCCATTCTTGTTGTGGACGTCATAGATCGAGATGTTGGCGGTGCGGCCGCGCTCGTCCATCAGCAGGATATTGGTCGGGCCGTTCATGCGGGCGGTGAGGATGCCCCCATCCACCGTGCGCAGGCGGGCATCGCCGCCGCTCTGGTTGATGAGTTGCAGCAGCGCGGCGGAATCATATTTGCCGGGCACCACCAGATAGCCGATGCGATGCGCCAACTGCGCCTTGTTGCGCGCCCCTTCGACATTGAAGGCGACGTCGGTGGGCGCGAACAGGGTGAACTGGCCGCTGCTCTTGAGGGCCGCGGCGACGCCGGACTCGCGCAGCGCCTGGGTGAGCTTGGTGTGCACGGGCGAGGCGGCGATATTGTCCATCACGTCGCGGCTGGCCAGCATAGCCTGGCCGGCGATCATCGGGTTCATCACCCCCATGTCCAAATCCACCGGGCGGGAATCGGACAGGCCCGACACCGCGCCCAGCGCGGCGCCGACCGCCATGGCGATACCGGCTGCGAACCCTGCGACTGCCGCCCGTTTCATGGAACCTTGCCTTCGAACCTCGGACAGGAAACGCCGGAAGGCTGCGGCCGTTCCGGAACCGTTAACGGCTTTCGAGTTCCTCGCGCAACATTTCCAGGGCCAGCCAGCGTTCCTCGTCCGCCTCCTTGCGGGCGCGCAGGGCCGCCAGTTTCTCCGAAAGTTCCGTGAAGCGGGCGGGATCGCGGGCATAAAGCCCGGGATCGGACAGTTTTTCTTCCAGCACCGCCATCTCGGCCTCCGCCGCCGCGATCCTTTCCGGCAGCACCTTCAGGGCATGGGCGTCGGAGAAGTTCATCTTGGCCGGGCGGTCCTTCCGGGGCCGCTCCGCCGTCTCCTTTTTGGGCGTCCTGGCCCTGGCCGGTTCCGCCGGGGGCGCGCGCTGGGCCAGCATGTCGGAATAGCCGCCCGCATATTCGACGAAGCGGCCATCGCCTTCCGCCGCCACGATCGCCGTCGCCACCCGGTCGAGGAAATCGCGGTCATGGCTGACGATCAGGGCGGTGCCGTTGTAATCGGCGATCACTTCTTCCAGAAGGTCGAGCGTCTCCAGGTCGAGATCGTTGGTCGGCTCGTCCAGCACCAGGAAGTTGGACGGGGTGGCGAACAGCTTGGCCAGCAAGAGGCGCGCCCGCTCGCCGCCCGACAGCACCTTGACCGGCGTGCGCGCCTGGGCGGGGGTGAAGAGGAAGTCCTGCAGATAATTCATCACATGGCGGGGCTTGCCCGCCACCATCACCGTGTCGCCCGAGCCGTCGGTGACGGCGGCGGCCAGCGACTGTTCGGGATGAAGCGCGGCCCGGCTCTGGTCGAGCTGCGCCATCAGAAGCCCCTGCCCCAGCTTGACATTGCCCTTCTGCGGGGCGAGCGCGCCGGTGAGGAGCTTCAGCAGCGTCGTCTTGCCCGCGCCATTGGGACCGATCACGCCGATGCGGTCGCCGCGATGGATGCGCAAGGAGAAGTCGCGCACGATCGCCTTCTCGCCGTAAGAGAAGGACACGCCCTTGGCGTCGATCACCTTGGTGCCGCCGCCCGCCCCTTCCGCCGCCTCCATCCGCACGCTGCCGAGCTGGCGAAGCTGATCGCGCCGTTCCTTGCGCATGCCCTTGAGCCGCTCCAGCCGCCCGACATTGCGCTTGCGCCGGGCCGAAACGCCATAGCGCAGCCAATGCTCCTCGGCGGCGATGCGGCGCTCCAGCTTGTGGCGCTCCACCTCCTCCGCCGCCAGCAGGGCGTCGCGCCAGGCCTCGAAATGGGCGAAGCCCTTCTCCAGCCGCTGCGCCTGGCCGCGATCCAGCCAGACGGTGGCGCGCGACAGGGTTTCCAGGAAACGGCGGTCATGGCTGATCAGGACCAGCGCGCCCGCCATGCCCGCCAGCTCGCCTTCCAGCCATTCGATGGCGGGCAGGTCGAGATGGTTGGTCGGCTCGTCCAGCAAGAGCACGTCCGGGCGCGGCGCCAGCACCCGGGCCAGCGCGGCGCGGCGCGCCTCGCCGCCCGACAGATGGGCGGGGTACTCGTCGCCCGTCAGGCCCAGCGAACCCAGCAGATAAAAGGCGCGGTTGGGATCGTCGCCTTCGGCCAGCCCGGCTTCGACATAGGCGCGGGTGTTGGCATAGCCGGAGAGGTCCGGCTCCTGCGGCAGATAGCGGATGGTGGCGCCGGGCTGGGCAAAGCGGCTGCCGCCATCCGGCTCCACCAGCCCGGCGGCGATCTTGAGCAGGGTGGACTTGCCGGAGCCGTTGCGCCCCACCAGGCAGAGCCGGTCGCGTGGGCTGACCGCCAGCTCGGCGCCGTCCAGCAGCGGTGCGCCGCCGAAGGAGAGCGTGATGTCTTTGAGGTGCAGAAGCGGGGCGGGCATGGCGGGGTCTATAGAGAAAAAGACCGGCGCGCGCATGTCTTTCCTCCCCCGTAAACGGGGGAGGTGGCTTGCGGCGCGCAGCGGCGCAAGACGGAGGGGGCGGATATGGAGCCCCCTCCACCGCTTCGCGGTCCCCCTCCCCCGCATGCGGGGGAGGAAAGAAACGCACTTTACGAGAAGGAATACGCCGTCTTGATGGTGGTGTAGAACTCCACCGCCGCGAAGCCCTGCTCGCGCGGGCCATAGGACGAGCCGCGCGTGCCGCCGAAGGGCACATGGTAATCCACGCCCGCGGTGGGCAGGTTCACCATCACCATGCCCGCCTTGACGTTGCGCTGGAAGTGGCGCGCATGCTTGAGGCTGGTGGTGACGATGCCCGCGGAGAGGCCGAAATTGGTGGCGTTGCAGAGCGCCAGGCCCTCTTCGTAATCTGCAATCTTCACCACCGAGACGACGGGTCCGAAGACTTCCTCATTGTTGATGCGGTCGCCCGCCTTGGTGTCCACCACCAGGGTGGGGCTCATGTAATAGCCGGGCGTGGAGAGCTTGAGCGGCTCGGCCCCGCCCGCCAGCAGGCGGCCGCCTTCCTTCAGCGCCACCTGCACATAATCCAGATTGTTCTTGAGCTGGCTGTCGGTGACGGCCGGACCCATCTGGGTGGCGGGGTCGAGCGCATCGCCCACCTTCAGCGCCTTGGCGCGCTCGGCCAGGGCGGTGACGAACTTCTCATAGATGCCTGCCTGCACGAAGACGCGGGACGAGGCGGTGCAGCGCTGGCCGGTGGCGAAATAGCCGCCATCGAGCGCGATCTGCACGGCGCGGTCGAACTCGGCATCGTCCAGCACCAGAAGCGGGTTCTTGCCGCCCATCTCGAGCTGCACCCGCGCCTGGCGGGCGACGGCGGCCTGGGCGACCTTGGCGCCCACCGTTTGCGAGCCGGTGAAGGAGATGCCGTTGACATCCGGGTGCTTGGCGATGGCGTCGCCGACAAGCCCGCGTCCCAGCACCATGTTGAAGACGCCCGCGGGCGCGCCCGCCTCATGGATGATGGCGGCCAGCGCATGGGCGGTGGCGGGGGTGGGATTGGCGGGCTTCAGCACCACCGTGTTGCCGAAGGCGAGCGCCGGCGCGGCCTTCCAGGCGGGAATGGCGATGGGGAAATTCCACGGCGCGATCAGGCCGAACACGCCCACCGCTTCGCGATAGGTCTGCACCTCGACGCCGGGGCGGACGGATTCCAGATTCTGGCCGTGGCGGCGCAGCGCCTCGCCCGCGAAATATTTGAGGATGCGGCCCGCGCGCACCGTCTCGCCGATGGCTTCGGGCAGGGTCTTGCCTTCCTCGCGCGCCAGAAGCTTGCCGATGGCCTCGCGGCGCTCCAGCACCAGATTGCCCGCCTTATCCAGCACGTCGGCGCGGACCTCGGGCGAGGCGGCGGCCCAGGCGGGCTGGGCCTTGCGCGCCGCCTCGACGGCGGCGTTGACGTCTTCGGCGGTGCCTTCCGGGAAGGTGGCGACCACCTCGTCGGTGTTGGAGGGATTGAGGCTCTCCAGCGGCGTGGAGGCGGCCACTTCCTTGCCGCCGATGAAATGGGTGAGTTTCTGCACCGTCATGGAAAGCCCTCCGAATATGGTCCGCTGTACTTAAGGCAACTGTCCGGCAGGACAAGCCGGGCCGCCGGGGCACCGGTTTGCGTCTGGGACATGGTTTCGCCGGCCCTGCGCAGGTGTCAGGGCGGCGGCATTAGGACGTAAGCAGGCCGCGTTTGGCAAGGTTCGCCATCAGCGCGCCGACGCCGAAGGTCCAGGGCGGGGCCGCCTTGGAGGTGGTGACGCGGTTCTCCAGCACGCCCAGCTTGGGGGTGGAGACGCGCACCCTATCGCCCACCTTGTGGGTGAAGCCGCGGCCCGGCTCGTCGCGGTCCTGGGTGGGCGCGAACAGGGTTCCCAGGAAGAGACAGTAGCCGTCCGGATAGTGATGCTCGCTCATCGCCTGGCGGCAGAGATCAGTGGGATCGCGGCTGATCTCGGCCATGGTGCTCTTGCCTTCCAGCCGGTAATTGTCGGTGCCTTCGATGGTGAGTTCGATCACCGCCTGGCGCACATGATCCAGGGTGAAGCTCGTCCCGTCGAACAGGCGGATGAAGGGCCCCAGGCTGCAGGAGGCATTGTTGTCCTTGGCCTTGCCCAGCAGAAGGGCGCTGCGGCCCTCGAAATCGCGCAAATTGACGTCATTGCCCAGGGTGGCGCCCAGCACGCGGCCGGATGCGTCGCAAACCATCGCCACTTCCGGCTCGGGATTGTTCCAGGTGGAGTCGGAGCGGATGCCGATCTCCGCCCCCCAGCCGACCGACGCCAGGATGGGGCATTTGGTGAAGATCTCCGCATCGGGGCCGATGGCGACCTCCAGATATTGCGACCACAGGCCGTCGGCGATCAGCGCCGCCTTGAGCTTCGCCGCCTCTTCCGAGCCGGGCTTGACGCTTTTGATGTCGGCGCCGACGCGCGCCTTGAGGTCAGCGCGGATGGCGTTGGCCTTGGCGGCGTCGCCCCGCGCGCGTTCCTCGATCACCCGTTCCACCGCCGAGACGGCGAAGGTGACGCCCGCCGCCTTGACGCATTGCAGGTCCACGGGGGCGAGCAAACGTTTATCGCCTTCCCAGTGCGGCTTGAAGCCGAAGGCATCGAGCGAGCCCAGCGATGTACCCTTGGGGATGGTGCCATCCCAGGCATTGAGCAGCGCCGAGACGGTGGGAAACGATCTGGAGACGTCGAACGCCTCGCCCTTGTGCACCAGAACCGGCGCCGGGCCTTCGCCCAGATCGAGACGGCCAAGCAGGATCGCATCCTGCCAGTCTTCGGGAAGAAAATTCATGTCTGTTTGCTACACCATATCGATGCTGAAAATCCAGCCGCTGTGCGGGCTTTCATTCTCCTTCCAGCCGGGATGGTTGCCCGCGTCGCAGGAGATCAGCCTGCCATTGTGGAAGACCAGGCCGTGCGGATCGCAACTTCCGGGCTCCAAATCCACCGTCAGCACCAGTTGGCCGGTCCTGCCGTCATACTTGTTGAGGCCTGCGCGCGCCGCGGCATAGGAGGTGGCGTTGGTGCCCGTCACCACCCACATGTCGCCATTGCCGTCGAAGGTGATGTCGTGCAGGCGCGGCTTGTCTTCGGAGGCGACGCGGATCAGCACTTCGGGCACCCAGGTCACCGGATCGACCCGCAGCGCCCCGCCCAGCCGCAGCGCCGCGATCCAGAGCTTGCCATTGTGCCATTGCAGGCCATGACAGCCGCCGCCATTGCCGTCCAGGCTGAGCGGGATCTGGCGATGGCTGAGGGTCTTGCCGCTCAGGTCCACCTGGAAGATGCCATAGGGCGCGTCGTTGGCCGCCATCCAGAGCGAATTCGCGCCCCAGGCGGTGCCGGAGGTGTTGCGGCAGGGCGTCATCACCGTCTTGAGCAGCTTGCCGTTCCAGTCCACCAACCAGGCGGCCTCGTCGCGGTCGGCGGGCATGGGCACGTTCCAGTCGCGCGCCACCGAGGCGGTGACCTTCTGCTGGCCGATCCACAGGCCTTCCGGCGCCACCGCCAGGCCGTTGGGATAAAGACCGGGGGAGCGGAACAGGCGCGTGGTGCGGGCGCGCGCGCTCTTCACCGCGCCGCGGCCACGGCCGCCGCCACCGCCGCCTGCGGGCGCAGGCGTCTGCGCCAGCACCGCCGATGCGGCCAGGCCCACGCCCAGGCCAAGACCGGCGGCCAGGAAATCCCGTTTTCTCATGAAAGCCTCCCCAGGAGCTTGTTTTGCGGCAAGGCTGCGCCCGCCATGGCGGGGCGTCAATGGGCGGCTCGGCAAGGTGGCGGCCCGGTCAGCCCGCAAAGCCGCCCGCCGCCAGATAGGCGGTCTCGTCCGGGGTGGAGATGCGCCCCAGCACCGGATTGCGGTGGGGAAAGCGGCCGAAGCGCGCGATCAGCTCGGCATGGATACGGGCATAGCGCAGCCCTTCGGGATCGCCGCCCGCTTGCGTCAGCGCCTCGAACAGCCGGACGGCCCGCGCCTGCGCGCCGGCGTCCTCATGATGCTCGAACGGCAGATAGAAGAAGGCGCGTAAGCCCGGCTCGGTGGCCTGGTCGAAGCCCCGGGCCAGGGCGCGCTTTGCGATTTCCCGCGCCATGGGATCGGTGGCGAAGGCATGGGCGCTGCCGCGATAGATATTGCGGGGAAACTGGTCGGTGAGCAGCAGGAGCGCCAGAGCGCCCGGCGCGTCTTCCTCCCACGCCGCCAGCGCGCCGGTGGCGGCGCGGGCATGCAGCGCGCCGAAGCGTCCGGCGAGGACGCGGTCGAAATCCGGATCGGCGGCGAACCAGCGCGCCGGTCCCGCTTCGCGCCAGAAGGCGATGACATCGTCCGGCGCCGCACCTTCCATGTCAGAGCGCGCCCGCCGCGAAGGTGTCGCAGGCCGCCATGTCGCCGCTTTCCAGCCCGCGGCGGAACCAGCGCGCCCGCTGGGCGCTGGTGCCATGGGTGAAGGAATCGGGCACGGCGTAGCCCTGGCCGCGCCTGGCCAGTGTGTCGTCGCCCACCGCCTCGGCGGCGCCGAGGCCGCTTTCCACATCGCCCGTCTCCAGGATGCGGAAGCGCTGATGGGCATGGAAGGCCCAGACCCCGGCGAAGCAGTCGGCCTGCAATTCCGTGCGCACCGACGCGCCCTCGGCGCCGCGCTCGCCCATGTCGGAGCGGCCCATCACCCCGATCAGGTTCTGGATGTGATGGCCATATTCATGGGCGATGACATAGGCGCGGGCGAATTCGCCCGGCGCGCCGAAGCGCGTCGCCAGCTCGTTGAAGAAGCTGAGATCGAGATAGATATGCGCGTCGGCCGGGCAATAGAACGGCCCCGCCGAGGCCTGGCCCGCGCCGCAGCCGGTGGGCGTCGCCCGGTCATAGACGGTGGCGGTGGCGGGGACGAAGCGGATGCCCTCCCCCTGCAGGATGGGCTGCCACACATCCTCGGCGGCGCCGATCACCCGGGCGGCGAAGCCATAGGCCGCATCGTCGGCGCGGGGGCCGCCATCGCTCTGGAGCTGCGTTTCCTGCATCGGGCCGAGCAACTGCGCCGGGTCCACCCCGAACAGCAGCGCCAGCACCAGGACGCCCACCACGCCCAGGCCGCCGCCGCCCAGGATCATCCGGCCGCCGCCCCTGCGGTCATCCATGTTGCCGCTGGGGCGCAAATCGTCCAGGCGCATCGGAGCCTCCGCTTCCGGTGAGGCAACCGGCGCGCGGGCGCCCGGTTCCGCCTCCCGGCCTCTTTATACAGGCGGACGGGTCTTCCGGGGACAGGGAAAGGGTTACCGGCCTATTCGCCGGCGAGGGCGGCCCCGGCCGCCTGCAACGGTGCGCGGCGGCTTCCGATCCGCGCCAGCGGCTTTTGCAGTGCCAACTCCGGCGGCAGGTTGGGGGTGATGCACTGATGCAGTTGCGCGATCAGGTGCGGCGCATGCTGCACATTCACATGCTGGGAGGGGCCGGTGATGCTGATGGCCGCGACCACCTTGGAACCGCGCAGCACCGCCACCGCCAGGCAGGAAACGCCCAGGCCCAGCTCCTGGTCCTCGACCGCATAGCCGCGCTGGCGCGCCTCGACCAGCTCCTGCCACACCGCGTTCAGGGTCACGCGCGTGTTGGGCGTGCGCCGCTCGACCGGGGTGGGGAATTCGGCGGCGAAGCTCTCGAAATCCACGAATTGCTGGCAGAGGATGGCCCGGCCCAGCGCCGTGGTCAGCGCCGGATTGCCCCAGCCGATCTTGGACCAGGTGCCGATGGGATGCGGCGGTTCCACCTTGTCGAGATAGACGATGTCCTCGTCCATGCGGATGGCGAGGTGGCAGATCTGCTGCGTCTTGCGGCACAGCGCCCGAAGGGAATCGTGGAAGATGCTCTGGAGCTGCTTGTCGCGCAGATAGGCGT
>Ga0182741_1000599_pt1 | contig 52949 bp, 36 predicted proteins | sample eDN5th37CBELigOP_FD_128874 | JGI IMG/M metagenome (GOLD analysis project Ga0182741, IMG submission 128874) | Enriched Organic Plus compost microbial communities from Emeryville, California, USA - eDNA 5th pass 37_C BE-Lig OP (version 2) (version 2) ... | reverse complement strand
AGACGGAAGCTGGCCTGGTTCTCGGCGGGCACCGCATCCTCCAGCCAGAAGGGGCGATAGGGCTCCAGGTCTTTTCCCAGCCGCCCCGCCTCGATCGGCGTCAGGCGGTGATGGATGTCGTGCAGCAGATGCACGTCCCAGCCCAGCGCCGCCCGCGCCGCTTCGAACAAAGGCGGCACCGAACGCAGATATTTCTCGCTCGACCACAGATTTTCGCTCGGCAGGTCGGCATCGGCAGGCTCGTAGAACAGCCTGTCCTTGGAGACGCCATAGGTGGATTTCAGCCCCGGCACGCCCGATTGCAGACGGATCGCCCGGTAGCCCATTTCGCGATAGGAGAGCGCCTGCTCGATGGTCTCCTCGATGGTCGCGCCATTGGCATGGCAATAGACCAGCGCGCCCTCGCGGCACTTGCCGCCCAGAAGCTGATAGAGCGGCAGGTTCGCGGCCTTGGCCTTGATGTCCCACAGCGCCATGTCCACCGCGGCGATGGCCGACATGGTGACGGGCCCGCGCCGCCAATAGGCGCCGCGATAGAGATATTGCCAGATGTCCTCGATGCGGTGCGCGTCGCGCCCGATCAGGCAGGGAATGACATGGTCGGTGAGATAGGACGCCACCGCCAGCTCGCGCCCGTTGAGCGTGGCGTCGCCCAGGCCGGTCAGGCCGCCGGCGGTCTCGATCTTCAGAGTGACGAAGTTGCGCCCGGGGCAGGTGACGATGACCTTGGCGGAAACGATCTTGAGCACGAAAACCCCGTCAGCACAGGCGCTCCCGCTATAGAGCGTGGGCTGCGGCGCTTGTCAAAATGGGCCTCGTGCACCTCAACCGTTTGCACGTCGCTTCTGCACTGCAACATGCCGTGCGGGCGTTGCGGCGGCCGTCCAAATCCCCTTTGATGATACTTATCCGCCGCCGGGCGGGCGACAGAGGCGCGGGGATCAGAACAGCGCCAACCGGAGGAGACAGGACATGAAAGCCGCCACCAGACTGGCCTGCGCGCTGCTGTTCACCGGCGCGTGCACCGTCGCCGCCCTTGCCCAGATCAAGACGCCGCTGATCCCTTCCGATGCGCTGGCGCGGCCGCGCTCGCCCGAGGCGCAGGCAACCCTCGAAGCCTCGACCAGGGAACTGATGCGCGAGATGCAGCTTCTGGGCATCACCGAGCTGCGGGTGCCCAAGAACGCCACCCAGCCGGGGCGCGCGGATTTCACCAACTATGACGAGGCCAAGGCCAATCCCTATCCGCTGCCCGATCTCCTCACCTTCCGCAACGGCCAGCCTGTGCGCACCGCCGCCGACTGGGAGCGCCGCCGCGCCGAGATCAAGGAAATTTTCGACAGCGAGGTCTATGGCCGCTATCCGGCGAATATCCCGCGCGTCACCTGGGTAGTGGAAGGGGTGGACCGTCTCACCATCGAAGGCGTGCCGGTGATCGCCAAGCGCGTGGTGGGCACGGTGGACAATTCCAGCTACCCCGCCATCTCCATCCAGATGCGGATGGATGTGGTGACGCCCGCCGCCGCCAAGGGCCCCGTGCCGGTGATCATCGGCGGCGGCACCGTGCCGCGCCCGCCTGCGCCGGGCGCCGCGCCGCTGCCGGGCCGCGGCGCGCCCAATCCCATCACCGCGGGGCCGCCCACCGCGTCCTCCGCCAGGCAGCTTCTGGAAAAGGGCTGGGGCTTTGTCGCGCTGCAATCGAACCAGGTGCAGGCCGACAATGGCGCAGGGCTGACCGCCGGCATCATCGGCCTGGTCAACAAGGGCCAGCCGCGTTCGCTCACCGACTGGGGCGTGCTGCGCGCCTGGGCCTGGGCGCAGAGCCGCGCCATGGACTATCTGATGACCGACAAGGCGGTGGACAATCGCCGTGTCGGCGTCTTCGGCCATTCGCGCGGCGGCAAGGCGGCGCTGATCGCGCTGGTGGACGATCCGCGCTTCGCCATCGGTTTTATCTCATCCTCGGGCGCGGGCGGGGCCAATCTCTATCGCCGCAATTATGGCGAGATGCCGGAGAATCTCTGCGCCCCCAACGAATTCCACTGGATGGCGGGCAACTTCCTCAAATATTGCGCGGTGGGCCGCAGCATCGACGAACTGCCCACCGACAGTCATCACTTCATCGCCCTGGCGGCGCCGCGCGCCGTCTTCATCGGCGGCGGGGCGCTGATCATGGAGCCCGCCAATGTCATTCCGGGCGATGCCTGGCAGGACGCAAAGGGCATGTTCATGGCCGCCGCCGCCGCCAGCCCCGCCTGGGAATTCTATGGCCGCAAGGGCCTCGGCACCGCCGCCATGCCGCCGATGGAAACCGCCCTGGCCTCGGGCAGCGTGGGCTTCCGCCAGCATCCTTACGGCCATGTGGCGACGCCCAACTGGTCGCATTTCATCGCCTTCGCCGAGAAGGAGTTCGCGGCCCGCAAATAATCGGCTAACCTTGGCCGCGAGCGGAAGCCGCGCGGGTTTCGCCCGCGCGGCTTCGTCTTGTGTGAAGGGGAACCATGTCGCCGCTGCATCGCTATCTGCCCGCCCTCCTGCTGTCGGCCGTCGGCCTTGCCGCTCTCTATGCGGCGACGCTGACGCCGACGCCGATCGCCCCGCCGCCCTTCGCCAATCCCAGCCCGCTGCCCTTCCAGGCGCCGCAGTTCGACCGCATAAGGGACAGCGACTTCGCCCCCGCCCTGACCGAGGGCATGCGCCGCCAGCGTGCCGAGATCGCGGCCATCGCGGGTAATCCCGCGCCGCCCACCTTCGAGAACACGCTGGTGGCGCTGGAGCGCTCGGGCAGGATGCTGGGCCGCGCCGCCAGCGTCTTCTTCCACCTGACCGGCGCCAACACCAACGACACGCTGCAGAAGGTCGAGGCCGACATCGCCCCCAAGCTGGCGGCGCACCGCGACGCCATCTATCTCGACGGCAAGCTCTTCGCGCGGGTGCAGGCGGTCTATGACCGGCGCGACAGCCTGGAGCTGGACGGCGAATCGCGCCGCCTCCTGGAAGTGACGCACCGCGAATTCATCCATTCCGGCGCCCGCTTGTCCGAGGCCGACAAGGCCAGGCTGCGCGACCTCAACCAGCGCCTTTCCACTCTGGAGACCGGCTTCGAGCACAAGCTGCTGGCCGCCACGCGCGAGGCGGCGCTGGTGGTGGAGGATCGCGCGCAGCTTGCCGGTCTCTCCGACGAAGCCATCGCCGCCGCCGCCAAGGCGGCGGAAGAGCGCAAGCTCAAGGGCAAGTTCGTGATCACCTTGCAGAACACCACCCAGCAGCCGCTTCTGTCGCAACTGACAGACCGCGCCACTCGCCAGCGCCTGTTCGAAGCCAAGTGGGGCAGTGCCGAGAAGGGCGACGCCAACGACACCCGCGCCGCCATCGCCGAGATCGCGCAGTTGCGGGCGCAGAAGGCGGCGCTTTTGGGCTATGCCACCTTCGCCGACTACAAGCTCTACGACCAGATGGCGAAGGACCCGGCGACGGTGCAGGCCTTCCTGCAGCAGCTTGTCCCCGCCACCGCCGCGGCGGGAAAGCGCGAGGCCGCGGCGCTCCAGGCGGAAATCGCCAAGGCGGGCGGCGGTTTCACGCTTCGCCCCTGGGACTGGGATTTCTATGCCGAGCGGCTGCGCAAGGCGCAGTACGCGCTGGATGAGAACCAGCTCAAGCCCTATTTCGAGCTCAACCGCGTGCTGCGCGATGGCGTCTTCTATGCCGCGAACCGGCTTTATGGCGTCAGCTTCGAGAAGCGGACCGATTTTCCGGTCTGGCACCCGGAGGTGCAGGTCTATGCGGTGCGCGACCGGGACGGCAGCACGCTGGGCCTGATGTATTTCGACTTCTTCAAGCGCGACAACAAGTCGGGCGGCGCCTGGTTCAGCACCCTGGTGGACCAGTCCAAGCTCGAAGGCACGCGGCCGGTGGCGTTCAACGTCTCCAACTTCGCCCCGCCCGCGCCGGGCCAGCCCGCGCTGCTGACCTCGGACGAGGTCACCACCATGTTCCACGAATTCGGCCATGCCCTGCACGGCCTCTTCGCCGACCAGACCTATGCCTCGCTGTCGGGCACCTCAGTGGCGCGGGACTTTGTCGAGTTCCCCTCGCAATTCAACGAGCATTGGGCGCTGCACCCGGAGGTGCTGCGCAACTATGCCCGCCACTACCGGACCGGCGCGCCGATGCCCCAGGCGCTGGCCGAGCGCATCAAGCGCGCCGCCACCTTCAACCAGGGCTATGCCTTTGGCGAGCTTCTGGCGGCGGCCAAGCTGGACATGCAGTGGCATGACCTGAAGCCCGCCGATCCCCGGCAGGACGTCAACGCCTTCGAGACGCGCACCCTGAAGGAGATGGGCCTCAACACCGACATCATCCCGCCGCGCTACCGCACCAGCTATTTCCGCCACATCTGGGGCGGCGGCTATGCCGCCAGCTATTACGCCTATATCTGGACGCAGATGCTGGACAACGCCGCCTATGACTGGTTCGAGCGGAATGGCGGGCTGACGCGCGCCAACGGCCAGCGCTTCCGCGACCTGATCCTGTCGCGTGGCAACACGCTGGACTATGCGCCCATGTACCGGGCCTTTTACGGCCGCGACCCGGATACCGGGCCGATGCTGAAGAAGCTGGGCTTCCCGCCGCCGGGCTAGAGCATTTTCGCGTTTCTCCGAATCGCGAAAATGCTCTAGCTCCTTGTTTTGTCGCGGTTCCGGACGGAGTTGGTAGCGACAGCGTACCAACGCTACACACTTTTCCTGGAACGCTCTAGCGGCGGGCGGTCTTCTTCTTCGCCGTCTTCCTGGCCGTCTTCTTCGTGGCGCTCTTGCGGGTGCTCTTCTTCTTGGTCTTCCTGGCCACGGGCGCCTTCTTGCCCTCGGCGCGCGCTTCCGACAGGCCTATGGCGATGGCCTGCTTGCGGCTCTTGACCGTCCGGCCGCTGCCGCCGCTCTTGAGCTTGCCGCGCTTCATTTCATGCATGGCGCGCTCGACCTTCTTCGAGGCGCCCTTGGAATATTTCCGGGCCATGGGGTTCCTCCTGCTTGGCAGGATAATAAGGTGTGCCCGCGCGATTGGTTCCACTTTCGCGGGAACCTGCGGACAGCATGGCGCGCAGACGCAAGGCATCGTCCAGCGCCGCCCCGGCGGCGGTGTTGTCGAAGATGCACCAGATATCGCGGGCCGGATGGACCGTCATCGCCGCCGCCAGCCCGCGCAGACGGGCATCGTCATAGGCCGACCAGTAGATGCGGGGGCTGCCATGCCAGCGCCAATAGGCCAGATGCGGCGCACCGCCGGGCGCCCCATCGGCCGCATGGCGCGGCGGATCGGCGGCCACCCGCGCCACGTCCTGAGCGATCATCAGCGCCTCGGCCTCCGGCGTGAACCAACTCGCATGGCGCGGCTCGCAGGCGATGCTGTGGTGCCTGAGCGCGGCGAACAAGGCCGCCGCCGCATCGGCGTCGAAAGCGAGCGCGGGCGGCAACTGCACCAGGATCACGCCCAGCTTAGCGCCAAGCCCCGATATTTCGTCCAGGAAGCGCGCCAGCGGCGTCTCGAAATCCCGCAGCCGCTGCTCATGGGTGATGCGGCGCGGCAGCTTAACGGCGAAGCGGAAATCCTCCGGCACCGACGCCGCCCAGCGTTCATAGGTCTGCCGCCGGTGCGGGCGATAGAAGCTGGAATTGATCTCCACCGCATTCATCCGGGCGCCATAGCGTTCCAGCAGCGATCCGGCGCCTGGGAAGCTTTCGCGCAAGGCCGCCGGGATGCCCCAGCCGGCGGTGCCCAGCCGGATCACGCCCGCCATAGCCGCTTCAGGGGACCCTCCGCGCCATAGACCGGATCGGCCCTGGGCACCGGCACCCTGGCGATAGCGGCGGCGCTGCGGTCATGCTCCCCCTTGGTGGGATGGCGCATGTCATAGCCGCCTTTTCGGGGGTAGCCGCCCACCACCAGCAGGTCATCGGACATGGCAAGGCGCTGATGGCCCGTGCCCGCGGGCAGCACCAGCACATCGCCCGCCTTCACCTTGAGGGTCCGCCCCCTGGCGCCGCCCAGCCTGAGATGCGCGGCCCCGCGGGCGAACCCCAGCACTTCATGCTGGTTGGAATGGTAATGCAGGTAATCGTAAACCATGTCGCGCCAGCCATCGGTCCAGCCATGGGCGGCGAACAGCACCTCGAAGATGGCGGCGGGATCATAGGCCCCGTCCAGCCGCACCGCGCCCCGGTAATGGAGGGCGGGCCAGCGCGGATGGTTGGGCACCAGCCCGTCATCGGCGAACGTATAGGCATTGGCCTTGCGCGGGCGCACCAGCGCCCGGGCCGCGGCAGGGCTGGGGCGGGCCAGGCCGGTCAGCCGTTCGGCGGTCATTTTCAGGTCTTCCAGCAGCATGGGAAGGATAAGCGGGCCGCCCCGGCTTCGTTCCAACCCGCCCGGTATCCTTGCATTTTTGCCGGGCCGGACGCGCCCAAAAGTCGGTGGATTCGGGGGGGCTTAGCCAGTATGGTCCGGCCCGCCATGGAAAAATTCGTCAAGCTCGAGGGCGTCGCCGCGCCCCTTCCCATGATCAATATCGACACCGATATGATCATCCCCAAACAGTATCTGAAGACCATCCGCCGCACCGGCCTGGGCAAGGCGCTGTTCGACGAGATGCGCCACAATCCCGACGGCAGCGAGCGGCCCGACTTCGTGCTCAACAAGCCGCAATACCGCAAGGCGCAGATCCTGGTGACGGGCGAGAATTTCGGCTGCGGCTCGTCGCGCGAGCATGCGCCCTGGGCGCTGCTCGATTTCGGCATACGCTGCGTCATCGCCCCCAGCTTCGCCGACATTTTCTACAACAACTGCTTCAAGAACGGCATCCTGCCCATCAAGCTGCCGCAGGAAGAGGTGGACAAGCTGATGGACGACGCCGAACGCGGCGCCAATGCCGTCATCACGGTCGATCTGGAAGCGCAGGAGATTCGCGGCCCCGATGGCGGGGTGATCAAGTTCGAGGTCGATCCCTTCCGCCGCCAGTGCCTGCTGAATGGCTGGGACGATATCGGTCTCACTTTACGCGACGAAGCGAAGATTTCCGCCTACGAGCAGCAGCGCAAAGCGCAAACGCCCTGGATCTGAACCATGCATAACATTCTTGTGACTCCGGGCGACGGCATCGGGCCCGAAGTGATCGACGCCACCCGCCGCGTGCTGGGCTGGTTCACCGCCAGGCGCGGCTTCGCCGTCACCATCGAGGAAGGCCTGGTCGGCGGCATCGCCTTCGAGAAGACCGGCCGCTCCGACCCCGACGAGACCATCGAGAAAGCGAAGAAGGCCGACGCCGTGCTGTTCGGCGCGGTGGGCGGGCCGCAATGGGACGGCCTGCCCTTCCACCAGAAGCCGGAACGCGGCCTCCTGCGCCTGCGCAAGGACCTGGAGCTGTTCGCGAACCTGCGCCCGGCGCTCTGCTTCGACGCGCTGAAGGACGCCTCCACCCTCAAGCCCGAGATCGTCGCGGGCCTCGATATCCTGATCGTGCGCGAGCTGACCGGCGGCGTCTATTTCGGCGAGCCCAAGGAAACCACCAGCCTGCCCGACGGCCAGAAGCGCGCCGTGGACACGCAGGTCTACACCACCGGCGAGATCGAACGCATCGCCCGCGTCGCCTTCGAACTGGCGCGGCTGCGGTCGAACCGTGTCGCCTCAGCGGAAAAGGCCAATGTGATGGTGACGGGCGTGCTCTGGCGCGAGGTGGTGACGGACATCCACAAGCGCGAATTCCCGGACGTCGAACTCACCCACATCCTGGCCGACAATGCCGCGATGCAGCTCGTGCGCAATCCCAAGCAGTTCGACGTGATGGTGACCGACAATCTCTTCGGCGACATCCTCTCGGACGAGGCGGCGCAGCTCACCGGCTCCATCGGCATGCTGCCCTCGGCCTCGCTGGGCGCCAAGGTGAACGGCCGCCAGGCCGCGCTCTATGAGCCGATCCATGGCAGCGCCCCCGACATTGCGGGCAAGGGCCTGGCCAATCCCATCGCCTGCATCCTGTCGCTGGCGATGGCCTTCCGCTATTCCTTCGGCCGCAAGGACGATGCCGCGCTATTGGAAAAGGCGGTGGAGACGGTGCTGGCCGAGGGCTATCGCACCGGCGATATCATGCAGCCGGGCATGACCAAGGTGGGCACCACCGCCATGACGGACGCGATCCTGAAGGCGCTGGGCGCCGCGGGTTAGCAAACCGTCATTTCCGCGAAAGCGGGAATCCAGTGACGTGTACGCCAACCTGTGGGGGAGGCTTGGATGCCCGCGCGCGCGGGCTTTCCCTTTGCAACTTTCTCTCCACGGGCGGGCTTGACCCGCCCATCCAACTTCGTGCCGCTTGATGGGAAGTTGGACGGCCGGCTCGGAGGCCGGCCATGGTGAGAGAGCTTAGTCGCCCTTCAACCGCCGCCGCGCCGCGTGCAGCAAGGGCTCGGTATAGCCGGATGGCTGCTCCTTGCCCTTGAAGACCAGGTCGCAGGCCGCCTGGAAGGCGATGCCGTCGAAACCGGGCGCCATCGGCCGATAGAGCGGATCGCCCGCATTCTGCCGGTCCACCACCGCCGCCATGCGCTTCAGCGTCTCCAGCACCTGCGCCTCGGTGACGATGCCGTGCTCCAGCCAGTTGGCGATGTGCTGGGAAGAGATGCGCAGCGTGGCGCGGTCCTCCATCAGCCCGACATTGTTGATGTCCGGCACCTTGGAGCAGCCCACGCCCTGGTCCACCCAGCGCACGACGTAACCCAGGATGCCCTGGGCGTTGTTGTCCAGCTCCTTCTGGATCATGTCGGGCTGCCAGTTGGGGCGGTCGGCCACCGGAATGGTGAGGAGGTCCTCCAGCCTGGCGCGCGGGCGGGCGCGCAGCGCCTTCTGCCGCTCGGCGACGCTCACCTGATGGTAATGCAGCGCATGCAGCGTGGCGGCGGTGGGTGAGGGCACCCAGGCGCAGCTCGCCCCCGATTCCGGATGGCCGATCTTGGCCTTGAGCATCTCGGCCATCCGGTCGGGCATGGCCCACATGCCCTTGCCGATCTGCGCCTTGCCCGGCAGGCCGCAGAGCAGGCCGATATCCACATTCTGGTCCTCATAGGCCTTGAGCCAGGCGGCGCCGCGCATCTCGCCCTTGGGGATCATCGGCCCGGCCTGCATCGAAGTGTGAATCTCGTCGCCCGTGCGGTCCAGGAAGCCGGTGTTGATGAAGACGATGCGGTCCTTCACCGCGCGGATCGCCTCTTTCAGGTTGGCGGAGGTGCGGCGCTCCTCGTCCATCACTCCGATCTTGAGCGTATGGCGGGGAAGGCCCAGCACATCCTCGACGCCGTCGAACAGCGTGTTGGCGAAGGCGGCTTCCGCGGGCCCGTGCATCTTGGGCTTGACGATATAGACGCTGCCGGTGCGGCTGTTGCTGAACTTGCCGGTGCGCTTCAGGTCATGCAGCGCGATCAGGCTGGTGATCATCCCGTCCAGGATGCCTTCGGGGATTTCGCTGCCGTCCTGAAGCAGGATGGCGTCGCTGGTCATCAGATGGCCGACATTGCGGATGAAGAGCAGGCTGCGGCCGGGCAGGGTGAGCGCCGATCCATCCGGCGCGGTATAGACGCGGTCGGGATTGAGGGCGCGGGTCATGGTCCTGCCGCCCTTCTCGAAGCTGGCGGTCAGGGTGCCCTGCATCAGGCCCAGCCAGTTGCGATAGGCCGCCACTTTATCCTCGGCATCCACCGCGGCGATGGAATCCTCGCAATCCATGATGGTGGTGATGGCGCTTTCCAGCACCACATCGCTGATGCCCGCCTTGTCGGCCTTGCCGATGGAGGTGGAACGGTCGAAATGCACCTCGATGTGAAGGCCGTTCTGTTGCAGCAGGATCAGGGAGGGCGACGCCGTCTCGCCCGCATAGCCCTTGAACTGGGCCGGGTCCTTCAACGCCGGCTCCAGCGCGCCATTCTTCACGGCGAAACCGGTGGCGTCCTTCCACGAGCCGGACGCCAGCGGCACCGCCCGGTCCAGCGCCGCGCGCGCGAAGGCGATCACCGCGGCCCCGCGCTTTTCGTTATAGCTCTTGCCCGGCGCCAGCTCGCCATCCTGGGGGATGGCGTCGGTGCCATAGAGCGCGTCATACAGGCTGCCCCAGCGCGCATTGGCGGCGTTCAGGGCAAAGCGCGCATTGGTCAGGGGCACCACAAGCTGCGGCCCCGCCACCGCGGCGATCTCCGGGTCCACATTCTGCGTGGTGATCTGGAAGTCCGGGCCTTCGGGGACCAGATAACCGATGCCTTCCAGGAAGGCGCGATAGGCCGCTGCATCGTGCGGCTGTCCCTTGCGGGCGCGGTGCCAGCCGTCGATCGCCGCCTGCAGCCGGTCGCGCTCGGCCAGGAGCGCCCGGTTCTCGGGCGCCAGGCGATGGACCAGAGCGGCGAAGCCGGACCAGAATTTCTCCGCGTCCACGCCGGTGCCGGGCAGGGCTTCCCGGCCGATGAAATCGTAAAGCGCGGGGGCGACTTGAAGGCCTTGAACGGTGATGCGGTCCGACATGCGTTCGTCTTTTTTCTGGAGGGCGGCAGGAGCCTAAAACGCCCCATCCATCCCGTCAAAATGAAAAAGGCCGGATCGTCGGATCCGGCCTTTTTGCATGGCTCGTTAAGCCGCTCAGTAGCTGGGGATCATCCAGGTGAAGACATGCTGCTGCAGGAACACCAGGATGCCCAGCAGCACGGTGAAGATGATCGAATGGATGAAGGTGCGGCGGAAGATCACCGATTCATGCCCCTTCAGATCCGACACCGCCACGCCGGTGGCGATGTTCTGCGGCGAGATCATCTTGGCGAAGACGCCGCCCGAGGAGTTGGTGGCGGCCATCAGCACCGGATCGAAGTTCAACTGCTTGGCCGCGACGACCTGCAGATTGCCGAACAGGGCGTTGCCCGAGGAGTCCGAACCCGACAGGAACACCGCCAGCCAGCCCAGGAAGGCCGAGAGCAGCGGGAACAGCACGCCCGATGCGGCGACACCCATGCCCAGAGTATAGGTCAGGCCGGAATAGTTCATCAGATAGGCCAGGCCCACAATGGCGCAGACGGTCAGGGTCGGCAGCAGGATCTGCCGGAAGGCGACGCTGAACGCCTTGATCAGGCCGCTCACATTCTGGCCCACCGCGAAGGCGGTGATGATGGCCGTCACCAGAATGGCGGTGCCGGTGGCGAAGGGCTGCCAGTTCCACACCGCGGCATAGGTATCCCCATACAGGGTGCGGAAGACCTGGTTGTGCAGGCCCGGCCACTGGATCGACTGCTGGAAGTAGGTGGCGACCCGCAGCTCGGTCCAGAACATGACCAGGACGCACATGATGATCCAGGGCATCCAGCCCTGCCAGGGCGCGACATGGCGGTGGGGGGAATTGGGATCCTCCACCGGGCGCACCAGGGCGTATTCGGGGCTGGGCTCGGGCTTCCAAACTTTCAGGAACAGCACCGTGGCGATCAGGGCCGAACCCGCCGAGATCACGTCGGTCAGCTCATAGGTCATGTAGTTGGAGGAGACGAACTGACCCAGCGCGAAGGCGCCGCCCGCCACCAGCAGCACCGGGAACAGCTCGCGCACCGACTTCATGCCGCCATACATCCCCATCACATAGAAGGGCAGCAGCAGGGCGAAGAAGGGCAACTGGCGGCCGACCATCGCGCCCAGCACATGGGCGTCATAGTTGGTCACGCCCGCCAGGGTGGTGATCGGGATGCCCAGCGAGCCGAAGGCCACGGGCGCGGTGTTGAAGATCAGGGCATAGACCACCGCGTCCAGCGACTTGAAGCCCAGCATGATCAGGAGCGAGGCGGTGATCGCCACCGGCGCGCCGAAGCCCGACACGCCTTCCAGCAGCGAGCCGAAGCCATAGCCGATTACGATCAGCACGATGCGCTTGTCGTTGGGCAGGGCCTCCAGCACCCAGCGGCGGAAGGCGTCGAAGCGCCCTGACTGCAAGGCGACGTTGTAGAGCGTCAGCGCCGCCAGCACGATCCACATGATCGGCCACAGCGCGAAGGCGATGCCCGCGGCGGTGGCGTTGAGGGCCAAGCCCACCGGCATCTGCCAGAACGTCACCGCCACGATCAGCGCCGAGGCCAGGCCCGCCAGCGAGGACTGCCAGGCGGGCCGCTGCAGCACGCCCAGCATCACCAGCACCACGATGATCGGGATGGACGCCACCAGGAAGGACAGCACCAGGCTGTCACCGATGGGTGTCAAAAGTTGCTGAAACATCTCGCCTCTCCGTATGGCGGCGCTCGCGCGCCTTGTTTCCTCGCCCGAGCCGGTCCCGTCCGTCGAAGGGCGGGGCGCCTGGGGCATCATTTCACGGGTGGTGGGATTTTTTCGTACAGGCCGACAGGGCCCGACTCGCGACACTTCGCGAATCCGGCGCCGGAAAAGCCCGCCTGGTCCCTTGATCCCCGCTTACGTCTTGCTGCCGTTAGAGCAAAAAAAACGGTTTCAGAAAAGGCAATTGCCACGGTGCAGTGCAGCAAGCCGCCGCCTCTCCAGGCGCAAATGGTCGCGCCGGACGCCGCCGCTCCGGCCCGGCCGGATGTTGCTTGCGCCTATCTGTTCCAGGTCGAGGCGATGTGGTCGGGGTCTTCCTGAGAGCTGCGCTCGGACAGGAGGAAGTCGTAATAGCCGCAGGTCTTGCCGCCCGGATACTGGCGGCAGATGGAGGGCCGCGCCGTATAGATGGTGCAGCGGCGCGCCTCGGTGTCGAAGAAGCGGCAGATGCGGCCGAAATGGACATCGTCCTTGCGGCGCATGGCATAGGGCTCGTCGCCCTCGACCTTGGTGAATTTCTTGCGCGCGTCCTTGAAGGAGAGGCCGAAATGCGCCGCCAGCCGCTCCACGTCGCGCTTCTTGAGGGGGATCACCGGATAGGAGCAGCAATAGCCGGGACACTTCGAACAATTATAGACCGCCACGAAACCCTTGCGCCTGATGATGCTGCTTCGCTCCTTATAGACAGGAAGGCGTCGGAACGTCGCGGGCTAATCGCGGCTGGTGCCGGAAAGTCGCGGGAACAGGAGTAGGGGCCGCGCCGGGCGGGGAGCGGCCCGCCACCGGGGGTTCCAAAAAGGGCAGCCATCCCCTCACAAAAAAGAGCCGGTTCCCGGACTGGACCGCTACGGGCCAGCTTGGCGCTAATAGCCTGTTTCTTATGGATATTTCCCCGACGGACCACTCCGCAATTCTTGCGAGCGATTCTCATCTGTCACAGGGTCGCAGATGACGCGCAACTGTCATGTTGCGCCGCAAATGGCGGCGTGCTGACATAGCGCGTAAATCTAATAAGAAGCGGGCAATTCCCGGCACCTTCTCTCACGCAATGGGAGCGGGACGGGGATTTGTGTCCGCGATGGGGCATTTGGGATTTTGCGTATGAGCCTGCCGCCGAAACAGGGTCTTTATGATCCGCGCAACGAGCACGACGCCTGCGGCGTCGGCTTTGTCGCCAACATCAAGGGCGCGAAGTCCCACGCCATCATCCGCCAGGGGCTACAGCTTCTGATCAATCTCGACCATCGCGGCGCGGTGGGCGCCGATCCCCTGGTGGGCGACGGCGCGGGCATCCTGATCCAGATTCCCGATCCCCTGTTCCGCCAATGGGCGGGCCAGGCGGGCGTGCCGCTGCCGCCGCCGGGCGAATATGCCGTGGCCATGTGCTTCATGCCGCGCGACGCCAGGGCGCGCGAGATCATCGTCAAGCAGTTCGAGCATTTCATCCGCGTCGAGGGCCAGACGCTGCTGGGCTGGCGCGACGTGCCCACCGATCCGGCGGGGCTGGGCAAGACCGTGCTCGACGGCATGCCGCTGATCCGCCAGGCCATCATCGCCCGCGGGCCGCACACCAAGAGCCAGGACGCCTTCGAGCGCAAGCTGCTGGCCGTCCGCAAGCAGACCCAGAACCCGCTGGCGGACCTCGCCGGCAAGCACAAGCTGCCCGCGATCAACGACTTCTATGTGCCCAGCCTTTCGACCCGCACCCTGGTCTATAAGGGCCTGCTGCTCGCCCATGACGTGGGCCGCTTCTACCGCGACCTCTCCGACCCGCTGACCGTCTCGGCGGTGGCGCTGGTGCATCAGCGTTTCTCGACCAACACCTTCCCGAGCTGGAAGCTGGCGCATCCCTACCGCTTCATCGCCCATAATGGCGAGATCAACACGGTGCGCGGCAACGTCAACTGGATGAATGCCCGCCGCCGCTCCATGGAATCGGACCTGCTGGGTCCCGATCTGGACAAGATGTGGCCCCTGATCCCGCACGGGCAATCCGACACCGCCTGCCTGGACAATGCGCTGGAGCTGCTGGTGGCGGGCGGCTATCCGCTGGCCCATGCGGTGATGATGCTGATCCCGGAGGCCTGGGCCGGCAACAGGACGATGGATCCGGCGCGCCGGGCCTTCTACGAATACCATGCCGCGCTGATGGAGCCCTGGGACGGCCCCGCCGCCATCGCCTTCACCGACGGGCGCCAGATCGGCGCCACGCTGGACCGCAACGGCCTGCGCCCCGCCCGCTACATCGTCACCGACGACGATCTCGTCATCCTGGCCTCCGAATCCGGCGTCATTCCGGTGGCGGAAGAGAAGATCGTCAAGAAGTGGCGCCTGCAACCCGGCAAGATGCTGCTGATCGACTTCGAGGAAGGCCGCATCGTCGAGGATGAGGAGATCAAGCAGAAATTCTCCGCCGCCGAGCCGTATGAAGAGTGGCTGAAGGCCGCCCAGTTCAAGCTGGAGGAGTTGCCCGACCTGCCGGAGGACCGCCGCCTCCCCGCCAACGATCCCACCGTGCTGCTCGATCAGCAGCAGGCCTTCGGCTACACCCAGGAAGACCTCAACTTCTTCCTCGAGCCGATGGCGCGGAACGCCGACGATCCGGTGGGCTCCATGGGCACCGACACGCCGCTGGCGGTGCTCTCCAAGAAGCCCAAGCTGCTCTATAATTATTTCAAGCAGAACTTCGCCCAGGTCACCAACCCCCCTATCGATCCGATCCGCGAGGAGCTGGTGATGAGCCTGGTCTCGATGATCGGGCCGCGGCCAAACCTCTTGGGCCGCGAGGCGGGCGCGCACAAGCGGCTGGAAGTCTCCCAGCCGGTGCTGACCAACGCCGATGTCGAGAAGATCCGCTCCATCAGCGAGCTGGTGGACGGGGCCTTCCGCACCGCCACCATCGACTGCACCTGGCCCGCCGCCGAAGGGGCCGACGGCCTCGACAATGCGGTGATGCGCATCTGCCTCAACGCCACCGATGCGGTGCTGGCCGACAACAACATCCTGATCCTGTCGGACCGCGCCACCTCGCCCGAGCGCATCGCCATCCCGGCGCTGCTGGCCACGGCGGCGATCCATCACCATCTGATCCGCCAGGGGCTGCGCATGCAGACCGGCCTGGTGGTCGAGACCGGCGAGGCCCGCGAGGTGCATCATTTCTGCGTGCTGGCGGGCTATGGCGCGGAGGCGGTCAACCCGTATCTCGCCTTCGAGACGCTGGAGCAGATCCGCCAGACCCAGAAGCTGCCGCTGGGGCCCTATGAGGTGCAGAAGAACTACATCAAGGCGGTGGGCAAGGGCATCCTCAAGGTGATGTCCAAGATGGGCATCTCCACCTACCAGTCCTATTGCGGGGCGCAGATCTTCGACGCGGTGGGACTTTCCAGCGCGTTCATCGAGAAATATTTCACCGGCACCGCCACCACCATCGAGGGCATCGGCCTCAAGGAGGTCGCCGAGGAAGCCGTGCGCCGCCACCGCGACGCCTATGGCCTGAACCCGATCTACCAGAACGCGCTGGATGTGGGCGGCGACTATGCCTTCCGCCTGCGCGGCGAGGACCATGCCTGGACGCCCGATTCGGTTTCGCGCCTCCAGCATGCGGTGCGCGGCAAGAACCCGGCCGAATACCAGCTCTTCGCCAGGACCATCAACGAGCAGTCCGAGCGGCTTCTCACCATCCGCGGCCTGATGACCTTCCGCCCAGGCGAGGGCGTGCCGCTGGACGAGGTCGAGCCCGCCGCCGAGATCGTCAAGCGTTTCTCCACCGGGGCGATGAGCTTCGGCTCGATCAGCCGCGAGGCCCACACCACGCTTGCCATCGCCATGAACCGCATCGGCGGGCGCTCCAACACGGGCGAGGGCGGCGAGGAGCCGGACCGCTTCGTGCCGCTGCCCAACGGCGATTCCCTGCGCTCCAAGATCAAGCAGGTGGCCTCGGGCCGCTTCGGCGTCACCACCGAATATCTGGTCAATGCCGACGACATCCAGATCAAGATGGCGCAGGGCGCCAAGCCCGGCGAGGGCGGCCAGCTCCCCGGCCACAAGGTGGACAAGAACATCGCCAAGGTGCGCCATTCGACGCCGGGCGTGGGCCTGATCTCGCCGCCGCCGCATCACGACATCTATTCCATCGAGGACCTGGCGCAGCTCATCCGCGACCTCAAGAGCGTCAACAGCGCCGCGCGCATCTCGGTCAAGCTGGTGTCGGAAGTGGGCGTGGGCACCGTGGCGGCGGGCGTCGCCAAGTGCCGCGCCGACCATGTCACCATCTCCGGCTATGAGGGCGGCACCGGCGCCTCGCCGCTCACCTCCCTCACCCATGCGGGCAGCCCCTGGGAGATCGGCCTGGCCGAGACCCAGCAGACGCTGGTGCTGAACGGCCTGCGCGGCCGCATCGCGGTGCAGGCCGATGGCGGCCTGCGCACCGGCCGCGACGTCGCCATCGCCGCGCTCCTGGGCGCCGACGAGTTCGGCTTCGCCACCGCGCCCCTGATCGCGGCGGGCTGCATCATGATGCGCAAATGCCATCTCAACACCTGCCCGGTGGGGGTGGCGACCCAGGACCCGGTGCTGCGCAAGCGCTTCACCGGCCAGCCCGAGCATGTGATCAACTATTTCTTCTTCGTCGCCGAAGAGCTGCGCGAGATCATGGCGCAGCTCGGCTTCCGCACCGTGCAGGAGATGATCGGCCGGGTGGACCGGCTGGACGTCAACAAGGCCGTCTCGCACTGGAAGGCCAGGGGCGTGGACCTGTCGCGCATCCTCTACAACGCCAAGCCGAAGGACGGCGCGGCCATCCATCACTGCGAATCCCAGAATCACGGGCTGGAGACGGCGCTGGATCACGAGCTGATCGCCGCCGCCCGTCCCTCGATCGCGCATGGCCAGCCCATCCGGCTGGAGCGGACCATCCGCAATGTGGACCGCACCGTGGGCGCCATGCTGTCCGGCGAGGTCGCCCGCCGCCACGGCCATGCCGGCCTGCCGGAAGACACGATCACCGTGCGCTTCACCGGCACCGCGGGCCAGAGCTTCGGCGCCTTCCTGGCGCGCGGCGTCAGCCTCGAACTGGTGGGCGACGGCAACGACTATGTCGGCAAGGGCCTGTCGGGCGGGCGCATCGTCGTCCGGCCGCCGCAGAATGTCGCCCGCGACCCGTCGGAGAACATCATCGTCGGCAACACGGTGCTGTATGGCGCCATCGCGGGCGAGGCCTATTTCCAGGGCGTGGCGGGCGAACGCTTCGCCGTGCGCAATTCCGGCGCCATCGCCGTGGTCGAAGGCACCGGCGACCATGGCTGTGAATACATGACCGGCGGGGTGGTGCTGGTGCTGGGCCGGACCGGCCGCAACTTCGCCGCGGGCATGTCGGGCGGCGTGGCGTATGTCTACGACCCCGACGGCGATTTCGAGCAGCGCTGCAACATGGCGATGGTGCGGCTGGAGCGGATCGCGCCTTTTTGCGGCGTGGAAGACCCGGAACTGCCGCGCCAGCGCTCGCTCAACGTCTCCGATCCGGGCATGGGCGATCTATTGCGCTTCGATGCCGAGCGCATCCGTGTTCTGCTGGAGCGGCACCTGCTGCACACCGGCAGCCCGCGCGCCCGCGAAATCCTGGACAATTGCGACGCGCGCCTCGGCAATTTCGTCAAAGTGATGCCGCTGGATTACGCCAAAGCGCTGGCCGAGATTCGCGCCGAGCGCAACGCCGCCGTGGCAGCGGAGTAACGCAGATGGGCAAGATCACAGGCTTTCTGGAAATCGACCGGCTGGACCGGGGCTATGAAAAGCCCGAGGAGCGGCTGCACAACTACAAGGAATTCGTCCATCCGCTGCCCTTCGCGGAGGTCAGCCGCCAGGCGGCGCGCTGCATGGATTGCGGCATCCCCTTCTGCCACAATGGCTGTCCGGTCAACAATCTGATCCCCGACTGGAACAACCTTGTCTATCGCGACCAGTGGCGCGCGGCGCTGGACACGCTGCACTCCACCAACAATTTCCCCGAATTCACCGGCCGCATCTGCCCCGCGCCCTGCGAGGCGAGCTGCACCCTCAACCTCCAGGACGCGCCGGTCACCATCAAGACCATCGAATGCCAGATCATCGACCGCGGCTGGGAGGAAGGCTGGGTCCAGCCCGTGCCGCCGGCGAAGAAGACCGGCAAGACCGTGGCGGTGGTCGGCTCGGGCCCGGCGGGCCTGGCCTGCGCCCAGCAACTGGCGCGCGCCGGCCATTCGGTGACGCTGTTCGAGAAGAATGACCGCATCGGCGGCCTGCTGCGCTACGGCATCCCCGACTTCAAGATGGAGAAGCACTATATCGACCGGCGCATGCGCCAGATGGAGGCCGAAGGCGTGGTCTTCCGTCCGGGCGTCGAGGTGGGCGCGGGCGTCTCCGTGCAGCAGCTTCTGGCCGATTACGACGCGCTGGTGATGTCGGGCGGGGCCGAGGTGCCGCGCGACCTGCCCATCCCCGGCCGCGAGCTTTCCGGCATCCATTTCGCCATGGATTTCCTCACCCAGCAGAACAAGCGCGTGGCGGGCGATCCCGAGGAGAAGGCGGCCCCGAACGGCACCATCTCCGCCAAGGGCAAGCATGTGATCGTGATCGGCGGCGGCGACACCGGCTCGGACTGCATCGGCACCTCCAACCGCCATGGCGCGGCCTCGGTGACGCAGCTCGAGATCATGCCCAAGCCCCCGGCGCGGGAGAACAAGCTGCTGGTCTGGCCCGACTGGCCGCTCAAGCTGCGCACCTCCACCAGCCATGAAGAGGGGGCGGAGCGCGACTTCGCCGTCTCCGCCAGGCGCGCCATCGGCGAGAACGGCAGGATCACCGGCCTGGAATGCGTCCGTGTCGAATGGAAGCTGGGCGACGGCGGCAAAATGAACATGGTCGAGGTGCCGGGCAGCCAGTTCACGCTGAAGGCCGACCTGGTGCTGCTGGCGATGGGCTTTGTCGGGCCGCGCAAGGCGGGGCTGGTGGAGCAGGCGGGCGTGGCGCTCGATCCGCGCGGCAATGTCGCGGCTGACACCAGCGACTACCAGACCAGCCAGGCCAAGATTTTCGCCTGCGGCGACATGCGCCGGGGCCAGTCGCTGGTGGTCTGGGCCATCCGCGAAGGCCGTCAATGCGCGCGCGCGGTGGACGAATTCCTGATGGGCTCTTCCGAATTGCCGCGCTGAAGCCGGATATTGCCGGCAGTCACGCTTGTCACGGCCCGGCCTCATCCCGAGCTCCTCATCCCGCGCTTGTCGAGGGACGAAGGACGGCCGGGCAAATCGGGCGACGGCATGGCGGCGTCAGCCTGGATGGCCCGCATTCGCGGGCCATGACAAGTGGAACGGGTTAAGACGCCAGCACCAGCCCGACCGGCGCCGCTTTGGCATTCTGCAGCGCCTGGGTGGCGTGGGAGACCAGGCGCGTCTGAAGCTTCTCGCGGCGCGATACCAGAAGCGTCGCATCCGCCTGCCGCGCGATCAGCGCCGCGTCAGGCCCGTTCAATGCCGGGCCGCAATCCAGCACCACGAAATCGCAGGCATCGCGCAGGATTTCGATCAGCCGCGCCATCTGGGGCGAGGCGAACATGGTGGCGGCGTTGCTGGGCCGCTGCTTCAGGACAAGGACATGGGCCGGGCTGCGCGGGTCCTTGGCGAGCGCCGCGTTCAGCGGCACCGTGCCGCTCAGCACTTCATACAGGCCGGCCTCCGCCGCCGTTCCCAGCGCCGACACGGTGCGGTGCGCCGGATCGCAGTCGATGATGACGGTCTTCTTGCCCATGCGCGCGGCGGCGCGGGCCAAGGCCACCGCCACCACGCTTTTCGTATCCCCCGGCTCGGGCGCGGTCAGCGCCACCACCGCCCCTTCGCCGCCGCGCGATTCGAGCTGGCGCACCAGCGCGGCGGTGGCACGGGCGAAGCGGCTTGCGGGCCAGTCCAGCACATAATCGGCGGCCTTCAAGGACCCGGCATTGGCGATCTCGCCCAGGATGGGCGGGCCTTCCCATGCACCGCCGGCAGGCAGGCGCCGCGCCAGCCGCCCGGCGCTCGCGCCGCTGCGCCGCTGTCCTTTCGGGCGCAGCAGCCAGCCGAATTTCTCCATCATCAGCGCCGCCAGCGCCCCCAGCATCAGGCCCAGCGGCAGCGACGCGCCCACGATCAGCTTGCGCTTGGGCGCGGCGGGCGATTGCGGAATGGCGGCGCGGCTGAGCAGCCGCGCCGACGTGGTCAGCGCCGCATCCTGGTCCTGGGCGTTGCGCAGGCGGGCGATGAAAGCCTCATAGGCGGTGCGGGTCGAGGCGGCATTGGCCTCGAGCGAGGCCAGCTCGCCGCGCGCCATGTTCTGGCGCACCGCCTGGCCTTGCGCCCGCGACAGGCTGGCCTGCAGCGAGGCCAGGTGATTGCGCGCCGCCTCCACCTCGCTGCCCAGCGCGGCGTTGATGCGCGCCACTTCCTGGGCGATGCGCTGGTCCAGGTCGCGGCGCTGGGTCTGCAACTGCACCAGCCGGGGATGCATCGGGCCATAGCGGCTGTTGAGATCGGCTTCCTCCCGCGACAATTGCGCGGCCTGCGCCCGCAATTGCTGGATCAGGGGCGAGGCCAGCGCCTGCGCCGAATTGGCCGGATCGGCCGCGATGCTGCGCCGGGCGGCCATCTTCTGCTCCAGGTCCGAGCGCGCCTGCACGATCTGGGCGTTGATCGCCAGCATCTGCTGATCGTTGAGCGAGGTGCCGGGCCCGGCATCGGTCAGCCCGTTCTTCGCCCTGAAGCGCTGCACTTCCTCATTCTGCAACTGCACCTCGCGCGCCAGATTGCTGGCGCGGGCGTCCAGCCATTCCGCCGCCTGGGCGCTGGCGGCCTGCTGCTTGGCCACCTGGTCCTCGAGATAGGCATTGACCAGCGTGCCCGCGATGCGCGCCGCCTTTTCGGGATCGCGGGCGCGGGCGGTGACGGTGATGGCGGTGGAAAGCCCGTTGGGCTCGGCCGAGATATTCTCCAGGAACGTGTCCACGACGCGGTCCTGCGCCTGGCCCCCGCCGGGGCGCGCGCCGCCGCCCCAGTTGCGCGGGTCGAGGATGCCGGAAAGGCCCGGCGCCGCCAGGGCGCCATTGAATTCGGGATCGTTCTGAAGCCCCAGCGTCTCGATCACCCGTGCCGCCAGCTCGCGGCTCTGCAGGATCTGGATCTGGTTCTGCACCATCGCCGCGTCGATCTGCGGCGTCTGCGCCGGGGCGCCGGGCTCGGCCAGGACGCTGCGGCGGCCTTCCAGCATCACCACCGCCGAAGAGCTCCAGACCGTGGGCTGCGAGAAGGCATAGAGCAGCGCCGCGATCACCGTGGCGGCGGTGACTTGCAAGATCAGCGCCCTGCGCTTCCTCAGGATGGCCAGAAGCTCGGCCAAGCCGAACCCGTCCGCGGGGGGCGGCGCATAGGCGGGGGAAAGCCGGTATGCGGGCATGGACAGAGGCAGCCTTTCGGGTGCGGCCTTCCCCAGCCGGGCGGACCGCATCCGGCAAGCTTTAGGGCCTCATGCCTGCAAATTGGTTAACGGCTGAGCGGACCGGGCGCGCTCTTCGGCCAGGAAAGCTGCGGAAAGCCTTGGGAAAATCTGGTTAAGCGCCTCGGCTTGGCGGTCAGCGCCTTCAGAAGCCCGCGGTCGCCCAGGGGCAGGTCGTGGAAGCCGGCTTTCAGGTGCGGGCTTTGCGGATCGCGCTGCATCTCCTGCGGGAAAAGGGCGATGCGGGTCTTCGCCGTCAGCAGCGGCCGGTCGGCCACCGGCGCGCCCGCCGCGCGCATCAGGGCGGCGACCAGGTCGTGCCCCGCCCCCAGCGCCAGATGGCTGGTGGGCGTGGCGCGGGGATTGATCTCCAGAAGGAAGACCTTGCCCTCTGCGTCGCGCATGTAATCCAGACCGTAAAGGCCGGAAAGCTTGAACCGCGCCGCGATCTTCGCCGCGCTGTCCTGCATCGCCGCGTCTTCCACCCGCTCCACCACCGTGGCGGGGCCGGTGCCGCCGCCCGAGGCCACCGCCACGTCGAAATGATGCGCGGCCAGCAGCATTCCGTCCCAGCAGGCGATGGCGCTGGTGGCGGGCGTGCCCGCCACGAAGCGCTGCGCCCCGGGCCGGGGGTGGCGCGGCGCGGCCAGCGCCCGCACCCAGAGCGACGGCTCGCGGCGCTTGAGCGCCTTCAGCGCCAGGGTGAGGCGCGAAACATGGCGCAGGCGTGCCAGCGCCGCCCGCGCCGCTTCGGCGTCGGGCGCGATCACGACACCGCCGCCGCCCCAGCTTCCATCGGCCTTGAGCACCAGGGGCAGGCCGAAGGCGGCCAGGGCGCGGTCCAGGTCGCCGTCCGTCTCCAGCGCGATCGTGTCGGCGGCGGGCGCGCCCGCCTCGGCCGCCGCGCGCAGGAAAGCGTTGCGCGCCGAAAGGACGGGGAATTCGCCCGGCGCGCCCAGCGAGCGTGCCACCAAGGGCGCGAAGCGGGGACGCGTTGCCGCCAGCTTCCAGGCCAGCTCCGCCATCAGATCGTCGCAGGGAATGAGAAGGCCGGCCTCTGCCGCTTCGATGGCGCGCGCCAGCGACCGCAAGGGCGCATGGGCGGAAAAGCCATGCAGCCTCGCGGGCACGGCGGAAACATGCAGCGGGCTCGCCGCCAGGCACAGCGCTTCCACGCGCGCGCCCAGGCTGGCGAAGGCATGGGCGAGGCGGGCGGGAAAGGGCCAGGGCGTGGCGGTGGCAAGCAGGACACGCAACGTCATGGCCGCCACGCTAGCGCCGCATCCGTCAACTTTCGGTGAAGATTCCCGGTGCTAAGGTTGCAGGAAAGCTTTCTTGCAGCTTTGTAATGTGCCGCGTTCCGGCACAGCGTCAGACGGAGTGCCCGCGTGACTTCTTCTTCCACCCCCATCGCCATCATCGGTGCCGGTCCCTATGGACTTTCGCTGGCCGCGCATCTGGCTGCGGCGGATATGCCCTTCCGCATCTTCGGCCGGACCATGGCGACCTGGCGCGAGCATTGCCCCAAGGGCATGACGCTGAAATCCGACGGCTTCGCCTCCAACCTTTCCCATCCCGATCCCGCCTCGACGCTCGCCGCCTATTGCGCCGCGCGGCGCATTCCTTACGACGACCGTTTCCTGCCGGTGACGCTGCCGGTGTTCGACGCCTATGCCACCTGGTTCCAGAAGACCTATGTGCCGATGGTGGAGGACACGCTGGTCACCCATCTGGCCGAAGACCCGCACGGCTTTGCGCTGACGCTGGCCAGCGGCGAGAGGCTCACCGCCGGGCGCGTGGTGCTGGGCGCGGGCCTCACCCATTTCCGCCGCTATCCGGACGAAGTGACGCCGGGGCCGCTGGTGACGCACAGCTTCGACCATCACGACCTGGCGCCGCTGGCGGGCCGGGAGGTGCTGGTCCTGGGCGCGGGCGCTTCGGCGGTGGACACGGCGGTGCTGGCGGCGGAGGCGGGCGCGGCGGTGACGCTGCTCGCCCGCCGCGCCGCCATCGCCTATCACGACATGCCCGATCCCGATGCGGTATCCTGGCTTTCGGCCATCGCCAACCCGTCGAGCGGCATCGGCCCCGGCTGGCGCAGCTTCTTCTGCACCCGCGCCCCGCGCCTTTTCCGCCGCCTGCCTGAAGAACTGCGCCTGCATGCCACGCGCACCCATCTGGGGCCCGCCCCCGGGTGGTTCATGCGCGGCAAGCTGGAAGGCAAGGTCAAGACGCTGCTGGGCCACCGGCTTGTGCGCGCGGAGCAGGATGGCGATGCGGTCACGGTCCGCGCGCAGGACGCCGCGGGCCGGGCGGTGACGCTGCGCACGGACCGGGTGATCTGCGCCACCGGCTATCAGCCCGATCTGCGCCGCCTTCTGTTCCTGGATGCGGATTTGCGCGCGCGCATCGCCCATGTCGAACACACGCCGCGTCTTTCCGACCGTTTCGAGACCAGCGTGCCGGGGCTTTATGTGATGGGGGCGCTGGCGGCCAATGTCTTCGGCCCCCTGATGCGCTTCATGGTGGGCGCCGAATATGTCGCGCCGCGACTCTGTGGCCATCTGGCCAGGATGGCAAGAAAAACTAGCGCCGCAGCTTAAAGCGCCATCATTTTCATCTCACCATGGGCGGCCTTGAGCCGCCCATCCAACTTCGTGCGTGAGAAGTTGGATGGCCGGGTTGATGGCGCAAGCCAGCGCCCAGAATCAATAAAACACCCGCCTGTTTGCAAAGCTGGCCGCCAGGGCGTTCCACATCGGCTTGCGCCGCATCCCGGCATCATAAGGCAGCTTGCGGTTCTTCCAGCCCGTCAGCTTGAGCTTCCAGTCGTCCGGCGGGTCGAGATGCCGGTCGGTCAGGCCCCAGGTCAGCACCGCCTGAAGGTTGGGTTGGTCCAGCGCCACGTCCAGGAAGCGCCGCGTCTCGTCCGCCACGGCGCGGTCGCGCGCGGCGATGTCCGATGGCCCGCCCGTGTCGGAAACGTCCAGCTCCGTCACCAGCAGCTTGAGGCCCCGCGCCCGCACCTCTTCCAGGAAGGCGCGCAGCTTGCGCTGATCCACCTTGTTGCCGAAAGCCGACAGATGCGCCTGAAGGCCCAGGCCCTCGACCGGTGCGCCGCGCGCCATCAGCCCGTCCAGCAGGCGCAAGGTGGCGGCGCGGAAACGGTCATTATGCGCCGCGCCCTGCTCGCAGCCCCAGTCGTTATAGATGCGAAGGCAGGCGGGATCGGCCTCCTTGCAGGCATGGAAGGCCAGGTCCATGTAGCGCGGCCCGAAAGCCGTCAGCCACAGCGAGGACCGCAAGCCGCTGCCGTCTTCCAGGATGGCTTCGTTGACCACGTCCACCGAATGCATGCGGCCGCGATAGCGGCGCATCATCACCCCGACATAGGCGGTGAGCAGCGTCTCGTCGCGCCGTTCCTTGAGCGCCGCTTCCAGCCAGGGCGGATTGGCATAGTACCAGACCAGGGGATGGCCGCGCACCGCCATGCCGCTGCCCCGCGCGAAATCGAAGATGCGGTCCAGCGCCGAGAAGTCGAGCCGTCCGCGCGTCTTTTCGATTTCGTCGCGCTTCATCTCATATTCGGGCACCAGGATGGCGGCATCGCGGCGCAGGGCGCCGACGACATCGGGCTCCTTGTAATGGAACGTGGCGGTGGCGCAGCCGAACAGAAGCCCCTTGTCCGCCGCCATCAGCCTAAGGGCGCGCATCTCCTGCGCGGAAGCCGGCAGGGCGGGCAGGCTCATCGCCCCCGCCAGCATGCGGCGGCGGCTGATCATGCCATCACATTCTCGTTGCGCGCGGCCGGTGTTTTCTCACGCAGCCCCACGCGCAGCCGGCCGATGGCGGTGTCGGCCAGGCGGCGATAGCCCGCATCGCTGAGCAGGATTTGCAGCAGGATCACCAGCGCCAGGCGCGGGGCATAGCAGCCCCGCAGCAGCGCCGCGAGATAGAGGCCCAGCGCCTTGGTCCTGCTTTGGCGGCGCACCAGCTTGGCATAGGCCCAGCCGCGCCCGCCATGAAAGGCGCGCGGCGTCATCACGGGCTTCATCGCCTCCAGCCAGCGGCGGAAGGATTCGGCGTCGCGGCTGGCCGAGCTGCGGCCCGGATCGGCGGTGTCGCGCCATACCGCGCCCGCCCTCTCCGCCATCACGAAGCGCAGGCCCGCGTTGAACAGGCGGATGGCGAAATCGGTATCTTCGGCGGGCGGCAGGTCGGCATAGCCGATCCGGCGCGCCATCTCCGCAGGGACCGCCAGCGAGATGGTGGGCACGAAGCCCCGCTCGCAGAGCAGATATTCGGCCATATCTTCGTCCGGGCGGGGCGCGCGCGGCGGCTTGAGGAAGACGCGCCCCTGGCCGCGGTCCACCCGCACCCGGGCGAAGGCGGCGGTGTGCGTGGTCCCGTCCAGCAGCGCGCGCAACGCCGCCAGGTGATGCGGCAGGAAGATGTCGTCGGAATCGAGCGGCGCGATGAAGCGGCCCCTGGCCTCGGCCATGGCGCGGTTGCGCGCCGCCCCGCCCCCGGCATTCTCCTGGCGAAAGAGCCGGATGCGCGGATCGGCGAAGCCGGCCACGCTGGCGGCGGGATCGTCGCTGGAGCCGTCATCCACCACCACGATCTCGAAATCCTGGCAGGTCTGGGCCAGCACCGAGGCGATGGCCTCTTTCAGAGGCCCCGCCCGGTTGTAGACCGGGATGATGACGGTGAAGAAGGGCTGGGACATGGCGGCGGCAGTATCGCCATCTTTGGTTAAGGATTGGCTCGCGCCCATCCCTCGCCGTTCCCCTCATCCATGTTCCTTAACAGGGCGATAACCAGCAGCATGGTGGTCCAGGAGACGCCGTCGCCCTCCAGGAAATCCGACTCCATCACATTGTGCAGCAGGGTGAAGACGAAAAGCGCGAAGAGCAGCGGCTTCAGCCCCTCGCGGCCCAGCCGCCAGAAGCGGATGGCGGGCGAGACCACCAGCGCCGCCATCGCCAGCAGGAAGCCGATGCCGCCGATGGTGACCAGAAGCTGCAGATAGCCGTTATGGCCGTGGCTGATGGTCTCAAGCCAGCTATCGCTGATATAGCCATAGAGCGGCGAGCGTCCGCCCGTGTCGGCGAAGGTGCCGAAGCCCGACCCCAGCAGGGGATGGTCGCGGATATAGGCCAGCTCCGCCGCCCAGATGGCGCTGCGGCCGGTGAATTCGGTGGGATCGGAGAGCAGGCGGTTCAGCGCCTCGGCATGGAACAGCATCGCCAGCCCCAGCCCGAACAGCGCCAGCGCCGCCGCCAGGGTGACGATGGCGCGCGACAGCCCGTCCTGCCAGCCGATGCGGTAGGCAAGGCCCGCCGCCGCCGCGATGGGCAGGAAGCCCAGCGAGGATTTGGAATGCGACATCACCAGGAAGACGGTGGCGGCGGCGGCGATGAGGATGCCGATCCAGTTGCCGCGGCCCTGGCGGGTGAAGAGGAAGATCAGTGCGGTGACGGCACAGACCGCGCCGGTGATGTTCTTGTGGCCGTAAAGCCCGCGCCAGTTGCCGATCAGGGCCGTGTCCACCTCGTTGGCGAAATGCCTGGCCGCCGGGATCAGGGGGATCGAGAGCCAGTTCACCACCAGGATCGCCAGCAGCAGCCATTTCCAGATGGCGAAGGCCCGCGCCGCCCCCAGCGTCTCGACGCTGACGAACACCGAAAGTACGATGACGATTTCCAGCCCCGCCCGGCGGATCACCACGCCGGGATAATCCGCCCACAGCGCCGAGGCTAGGCACCAGCCGAGCAGCAGCGCGATGCCCACCGGCACCGCGCGCACCACCGCCAGGCCGAATTGCTGCAACCCGGCCAGCCCGATCATGCCGAAGGCGAGGATGTAGGTGATCTGCCGCAGCGCGTCGCCGCGCGTCACCCCGCCATAGGCGGAGACGGCGGGCGGCGGCTGGAACGGCTCCAGCCCCACGAACACCAGCAGCAGGAAGAGGGTGAAGGCCGCCGCCGCCATCCATCCGCCCGCCGCGCGGGCGGGGGAATGGGAGAGCGCGAAACCTTCACTCGCCATGTATGACGGCATACTCCCTGTAGCGCGCGCCGAACATGGCGCTGAGCTTGCCCGCCGCGCGGAACAGCTTCTCCAGCGGCAGCGTCCTGCGATTCGGGACGAAGGCGAGGATGAGCGCGGCCGGGGCCGACAACAAGAGCGTGGCCAGGATTTTGCCGCCCTCGGCCAGCCTGGGCCCAAGGCCGGGGCGGTATTTCAGCAGGATGCGCATGTCGCTGCTGCCGTTGGAATAGGCGCGGGCCAGCTTCCAGCCCAGGGTCTGGCGCGCCTCAGGCACCTCGCCATAGGCGCGCGCGCCATCCGCCCAGGCGAAGCGCGCCCCTTCGGCCTTCAGCCGCATGAAGAACTCGCTGTCCTCGCCGCCGGTCAGGGCGAAGGCGGGATCGAACCAGGGCGGCGTCATGGCGCGCAGCCGCGATGCCTTGAGCATGATGTTGCCCGCCCCCTGCAGCATCGCCACCGGGCCGGTCGGCCCGCGGATGTCGGGGGTGGAAGCGCCGCCGCCCGCCCCGGCCTGGAACAGGATGGAACCTTGCAGCGCATCGGCGCCCGTCAGCTTCTGGATTTTCAGCAGCGCGGCGATCCACTGGGGGTCGGGCCATTCGTCATCGTCGATCATGCAGACGAAATCCACCGCCGTGTCGGCCAGCGCCGCGGCCAGAAGCGTGTTGCGCGCCTGGGCGATGCCGCGCTCCTTCGCGATTACCGCGGTGAGCGGCCAGCGATAGGCGGGCGCGCGCGCCCGGCACAGGTCGAAGCCCTGATGGTCCCCGGCGTCATTGTCCGCCACCAGCACCCGCACATCGGCGCCGGTTTCCAGCGTCTCCAGCGCGTCCAGCAGCCGTCCCAGCATGCGCGGGCGGCGGAAGGTGGGGATGGCGACGATCACGCGCTCAGGCATGGAGCCGCCTCACCTTGCGCGCCATCGGCCAGATCAGGGCCAGGATCACCAGGTCGCCCACCAGGATGCCGCCCAGCGCGGCGATGGGGCCGAAGGCCAGCAGCAGCGCCAGGGTGCTCGCCACCGACGCCAGCGCCGAGAAGGCGCTCAGCCGCGCCAGCGCCTTGAAGGCGCCCGCCGCCTGCATCAGGACCGCCAGCGGCGTGCGCAGGGCGCGCACCGCCATGATGGCGGCGGCCAGCCCCAGCACGATCCACACATCCTGCGGCTGGTAATAGACCAGCAGCAGATGCGGATGGAAAACCAGGATCGCCGCCGCCAGGATCACGGTGCCCGCCAGCACCGCCAGCAGCGCCCAGAGGAAGTTGCGCAGGATTTGCGACAGGCGCCTGCCGTCCTTCGCCGCCAGGGCGCGCATCATCGCCGGGCGCTCCAGATCGGGCAGCGAGGACTGCACCAGCGAGGCGGGCCGCATCAGGAGCATGCCCAGCGCGGGCAGGGCGAAGGCGCCGGGACCGGCGATCAGCGTCACCAGATAGGCATGGGCGTTCAGCGTTGCTTCGGTCAGCGCCACGCCCAGGAGCGACCAGCCGGTGAGCTCGCGGAAGATGGGAAGGTAGGAGGCAAGCCGCCCCTGGCGCACCGCCCGCCATTGCGCGGCGAAGAAGGCGGGGCCGAAGGGCAGGAAGCTCGCCAGCGCCGCCAGCAGCAGGAGCTGGCCGCCGCGCGCCAGCGTCACCGCGCCGCTCACTTCCAGCGCCAGAAGGCCCAGCAGGATCACCCCGCCATAGACCAGGTCCGACAGGATGGCCGCGCGCATGCGGTTCTCGATATAGGCGAGGGCGCGGGCGAACCAGCGCCAGCCCGACAGCGCGCCGAACAGGGCCAGCGGCAGCGCCTCGGCGGAGCTGGCGCCGCTGAAGCGCAGCAGAAGGAAGATGGCGAGCGCGAAGACAAGCCCCACTGCCAGGTTCATCTTGAAGCAGGCATCGGTGTCGCGCGCCTCGCCCGCGATGACGCTGCGGGTGGCGGGCAGCACGAAGCCAGCCCCGGTCACGCTCATGGCGAAGGCCGACAGGATCAGCACGAAGGAGAAGAGGCCGAACTGCGCCGCCGCCAGGTCGCGCAGGAAGAGGATGGAGGCGATGAAATGCGCCCCCGACACGGCCACCGGCCCCAGGGTGGAGGCGCCATAGCGCAGCGCCAGCGCCAGAAGCGCGCGCAGGCGTCCCTCTTGCGGGGTCGCCGCCGGGCCCAGAAGGGTTGCGGGCTGCGCCATGGGAAGCTTTCCTACGCCGCCAGCGCCTTCAGGTCCGGCGCGGGCAGGGCTTCGGGTTCGATACGGTCATTGGTACGGGTCAATAGTAAAAAAAACGCCAGCGGGTTGGTCACGGCATAGCGCCAGAACAGCCGTCTGGGCTCGCGCCACAGCCGGAAGAGCCATTCCAGCCCGGCCTGCTGCATCCAGGCGGGCGCGCGGGCATAGGCGCCGGTGACGAAATTGAAGCAGCCGCCGCAGGTCACCAGCCAGCCCGCCTTGAGGCGGAATTTGTTGCGCACGGCGAACTCATATTCGCGCGGCACCGACAGGCCCACCCAGATCACGTCGGGCTGGGTAAGATTGATCTCGTCGCAGATCTCGTCCTCTTCATATTCGCCGAAATAGCCGTGCAGGCGGCCCACGATCTGAAGGCCGGGATAGGTTTGCGACAGCACGCGCGCGGCCTCGGCGTTGGTTTCCTCGGTCGCGCCCAGCAGGAAGAAGCGCAGGCCGTGCGCAGCGCCGGCTCTCGCGGCATCATGGATGAAATCGGTGGTGGCGCTGCGCTCGGGCACGGGGGTGCGCGTCATCAGGCGCGAGGCGAAGACGCCGGCCTGGCCGTCGGCATGGATGATGTCGCCCTGCGCGAAGGTCGCGGCGAAGTCCGCGTCCCGCGCCGACAGGGCGATGGCATGGCCGTTGGAGGCGAAGACCAGCTTGGGCGGATGGATGTCGGTGCGCCGCGCTTCCAGGCAGTCGGCCAGCATCTGGCGGGTCAGGCCGTCGCGCGACAGGCAGGCGGTCCTGAGACCGCCCAGCAGGATTTCGGCATAGGCGTCATTGGCCGGGCCTTCCGGGGCGGCGAAGACCTCGAATTGCGGCGGCAGGTCGGGCAGGTGGATCGAGGCGCGCATCAATAGGCGTTCCTGCGGCCCAGCACCGCCAGCGGCGTGCGCGCCAGGATCAGAAGGTCCAGCGTCAGGCTCCGATGGGCGACATACCAGGCGTCGAGCGCGACGCGCCGCTCCATGTCGGCCAGTTCGGGGGTCTCGCCGCGCGCGCCGTTCACCTGCGCCCAGCCGGTGATGCCCGGCTTGACGCGCTGGCGCGCGGCATAGGCGGGGATGCGCGCGGCATAATAATCGTCATGGGCGATGGCGTGCGGGCGCGGGCCCACCAGGCTCATCTCGCCCGACAGCACGTTGAAGAGCTGGGGCAGCTCGTCCAGGCTCGATTTGCGCAGGACGCGGCCGACGCGGGTGACGCGGGCATCGTTGCGCGTCGCCTGCACGATCTCCGCGCCGTCTTCCAGGACGCGCATGGTGCGGAATTTGAGGACGCCGAAGACCTGGCCGTTCCGGCCATGGCGGCGCTGGCAGAACAGCACCGGGCCTCTGGAATCGAGGACGATGGCCAGGCTGATGGCCGCGAAGAGCGGCAGCAGCAGGATGATCGCCGCCAGGCTCATGCCGATGTCCAGCACCCGCTTGGCGTCGAGCCCGCGCTGCGCGCGCGAGGGTACCCAGAGGCGCAATTCCTCGAAGGTGGTGGCGGGTTGGTCCTGAAACGGCACGCGGCGGGCCCCGGAAAGGCTTCTTGCGCTGTGCCGGTGCAGGGTCCGGGCCAGGGCGGAGCGGCCCGGAACCCTGGATTATCGGTGCGAAACGGTACTCATGGTCCCAAAACGGGAACCCTGGATCAGGCCGGAGGGGGTTAACGCAAAGACTCTTGCCAGGTCCGCAGCCGCGGATTGCCCGCCGCCAGCAGGGGCACCAGGGCGGCGACATGGCTGTCCCGGGGACCCAGGCCATAGCGGGGCAGGAGCCAGGGATTGCCCCCCGCCGCCAGCGAGCCCGACAGCGTGGTGAAGGCGTGGCTGTAGCCCGCGTCACGCACCGCCCGCCAGGCCGCGGCGCCCACATCGGCGGTGTTGCCGAAGGGATAGGCGAAGACGCGGCAGGGTCCCACCTCGGCCTCGATCCTGGCCTTCGCGCCCGCCGCCTGCCGGCGCAGCCAGTCCGCGCTCTGTCCTGCATGCATCGGCCAGTGGGTGTCGGCATGGGCGCCGATGGTGACGCCGCGCCGCGCCAGCGCGCGCACCCCGTCCCAGTCGAGGAAATGCTCGGACGGAAATTCCGCGATCAGCGCTTCCAGCACGCCCGGCGCGAAGGCGGCGCGCATCGCCGCCAGCGCCTCTTGCGCCTTCTCGACCGGAAGAAAGCGCAGATGGTCGCTGCCCGATTGTGCCCATTCCATGCGGGTTTCCGCGCTGTCGAGACGGACCGCTTGGGGAAAATGCGGCAGGCGATAGACGCCGTCCGGCGCGCGCAGGAAGAAGAGCCGCGCCACAAAAAGCGGATTGGGCAGGCCGGTGCCGATATGGGCGGTGGAGACAAACAGCGTCCAGGGCATCTGGAATTCGTCCAGGATGCCGGCGGCCACGGTGAGCGTGTTGCGATAGCCGTCATCCGACATCAGGAAGACGCTGCGGCCATGGCGTTCGGGATGGGCCAGCACGTCGTCGAGCGCCGCCAGCGGCAGCACCTGAAAGCCGTGGCGCTTGAGCGCCGCAAGGATGGCGCGGAAATGCGCCGTCTCGTGATGGTTGGTCTGCAGATGGGGATCGCGGGTGTCCGGCTCGACCCCATGGAAGAAGAGGGCAGCGGGCTGGCCCGCATGGCGCAGCAGGGCAGGGGGTATCCACCGCCCCGCTTCGCGCGCGATCCGTCCGATCCCAAGGCCCATGCCTCATCATGGGCAAAGCGGCTTAACCGGAGGTTGCCCGCCCGGGATCGGAATTAATTCCAGTAAAACCAGGGACTTACAGCCTGGAAGGCGCGCATGATCCAGGCCGGGAACAGGAACAGGGCATTGGCCCAGATCAGGGTGGCGGCGGCGTTGGGAAGCTGGAAGTGCCAGAACCGCACCTCGCTCATCCCCGCCACCAGGGGGACGATGGCGCGGAAGGGGCCGGTGAAGCGGCCGACAAAGACCGCCCAGATGTCCCAGCGGCGGAAGAAATCGAAACCCTTCTCGATCTGGGCCTCGAAATGCCGGAACGGCCATAAGTGCATGATTTGATGGTGATATCTTATGGCGAGGGCATAGCAGATCCAGTCCCCCAGGATGGAACCCACAAAGGCCCCGGCGATGGCCGGAAGCACCGGGATGCCCGTGGCCTCGATCACCCCGGCCATGGTCAGCAGCAGGACGGTGCCGGGGATCAGGGCGGAGATGCCGACAAAGGATTCGCTGAAGGCGATGGCCGCGGCGATGGGAAAGCACCAGAGGGGGTGCGCGCGGGCGAGATCCTGCACCAAGGCGAAGACATCGTGAAAAAGGCCCTGAACCAAGCTTTTGTCCAAATTCTTGTCCGGCCGGGCCGGAGATGCCGCGCCTGCCATAGCGCGGCGGCCGCAGATGTACCAGCCTCCCGGCAAGCTGAGACAGATTCGACATATTTTCGGGCCATGGGACTGCTATTTCACGGCCCGGCAGTCGGGTATAGGAACAGGAATTCGCGCCTTTGGCGGCCGCAACATTCCGTGCCCGCCCCCGTGCCGCCGATTCAAGAGATTTTTGCCGAAGACCTGCCCGCTTCTGGGATTATTCAAACGGACCGACAATGACGATTGACCGCCCGCGCCATGACGACGAACTGACCCTCTGGGGCAAGGTGAGGCGCTGGAACGCCGCCCATCCCCGCCTTTCGCGCGTGCTCTGGTTTTCGCTGGCCGTCGCGGTCGTGGCGGGCGGCGTCTGGTATCTCACCCCCGATCCGCGCATGGGCTTCCGCACCGCGGGCCCGGGCGGCTTCGGTCCCGGCGGCGGTCGCGGCGGCATGAACATGGCCCAGCCGGTGGGCGTGGCCCAGGCGGTGCGCGGCGACATCAACGTGACGGTCAATGCGCTGGGCACTGTCACGCCGCTGGCTACCGCGCAGGTGCGCCCCCAGGCCTCCGGCATGCTGATGAAGATCAACTTCACCGAAGGCCAAATGGTCAAGGCGGGAGACGTGCTGGCCGAGATCGATCCGCGTCCCTATCAGGCGGCGCTGATGCAGGCCGAGGCGAACCTGGCGCGCGATCAGGCGACGCTGGCCAACCAGAAGCTGGACTTGGCGCGCTATGAGGAGCTGGCCAAGCAGAACGCCATCTCCCAGCAGCAGCTCGCCACCGCCCGCACCCAGGTGGCGGCGACCACCGCCGTGGTCCAGGCCGACCAGGCGGCGGTGCAGAATGCCCGCATCAATCTGGGCTATACCCGCGTCGTCTCGCCGGTCTCCGGCCGCGTCGGCCTGCATCTGGTGGATGTGGGCAACATCGTCTCCAGCGGCCAGAGCACGCCCTTGGTGGTGGTGACGCAGCTCGATCCCATGTCGGTGCTGTTCACCGTGCCGGAAGACAATGTCGCCACCATCTCGCGCCGCCTGTCCGAGGGCGCGACCCTGGTGGTGGACGCCTATGACCGCAGCCAGACCGCCAAGATCACCTCGGGCACGCTCGCCACGGTGGACAATGTGATCGATCCCACCACCGGCTCGGTGAAGCTGCGCGCCCTGTTCGACAACAAGGAGGGCAAGCTCTTCCCCAGCCAGTTCGTCAATGTCCGCCTCTTCGTGGACACGCTGCGCGACCAGACGGTGGTGCCGCTGCCCGCCATCCAGCGCGGCTCGGACGGCACCTTCGTCTTCATCGTCGCCCCCGACATGACCGTGATGACCCGCGCCGTGAAGACCGGCGTGCAGGATGGCGAGCGCATCGCCATCACCGAGGGTCTGCAGCCCGGCGACACGGTGGTGGTGGAAGGCGCCGACCGCCTGCGCGACGGTGCGCTCGTCACCGTCCCCAACCGCACGGCCGAAATCTCCCAGCCTTCGGCGGGCGCCAGCGCCGCCGGCCGCCAGGGCGCCGGGCGCGGCCTTTCGCCCGCGGTGATCGCGCGCGTGACCGAGGCCTGCCAGGCCGACATCAAGAAGCTCTGCGCCACGCCCGAGCAGTTGGCGGCGGGGCGCGGCCCCGGCGCGGGCGGCGGCCAGCGCGGCCCCGGCGCGGGCGGCGGCCAGCGCGGCCCGGGCGGCGGCGCGGCCATGGCCAACGCCGATCCGCAGATGCGCGTGGTGGGCTGCCTGATGCGCAACCGCGATGATTTGGGCCGCCAGTGCGCGGCCGCGCTTCCGGCCGGCCGCCGCGGCGGCGGCAACTTCGCCGGCGGTGGCGGCGGTTTCCCCTGATCTCTTACAGTTGAGCCCTTGCTGACATGAACATCTGCGCACCCTTCATCCGCCGGCCGGTCGCCACCTCTCTCCTGGCGATCGCGATCCTGCTGGTGGGCCTTGTCGGCTTCCGCTTCCTGCCGCTCTCGGCGCTGCCGGAGGTGGACTATCCCACCATCCAGGTGCAAGCCTTCTATCCGGGCGCCAGCCCCGACGTGATGGCGACCTCGGTGACGGCGGTCTTGGAGCGCAATTTCGGCCAGATGCCGGGCCTGCGCGAGATGACCTCGGTCTCCTCGGGCGGCCAGTCCATCGTCACGCTGCAGTTCGACCTCTCGCTCAGCCTCGACATCGCCGAGCAGCAGGTGCAGGCGGCGATCAACCAGGGCGGCTCGCTCCTGCCGGCGCTGCCCCAGCCGCCCATCTACCGCAAGGTCAATCCCGCCGACGCGCCGGTGATCACGCTGGCGCTGCATTCCTCCACCCTGCCGCTCACCCAGGTGCAGGACATCGCCGACACCCGCATCGCCCAGAAGATTTCGCAGCTCCCGGGCGTGGGCGTGGTCTCCATGCCGGGCGCCCCCCGGCCCGCCGTGCGCGTGCAGGCCAACCTGCAGCAGCTTTCGGCCTATGGCCTGAACATCGACGATCTGCGCACCACCATCGCCAACAACAATTCCAACGCCGCCAAGGGCACCTTCGACGGCGCCACCCAGTCCTACACCATCAACGCCAACGACCAGCTTCGCAGCGCCGAGGAATACCGCAACATCATCGTCACCTATAAGAACGGCGCCCCGGTCTATCTGGCCGATGTCGCGCAGGTGATCGAAAGCGCCGAGAACAACAAGCTGGGAAGCTGGGCCGGCATCCCCGGCCAGAACACCCGCCCCGCCGTGCTGATCAACGTGCAGCGCCAGCCGCTGGCCAACGTGATCGGCGTGGTGGACGCGATCAAGGAGCTGGTGCCGCAGATGCGCGCCTCGCTTCCCGGCTCGATGAGTCTAGAGGTCCTCACTGACCGCACCGAGCCGATCCGCGCCTCGGTCCACGACACCCAGGTGGAGCTGGTGCTGGCCGTGATCCTGGTGGTGCTGGTGATCTTCGTCTTCCTGCGCAACGTGCCCGCCACCATCATCCCCGGCCTGTCGGTCCCGCTCTCCATCATCGGCACCTTCGCGGTGATGTACCTGCTGGGCTTCTCGCTCAACAATCTGTCGCTGATGGCGCTGACCATCTCGGCGGGCTTCGTGGTGGACGACGCCATCGTGATGATCGAGAACATCTCGCGCTATATCGAGCAGGGCGAGACTCCGTTCAACGCCGCCATGAGGGGCTCGGGCGAGATCGGCTTCACCATTGTCTCGCTGACCGTGTCGCTGATCGCTGTGCTCATCCCCCTTCTCTTCATGCAGGAGGTGGTGGGCCGCCTCTTCCGCGAATTCGCCCTCACCCTCACCATCTGCATCCTGATCTCGGCCCTGGTCTCGCTCACCGTGGTGCCGATGCTCTGCGCCAAGCTGATGCGCAGCCACGATCCGGCCCATCCGCCCAGCCACGGCCGGTTCTTCACCAAGACCGAGGAATGGTACGGGAAGCTGGTCGCAGGCTATGACCGCATGTTGATCTGGGTGCTGGGCCATCAGCGCCTGACCCTGCTGGTGGCGGTGGGCACCCTGGCGCTGACGGTGCTGATGTACACCTTCATCCCCAAGGGCTTCTTCCCGCAGCAGGACACCGGCTTCATCCAGGCCATCACCGAGGCCGGCCCCACCGTCTCCTTCGAGGCGATGGCCGAGCGCCAGAACCGCCTGGCCGAACTGGTGCTCAAGGACCCGGCGGTCGCCAGCCTTTCCTCCTTCATCGGCGTGGACGGCACCAACAGCACGCTCAACAGCGGCCGTTTCATGATCAACCTCAAGCCCAAGGGCGATCGCGACGGCATCGCCGAGGTGGTGGCGCGCCTGCGCCAGCTCGGCAACCAGGTGCCGGGCATTACATATCATCTCCAGCCGGTGCAGGACCTTTCGACTGATTCCGTGGTGGGCCGCGGTCAGTACAATTTCGTGTTGCAATCGGCCTCCACCGCCGACCTCAACGCCTTCGTGCCGCGGCTGATGGAGGTCCTGGCGCGCACGCCCGAGATCAGCGGCGCCACCACGCCCTTCCTCGACAAGGGCCTGTCGGTGCATCTGATCGTGGACCGCGACACCGCCGCGCGCTTTGGCATCACCTCCAACACCATCGGCAATGCGCTCTATTCCAGCTTCGGCCAGCGCATCGTCACCACCATGTACACCCAGTCCAACCAGTATCGTGTGATCCTGGAGGCCGATCCGGCCATCCAGAACTCGGTGCGCTCGCTGGAGGAGATCTATGTCCCCGCGGCGGGCGGCGGCCAGGTGCAGCTCGCCACTGTGGCGCGGGTGGAGCAGCGCAGCGTGCCCCTGCAGATAACCCATCTTGGCCAGTTCCCCTCGGCCAACATCTCCTTCGACGTGGCCGACGGCTATTCGCTGGGCCAGGCGGTGGACGCGATCACCCGGGCGCAGCAGGAAGCGGGCATGCCGCCCACCGTCACCGCCCAGTTCCAGGGCTCGGCCTATTCCTTCCAGTCGGCGCTCACCAGCCAGATCCTGCTGATCATCGCCGCCATCATCACGGTCTATATCGTGCTGGGCGTGCTGTATGAGAGCTTCATCCATCCGGTGACCATCCTCTCGACGCTGCCCTCGGCGGGCGTGGGTGCGCTGCTGGCGCTGATCGTCACCGGCCGCGACCTCACCATCGTCTCGATCATCGGCATCATCCTTCTGATCGGCATCGTGATGAAGAACGCCATCATGATGATCGACTTCGCGCTCGAGGCCGAGCGCAACGAGGGCAAGGACGCCACCTCGGCCATCCATCAGGCGGCGCGCCTGCGCTTCCGTCCCATCCTGATGACCACCGTGGCGGCGCTGTTCGGCGCACTGCCCCTGGTGTTCGGCACCGGCATGGGCGCGGAGCTGCGTCAGCCGCTGGGCATCGCCATCGCGGGCGGCCTGATCATGAGCCAGTTGCTCACCCTCTTCACCACCCCGGTGATCTATATTTACTTCAGCCGCCTCGGCGACAGCTTCAGCGCCTGGCGCGCCAAGCGCCGCGGCGTCCCCGCAACCCCGGCAACACAGACAAACTGACAGGATCTGGCCATGATCTCAGCCTTTGTCCGTCGCCCGATCGCCACCACCCTTCTCGCCATCGGGCTCGCCTTGTCGGGCCTGGGCGCATTGGCGCTCCTGCCGGTGGCGCCGATGCCCAACATCGACATCCCCACCATCAACGTCTCGGCCAGCCTGCCCGGCGCCAGCCCCGAGACCATGTCCTCGGCGGTGGCGACGCCGCTCGAACGGCATCTGGGCGCCATCGCCTATGTCACCGAGATGACCTCGCGCTCGTCCCTGGGCTCGACCAACGTCACGCTGCAGTTCGACGTCAGCCGCGACATTGACGGGGCGCTGCGCGGCGTGCAGGCCGCGATCCAGGCGGCGATGACCGACCTGCCCTCGGCGCTGCGCAACCCGCCCCAGGCGCGCAAGTTCAACCCGGCGCAGCAGCCCATCCTGTCGCTGGCGCTGACCTCCGCCACCCTGACCCCGGCGCAGATCTATGACCAGGCCTCCAACATCCTGCAGCAGCGCCTGTCGCAGATACCGGGCGTGGGCGATGCCACGCCCCAGGGCGCCTCGGCCCCCGCCGTGCGGGTGGAGCTCAACCCGCGCGCCGTCTTCAAATACGGCATCAACCTCAACTCGATCCGCAACGCCATCTCTTCGGCCAATGCCGGCTCCTCCAGCCCCAAGGGCGTGATCGAGCAGGGCGAGCAGCGCGTCCAGATTTATTCCAACGATACCGCAAGCAACGCCGACGATTTCCGCAACCTGATCGTCGCATACCGCAACAACTCGCCGGTGCGTCTCTCCGACGTGGCCGAGGTCTATGACGGCCAGGAGAATGTGCGCAACCTGGGCGTGGCCAACGGCAAGCCCGCGGTGATCATCAACGTCACCCAGCAGCCGGGCAGCAACGTCATCCAGGTGGTGGACCGCATCAAGGCCATCCTGCCGGAGCTGCAGAAGTCCCTGCCCCCCGCCATCGACCCCATCCTGGTGGTGCAGGACCCCACCGTCTCGATCCGCAACTCGGTGCGCCATGTCGAGTTCACGCTGGTCCTCTCCACCATCCTGGTGGTGCTGGTGGTCTATCTCTTCCTGCTCAATTTCCGCGCCACCATGGTGCCTGCCGTCTCGGTGCCGCTGGCCCTGCTGGGCACCTTCTCAGGCATGTATCTGATGGGCTACAGCCTCAACAATTTCTCGCTGATGGCCCTGATCATATCCACCGGCTTCGTGGTGGACAACGCCATCGTGGTGCTGGAGAACGTCACCCGCCATCTGGAGGCCGGCCGCAGCCGGCTGGAAGCGGCGCTGATCGGCACGCAGGAAGTGGCCTTCACCGTCGTCTCGATGAGCATCTCTCTGGTGGCGGTGTTCATCCCCATTCTCTTCATGCCCGGTATCGTCGGCAAGATCTTCCACGAATTCGCCATGGTGCTTACCATCGCCATCTTCGTCTCGCTGGTGATCTCTCTCACCGTCACGCCGATGATGTGCGCCTATCTCACCGTCAGCGACCCGGCCAGGGAGAATGCGTTCAAGCGCGGCGCCCGCCGCACCTTCGAGGCCTCGCTCGCCTTCTACCGCCGCACCCTCTCCTGGTCGCTGGACAATCCCAAGACCATCATGGCGACGCTGTTCGTCGCCATCTTCCTCACCGGCTATCTCTATACGGTGCTGCCGTCCGGCTTCTTCCCGCAGACCGACGAGGGCCGCCTCAACGGCAATATCCGCGGCGACCAGACCGCCTCCTTCGAATCGATGAAGCCGAAATTCCTGCGCTTCATGGAGATCATCCGCGCCGACCCGGCGGTGCAGACCGTGGCCGGTTCGCTGGGCGGCGGCGGCGGCTTCGGCGGCGGGGGCGCCAACGGCAATCTCTGGGTGACGCTCAAGCCCCCGGCCGAGCGCGGCTACGTCACCAGCGAAGAGGTCCGCGCCCGGCTGATGCCCAAATTCGCCGAGATCGCGGGTGCCCGCGCCTTCATCAACTCTGTGAGCTCCACCGGCATCCGCGTCGGCGGTCGCCAGTCCACCGGGAACTATCAGTACACGGTGCAGGCCGACACGATCGAAGAGCTGAAGGAATGGGTCCCCAAGATCCAGGACGCGCTGATGAATGTGCCGGAGATCGAATCGGTCGATCCCGACCAGCAGCCGGGCGGGCTGGAGATGCAGCTCCAGATCGACCGCCAGACCGCGGCGCGCCTGGGCCTGGCCACCAACCTGATCTCAGGGACCTTGCAGAACCTGTTCAGCCAGGCGGCCGTCTCGACCATCTACAAGGACAAGAACCAGTACCGCGTCATCATGGAGGTCTCGCCCAAATTCTGGCAGAGCCCGGATTCGCTGAAGGATGTCTATGTCTCGACCTCCGGCAACATCTCCGGCTCCCAGGCCACGGCGGGCAGCGTCTCCAGCAATGTCGCCCCGGCGGGCGCCAACGCCGCCGACCTCAGCGCCGCCCAGGCGGCCGCCGAGGCGGTGCGCAACCAGCAGCTCAACTCGCTCTCGGGCGGGCGCGGCGGCGGCGGCACCAGCGCCGCGGTCTCCACCCGCGTCGAGAAGATGGTGCCGCTGTCGGCCTTTGTCAGCATGGCGCCGGGCACCGCGCCCCTGTCGGTCAACCATTCGGGACCGTTCGTCGCCACCACCTTCTCCTACTCGACGCCCGAGGGCGTCACGGTGCAGCAGGCGACCGACGCCATCAACCGCGCCATGGCTGGCATCAATGTGCCGATCTCGGTGCATGGCGGCGTCCAGGGCACGGCGCAGCTCGCGCAGCGGACCATGGCGGCCATCCCGCTTCTGATCCTGGCGGCCATCGTCATCATCTATATCGTGCTGGGCATGCTCTATGAGAGCTACATCCATCCCCTCACCATCCTCTCCACCCTGCCGTCGGCGGGCCTGGGGGCGCTGCTGGCGCTGCTGCTCTTCCGCATTGAGTTCAGCCTGATCGCCTTCATCGGGGTGATGCTGCTGATCGGCGTGGTGAAGAAGAACGCCATCATCATGATCGACTTCGCCATCCAGTTGCAGCGGGCCGAGAATCTCTCCCCGCGCGAGGCGATCTACCGCGCCTCGGTGATGCGCTTCCGTCCGATCATGATGACGACGCTGGGCGCCATCCTGGGCGCGCTGCCGCTCGCTATCGGCATCGGCGAGGGCTATGAGCTGCGCCAGCCGCTGGGCATCGCCACGGTGGGCGGCCTGGTGGTGAGCCAGGCGCTGACGCTCTACACCACGCCGGTGATCTATCTCTATCTCGACCGCTTCGGCACCTGGTGCGGGCGCCTGTGGGAGCGCTTCTATGGCGGCATGTTCGGTCACAGCCACGGCGCGGCCGCGCCGGCCGAATAGCAAGGCCCGGGAGAGGCGGCAAAAGAGGCGGCAAACAAAAAGGGCGGTCCCGAAGGACCGCCCTTTTCTGTGCCGCCAAACGCACTCCTCAGAAATTCGGCAATTCCTCGTTGGCCGCGTCGCCCAGGATCTGGGCATTGCGGTTCTGGCGATAGAGGCTGCGGGTGGTGGCGTAGAAGTCGATCGAGGTGCGCTCGATGGATTCCACCGCGTCGATCGTCGCCTCGCGCTTGTCCAGGATGGAGAGGCCGCCCCGGATCATCATGTAGAGGGTGGAGTTGTTCCAGCTCATATAGGTGAGCGGGTCGAAGCCGATATCCACGCCGGTGCCCAGAATGTCGCGCGGCGGCTTGGGGCCGACAAAGGGCAGCACCAGATACGAGCCCTCATGCACGCCGCCCTTGCCCAGGGTGATGCCGAAGTCGTTGTCATGGCCGGGGATGCCCATGTCGGCGGCCACATCCAGAAGGCCCGCCAGCCCGACCGTGGAATTGATCATGAAGCGGCCGAACGTGTTGGCCGCCTTCTCGCTCTCGCCCTGCAGCACGTCGTTGACCAGCACCACCGGCGCGTTGAGGTTGGTGAGGGCGTTGCGGATGCCCTGGCGCGCGGGCTGCGGCACGGCGGCGCGATAGAATTTGGCCGCGGGCGTCGCCACCGCCTTGTCGAGCGCCACGTCGAAGGCGAAGATTTCGCGGTTGGCAGGCTCGAAAGGATCGTTCTGCGCCAGCGACTGCGGATCGGTGGTGGTGCAGGCGGTCAGGGCCAACATGCCGGCCAATGCTGCGACGAGGGGAAGGCGATTCTGCATGGGTCCTAAAATATAGAAATCGGACTAAAAATAGCGTTACCCCGGTTCCGGGGGCTGCACATGTCAACGTGCAATATTGGGTTTCGTGCCCGAAGCGGCAAGGGGTGGTCATCCCCGGAACCTGGGGATGCGACCAGATGGCCGGTACGGCGGGAGCGTCAGCCGAAGGTGAAGGCGAAGGCCCGGACGCCGGGGTCGAGGAATTCGATCTGAAATGTCCGCGCCCGGACGGGGCCTTTCTGCCGGATCAGTTGATAGAGTCTTTCGCCGGTCACATTGCCCATGCCTTGGGCATCGGTATCGGCGCCATGGGCGTCGCCCGGCGGCGCGCCGTCCAGGGTGACGCGGAAGCGCACCGGCCTGCCGCCGGGACCGGGCCCCAGCACCAGATGCAGGTCGCGCGCCTCGAAGCGGAAGGTGATCTTCGCCCCCGCCCGCTCGGCCCGCGACATCTCCGCGCCGATGGTCCAGCGCCCGTCCAGCCCCCACTGGTTCAGCGCCAGGCTGGCGGCGGTGCGGTAGTCGGCGGGCTGGTCGTGCTTCACCGGAAAGGGCGCGGCGGCGAAGTTCACGCCGCGGTTGTAGCCGATATAGGTCTCCGGCGATTTCACCTGGGCGAAATCGGGCGGGGCCTCGGCGCCCTGGGCCTTGGGGTCCACCAGCCCGCCGGGCAGGCCCGTCCGCCCCGCCTCCGCTAGCAACTGCCGGATCACCCGCTCGGAGCGGTCATACTCCCCTTCGCCGAAATGGTGATGGCGGATGCGCCCCTGCGCGTCGATGAAGTAATGCGCCGGCCAGTAGCGGTTGTCGAAGGCGCGCCAGATCCGGAAGTCATTGTCCTGCGCCACCGGCCAGCTCACGCCCAGCTCCGCCATGGCGCGGCGCACATTGGCTTCTTCCTTCTCGAAGGCGAATTCGGGCGTGTGAACGCCGATCACCACCAGTCCATGGGGGGCATATTTCCGTGCCCAGGCGCGAACATAGGGAATGGCGCGGATGCAGTTGATGCAGGAATAGGTCCAGAAATCCACCAGCACCACCTTGCCGCGCAAGGATTCCGGCGAAAGCGGCGGCGAATTCAGCCAGCGCGTCGCGCCGGTCAGGGGCGGCATCACCCCCTCCACCGGAAGATCGCTGCCCGCCACCGCCACGCGCTCGGTCTTGCGGCCCAGCCCCGCCAGGTCGATCAGGCCCTGCTCCAGGCGGGCGGTTTGCGCCTCCGACAGGCGCGCCAGCAGGCCGGTGTCGAGGCCCAGCGCGATCGCCGCCACCCCCGCCAGCACCAGCGCGCCCAGGACCCGGCGCAGCCCTTCGCCGATGCCCAGCGAACGCTTTAGGCCTGCGAAGACCCGCCCGCCCGCCAGCAGCGCCAGGCCCAGCGAGGTCGCCGCCCCCAGGGCATAAGCCAGGAGCAGCAGGCTGGTGCCGATGCCGGCGCCGCCCACCGCCGCCGCCGTCAGGATCAGGCCCAGGATCGGCCCGGCGCAGGGCGCCCAGAGAAGGCCGGTCGCCACCCCCAGCAAGGCCGCGCTGCCCACGCCGCCGCGGGCCTCGGCGCGGTGGCTCAGACGGTCGCCCAGCGCCACCAGGGGGCGGGTCAGCCGTTCCGCCAGGCCGGGCAGCAGGAGGGTGAGGCCGAACAGCGCCAGCAGCGCCATGGCGGCGATCCGGCCCGCCTGGTTGGCCTGGACCGCCCAGCCGCCGCCCACCGCCGCCAGGGTGGCGATGGCGGCGAAGCTCACCGCCATGCCCGCCAGCATCGGCAGGCCGAAGCGCGCGAAGGGCCGGTCGGCGCGGGCGAAGACGAAGGGCAGCACCGGCAGGATGCAGGGGCTGAGGATGGTGAGGACACCGCCCAGATAGGACAGAAGGAACAGGATCACGGCGCGTCTCCGGCCCCGGCTGGGGCGGGGCTTCAGGCGGCGAGCTTACGCCGGTTCGGGCGCCCGGCGGGCAGAAGAATTCTCGCCCGCCGGAGGCGGATTGTCTGCGGGCGCGGGCTGGTCCTCGGGCTGCGGCGAGGGCGGATCGGGCAGGCGGGGCGTGTGCAGGATGGCGACCCCATAGCCCAGTTTTGTGATGTTCTGGCCCAGGAAGCAGGCGCGCATTCTTGTTGTTTCCTCGCTTGCGGGAAGGAAACTTCCGGTGCGGAAAATCGCTCCGCAGGCTTGCACAAAATTTCGACAGTCTGATTGCGGCGGATCAACCCCGCCCGACAAACGGCATCTTGGTCGCCATCACGGTCATGAACAGCACATTGGCCGACAGCGGCAGGCTGGCCATATAGGCGACGGCGCGCGCCGCCTCCTCCAGCGCCATGCGCGGCTCGGGGGCGATGCGGCCGTCCGGCTGGGGCAGGCCCTGGGCGGCCTTCGCGGTCATGTCGGTGGCGGCATTGCCGATGTCGATCTGGCCGCAGGCGATGTCGAAGGCCCGCCCGTCCAAGGCGGTGGATCTGGTCAGGCCCGTCACCGCATGCTTGGTGGCGGTATAGGGCGCGGAGTTGGGCCGGGGCGCGCTGGCGCTGATCGAGCCATTGTTGATGATGCGCCCGCCCCGCGGCGTCTGTTCCTTCATCAGTTTCACGGCGGCCTGGGTGCAGAGGAAGACGCCGGTGAGATTGGCGTTCACCACCGCCTGCCATTGTTCGAAGGAAAGCTCCTCGATCGGCACGGCGGGCGCGCCCATCCCGGCATTGTTGAACAGAAGGTCCAGGCGCCCGAACCGTTCCCTGACGGCAGCGAACAGCGCCGCGACGCTGGCCGGATCGCCGACATCGGTGGGCATGACCAGGCTTTCACCGGCCAGCGCCGCCGCCGTTTCTTCCAGAGGGTCGCGCCGCCGCCCCGCCAGCGCCAGGGTGAAGCCGTTCTTCGACAGCGCGATGGCCGCGGCGCGGCCGATGCCGCTGCCCGCGCCCGTGACCAGCGCCACCTTCACTGGGCGAATTCCACTTTCTGCAGCGTCATGCGGAAGACCAGGGTCTGCCGGGCCGGGATCACCGGCGGGCGGCCCTCCTCACCATAGGCCAGGGCATAGGGGATCACGAGCTCCCACTCATCGCCTTCCTTCATCATCGAAAGCGCCTGCACCCAGCCGGGGATCAGCGCCCCCGCCGGGAAGGTGCGCGGACCGCTGTTGGGATCGGACGGATCGGCGGGCGTGGTCTGGTCGAAGACGCTGCCATTGATGAGCTGGCCCTTGTAGAGCACCGTCACCTGGTCGGCGGTGGTCAGCGGCGTCTTGCCGGTGCCCGACTTGATCACCTTGTAGAGCAGGCCGTCGCCGGTCTTGATGACCCCGGGCTGGGCGGCATAGTCGGCCAGGAATTTCTGGTTGGCGGCTTCCGAGGTGTCGTAATGCGGCCCCGGCACGCCCGGCGCCGCCGCCTGGGTCTGTCCGGGCTTTGCCGCATCGGCTTTCTCGGCGGGCTTCTGGTCGCAGCCCGCCAGGGCGAGGGCGCAGAGAAGGGCGGCAGGCAGAAGACGCATGGAAGCTCCTGGAAAAGGTGGGAGGGCCTTATAGCAGGGCCGGATTCCCCGGCGTAACCCCCGCGGCGGGCCGTTCTTCTTGGTTGCGGCGTTCCACGCCACTATATTCTACGGGAATTATAGGGTATTTTCCGGCGCATGATCTCGCAAAAAGCCCGCTATGCCCTGCGCGCGCTGCTCTATCTGGCGTCCCGCGGCGACGGCACCCCCGTTCAGATCGGCGAAATCGCCGAGGCCGAGCGGCTGCCGCGCAAATTCCTGGAGCAGATCCTGCTGGAACTGAAGAAGCCCGGCATCGTGCGCAGCCATCGCGGCCGCTCGGGCGGCTATTCGCTGGGGCGGCCGGCGCGGGACATCAGCTTCGCCGACGTCCTGCGTGTGACCGACGGCCCCCTGGCGCTCAGCCCCTGCGTCAGCGTCATGGCCTATCGCAAATGCGATGACTGCTTTGAGGAATCGGTATGCGCCATCCGCAAGGCGCTGCTGGCGGCCCGCGACGCCACCGCGGAAATCCTGGAATCCCGCAACCTGGCCACGGCCGCGGCCCAGCTCAAGCGCTCCGGGGCCCTCTGATCCGATGACGTTCCCAAGAGGCGGCAAGAGCCGTGCGGCAGCTTATCCCATAAACTCTATTGACTAGGTAGAGATTATGGAGAATAACTCCCGCCAACAACCAAGAGCGGGAAACTCCATCATGACTTCAGGCTTTCGCACCTTCCTTCTGGCCGGCGCCGCGGTCTCGGCGCTCGCCACCGGCGCGCTGGCGCAGGCTCAAACGGCTGCCGGGACGGATGCCGCCCCGGCCAATGCCGCTCCCGCGGAAAGCGCCCCCGCCCAGCCTCTGGTGCTGGCGCAGGCCCAGGTGGCGCAGCTTTCCGGCCCGGCCGAAACCGTGCAGGTCCAGGTCACCTCGCGCCGCATCGCCGAGGATGCGCAGCGCGTGCCGGTCGCCCTTTCGGTGACCAGCGCCGAGACCATCGCCAACACCGGCGCCTTCAATATCGGCCGCCTCCAGCAGCAACTGCCCAGCCTGACGCTCTATACGCAGAACCCGCGCAACACCTCGGTCAATATCCGCGGCATCGGCTCGCCGCTCGGCCTGACCAATGACGGCATCGAGCAGGGCGTGGGCGTCTATATCGACCAGGTCTATTACAACCGCGTCGCCGCCACGACGCTGGACTTCGTGGACATCCAGCAGATCGAAGTGCTGCGCGGGCCGCAGGGCACGCTCTATGGCAAGAATACCACCGCCGGCGCCATCAACATCACCACCCGCGCCCCCAGCTTCGAGTTCGAGGCCAGGGGCGAGGTCTCGGCCGGCAATTACGACTTCAAGCAGGCCAAGGCGTCCATCTCCGGCCCTATCACCGACGACATCGCCTTCCGCCTCAGCCTGGCCTCGACCAGCCGGCGCGGCACGGTGTGGAACACCGCCACCAACCAGTGGGTCAACGGCCAGGACAATCTGGGCCTGCGCGGCGCGCTGCTGTGGAACGCGACCCCCGACCTCAAGCTGACGCTGTCGGCCGACTTCAATGTGCAGGACCCGATCTGCTGCGCCGCCTATTACGCCCGCGTCGGCGCCACCCAGCGCGCCCTGAACCGCCAGTATCCGTCCCTGGCGGCGGCCTTCGGCTACAGCCCGCCCAGCACCGATCCCTTCGACCGCATCACCGACATCGACGCGCCCCTGCGCGCCCGCAACGAGCATGGCGGCGCCTCGCTGGTGGCGGAATGGAATGTCTGGGGCGGCACCTTTACCTCGGTGACCGCCTGGCGCTACTGGGACTGGGGACCGCGCAACGACCGCGACTATACCGGCCTGCCGATCACGCCGAACTCCAACAATCCGACGAAGCAGAACCAGTATCAGCAGGAATTCCGCTATGCCTGGCAGGGTGACAATTTCGATTTCGTCACCGGCATCTTCCTGTTCCACCAAGGCATCCACACCACCGGCACCGAAAGCCAGGGTCCGGCGGCCAGCCGCTGGACGCTCAATCCCGGCAACGTCCCGCCCGGCGCGCCGGGCTGCGCCACGCCCACCACGCGCGCCTGCATTCCGGCGGTGCTCGACAATCTGGTGGCCGAAAACGACATCGTGCTCAAGAACACCAGTGCCGCCTGGTTCGGCAAGCTCAACTGGAACATCACCGATTCCCTGACGATCTCGCCCGGCATCCGCCTGAACTATGACCAGAAGTCCGGCCACTACAGCTCGGTGGTGACGGGCACGGCCTCGGACGGCACGCGCCAGCTCGTCCTCTATTCGGGACCCTATTCCACCGATCCCTGGATCGTGGAGCAGCGTGGCGTGCGCGCGCCGATCTTCTATGCGCCGACCCTGGCCAAGTCGAACATCTCCTATGACGTCAACCTGTCCTATCAGATCAACGACGACCTCCTGGCCTATGCCACCTATGCCAAGAGCTACAAGTCGGGCGGCATCAACCTGAACGGCGTGCCGACCGACGCCAACAACCAGCCCATCGCCGCCGCCTTCACCATCAAGCCGGAAGACGTGAACGCCTATGAGCTGGGTGTGAAGTCCACCTTCCTGGACGGCCGCGCCACCCTGAACGTCGCCGCCTTCTGGACGACCATCGACGACTATCAGGCGAATGTGAACAACGGTGCCCTGGGGCTGGTGCGCGGCTATCTCGCCAATGCGGGCGGGGCACGCGTGCGCGGCATCGAGGCCGACTTCTCGGTCGTCGCCACCGACTGGCTGACCGGCTATGCCAGCGGCACCTTCAACGACCATGCCTATACGGACTTCGTGGACGCGCCCTGCCCGATCGAGCTGGCGGGCGGCACCACGGCCACCGGCACGCAGGTGCCGGGTCCGCCGGGCGTGCCCGGCGCGCTCAGCCCGGCCAACTGCAACATCACCGGCCAGTGGCTGCCCGGCATCTCCAACTGGTCCTTCTCCTGGGGCGGCGAGGCCCAGTGGCCCGCCAATTTCTGGGGCCGCACGGGCGAGGTCTTCTTCGGCTATGACGCCAGCTACCGCTCCAAATTCTCGTCCAGCGCCTCGCGCTCGATCTACATGGATGTGGACGCCTATGCGCTGCACAATTTCCGCATCGGCTGGCGCTCCCATGACGGCCTCAACCTCTCGCTGTGGGTCAAGAACGCCTTCGACGAGAATTACTTCGACCAGCTTCTCGTCGCCCCCAGCAACACCGGCCTGATCGCGGGCATCCCGGCCGATCCCAGGACCTATGGCGCGACCCTGCGCTACCAGTTCTGACGCGCAAGACGGCTCCCGGCATTCCATGCCGGGGGCCGGCCCTTTCCGGAGTGCGGCATGAAGCGGCTGTTCTTTCTTCTTCTGATGGCACTCACCGCTGCCGCACCGCCGGCATCATGCTGCTCAACGCCAGCTATGATGAGGAGGGCCTGACCCGTCAACCTGTTCCAGATAAAGGGAAATTTCCGCCAGGGATTTCCCGCGCCTCATACCCCATAAATCCCTATTGACATAATAGGGATTTATGGGGCTGGGTGCCCCTGCTAATCCAGGAGCCGCAGTCTCTGGACAGGTTTTCGATGCACAAGGCAGTTCTGATGGCCGCTTCCGCCGCCATGTTCGCATTCCCGGTTTCGGGCCGCGCCCAGGACCTTAAAGGCGTCCAGGGCGACCCGCGGGTTCCGGCGCTGGAGGAACAGGTGCGCCAGATGCAGGCCGAGCTGGCCGCGCTGAAGAAGGGGCAGGAGACCCGCATCGGCCTGGACAATGGCCGCCTCACTGTTACTTCGGCCGATGGGGACTTCTCGCTCTCGCTGCGCGCCCTGATCCAGTACGACTATGGCTATTTCGCGCAGTCGCGCGGCCCGGCCGCCGGCCCGCTGGCGGACCTTTCCAGCGGCAGCAATTTCCGCCGCGCCCAGATCGGGGTGGCGGGCACCGCCTGGCGCGACTTCTCCTACAACTTCACCCTCGATTTCGCCGGCAATGGCGTCGAGAAGTCCGGCTACATCTACAACGCCTATGTCCAGTACGACGCCAGGCCCTTCGCCATCCGCATCGGCGCCTATACCCCGCCCGGCGGCATCGAGGACCAGACGGGCTCCGGCGACCTGATCTTCCTGGAGCGGCCCTCTGCCGTGGATGCGGCGCGCAACCTGGCGGGATCGCCCAGCCGCACCGCCGTCACCCTGTTCCATGGCGGCGACACGCACCAGTTCGCCGTCTCCTATACCGGCAACAAGGTGGGCGACAGCGGCGCCTTCGACGAGCAGCAGGCCGTGGTCGGCCGCGCCGCCTGGCTGCCGCTCGATGCCGCCAACGCCAAATGGCTGCTGGATGCCACGTTCACCCATGTCTTCAAGCCCGCCGATGTGGCGCCGGGCGCCCCGGTGAGCCGCGTCAGCTTCTCCGCCGGGCCGGAGCTGGCGGTGGACAATAACGGCCCGCGCACGGTGGACACCGCCCTGAGCGGCGCCTTCGACGCCAAAAGCGTCACCATCCTGGGGCTGGAAAGCGCGCTCGCCTGTGAGACGCTCTATTTCCAGGGCGGCTGGTTCCGCTATGGCGTCCAGCGCCGCGCCGCCGCCATCCCCGATCCCGATTTCAACGGCTGGTACGCCGCCGCGACCTGGAGCCTTACCGGCGAGGCGCATCCCTACGATGCCGCCACCGCCACCTTCCGCGGGCTGCGGCCCCGGCGCGGGCTGGGCAGCGGCGGCCTGGGCGCCTGGGAAGTGAAGGCGCGCTACAGCCATCTCGACCTGGATTTCGATCCCCTGGCGGCGCCCGCCGCGGGCGGCGTCGCCGGCGGCGTGCAGGATGTCTGGACGCTGGGCGTCAACTGGTACGTCACCAACGGCATCCGCCTGTCGTTCGAATATGACAACATCAAGGTCAACCATATCGGCATCCCCGCCAACGATGTCAGCGCCGACGGCTTCGGCCTTCGAACCCAACTTTCCCTCTGACAGGAGTGCATGATGAAGCGCGTCCTTTCCCTGATTGCCGCCGCCTCGCTTCTGCTGACCGTCGCCGCGCGGGCGGCCGACGTCACGCTGATCAATGTCAGCTATGACCCGACGCGCGAGCTCTATCAGCACCTCTCCGCCGCCTTCGCCAAGCATTGGAAGGCCGACCGCGTCACGGTGCGCACCAGCAATGGCGGCTCGGGCAGCCAGGCGCGCGCGGTGATCGACGGCCAGCCCGCCGATGTGGTGACGCTGGCCCTGGCCGCCGACATTGACGCCATCGCCCGCACCGCCAAGCTGCTGCCCGCCGACTGGCAGAAGCGCCTGCCGCAGAATTCCGCGCCCTACACCTCGACCATCGTCTTCCTGGTGCGCGCGGGGAACCCCAAGGCCATCCGCGACTGGAACGATCTGGTGAAGCCGGGCGTCCAGGTGATCACGCCCAATCCCAAGACCTCGGGCGGGGCGCGCTGGGCCTATCTGGCCGCCTGGTCCTATGCCGCCAAGCAGCCGGGCGCCACCGAGGCGCGGATCCGCGACTTTGTCGGCCGCCTTTACAGGAATGTGCCGGTGCTGGATTCGGGCGCGCGCGGCTCGACTGTCACCTTCACCCGCCGCGGCATCGGCGACGTGCTGCTTTCCTGGGAGAATGAGGCGCATCTGGCGCTGAAGGAGCAGCCGGGCCGCTACCAGATCGTCTATCCCAGCCGCTCCATCCTGGCCGAGCCGCCGGTGGCGCTGATCGACCGCAATGTGGACCGCCGCAAGACCCGCGCCGTGGCCGAGGCCTTCCTCAAATTCCTCTACACGCCCGAGGCGCAGGAAATCCAGGCGCGCGACTTCTTCCGCCCGCGCGATCCCAAGGTGCTGGCCAAATACGCCAAGCAGTTCCCCAGGATCGAGCTTGCCACCGTGGATGGCGAGTTCGGCGGCTGGGACAAGGCGCAGGCCGTCCATTTCGCCGACAAGGGCGTGTTCGACCAGATCTATGGCAAGTGATCCCGCGCCGGTTTCCGGCCCCAGACCGCACGCCCGCCGCCCCGGCCTGCCACCCAGGGTTGGGAGAAGGCCGGGCGCCGCATTTGACCGGCCCCGCCCGGCTGTCGGATAAGCGCCGGTGATGAGCGCCCCGGGGGTTTCCTTGTTTTCAGGCTATGGCCGCAGCGTGCTGCCGGGCTTCCGGCTGTCGCTGGGCTTCACGCTCTTCTATCTCGCCAGCCTGGTGCTGGTGCCGCTGCTGGCGCTGGTGCTGCGGCCGCTGGAACTGCCGCTGCCCGACCTGTGGGAGGCGGTCGCCGCCCCGCGCGTGCTGGCCTCGTTGCGCCTGTCCTTCGGCATGGCGCTGGCCGCGGCGCTGATCGACGCCGTCTTCGGCCTCGTCATCGCCTGGGTGCTGGTGCGCTACCGCTTCCCCGGCAAGGGCCTGCTGGACGCGCTGATCGACCTGCCCTTCGCCCTGCCCACGGCGGTGGCGGGCATCGCGCTCTCCACCCTCTACGCGCCCACCGGCTGGCTGGGCGCGCTTCTGGCGGAATACGGCATCCAGATCGCCTACACGCCCTGGGGCGTCCTGGTGGCGATGACCTTCATCGCGCTGCCCTTCACCGTGCGCACCATCCAGCCGGTGCTGGCGGAGCTGGGCCGCGATTCCGAGGAAGCCGCCGCCACGCTGGGCGCCACAAGGCTGCAGATCATCGGCCGGGTGGTGCTGCCCGCGCTGGTGCCCGCCATCCTCACCGGCGTGGCGCTGGCATTCGCGCGGGCGGCGGGCGAATATGGCTCCATCATCTTCATCGCGGGCAATCTTCCGGGCATCTCCGAGATCGCGCCGCTGCTGATCGTGATCAAGCTGGAGCAGTATGACTATGCCGGGGCGGCGGCGCTGGGCGTGGTGATGCTGCTGGCCTCCTTCCTGATGCTTCT
>Ga0182741_1000595_pt1 | contig 53118 bp, 44 predicted proteins | sample eDN5th37CBELigOP_FD_128874 | JGI IMG/M metagenome (GOLD analysis project Ga0182741, IMG submission 128874) | Enriched Organic Plus compost microbial communities from Emeryville, California, USA - eDNA 5th pass 37_C BE-Lig OP (version 2) (version 2) ... | reverse complement strand
CCAGTTGGCCGTCTGAAAGCGTCCAATGTTCCTGCAGGAACGGCAGCGCACCGGAAATTACGCCGGTATCAAATCCAAACAGCAAACCACCGATGGCCGCTACCATCGCAATAAACAATACGATCCGGGGAATTTTCATAATCAGGATAATTGAATAAATTCGAAATCAAGGTTTTTGGAGCCAGCAATGGCGTTAAGACAAGCTCCGAATGCGGCTTCTTCGTCATAAGGTGAAAAAATAAGCGCGGTGTTGAACTGTTCCTCAAAAGCACGGCACAACAAGGGATTTCTTTTGAGCGCATTGCCCGAACCAACGAGTACCGACTTGGCTTTGCGCACCTCTTCCGGAAGTGCCTGGTAGAACTGGTAAAGCTCGCGACAAATACCTTTCAACAGCCCGATAATCAGGTTATCGGGTGTGAAGTTGTGGGTGGAGATATTTTCAATATGCCCACGCTTGTCGGGCGCGGATCGCGTGCCGTCAAAAAGTGTTTCCACAATGGGCAGATCAGAAGAATCATCCTTGTAAGTAACAGACGTCATGATCTTATAAAAATCGATCCCTTCGGTTGAAGATGTACTGAATTTCGCTACCGTGTCTTCAAAAAACGTCCGCAACATGGCAAAAGCCTGACCGCCACATAACGCCGCGCCCACCAGCATATACCCACCGCCCGGAAACGGGCGGGTTTCTATGCCCGGTATTTTCATGTATTTAGCTGAAAAAACGGAGACTTGGCTGCTGGTTCCCACGGTCACATGGATGGATGAATTTAAATGGCTTACGGAACCCAAAAATGCAGCCTGATTGTCTCCGATGGCCATGTAAACCGGTATACCCCGGTAGTGTCCACGGGAAATGGTCGATTCGGCAAGATCGGGAAGCAGCGAACTATCGACACCCACCTTCGCCAATCCAGCGTGATCAAAATTCAACTGTTCCACATCAAACAGGCCGAGACCTGCGGCGTTGGAATAGTCGGTAACAGGTGTTTTCAGATCGACCAGTTTCATGACCACAAAATCCGTAATGGTGCAGATCTTCGCTACCCCTTCGGGCACGAGATCGTTACGGCTGTTGTAAAAATGAGTGGCCAGCCCAAAACCGGTAGGCACCGTGTGCCCCGTCACTTCAGAAAGGAACGCAGCATATGTCATGCCTGTTTTATAGCGCAAATTCGCACGGCCATCCTGCCACGTATACAACGGGCTGATTGCATCGCCTTCCCGATTTACATACAATATGCCGTGCATCTGCCCCGTAATTCCGATTCCTTGGATGGTCGTGTAACGGACCGAAAAATCATCAATTATCGTGCGCACAATTTCCAGAATCCGCATGGGGTTTTGCGCACGTTCCCAACGTTTTGCCGAAGAAATCCCCGCATCATTGGGGACGGTTACAGATTCTATTTTCCGGCTTTTGGCCGTATAAGCAACACCACTGATTGAGCTGGTACCGATATCTATTCCAACAAAGTACATATACGAATTCTATTCGCTAACTGATATAAAACAGGGACTCGCGAAATCGCTAACTCAATTTGCCGCCGTCCATATGGATTTCAATGAATGTATTTCCGCCTTTATCACACTGAGTTGGCCTTCGCTCCGTATATCATAGGTGTTGGCGGGTTTTCCCGGCATAAAGCAAGAACTTATCACGGCCTCTCCACCATTACCAAAAACTTCCACAGTGTTATGATCTAAGAGAATACGCAGGTTAATTTTTCCATTGATTGGTCGTAGGGGAGCCTGACCCAAATTATTTTGATCGTTCATCTCCCCTGCGGTCTGCGCGACCCAATCGTCAACGATTATCCCATTACGCATCGCAGGCCCACCACACGCCAAGCTTTGTGTTTTAGCATTGTACGATACAGTTACGTCGCGCAACACCAACTCAAATGATGTAGAACGGCGAACATCAAACTCGAACTCCATGTCATATCGCTCTCCGTCTAACATCTTTAGACGTTGCTTCCCTTTTATCGTTTCATTTTTGAGCGTAGTGGTTTTTTCGTACAGATGCCGGATTTCCTGAATGGGATAACGGAAGGCCTTCAAACCCTCATCGGCCGTGGTTCGTAATGTGATTTCGGTTGGAAAACTCATTTGCTGTTCGAATGGCATTCCCGGGTAACGTTGCGTGGGCATCCAGGCAATACTGACACACCTGTCATCCGGCATGTTACTCCAAGTCATCGCAGCATAATAATTTGTACCGTAGTCTCCCCGCAAAACTTCGGTTTCCGGTTTGAAATTTTTACCGTCGAAATTACCGATAACATAATCGCCATTAGCACCAAAGAATAACCACTTCTTGTTTTTTGGATCGCCATCTAATGGCAATGGTGCGAAACCAGGGCATTCCCGCACACCCTTTACCGATAACGAGCTCAAATGGCTCCACTCCTTCAGGTCGGTGGAACCGAACAGCCCAAATTCGTCAGGGTCGTCCATAAATAAAGCCATGATCCATTGTTGGGAGGCTTCATCCCACACCACCTTCGGATCGCGATTTTCGGCCTTTATATGTTTCAATACCGGATTTTGATCGTAATAGGTAAACGTATTACCGCCATCCGTACTGTAGGCGATGCACTGTGTATTCAACGGTCCCAATCCACGACCGGGGTTTCCCCCGTTGGTGATAAATGCAATAAGCGTTTTGTCTTTCCCCGTTTGGAATCCCGCCACGTTATCCGCATCGACGATGGCCGAACCAGACCAACAACCCGACCACACTTTGTGGGGGGTGATATGACTGGAAATCTGTTCCCAATGTACTAAATCCTTGCTGACAGCATGCCCCCAGTCTTTATACGCTCCCGGTCGATGGGGCGGCATATATTGAAAGAACAGATGATAGACACCGTCATAGTACACAAGGCCATTGGGGTCATTCAACCAATTCTTCTTGGCCGTGAAATGGAATTGGGGGCGGTGCTTTTCCGTGTAATAGGCGGGCCGCCCGTCCGCTAATTCATCAACTTGAGACAGCTGCACAATGCAAGGGTCGGGCAGGAACTTATCCCACAACGCCACGATATCAATGAAGCCCTTAAATGTCGCCTTGAGTGCATCCTTGTCGACATCCGCGTATCCGTACTCTTTTTTATACTCAGCCCCGATTAGCATGGGCCGCCGATTCCAATCGCGAATCTGACCAACGGTCACTTCATCATCACGCAATTTTCCATTAACGTAAAGCTGTGATGTTTTCCCATTGAAGCGGAAAATAATATCCTGCCATGCATTCCACTCGGTCTTTGGCAATAGATAACGTAACAAATGTGCGCCTGCAATTTCGTCGCTACCGATCTTTGCTTCGATATAAACAGCTCCATCAACCCTATTCAGCACAATGCTATACGCCAAATTATGGTCATCACCGGCCTTGGTGAGGATCGGAGAATAACCGTCAACAGCAGTTGCACGTGCGCGGACATAGAGTGTTATTTCTTTGCCGCTGAGATTTAACTCTTCCTGTGCTCCCTGGCCTGCATCAAGCCACGAGGTTCCCCCAAAATACGCGGCGCTGCCTGCCCCCCCGCGTTGTTTAGATAAGGAAGCTTCATCGCCTTCGAGAGGAACGATTGAGACGTTGCCATGGTTTGTTAAACGGCTATTCACTCCCACCCCATCATCTAAACCGTCAAACGTCCATACAGCAACACTATCCTCATAAACATTTACCTGGCGATCAGATGTACCAATCAGCAAAACGAGCAAAAAACTGCATATAGCTAATCTTATCATCATATCATATTTCTACCTTACCAACCTGCATTTTGTTTATACAGTCCCTTCACGTAGCTGATCTGTACTTCCGGAATCGGAAAGTATTCGTCCCGATTTTTAGTAAAGTTGGCGTCTCTCAGGTAGGACCGTCTCGTCTTTTCGACCGCAAAATACGCATTAAGCTGCTCGGCCGCAATACCCCAGCGTACCAAATCGAAGAACCATTTGCCTTCGGTTGCAAATTCCAGGTGACGTTCCCAGCGGAGTGCCTGCATCGCAAAATCCTTGGTCCAGGCCGGGCAATTCACGCCTGGCCGGTAAGGCTGTACATCAAATCTGCCGGTCGGGGTTCCATCGGCAAATTTCAACCGATCGGTACTGTTGGCCGCGCGTTCCCTGATTTCGTTGATCAGCCGAAGTGTTTCGTCCATCTCCTGTTCGAGTTGGATCAGCGCCTCGGCACGCCAAAGCATCACCTCATCAAGTCGCAGCACATCCCAGTTTAAACCCGCTCCCATAAATGGGTTCGTCTTTTTAAAGCAGTCGGACGTAGGCGAAACGAGTAATTTCTGGCTCATGGAATAGCCGTATACTTCCGGTGTACGCACCCAATTTTCACCCATGATATAGGAAGGCTCATATTTCCACGGCATGCCGGGCACAGCCGCCGTGTGCATCAGGCGCGGGTCCATCGGGGTAGCAGCAAAAGCGTCTTTGTTATCCAGTAGGATACCTGTATTGAAATTTTCGAAATCCGGCACACCGTTTACAGTTTTATAGCGGTTCAGCATGTTTACAGACGGCTGCAGAAAGCCGCAGCAGCCATAGTCTGAATTTACCGGCGATACCAGCCACGAATTCAGGCGTCCCGTCTGCGTATCCGTGGTATACTGGATTGCCCAGATGGACTCCGTACCATTTTCATACTCACACAGGAAATTCTCTGCAAAATCCGGTGCCAGGCGCTTTCCGGAATGGTCAATGATGTCTTTACACAGCGCCGCCACTTCGGTAAGTTTTTCACGGTTGATGTTAATTACATTGTGGTTGTCGTCCTGCTCATACGCCGCAAAAATCAGTGCTTTCGCCAGATAGGCTTTCGCGGCAAAACCCGTGGGCCGGCCCACTTCAGCTTGTGCATCCGGCAAAACACTGGCCGCGAAGCGGAAGTCCTCAATTAATTTCCCCCACAGCTCTTGATCCGACAATGCGTCATTACTCACCTGATCATACATATCCTGCGGCGTATCCTCATCGATGTAAGGGAAAAATTTGAAACACTGTTTCATATACATGTAAATGTGACCGCGGAGAAACCGTAGCTCCGCAATGCGCTGTTCGCGTAGCGGATACTGCTCGGCAGTGAGGTTCTTGACTCTTCGCAATGCATCGTGAACACGTCCAACCGCGACATAATGCACCCACCAGAGATTATCCAGATCGTCGACGTTGGTGGGTTGCATATAGGTGAAGGTTTCCCAACGGTTCCTTTCGGCATTGTCATTGGTGCCCGATCCGCCCTTATACGCTTCGCCACCGCGTACCGAACCCTCCTCGTAAGGCATGCCCATCTGTTTGTTGAAGTGATTTTGCCCAACAAATGAGTAGGCGGCATTGATCATTTTTTCGACTTGCTCCGGCTCATTCAGATCTTCATCCGAAACAACACCCTGAGGCTTGGTATCCAGCATGGACTCGCACGCACCGAATAGCATCAGGATGACACCGAGACTGAATAGATTTAATGGTTTCATAATTTTTTGTCTTAAAATTTACAGTTAGAATGAAACGTTTAGGGCAAACGTCATCGAAAATGGCAGTGGATACCCGCTTCCCGGAGTTTCCGGGTCCAAACCGGTATAGGGATTGTCGCCCCACGTCTTCTTAAGAAGCAATACGTTGTCTGCACGCAAAGCCAGGCGCACCCGTTTCATGTTCATCCGATCCAGCAACGTACCGGGAAGGGTATACCCCAACTCCACGTTCCGGATTTTCATATAGGAACCGCTTTCTACGTAGTACGTGGAAAACCGACCTTCGTCGTTGTAATTATTGATGGATATGGCCGGGATGGTGGTATGGGTATTGGTTGGTGTCCAAGCGTCCAACAGACGGGTACCATAGTTCTCTCCGGAGGTACTCAATGCATAGATATCGGTCCATGATTTCCAGCCCTGTACATTGAGTTTCTTTCCGACCAGCCCGTTGAAGAACACGGCTAGGTCAAAGTTTTTCCACGTAACGCCTACGTTGACCCCGTACTCTGCGGCCGGATCCTGATTGCCCAGCCAAGCACGGTCTTCCTGATCAATCTTACCGTCTTCGTTTATATCCCGAAAACGGATGCGCCCCGGAGCCGCACCCACCTGCGTGGCGTGTGCATCGACCTCGGCCTGCGATTGGAACAAGCCGTCAACAATGTAACCATACATGGATGAACGCGAGCGTCCCAAGATGTTCTCATCGGTTCCGTTCCCGGCGAAATTATTGATGACTTCGTCGGGCACCTTCAAGATCCGCTGCTTATTGTGCGAAACCACGCCACTGATGTTCAAACCGACATTACCGAAATTATCTGCATAATTCAGGGTCAATTCGATACCCTTATTATCAATATCTGCACCATTTAACCACATTTGAGCACCTTCACCCAAGGTCGCAACCGTGCCCGGTTTCATCAAGATATCGGTGGTCTTTTTGAGGTAATAGTCGAGTGAGCCGCCAAACTTACCGGCAAAAAAGGCAAAGTCCAACCCTAAGTTATGCTGGGTGGTCGTTTCCCACCGCAGGTTCGGGTTGTCGCGTTGCGTACGGCGGAAGCCGGAAGGCAGGTTGCTCCCTCCCTCCCCGGTAAAATCATAGGCAGTACCCCAGTTCCAGTCCCATACGGAATTCAGATCGTAAAGCGGACTGTACATCAGGTAGGCCGCATAGTCATCGATCTGCGAGTTGCCGTTTTGCCCCCATCCGTAGCGGAGTTTCAATTGGGAAAATCCGGAAAGTGCGTTTTGCAGAAACGGCTCATTATTCAGCACCCATCCAAAAGACACCGCGGGGAATGTAGCCCACCGGTTATTGGCCCCGAAGACCGAGGATGCATCCCGGCGAAGGGTACCGGAAGCCAGGTAACGATCGCCAAAGTTGTAGTTGAATTTTCCAAACCACGAAATCAGCGTATTGTTGCTGCCTCCGCCCCCATTTTCACGGTCTTCCTCGCCTGCATCCAACTGCATGTAATCCGGCGTTTCCAAGGCAAACACCCGGCGGCTTCCCCAGTGGGTCTGATACGAATGGTCAACTGTCTCCTGCCCGACCATCACATCGAAATTATGCTTATTGACATCGAACACATACTGCAGAATATTGCTGTTATTCCAATCGTAGTTATAGTTGGATGTCTGGTATACCCCATTCCGTGCCTCGCTCAGAAAGCCGGATTCATACGTCAAATCCATGGTCCGTCGCCAATAACCCACGAAATCAACCCCAAAAGACGAGCGGAAATTCAGGCCTTTCAGTAACTCAACGTTTATGTACGTATTCCCAAACAGGCGCAGGTTATCCTGGTGATTTTGCTTGTTATCTGCTATCAGGCGTACAGGGTTCTGACGGTCGCTCATCCCGCCGATCGGCCCGCCCCAGCCTACGCCATCAACCGTATGTACCGGCACGATAGACATCAGCGATTTCGTACCCCCCAGGTTTCCATCCCCTACATTCGAACTGGAGCGCCATTGGGACACCGTGAAGTTCTCTCCGATTTTCACCTTTCCATCCAACCAGCTGTAATCCGTATTGATCCGTGCGTTGAAGCGCCGGAAAAAACTACCGTCGATAGTTCCCTTGTTGTCGTAATAATCCGCGGCAAAGAGCGCATTCCCGTTGTCTGTACCTGAAGACACGGTAACGTTGTATTGCTGAATCATGCCGGTCCGCAGAATCTCCTTTTGCCAATCGGTATCTGCTGAGCGCATCGTCTGTTCGATCGGATCGAGGTATTCGCGCCATGACACCTTGTCGAGCACCCAATTTCCGTTGGCATCCTGATGGTCTTCATACTGGTACAGGCCACCGAAATCGCGCACAAACCCAATCCCGACTAGGTTGGGGTCGGCCGCAGGATTATCGTTCTTAATCGCCCAATATTGGGCAATACCACGCTGTTCAGTGTTCATCAATTCAAAGGGTTTGGCACTGCTGGTGAGGGTATTGGAAGCGGTAAAATCGACGGTCGTTCCCTTCTTGCCGCGCCGCGTGGTAATGATAATCACGCCGTTTGCCGCGCGCGACCCATAAATGGAGGCCGATGATGCATCTTTCAATACCTGGATGGATTCGATATCCAGGGTCGCCAGCTCCGCCATGGAACGGGTGGTCGGAGTCCCGTCGATAATATACAGCGGATTGTTGTTGTTCAGCGTTCCCTCGCCGCGTATACGTACCGCTGCCGATGGATCGGGCGAACCGTTTACGGTAACGGCCATACCCGCCACCCTGCCCTGGGCGGCCCGCATGGCACTGCCCGTCGTACTGGAACGGAGCTGGTCTACGTTGATCACGGACACCGCCCCGGTTAAATCCGCTTTACGCTGGGTCGTGTAACCGGTCACAACCACTTCGTCGAGATTCAAGGCATCTTCCACTAAGCGGATGGTTAAATCCTGCCCGGTAGACGCGGCTATTTCTGTTGTCTTATAACCAACATAGCTGAATAGTAAGGTGCTGGTACTGGCAACGCGCAGGGTAAAGCGTCCATTGGCATCGGTACTTGTGCTGTTGCCTTTTGCCTCCTTTTCGACGACGGAGACATTGGCCAACGGTGCCCCGCTGTTATCCAGGACCGTGCCCGCTACCAAGATCTTTTCCTGGTTGATCATCAGGCTCCCCGTTCCAGCAACCCCCGGCCCGGCAAGCATGCTAAATAAAAGCAGGAGCACCACCTGGCCCACTGTTTTCTTTGTTTGAATTACTTTTCGTTTCATAATTTAGGGTTATTAATGATTAGTTATCTTTTCGATTTTTACATCCCGGATGGTGGCGTTACCATTTTTGACGTAGAAAAAGAGGTTTTTTCCTTTTTGCTCCGGCAACCGATTCACGACCGTCCGTTTGTTATTGACGCAGACATCAAAAAAATCTCCGTATACAATCACGTCCAAAAAAATCGGCTCATTCAGGCCTTTTACGGCATCAATCGATGTATTGTGCATGCGCACCGTTTCGTGATTCGGGTTCAGCGCCAATCGGTAGCCGCTCTCGTGCTCATCCGTCGCCCGCAAAAACAATCCTAACTCCTCGTAATTCCCATCCGGTTCGATGCGCATGGAAATCCGATAATTGTCGGGTAACTCATCCATTTCAGCTACGCCCATTTCGCCAGCCGCCGCGATGTTCAACTGCCCATCCCGGATGGCGACGACGGACGGAGAAGGCGTTTTGATTGCCGGAATGGTCATCGGGGATGACGCAGGTAGCACCTCTGGTAAGAATTTGGTAGACAACGTTCCATCCGGCTCTTGGTAAACTTCCCGGAAAAGTATCGTTCCGCCCCAAATCCGGTCGCCATCATCCTTATCACCGGCGCGGTAGGGCGAGTAGGCCACCGCAATACGGCGCCCGTTCTTAAACCGGGCAGTTTTGTAAACGCACTCAAAATGCGCAATCAAGCTTTGAGACTCGGGATAGATCCACGGCCCGTAAGGCGCTTTGGACATCACGTAATGGGTATGCCCCGCTATGCTATACAACAGGTAATACCAGTCATTCCATTTGAAATAATCCGCACATTCAGGTGTACCCTGCTGCCCGCGCAGGGGCGAATCCACTTCTTTCCAATTTTTCAGATCGGCCGAAACCAAGTGAACCAGGTAGCCACCGAAGCCGCCAATTGCCGGCTCCTTTAAGTTGCCCGAAACGAAAAGATGAAACAGGCTATCACTCCCCTTAAAGACCTTCGGGTCCCTGAAATCCCGACTGATACATTCCTCGGGCGCCAAGTAAAAGGGATTGGGTGATTGCTTCTCGTAGGTGTATCCACCATCGTTGCTGATTGCATAACTCAGTTGCTCATGCACACCGTTTGCGTCTTTCACACGGGTGGCATAAAATGCATAAAATAGTCCCTTATCCGCAATGACGGACCCGGTACAAATTGATTTTTCCCACGCTTCATTGTCGATACCCAACGCTACGGGGTGATGTTTCCAATGAACGAGGTCTGTGGTGGTACTCAACGCCCACTGATGCCCACCCAAGCCATCCAAACCGGCGTGATGCCCTTCATCCAATAGCCAATACAAGTAGAATGTACCGTTGTGGTAATAAGGCATGCCATCGCCCGAAAACAAATGCGGTTCGATGGGTTTGAAATATTGCAGCTGTGTTGTGCGTTGGATCGAAGGATTATAATCTTTGACCACCTGTGCCATTGAACACGCCGTAACCGACAAAAGAAATACGAAGACAATGTTGAATTTGTAAGGCATAATTGGCAATAATTTGTTGCCAAATATAGTAGCCCTATTTACAAAAACAAAAATATTTTATTGCAATTTATTATCATAATATTTACATTTAAAATCATTAAGCAAAGACAATTCTGATCAATTCTTGATAAAGAAAACCAAATCAGCCATTTAACAGCGCTAATTACATACATCAAATGTAAACTTATTAGTAAAAAATAATTTTTTATTTTACGAGAACGGGTCTACAAAATCCAAATAAAAGGTTGATCATCGCAGAAAAAGATCATACATTATTCCAATAAATACAAAATAATTTGACAAATAATATTACATTTGCGACCACAATGTAAACACCCACAAATATGTGTGCTAAAACAAGCTACAAGACGATCTACGACACGCTAAAGGACCAGATCATTAAGGAAGGATTTCTTCCGGGCGCCATGCTGCCCACGGAACAGACGCTTGCCAAGAGATACGATGTATCCCGGCCTACCATTGCCAAAGTGTATAACCAGCTACAGGAAGAGGGCTTTGTCAAGAAAACAAAAGGCTTGGGAACCGTGGTTACTTACCAGCATACCAACACTCCTTACACATTTGGTCTGTTGCTTCCAGGATCCGGGGAATCCGAAATATTCTCAATTATCAACGATCAACTGCTGCGGCAATCCGAATCCGGGATGTTTAATTGCTTTTGGGAAGGTGCCACCGCGAGCAGTGCCGAAATCCGGAAATCACTTATCGAATCCTGTCTTGAAAGTTATATCCAAAAAAAGGTGGATGGTATCTTCTTCTCCCCGCTTGAACGCGTGCCGGACGCCTACGAATTAAATCTCAAAATCTGCCGGGCCATCCGGGAGGCAAACATCCCACTGGTGCTGATCGACCGGGATATTCTCACTGCTCCAGACCGCAGCGAATTTGATGTGGTATCCATCGATAATTTCAGCGCCGGCTGCGTTATGGCACAGCATCTCATTGACCGTGGATGCGAAAAATTACATTTTTTCTACCGGCCGGGTTCCGCCAGCTCGGTAGATCTACGCATTTCAGGAGTCCGCGACACTGCGCTTAAACACGGTTATTCCTTTACGGAAAGCAACGTGTTCTGCGGGAGCCCAGAAGACCTGGAGTTAGTCAGGGGAATGGAGGTGATTGCCGGCAAAACAGGCATCATCTGTGCCAACGATTCGACGGCAGCCGTACTGATGTCGTCGTTGGACGACCTCGGAATCGAGATATCCAAGGATGTCCTCATCTGTGGCTACGATGATATGAAATACTCCAAACACCTGAAGCATTCGTTGACATCGTTCCGGCAACCCTGCGAGGAGATTGCCAACATCAGTATCGAGCTACTGATGCGCAGGTTGAAGGAAAACAACCGCATCCCGATTACCGTAAACCTTAAAGGAGATATCGTCATCCGTGAATCCAGCCAATTTCGCTAACCATTAATGTAAAAGAAAAATGAAACCAATTTATCCCTTTCTTATGATGATCAGCTGCAGCCTGCTTTTTATTGGCTGTAGTGAAAAGAAAAAGGCCGTTCAGATCGAGCTCAACGCGACCCCATGGGTGTTTTCGACGGACGTCCCACCGGCCAGTACGCTATCGCCACAGTCGGCCCAGGGCACCTTTGATGCACTTCCGGACAGCAGCAGTTTTACGATCAAGCTGGTAGCCACGCTTGGCAAGCATCTGCCTAGCGAGAGGCTGCTGCATATTCCCGGTGTGCTGGAAGTCACCACATTCCAGCACGATCCTTCTGACCGCAAACTCCAAAATTATCCGGCTTATCCGATGCCGGATGGCTCGGTGCCCGTATTTCAGGCGGCGCTACGGCTGCACCCCCTCCCAAACAGCACCGAAACCGAAGTACGGGATATGGTTATCGGCATTCCTTTGGGGATTTTAACCGAATCCACAGGCCAGCATGAAATCGTGCTCCATTTTTCTGGCGTACGGTGGTCGCTGTACGTAGACGGCGAACTGCTTGACAATGATTTCGCTTTGGGATACCCCCAATGGCCCGCCCGGCACACCTGGGAAATTGACCCGAACCTCGTTTCCAAAGCCGAACTTTTCCTCCCGGGCCTTGAGCCGGAAAAAGTGCCTTTAAAAACTCCCCGAATTGCGCACGACATCCAATACTGGACACCCGCAGGCCACAACACCTGGGTAGGTGATGTGGCCACCTTCTATCATGAAGGGCGGTATCACCTGTTCTACCTATTTGACAGGCGGGGCCATGCCAGCAAATTTGGGCGCGGGGGGCATTATTTTGAACACCTTTCAACGACCGACTTTATCAGCTGGACGGAGCATGAGGCCGCCACCCCCATTGAAAGCCAATGGGAAACGCTGGGCACGGGCACGCCATTTATTTCGGACGGCAAACTCTGCATCAGCTTTGGCCTGCATACCACCCGTATCTTTCCGAAAGAAGAAACCACCCTGCCGCTTCTATTGGATTATTACAACCAACATGGCGCTACAGGTTCGTTCGGGTACGACACCCTATCGGGGTATCCCGCCGGATCCACGTATTCCATCAGCGCCGACGGCATCAGCCAGTTCAAAAAGACACATACCTTATTCCACCATTGCGAAAACCCCAGTGTCTACACCGATCCGGAGGGCCGCCTGCGCATGCTGGCAAACTACGGCGCAAAGGGAACCTGGGAATCAAATGCGATCGAAGGTGGCTGGAAATCCATTAATCCCGGGTTTCCGCCGGGAGGCGACTGCACCTTTTTCTTCCGTTGGGGAAATTACGACTACGTGATCGGTGGCTTTACCGGTCTATGGTCAAAGCCCGCCGATGCGCCGGAGGATGGTTATACGGACGTTGTCAAACAAGGGCTCGATTTCTATAATGGGATGTGTGTACCTGCGGTTACGGAAATAAACGACGGCCGATTCCTGATGGCCGGCTGGATTCCGATTGCCAATTGGGGCGGAACGTTAAACATCCATGAAATGCTTCAGTTTCCGGATGGAAGAATCGGCACCAAATGGATGGAAGAGCTCATCCCGGTAACCGGAAAACAGCACACCTTGACCAATGAAATCAACGAAAACACCACGTTTGAGGTTGACAACCCTTCTTTCCTGCTGACATTTGATGTAAAGCCTGGTGAGGATCTATCCGGAAAACTTGCCGCTCTGTTCTCAGGAGAAGACGGGGCCGAGCATGCCTGCGAATTCCAATTGAGTCCGCATGAAAAAAGGGCGCAATACGGGCAGGGCTCCCTTCAGCAGTTCGCCGAACGGGAAAAGACCTTGCGCGAAGGTGGTTTTCCGAATCACGCCCGCCACTATGGCGTCGAAAACCTCTTCGGTACGGACGGACCCTTCTCCGTCCGCATGTTCGTCAAATACGACACCAAGTATGGTGGATCACAGATTGATACAGAAATCGCCGGTAAACGTACCATGATTACATTTTGCCCGGGTTTGAAAGTCGAAAAGCTCCTGTTTAGGTCGGATGATACCGGTATCCAAAACGTCAAGCTTGCGGCCTACGAACAATAGGCATCCTCCCCTTAGATACCGCTCGTTCCGCTACAGGGCGGGCGGTATCTGGTGGTGGCCCATTACAGGACGCTTACGCACCTGCAAATAAGGTCTTTCAAACATAGGGGTGATTTTACGCAAACCACCACTTACGTAAAATCCAGCTCGGGGTCGTCGTACAGATCGTTAACCAGCGTAGGTTTACCCTTTTCGAGCGATCCGAGGTCGACACGCTGATTGATTTTCTTGCCAGGCACATCTTCGGTGTACGCATTATAGAGGATCACCTGCGCATCGGTCAGCTCAAATAGGCTCGTTTCACCATCCGGCTGTTGCTCGTCCAACCCCTTCGCTACCGCCGGGTTAAAGCCGCCGTATTCCACCGTGTTGCACGTGATGTTCAGGTGGTGCGCCATGCCTCCGTCATAGATACTGATTGCCGTTACCGATGCCCGTGGCCCATCCGCCACTAAGGTAATCTTCAATCCATCGGGGAAGATAAAGGTCCGGCTTTTTCCTTTCCGTTGCTTATATAATTTCCCATTCAGGTTTTCGAACAGTGCCACGTGCTTTGCTCCGGTAGTTGGTTCGTCTCCCCACAGTTGCACGGTTGCATACTGATCCGGGAACGGCATAAACGTCATGGTGAGGGTAAGCCTCCCATCATCCCGCCGATCCAATTTAATACTCGTACCCTTTGACGAGGTGTAGGCGTAGTATCGGCCATCCTCTTCGTGTAAGCCGTTTGGCAGGCCAACCGCCTGGCAGGTGCCCAATTGGGGCAATCCATAATTCGTGCCCCCATCCTTCTTGCAGGAAGCGGACAACAACAAACAAGCCAACAGGGCCATCCTAAAATAACGAACTCCCATCATTTTTTAATCCTTTATCAGTTATAGGCGTGTATCGCACGAATAGAAAAAGGTCATCAATTACGTATGGCCCAGACGTGTGTCGTCATAAAAATCATTCACCTGATTCGGGTTATCTTTCGCCAGTGAGCCGATATCCACACGTTCATACACTTTATTGCCCGGCATATCTTCTGTGTAGGTGTTATAGAAAATCAAGCCCGTTTCCGTAAGTTCGAACGTACTGGTTTCCCCATCCGGCTGGATCGCATCCAACTGCTTCGCAAAAAAATCGTCAGCTGCGCTATACTCCCAGGTAAAACATGTCATATTGAGGTGCTGTACAATCGCACCGTCGTAGATGCTGATGGCTGTGATGCCGCCCATGTACCAAGGTGCTGTCGATACGTAGGTCATTTTCGTGCCATCCGGGAAAATAACGGATCGGTTGGTTCCTACCCGATCTTTGACATGCTTGCCATTCAGGTTTTCGTGACTCGCCGGACCTAAATCGCCGGGATCGGCGTCTCCCCAAAACTCGTAGGTAAAATTCGGATATGACTCGTAGCTCAGCGTTATAAGGAGTGATTCCTTCGATTTCCGCTTGATATCGATGATGGCACCGCCTGCGGATTTATACCGATAGGTGCCTTCTTCTACCAGCGTGAGGCCCAACCGGGGAGCTACGGATTCACAGGTGCCTAGCGCAGGCAATTTATTTTCGGTATCCTCCTTATCCTTTTTGCATGCCGTGGTGCAGAGTAGTATGCTGCAAATCCAGCTGCAGGTTTTCCATAAGCGGTTACGTTTATACATATATACATCGTTTACGGTGATATCGGAAGGTTACCAAAAAGGTCATCATGTTCAAATCGTTTGCAGGCTTAATAACGTTGCCCACAGACATTGCAATCAGACCGATGCGGTTTCCGGTTGTTCCAACTTGGTCCAGTAAAACGCGATGGTCACTGCTAGCCTTGGTCCGAGGGTAAAGTCCGCTCCTCGCATAAATATCCGGTTCACTTCGTCATAAAACCAGGGGATATCGTGAATGTGATTTCCGTCGAGGATCAATTCTTTTATAACTTCTTCGGACACGCTTGCTTTTTTTGGTAAAGATAGCCAAAACGCTTTTAAAAGGTCAGTTACCGTATGGTAAATAGCACATGATCAACCCGCAGATTAATTCGTTTTGCCTGATTTTCTCAGCATCATAAAAGCGAGTATTGTCGTTGCCAACCGATCCGGTTGGATCACATATAATTTGGATCACATATATAATATCATACACCCCTAAACAACATTTTCAACAATGTGTTTCGGAAGTCCACGGTATATCGCCTTTCTTACATACGTTCTTCGTTCAACACCAACTCGCCGTCGAACTTTTTGTCCAATACCAGCAACAAATTGGGTTCTATCGTAAAGCTCTGTCCGCTTCCTACTTCTGTCCGATACGTTACCACTAGTTGTCCCTCGGCATTCCGCTGTACGGATTCGACCCGGATGGCCGTTTCGTGGTCGGTTTCTCCCAATACGATGGCAACAGCGAACTGTTTATCAAAATCAATTTGAGTGGGCGCCCCTCCCTCCCCCATAACAGCCGCCGGACCGAAGACGCGGTTGAACTCCACTTCATCCGTTATTTTAGGGCTGTCCAAGGTTGTCACGTCGTTCTTGACGAAATAGCGCTCGGCTATCGTATAGGGCACGTCGGCCCCATCTGCTTCTGTGTGGGCGTCCGCCGTAGTTTCCGTTGCACGGTCTTCCGTGCTGCGGGAGGCCTGTTGGCATGCCACCAATGCCCCAACTGCTGCGGCAAAAACCAGGATTGTACCGAACCTTTTCACGCTCATCTTGTTAATTTTAAGCAAAACCCCATTATTAATTACTTTTCAAACCAGTCGCTACCAACTTCATGCCAATTCGTAACGCACTATTCCCAAGTGTACCCAGCGATTACCGCAGAAAGCCGCGGTGCCACCAACGCATGGAAAACATAAGGCTGTGCACCGTGCAACTTTTCGATGTTTGATGTGATCATCGTATCCCGATCGGTATACCTTGAGAATTCCCGATAGGGAAATTCAACATACGCCCAGTTCAGCGAAGGTCGCATACTGTCAATATGAAAACGGTGGTTCACCCGTAAACTATCCCAAGGGGGATAACGGTCGTGTCCACACTCTTTATCGTAAATGAGGATGAAATGGGGCCAACGGCATTTTACTTTTCTTCTGTTAGCGGTTCTCGGTATAGGGTTTACGTGGCCATCACCTCAGGGAGGCCCTCACGGGAAGAAATACCGGAAGTGGATCCGGTTGTTCAGGCAAGCCGAAGAACACCCCGATACGCCCAGTGATTCTGTTATGACGATGTGTGTGTTTATGTTTTACTGCGTTCACCCCGGAAACTCGCCGTATTCAGGCGCAGGCCTTGCAACCATTTACCTTGCCTATGCGTATATACCAAGGGCTTGTATGGAGGCACGTGACCGGAATCTCCAAGTCAGTGACCGGATAAGTGTAAACGTAGGAACATTTTTTTTGATGACCTTTTTCCTATCGGTACGATAGCCAAAAAGAACACGAACGAAAAGTACGTATCATGAAAAAAATAACCCTACCATTGTTGGTTCTGCTGCTTGCGGTAAATTCCTGCAAAAAAGATCCAAAACCAGGCCCGGAAGAACAGGTGCCCACCAACAAAGAATACGAGTGGGTAGATGCCACGGTAAGCTTGCCGGACGGCGTAAACTATTCGCTGGCCGGCCATGAGCTGAATGCGGTTGGGGAAGCGCTGGCCATCAGCGGTAACGGCGCGACCAAAGTGCCTAAGATGACAAATTCCGTTGCTATTTATGCGGTGACCAACGCATCGGGCGAACCCATCATGTTTGGTTACTCGACGCCGGGCAAGACAGAGATATCGCCGGAGGCAACCGCAAAGGTGACGCTTTTCACGCTTTACCGCCTTGCGGCCCTGCCTATTGAGGTGCAGGTCAAATTCCTGGAGGGTTTCGATAGCGACCAATCCGCAGCTCCTTACGTCGAAACGTTCGTAGAACGGTGGAAGACCGACCCCAAAACGCTGGTTAGCAAAAGCTATGTCCCGCTACTCAAAGCCTACCACATGACCTACAACGCAGGCAAAGACCGAGATGTGTCGGCCACGATGAAAACCATGGCAACCGAAGGCCGGTACCATTACGTGGAAACGGAAGAGGGCAAACTGGAAGATGGTTACTCGCTTGAGTTGGAAGACAATAGCAAATTCTACATCACCAACGAGGGGCCGCGCACGGCTACGGCATTCATCTACAAAACCAAAACCAAGAAGAATAACTCGCTGAATACGCAGACGCTCATCGACAAGTTTTCCGGCAGCACGGAGGCATCGCGGCAATGGTTTATCGAAAATGGCACCTACGTTCCCGACCGGAATTTCCTGGGCCTGGAAGTAAACTACCGGCAATTCATCTGGAACGGCAGGATTTTTTTCAACAAAGTGACGAGTGGGCCGCATGACCTTCCGTTGGAAGACGATGAGGAACTTGCCGAATACACCATCCGTATCGTGAATGCCGGAGCAAAGATACAGGATGACGAATTGACCGATGCGGAATGGGCTGCTTACGTAAAACACATGCATGCGGCGCTCGTTATCGATTTTTACCTGCCATTCATGGGTATCAGCCTTGGACTGGATATTGACGATTTCTATGCATTGAGCGCCGAGGAGCGCGTGGATAGGTTGGACGCCGCCTTCCGTGAGGCGGGTGTGCATACGCTCATCGAAGGGTACCTACGCGGAGGGCGCCTGCAGGAGATGCTGAAAACGCTGGAGACGTATTTCCAGTCGGAATCGACCAGCTATGGCGTTAAGTTGCACGAAGCAATTTTCAAGGCACTTGGCGTTGCTGTGCCAAGTAATCTTGCCGGGGCGGCCAAACGTTATGGTTACCTGAGCTATTACTTCGATGGTGCATCTTTTTGGAACACCGAACAGGAAGAACGGCTGTTCATGAACTATTACTGGGAAACCTACGGGCTCATCTCGCTAAATGCCACGGCACGTGCGGGCGTGGTCCGGGTGTCGCCGAGGCGGGCGAACATCAGCACGGCCGGCACCAACAATAAGGTACAACTGGAGGCAAAGATTGAAAGCGAGGAATTCAATGGGATATCCGGACTCACCTATCGCTGGCGTACACCTTCAACGTACGGCTCGTTGATCTCCGCAGATGGCTCGCGGGGCAATGAGCTAAAAGGCACAGCGGCTAACATCGAGTACCAGGCCGATTTTGCCCTCGGACGGGGCAAATCAGTGACGGAAAAGGTGTACGTGGATGTATTGAAGGACGATCAACTGGTGGGTACCGATTCGGCAGAGGTGACCATCGCCGAATCACGGTATCGGATATACCCCAACGGCATTACGCTGACAGGCAATGGCGACCGTGGAGCGACTACCGTGAACCTACGCGTCGAGCCGTTGAACGACGATGCACCGAAGATACAGGAGAACCCCGACCATGACTTCAAGGTGGTTTGGAGAACTGCGGGAAAACATGGGGGACTTCGGTGGAACGGTCAGTATGCCTCCTATTGGGTCACCGAGACAGAGGGCCTGAATAGCAATGTGGTCCAATACCGGTGTTCAGACGACCAAACCAAAGAAGGCGTGGAAGATGTGGAAGCCCTCATCTTCATGAAACCCAAAGGTGCTTTGGAGGCAGACTATGAATTGGTGGATATCGTGAAGGCCAGTATCAAGATTGATAATGATGAGAAAAAGAAGATCGTATACATCCCGCTGGTAGAGGTTCTTACAGATACGATCCAAGGAATCGGAAAAGATGCCTATCGGACCTGTATGGGCCGCGGCGTTGCCAATGTTCCGATAGAGAAAGATGCCATCAAATATTCTGCCCGTGCTATGGGCACTGGCATTAGCTGGGTAGATGGTAAGGTATGGAATTGGGATGCAGGGACAAATCCAGGTTGGTTTACCGGTTACGGTCATCCTCGTGGAATATCTGGCAATAATTATACGATTGCAGTTTCCGTTTTGGAACAAAGAAATGGGCCTGCCGATAATAGCGTGTGTCATACCGATTATCTGCCGGTATCCGGTATGGTGGAAGTCACGATTTGGCTGAAATAGTTTTTTCTCATAACATTCAGGGAGGTGTCTAAAAAGCCTTTTTAAAAAAGAGAGGCTGTCTCAAAAGTATGAAGTGCGGCGAAAACCAGGATTGTACTGAACCTTTTCATTCTCGTCAAACCGGTCGCCGCAACTTCATGCCAATTCGTGACGCACTATCCCCAGGTATACCCGGCGATCACCAAAGAGAGCCGAGGTGCCATCAACGTATGGAAAACATAAGGCTGTGCACCGCGCAACTTTTCGATGCTCGATGTGATCATTGTATCCCGATCGGTATATCTTGAGAATTCCAGGTAGGGAAATCAACATACGCCCAGTTCAGCGAAAGGCGCATACTGTCGATATGAAAACGGCGGTTCACCCGTAAACTATCCCAAAGGGGCGTGACGGTCGTGTCGGAACTCCTTACCGTAAATGAGGATGAAATGGGCCCAGCGGCACTTAACATACTGGAAATCAATTCTGCCGTTTGAGAGGTTTACGGGATATTCCCGGGGATGGCTTCGGAGCTTAGTCGTACCTTGGTTTGGTCTCAGATTGGACTTGGTCGTACCTTGGTTTGGTCGCAGCAGAACGAGTCCAAACCGAGGTGGCTTTGAGTTGGCACTGAGCTCCGAAGCCGGTTCCAGACGATCTCCGGTATCACTCCCCACCGATCCAAGCTCCATCCCATATCCTTCCCTATGTGCCTTTCTCCCGCTATGTAGCCGCTTACTCTTCGCTAAGGTGCCGCTTTTCGGGCTTTTTACCGAGATATATGCGGGACATATGCGGATAGGACCCGAAGGAAGGGTAAGGGAAGGTGGACTAAAGCACAGGACTTGCACGGATTTCCGAAGACCAGTCCCACTAACTCCTGCCTTTTTCCTGCCGTTGTTCTGCCGTAATCTAACCGGTATGTATGTTTCATCTATGCCGTGACTACCGATTTGATAGATACGGGTTAGATACGCCTTAATGAATTCATAGAAAATATCAGGAGAAAGGCAGGAGAAAGTACGAAGAAAGGCTGAAGCTGTTCGGGAGAATTCCGAAGGGGTGTTTCGTAAATGTCATACATACCGCAGGCCTATATCGTAAATTGGTTGCGTTCGTTTGGGGCAATAGCATGCCCCTAAGCGTAAATTTTGCTTCATTTTTTTACACCGAATCAAACAGGTGCTTTGACTATGTTCTTGTAAAGATTCTTAGTTAAACTTAGTACCCAGGGCCGGGATCGAACCGCTATCGCGCTTTCCCCTTTTTGGGCTCTGAAGCCGGTTAGTTGATGTTGTTTAATTGGTACCATAGGTTTTGATGTTTATCAAAACCTCTTAACCAAAGGGGGATGTGCGCAGGGTGATCTATACCGCCAATCCCATTGAGAGGCTGCGTACGCAGGTATACAGACATGATTCAAGAGATTGATCAATGGCTTATAAAAATCGTATTCACCCATGCTTAACGACCTCTTTCTTCGTGGCTTTAATCCAACTTTTGCTCAAGTATCGGCAGACCGACCAGTTGTACTTCTCCCTTATCTTAGTGATGTACACGGTGGCACCTTTCCGCTGGTCAAGGAGTTTTCACACCACATCCGGAACGATAAAAGGTGACCGGTACTCGCGGGTTAGCAACGCGTCGGCTTCCGGATCGTTGATGAATTTCATGGCTACCGGATCGAAATCCAGTGTTCGCCCCACGCGATACGCAATATTGCCAAGATGGATGAGCGCACAGGAATAAAATCCTTCCCTAATGTCTCCTTTTGCCAATTTTTGGTCGTTATACCGGATTGCATCGATAAAATCTGCATAGTGGTTACCGAAACCTTTTCCATTTTCCCCTGGCTCCTTCTTATCGCCCATAAATGTTTGCCATTGATTGAGGTTCTTAGTCATGTAGCCTTTTGATCCAAAAAACAAGTTGCCTACCTCGTTATCCGAACTCACCATATACGTGTTGTCATTCGGGTTTTCCCCGCCGATTCCTTCGGAATTTGAAAGCCAATGGCGAACCTCAAATTGCAGGAGCTTTTTCGCGTCGCCCCCACCCTGGACGTTTGGAAATTCAAAGACAGTGAGTTGCGTATTGGGTGTTTGCTGGTCATCGTCAAACATGAAATGGCCGCCAATTGAGCTGATCCTGGTAGGCAACGTAACATTAAGCCCCCACCGGGCAATATCGATCTCATGAACCCCCTGGTTGCCGATATCGCCGTTTCCATAATCCCAGTTCCAATGCCAGTTATAGTGGAAGCGGTTTTTCGAAAACGGGCGCTCGGGCGCCGGGCCCAACCACAGGTCATAATCTATGCCTGGAGGGATCGGTTCGTCTGGCGTGCGCCCGATGGTATTGCGCCGTTTATAGCAAATGCCTTTGGCCATATATACTTCACCGAGTTTCCCCGCATGCAAAAAATCAGCCATGCTTTCCGCACAGGGGTTGCTCCTTTGCTCGGCCCCGTCCTGTACAATGACCGGGTACTTTTCTGCGGCTTCCACTAACTTACGGCCTTCGTAAATATTATGGCAACACGGTTTTTCGACAGAAACATGTTTGCCCGCTTGTATTGCCCATATCGCGGCCAACGCATGCCAATGGTTCGGTGTTACAATGGAAACAGCATCAACCTCCTTATTTTCATACAAGACGCGCAAATCGGTATATGTCTTTGGCGTTTCCAGTCCCTTGTCTACAAAGTGCTTTTTTATTCGGGGTTCAAAAAAATTCCGATCGATGTCGCATAGCGCGGTCACCCGCGCGTTTTTGAGCTTTGAATAACCCTCGATGTGGTTTTGCCCCATTCCGCGTATGCCAATGACTGCCACGTTGACCCGTTCGTTGGATCCAAGAATTGAAGCGTAGGATTTTGCACTCATGCCAGTCGTTGTCAGTGCCGCACCGGTGGCGCCAATCATACCTTTGCGGATAAATTCCCTTCTTTCCATAGATTTAATCAGGTTAATGAAATGAGTTAGTTGCACTTCGCTTAAACCGTAAAGTTACACCTTTGATCAAACTTTATGATAAATGCGTTGATTTTTTCTCCGACCTATTGGTTTATGGGTTTAAATTCTTCCGGGCTGCAATGGCGATAGTCAAAAAGTTGTGGCACTAGTTTTTAGTGCAATACGTTACTGGGCCGACGGTCATTTAGGGCCAGAAATAGCCCGCTAATCCCGATGACAAGGTAACTCACCAGCCAAGAAAAAAGAATGAGATGATTTTTGCGGTTTTTGTTGCATGTGGATCGAGATTAAATCCGTTCGCAATTCAGCAAATGCAGGAAGCATGATGTCAATTCCCAACGCTGTCAGCGTCATGGATGAAGCCGACAATGCTATAAACTCACCTTGTTTCATTTTCATAGAATCCCGCGTTTGAATTCCGCTCCGCTATACTTATTGAATAGATTATCTGAAATTCGTCGCGCTCGTCGTAGCATAGGATGTAAAACAGGTGAACGGCCGGATTGAATCTCGCCAATTACCTCGAATCCGTGACGCTCATATAATGAAATATTCCTAGGGTTTGAAGATTCAAGATACGCAATTAATCCGTCTTGGTCAACGGCTTTGAGTGCCTCACTCATCAATGCGGAGCCTACACCCGTACCCTGATATGCTGGGTCGACACCTATCATTGGCAAATACCAATGCGGTTCGGTAGGGTGAAATTTTTCCATCTGCTCAAAAATTGCCGGCAAATTTTCCTTTACATCGTCACCAACGTTTTCACCAAACAGCCTAATCAGCGATTCCTCATCAGATCCGGCACCGGGCGGCAACCACAGGGCCGCGCCTACGAAACCAGGGGCAATATAGGCTGTCCGTCCTTGGAATGCACTTCCGCCGAAAGCCTTCGCTATCGAAGGAAAAGTTGCCAAATAGACTGTTGGGTCCGGTAGAGACCAGCGGACCATTGGATCAGTACTGAATGCCAATGTTAATGCATCGATGGCTCCACTTTCATCCGAGGTTTGAGCGATTTTTATAGTTGTGTCGCGCCGTCCATTCATTTAACAAAAATAGGTTCTATTCCATACTTTAAAGGGGTGTCTACTGGACTTTCTGGCGGGGCATTTTGGACATGACCTGACCATCTGTGATGCAGGAGCGGCACGGGACTTTTACAAGGCGGTAGTCGGCTGGAGCGACGATGAAATGCCAATTCAAGACGATGAGCGTCCCACAGCGGCTACATCATGAAAGATGCCGATGGCAATTGGGCTGGCAGACCAAAATGAGTATTCGGTTCCAGCAAGACATGCACCAGTTACTATCAAAGTAATTCGATAACTTTGCATTATGGCTTTATTAGCCAAAAAGTTATGAATAGACATTCTAAAGAGAATTTTTTTCAACTCCGCCCTGGTGTTAAGCCTGTGGACACGTCCGTAATGTTTACTGTGCGTTGGGAAACCGAAAAGCTGCGGGTGACGAACGAAAATGTCAACTGCCTGTTCTCTAACCTGGATCCGCAATCGTTCAATGAGGCCTACAACATTTTCTTACAACACCTGAACCCGGATTTTGAGCCACTGATGATCGATGGGATGGCTTATGCATTGAATTCGACCGAACAGGAATGTTTCGTCCAGCGTTTCATTACGAATTGGATATACTATTATACGATCAACAATCTGGATATCAAGGTATGTCAAGAGGATTTCGATCATCCTTATACAGCAGACTACCTATTGCCCTTTATCGATGAAAAATACGGACCGGATACATCGGCAAGTCTGGCTTTGGGTGCTAAGATACTGCGTATGGATACGGACCTGTATGCAAAGCTAGTGGCATACAGGAGGTGGTACTACGATCGTTGAGTAGTGGCATTATTTACAGTAAGCTCAGTTCGATCGAAGATCCAATACCGCCTCATCGGTCTATTGGTATTGGATTCCCTGTTATTTACCCGTGTTCATTTCATAACGAAGAATGACTGCGCCGTTTTCTAGTGGACGTACCTCAATGGCTTTCAACTTGGTGCGGTCTATCCCTTGGAACAACGGTAATCCACCGCCCAGCAGCACCGGAGCTATGGTAATCCGGAGTTCGTCCACGAGCCCCATCCGCAACAGCGTCGATGCAAACTCCCCGGCGCCCCAAGCTACCATGTGTTTGCCGGACTGCTGCTTCAACGAGGCCACTTCCGCATGGGGATCGCGTGCGATGCGCGAATTCGCCCAGTCGATCGACTGCACGGTCTTCGAGAACAAGATGTGCGGGGTGTGTTCAGCCCATTGGGCATATTTCCTCTCATTCGGGTCGGCATCCGGATCGGTCAGTACCGACCGCCAATAGCCGGCATACTCTGTATACGTGTTGCTTCCTAACAGCACGGTATCCACATCTGCGAGGTCGTTGAACATGTGCTCCCAGATTTCCTCACCTGAGGATATCCAGTCTCCTTCGCCATTTGGTCCGGCGATGTAGCCATCGAGTGATATCTCCACTGATACAATTAGCTTTCTCATGATTTTTATTTTTAAGGTAAAGGTACAGCTTGTTTGCTGTGATCATGAGGTGCGCAAACGACATTATGACGGGCGGATTACGACAACCTAATTAATCTGAGACTTTTTGGTGCAAACATCGATTTGAGATTTGCAAATGGTCAATCAAATTGCTCGCCATTGATCACTCCATCCAACCAGGCAATCCGAACAGTCAAATAGTTCCGGATAAAGTCCACATAGTCTTGGTAAGTTTCACCGGTATACCAACTTTGATTGATATTGACTCCAAGGACATCCCATCGCTGAAAATTGGGTATTTGGCTATATTTGATCTGTGCTGCTTTCGCATCAACATATGCTGGAATGGATTGCACCTTGTCCCTTACAGCATTCCACCGATTACGGACTGACTTCTTAAATTCCGGATCATTCATGAGCTGGTTCATCCAAACCCTTGGCTCGTGAGCTTCGGTGAGCATCAATTTCTTCTCGGAATCCCCAAGGCGCTTGTCATTATTAAAGCCTATATCGAAATCCCAAACCGGCCCAACATATATCTTTGAATCTTGGCTACTCTTTTTATACATCCTCATGCTCCACAGCAGATCGGGGTTTCCACAAATTTCATTGATAAGATAATAATTAACAAAGCTCGCTAGATCAAAATATTGTCGATAATTCGCTTCGGAGCCATCACCTGAGATAAATAGGCTGTTTTCAAAAGATGTGACATAATCTCTGATATATTGAAATTCATCCGGAGTGATGTCATCTTCATCAGGAAACTTGATCGTGACGGGCATACCACGGGGGGTATAAAAATGAGAAGGTTCCTGGTCAGCATACCCGTCCCCTTCTATGATAAAGCCTCCATTATCTTCATCGATAGGTACCCGGTCTTCGCCTTCTTTGACATGTTCGGTCAGGGTATAATTTCCCATATATTCACCATTGAGGAATAATTCAACATATTGTTGACGGGGCGTATATTCCAGTTCTAACCTCCGGCTTACTTCGAAAGCCACATCGTTTCGGAGTAATGACTGATCACCATAATTGGCCATCAGTGCCCAACTCTTATCTGCTGGCATGCCCAACAACGAGGCTTTCTTGTCTAGTTTGATTCGATAGGGTTTTTTGGGCATTCCCCACGTGGCGTTACCGCGTCCCTTAACCGCTGTGATTCCCTCGAATAATACCTTACCTTCGAGCCCATTGGTGATCTTAATCTGTCCATCGACATATTCTTCTTTACTCTCAATTGGCTTGCCATCGGTGAAAAGGTAGATCGCCGGTAAGCCTGTGTCAGAGAACTTGACAATATAACGCCGGGTACTGCCGTTCTCCGCCGCTACGATGTATTCAACCAACTGTGAGAAATCCTGTTCTGAATTACCGCTTTGCTGTTCTTCATCGTCCACAGTTACCGCAACGCCATTGGATTCAAATTCGGGAATCAACGCGGTAATGTTTGTTCCTACCAATGTGTGGGCATAAATGGTGTCACCGTTTATTTCTGCTTCGATATCATTCCATAAGTCAGGATTTTTTTCCTTTTTGAAGACGAAACTAATTAGATCATTACTTTTTGACGGGTTTTCAGGAGTCTGATCTTTTGTGCAGGCTAAGGTAACGGCAAAAAATGCGATCAGATACCCATAATGCCAACGGTAAATTTCTTTTTTCATGGATCGTTCAATTTTTTAAGTTACCGATAGTGTAGTCCTATATGGTAAACCGTTTGTGCATCATATCGATATACTCTTGCCCCGATAGGGCCCTCCGGGTATGCAATAACGCAGGGTATCAGAATCATCTGCAGCCGCCACACCATCAGGCCCCAAGTTACTCTATATACTACAACTTTGCAAGAACTTGGGCCATTGAACAAAATTTATCTAAGTTTGAGCCAAGCCGACACAGCAGGAGGCACGCTTTATCAAGGACCGTGTAGGCTAGATGAAAACGTAGGAGGAATGGTATTTGATGGGATAGGCTCGCCGGAATTATACGGCTTTTGGTTATCTTTGCGGCTATAAATTGTCTGTCATGAATTTGCTGGCATTACTTTCCCTCACCCTATTGGCATCCTGTGGGCAGGCTGATAACTTTGACTTTGTGATCGGTGAATGGGAGCGCACCAACGAGGACGCGGGAAAGCATACGTTTGAAACCTGGGTGAAACGGGACGCTTCTACCTACCTCGGACACAGCTACACACTCCAGGGAGCGGATACGGTGTGGCAGGAGCACACTGTTCTGTCCCCGATTGCGGGCGTCTGGCATCTACAAGTGCGGCTGATGGGTGAAACGCAATCAACCGATTTCAAGGTGACCCAGTCGGATGACGGGTCGTTCACTTGCGCGAATCCGCAGAACGAATTTCCCAAAACCATCCGTTACAAGCGGGCAGGCACTGAGCTTCATGCAGAAATTTCCGGCGGCGGTGATCCGATCCCCTTTTTGTTTGCGCCCGTGTTACTGCAACCAACTAAGGATAGCTCGCTATGAACTTATCCGATTTTTCTCTCGAATGGAATATACATTTGGTATTATAGCTGATGACATAATTTCTATTTTTTTCCGGAAACTGGGATGTGGGGATTTTATGAAAGCTTCCCACTATGTAAAACAGCTCCCCTATCGCCGCAATAAAGACAAGAATAACCCTTCCGCAGTATTGGATGAACGGTGTGGCACATGCAGCACCAAGCATGCCCTGCTGAAACGTTTGGCAGATGAAAATGGGCATCTCGAATTAAAATTGATGCTGGGGATATTCAAAAATGGATGGCCGTACTACCATCGCTGTTGAGTCGATACTTAAAAAGCATGGGTTAACATACATACCCGAAGCGCATAACTACCTAAAGGTGAACGGTGATATTTTGGACTTTACAGGCTTACCTATGAGTAAGAACGAGCTTGCCGATAAGCTACTCACCGAAATCGAAATTACACCGGATCAGATAACTGAGTATAAGGTTGGGTATCATCGGGATTATTTGGCCCGATGGCTTGTTGACGAGGGTCTACCCTATTCGCTGGACGAGATTTGGCAGATACGGGAAGAATGCATTAAGGAAATCGCGAGGAAACAATGTGAGCTGACAACAGACAGGCTAACCATGCGACCTTTCCGTGCCGAAGATGGTGCCATGATGTACGCACTCAACGACGACCCTGAGGTATTGCAATACACGGGTGATGTGCAGTTTGCGGACGTCGCCGCTGCCAGCGCATTTCTGCGCGACTACGATCAATATGAAAAATATAGCGTAGGGCGGCTAGTAGTGATCCTGAAAGAAACTGGTGAAACCCTCGGTTGGTGTGGGCTTAAGTATCATCCGGCGGCGGATGAATACGATATCGGCTACCGGTTGTTTAAGCGGCACTGGGGCAAGGGATATGCAACTGAAAGTGCAAAGGCAGCGATGAAATATGGTTTTGAGACGTTGAAACTGGACCGAATTATCGGCCGGGCAAGGGTTGAAAACCCAGCCTCCATCAATGTCTTCAACAAATTGGGGATGCGCTTCGTTGAGCCGTATACCGAAGACGGAATGAATTGGGTATTGTATGAAATGGTCAGGGAAATACAGATTTAAAAAAGATTGAATAGATGCATTTCCAATCACAAATCGTAAGCCGATTCCGGTAAATCGTAAAACTTTTGCAGGCAAAAATGGAAATCCACTTACTTTGAACGCGTCTTTTACAAGAAAAGCTATGAAGAAAGTGGACAAAAAGAATGTCGCGATCGTACTGTTGAGCCTCATTATCGTGGGATCCGCAGGCTATTACTTATTCGGACATGAGGTAGAGCGCCTCGTTCATCGATGGCAAAACCCACATATGTATGATTCAGAAGAAACCGCAGACCAATCGGCCGCTGAATACTATGGACATCCTGAGGTTGCAGATGCCGTATACAGCTGTGAACGTTTGTATTTTTATGGCGACATGGGTTATATGACCAAGGGCTCGTTACTTGACCAGACTGCCGCTGCGGCATACAGCCGCATTCCCGACACCCTACTTCTCATCCATTATGGCGAAGAAATCCAGCAAACGGAGCAAAAAGGCGTGAGCTTTTATGAAACGAAAGCCCGCTTCAGCCCGGTCAAGATCTATCCGGATAATCCCCCATTAACCACCTACCTGCGCCTGGCCGAACAGGGAAAGGTGGAATACTTAAAACTCTCGCCCAACAAGCGAGGTAGCCTTGAGGTGGAAGATGAGTGTGATTTCAGAAATGAGTATGCTAATTATTTCGACCCCGATGTGAGTTGGCAGCGCGATACGCCTTTGGCCATCAAAGAGGTACTTTTGGAGTTTTTCAAGAGCAATGAAGGCAGCAGCTTTGCCTTTGTCAACGACCGACGGAATACCGCGCAGGTGTACCGGCTTGCCAGCTTTACCGGACTGAACCAATATACCGACCAGCCGAAGCAGGAATTGGCAGTGGTGCTGAGTGAAAAGAACAGCACGGGCAACGTAAGAGAACGCATCATCGTCATCGGTTTCGACGATGCGAATAAAGGCAGGATTTTGTTCAACGAAGTGTTCTATTCCAAAATCCTGTTCACGGTCTATAAAGACCCCTATGCCCTCCCCAAAGAAGCCGTATCATTGGTCGCCTATGCCGCATCGGCACAGCAACTCATTGAGCTAAAAACCAATTCGGATCCTTATTCCTCCTATCTCTACTACGACAAGGAGTTTGATACGATGATCCGAAAGACATTTCGCCCCGAGGATGAAGAAAACCACTAAAAAGCACGTCTATATAGCTGGTGGCCTCTTGCTCATCACTTGGCTGATGACCGGGTTTGCGGTGGATGATGAGTTTTCGGGTGAGTTCCGGTTTTTTGTCAAGCACCGTCCCGCGCTTCAGTATTATTTTGAATCGCCATTGGGTATGGAGGATATGCCCGCGGATTATCCTGCGAATAAGACTGCGGCCTATCACACCTACCGGAATTTTGTGCTGGATAGACATTGGTCGTCCGATATGGAATGGGTGGCGGTCTTCCTCGTCGTGCTGACCATCGCCTGGACTGGATTTGCTGCGTTGGCAAAGAAAATAAGCTAACTTTGCGCGCAAGTGATGAATAAAGTAGTTATCATAGAAGACGAGCCAGCCGCCATAAATGAACTGAAGGTATTGATCGGACAGGAAGAAGGTTTCGAGCTAATGGGAAATGCCGGCACATTGGATGAAGCGCTGCACCTGATCAGCCGTATACAGCCGGATCTGGTTTTCATGGACATCAACCTGTACGACTGCAATGCATTCGATATCCTGAATAGGCTCCAAACCATCCCAAAGCATATTATTTTCGTAACGGCTTACAACCAGTATGCCATCCGGGCAATCAAATACGGCGCATTGGATTACCTGTTGAAGCCGGTTGATGAGCAGGAATTCAAGGAGGCAATTGAGCGTGTACGGAACTTGAATGAGCTGGCTTCCAGGGAACAGCTTTCGTTGACTGAATCAGCCCTGCAAAAAAAGCAGGCACCACAACACATCGCGTTGCCCTCGGTTGGTGAGGTTCGGATTATACCGTTGGCTGATATCAGGTATTGCCGGGGCGACGGACCTTACACGCATTTTTTCCTTGTAAGCGGCAAGAAAGAAACCGCTTCCAGACCCTTGAAATTTTATGAAAGCATGCTACCCGAGGCACAATTTCTCCGTACCCACCAATCCTATGTCATCAATACGGTTTACGTAAAGTTGCTGATCAGTCATACGACCGTAGTGCTGGATAAAGGCGAAGAAATACCGATTTCATCCCGCAGGAAACAGGATATCCTGAACAGATTGATCCGGTAAGTGATGAGGCATCTCTTAACATATGGTTCGTTATTGTTCCTGCTCATCGTCGGTTTTTCCTGCGGCCGGAAAACAGCTGTAGGGGTAGCAGGCGGCTCCATTGAAGAAAAAATCCGGCAGCTGCAACCGATTCTCTTGACGCCGGACAATAAAGACTCGCTCGTGCGGTCGTGGAAAACACTGCTCGACGAGCAGCAGGTGAAAGAAAGCAATCTGTACACGGCCAAAGTAAATTACCAACTGGCCCGCTTGTACGGCATGACCAAGCAGAACGATTCTTCCGCCCTGCATCTAGAAAAAGCATTCCAACGCATCGAAGCCGAAAAAGGGCATTGGGAAGAGAAAGCCCGGATCTACCAGGGTATCGGAAACCTAAGCCTTGCCGAAGGGCACCTGCACCGCGCCAATTATTACTACAACAAAGCTGCTGCCATCGTGTTGGCGGATACTTCCGTTGCCCTAGAGCCATCGGCAAAAACCGCTATCCTGTTGGCTGCTGCACAGAGCAACCAGCAGTTCCAGCGATTGGATCTGGCGTTGGAAATGAACCGGGAAGCCTTATTTCTCTCCAAGCTATTGCCCGAAAAACACATCAACCGGCATCGGCCGATCACGCAACTGATCCAAAATCTCTACCACATCAAGGGCAACATAGACAGCATCGCCCACTATATTGAGCGGTTAGAGGCGCTTCAAATTCAATATCCGGACGTTTATGACCCTTATTTTCTATACGAAAGTAAAGCATTGCTTTATGATTTGAAGCGTGAACCGGATTCGGCATTGAAATACCAGTTGCTCAAAACAGCGCCTATGGAAAATGCGCCGAACAGTGGAAAATCAGGCAGTGTGATACTCAATAACCTGTTCATTTCCTACGTGAATATTGCCGGTATTTATACCGCTCAGCAAAACAGGACCAAGGCAACGGAATACTTTGCCAAAGCCAACCTCCTGCTTTCAAAAAATGAAACGGTCCTTGATTACGACCACCTCATCGTGTACCACCAGAACCGGGCTGATTATTATACGCTCTCGGGCGATCTGAAAGCATCCCTGCACTCGGCCAACGAAGTTATTCGCTTGCAAAGCGAACTCTATGACCGGCAAAATACGCAGGCTATCGCTGAAATGAATAGCTTGTATGAAATCCAGACGCAGGAACGTTCGATCCAGCAATTGAACGAAAGTTTACAGATCAAGGAACTGGAACTGCAGCAAAACCGTTTGTGGACGATGGTGAGCCTATTGGCAGCGGTCCTGTTGGCGATGGTTTTGTTTTTCATCTATTACGGATTCCGGCAAAGGCGTATACAGCAAGAAAAAGATCAGGTCATCCTGCAACAGCAACTGCTGCGTACACAGATGGAACCGCATTTTATTTTCAACACACTTACTGCGTTGCAGCATTACATCCGGCAGGGTCGCACAAAAGAGGCTATCAGCTACCTGAGCCGATTCAGCAAACTGTTGCGGAATTCATTGGAAATAAGCAGGGAGCAGTTGGTTTCGTTGGCGCAGGAAGTCGAAACGCTGGAATATTACCTGACCTTGCAGCAAATGCGCTTTGAAAATGCATTTACCTACACCCTGCGCGTGCCGGAAGGGATGGAAACCGACGAAATCCGGATTCCGCCGATGCTTCTACAGCCTTTTGTCGAGAACGCCATTCTCCATGGTGTGGATATGAAATCAGGAAACGGTTTTGTACACATCGTATTTTCGGAAGAAAGGGATATGCTTCATGTAGAAATCACCGATAGCGGCCGTGCCGGAAGGCAACAGCATACGACCGGGGGCCACCGTTCACTCTCCGGCATCATCAGCCGCGAACGGCTGGCACTATTGGGCAAAGAAGCCCGCATCGAAACCCGTAAAAATGAGGATGGCGGCACAAGCGTAACGCTGATGATTCCCGTTTCCTGACTTTGATACACGAATCGTAAATCTTTTCCCGCAAATCTAAAACCATTTTCAGTGTATTCCCTCTCCATCCTTATCTTGTTTTATAAAAGTATAGATCTATGCGAGTTATAGGTTATATCCTGCTCCTGGTAGCATCGGCAAGCTGCACGTCTACCCGCAAGCTTTCCAAAAAATTTTCGGAGCAGCCGGCTGTCATCACAGCACAGTTTAGCGGTGTGGGCTATTCCAATACACCCGCAGAAATCACGGAGCGTTACACCGTTGTGCGTTCTCGCCTATGGGACAGATTGGCGGCACACCGTCCGGAAAAGGATACCCTGCCTCCCGTTCGCGACGAGGCGATCATCCGCTTGGCTTTGGCAACCGAAGCCCTTTTGAAAGTCGAGGCATACGAGCAGCAGCAACGTATCGCAGGTTTCAACGTTCCTGTCCGCAAACGCGACAAATACCTGATTTTGGAAAAGAAAAGAAAGATGATTCCCATTCCGGTTATCTATTTCGACGTGAAAGAAGCGATCACCGTATTGGCTCCACTGAAGAACAATCGGGTCGGAATCCACCGCTACAGCGACCATACCTTATGGATCCTATTTTTTGGGGCAAGCAAGACCGGCCGTTCCATCGAAGAATACGAACAGATTAACGAAACAGAATGAACAAGCGAACCTTTCTTTTCAATCCTAAAAAGCGCCGGAAAATCCTCATTATGGGTGTACTGGTGGCAGTGCTGGGCGGTGCCATGCTGTACGTTTCCTTACAATCCGGAGGGATAAAAACCGGGTACGTACTGGTATTTGCCAGTGTGACGGTTGGTGGCGGCAGCATGGCCCTGGCTCAGCTTCTAAGAATGACTAGCCGGGAGCAGACTGGCCTAGAGCTGGATGCCGACGGCCTCTATTTCAAAGGAACGATTCTTGGAAAAACCGTTGGGAAAATCAAATGGCGGGATATAGCAGCTATCCAGACCGGCACGGTTCATGGCAGCAACCAGTTGTTTGTCAAACTGGCGGTGCCGGGGCAGTATGCCGCGAAGATAGCTAACCGGCAGGTCCGGAAAATACTTTCAGCACAAGGTCTTCCATTGAATGCCGACGAACTAGACATTGATTTCCATGAAATGGAGACTTGTATCATGCAGTATTATCATCAATATCATTGAGGTCTCCAGTATTTTCAGCTCATTAATGTCGGGCTGTAAAAGCCCGTTAGGATAGGTTTTACGTTATATCAGGAAAGGGCATTTGGGGGCGGGTCGCCTGCGGGTTTGCCACGGCCTTCAGGTAAAGGTATATACACTTCATTATCCATGGGTGGCAACACAATACGCCCGTGTTTCCAGTCCTCCTTAGCTTGCTCAATCCGCTCTTTTCTACTGGAAACAAAGTTCCACCAGATATGCCGTTCGCCCAGGTGTTCACCTCCAAGCATCATCAACGTGGTTTGTTCGCAGGCAATAATCAATGGATCGACCCCCTTGGTGAATACCAACAGTTGTCCTGCGGTATACGTAATCCCGTTTACTTCGACGCTACCCCGAGCAATGTATGCCCCTCTTTCACTATGTCCAATGGGCAGCCCAAAATGAGTACCGGGTTCCAGTACGACATGTACATAGAACAATGGAGAATGTGTTTTGACATTACTTTTCAATCCATAGGCATCGCCTGCAATCAAACGCATCCAAATACCCGTGTCCGTAAAAACGGGCAATTGTTCAGCCTTGTAGTTGTTAAAGGAAGGGTCGCTCTCTTCATCTTTTTCGGGGAGTGCCACCCATGTCTGTATCATTTCCAGTTCTCCCCCGTTCAGCATCGCCGGATCTTCAAATCGTTCGCTATGCGAAATGCCTTTGCCGGCAGTCATCCAGTTGACCTCACCGGGTTTTATCACCTGCTCCACGCCAAGACTGTCCCTGTGGGTCACATGGCCACTGAACAAATAACTGACTGTGGATAGGCCAATATGCGGGTGCGGCAACACGTCCAAATTGTTTACAGCCGCTGCAGGAATCGTTACCGGGCCGCCATGATCCATAAAAATAAACGGCCCAACCATTCTCCGAAGCCGGTATGGAAGTATACGCTTAACGGCAAAACCTGGTGCAATTTCGGCCTGCCGGGTTTCTATAACGATATCGAGCATAGATTCAACGTTTAAACACTATTAGATATCAAACTTAGATAAATTATTGATTTTTTTATCATCTTTTTTCGCATCGTTGAGATCGCTATCTCTGAAGGCATTAACCCAACTTCTGCGCTTGTACGACATGCCGCAGGTTGTGGTAGACCACCACCCTGAGTGTATCTCCAAGGCGCAGTTTTATCCATTTTGAGATCGATATCGAAGTTTTGACCCCGGTTAGGTCCGTCTGTCTAGAAACTTCGAGGAGTTGGAGCAACTGTTCCTGCTGATGAATAAATTTATCCAACACGGAAGGGTCAAGCGGGCTATCCGCTGGATCCATCGATTTAAACGTCTTCATTTTGTTCATCCGCTCTTTTGGCAGCATGCTTTTCGCAAAATAATTTCCCAAAAGGCCGGGCTTGAAAACAGCCGATGGCCGGCATTTTGCATTTCGGATGCAGCGTTCAATTTCCGGAATGTAAAAATCCCCGTACCGGTTTAGATGTTCCACACATTCCAGTATATTCCAGCCGCCAGCGGCGGGCTTCCGGTTCAGCAACTCCTGCGGCAATTCCTTGAATGATTGTACCTCCCGGATGTGTTGCTGTGTGAGACCGCTCAATTCGGTCAATAACTCTTCCACATTTATCATACACGATTTTAAAGGCAAAGCTCCTGTATTTCCCGCAAATAATAATTGATTGAAGTCAAGATTTTTTAAGGCGGGACAACGTTTCCGGGGCCATCCGCAAATAGGATGCGATGTGTTTATGCGGAATTTGCTGAAACAATTGCGGACTTCGTTTCAATACACGCAGGTACCGATCTTTCGGTGAGCTGATGAGCATGTCCTTTTCGCGTTCCAGTTGCTGAAGCACCAGCTGTTCCAGCATAGCCTGCCATAATTGTCTGTTCGCCGGATTCAGCTCAATGAATGACAAATAAGCCGCTTTGGAAATGACTTTCACCTCGGTCCGTTTGATGGCTTGGATGTAAAAATCAGATGGTTTTCCGCTGATAAAACTGTCCAACGACGTAATAAAATCACCTTGGTACCCAAACCTCACAATGTGTTCTTCCTCACCGTCCCTCATACAGACCTTCAAGCTGCCCGATACGATGTAGTAGAGTTTCTTCTCAACCGCACCGTATTCAGCGAGGTATTTGTTTCTTTCCACGACGATGGACTTCTCCCACAAATTGAGGTTTTCAATCCGATTGTACAATTCACCAACGGCATTCATTCGGTCACCAGTTCAGTGTGTTATATAAAATGGCAATTCTTAAATAATGATCGCATCCATGCGTGCACCGAGTTCTATTAAGTATCCACTGATATCATCGACAAATGTTTCCGGCCCGCATACATAAAACCGCTTGTCAAAATCTCCGATGGCCTTCACCAGGAAATCGCGGTCTATTCTTTTTTCACCAAAACCGATTACGCCTTCTTTACTGAAAAAATTGGCGTAATTTTTACCCAGCATTTGAGTAAGTTCCTCATGCAGAATCACATCGTTGTGGTAGTGATTGGAATAGAACAAGCCAATGTCTCGCATATTGCCACTGTAGTATAAAGCCCGGAAGATGGCTATAAACGGAGTAATGCCGGTACCCCCTGCAATAAAAATACCAGGGCCTTTATAATCAATGGTTCCAAACACATCTTTCATCCGTATGGCAGTCCCTGCATTCAGCTTGCCCAATTGCTGGGTGACGCCGTTATGATCGTCATAGATTTTTATTATAAACTCAAGATAGTTCCAGAAATTAAGCGAAGTAAATGTAAAATTGCGCCATTGGTCCTCCCATCCCGGTGCATTAACGGCTAAATGCGTGGAGTGTCCGGGTATGTACGAAAAACCTGCCGGTTTTTCCAACACAAAACGTTTTACGTTATGCGTCACGTAACTGGTATCTAAAATCTTTAAATCGTAAATGTCGGTGATGACGTTGGTTATCATTCTGTATAGTTGCTTAACTTACTTCTTCTCTCATTTTAATTCCGCAAACTACGACTAAATTAGGAAAATAGAACTATAAAGTGAATACGAGATGGGCAATTGCTTATAGGCTACGGTTTTGCTATGGGGTGGAGTCACTACTGTACTTTCATGACCGGCAGTAACAGGCGTAGGAAGATTTAGTTTACGGAGTGGGAATATATGGATGAGGGCTTAGATCGGGATAGCAGATATAATAAGGGCTGCCACAATGGATTACCGCTGTGCCAGCCCCTTTATCAAAAATGGGTTTTACGTCAACTAATGACAATGGGATTTCGGTTAGCTTGTATTCCGGGATGTTTTCTAAGTCTTCTGACTGAGAAACGAGAAGGGATAAAAGCAGACTTGCTTTTAGCGGATAAGATTGTGTTTGAAAGGACAGGTTGTTTTTGCTCTGCGCTTTTTTCTAAAATCTCGTCGATCATGATAAGTTAAAATAATGTTAATATATAGTATCTAAATAATTAATGCAAAGATACCGCTTGTTACGTCATCATTTGTAACCTTAGTGTAATTATTACACACTTAAAAACTTATCACTATATACATGTATTACAGCATTTTAATGCCATATTTTGAATTTGTTAAAAACATTAATCAACTATCAATGCATGAAAATCCATTGGTGGTGATGAGGAAATCTAACGTTTCGGGGCCAATAAGAAGTCAATACGGACGTCACTATCCGCTTCAGGGTTGCATTGGCCATGCCCATCCCACAAACGGGCAGTGAGGGTGCCTTCGATGTACATCGTTCCATGGATCGCTTGGACACGACGAATGGTGATCCCTCCCGGGGAGGCCTGATTTTCCGGCCCGGTGACAACGCAACGTCGCCACCAAGTTTCCGGGGCATACTCGGGATATCGCCTGCCGGCTAGGTAAAGCATGTAACCTTTCCCATCGGCAGCAGCTGTATAACCGCTGCCATCATGCCAGGGGTAAAAACCGATTTGGGGAACGGATGGACCATAGATGAAAACCGAAAAGACATGACCGTCGGCATGTGATCCGGTGATCCAAAGATCTCCTAAAAGCTGGTAACCGTATGTTCCGGTAAGGCCTTCATGGTATGTTCCATTCCGGAACACCCGCCAATACGGCTCGGGATGTTCCCAGTCCGAACAGGCTGTATCATTTTTGCAGCCAGCCAGCATACACAACAGAAATCCGCAAAATAGGTACTTCATGTTCTATCTAACGTGAAAATGAACGACAAATCCATTAGTGGGGAATCTGAAACGAAACCTGCAATCCGCCATAGCTGTTCTGCTCAACGGTCAATTGCTCCCCAAAATGGTAAAACAGCCGTTTCGCGGTATTGGAAAGGCCGATTCTTCCTTCTGCAAAAATATTGGCGATATCTCGATTAATGGCTCCTCCGGCGGAGTGGGCCATTTTGCCGTACAAATCGCCAAAGTTTGCGGCGCACATGTTACCGCGGTCTGTTCGAGCCGGAATGTTGATTTCGTGATGGCGCTGGGGGCCGATCGGGTAATTGCTTATGACAAGGGGGGTATAGACAGCTTGGATGGTACTTTTGATCTGGTTTTGGATACGCACGGCAACCTGACCTATGCGGACTACAAGCGGTGGGGAAAACGGGGTGTGATGGTCGGTTTCACGACCGTCGGTAACCTGTTCGGCCTGTCCCTGAGAAAGGCCTTGGGCCGGTTTCCCCTTGCTCTGGTCAACGCCGAAGCCAACGCCACTGATCTAGAGACACTGGCCTCGCTCATTAAAGACGGTAAGGTTAGGGTCCACCTTGACCGGACTTATTCCTACCGGGAAATCCCGGAGGCCATACGCTACATCGAAGCAATGCGTACCCGCGGAAAAGTAGCTATGACATGGGGCGAATGAATTCTTGATCGATATATCTGCTGGTGTGCCGCCTCTGAGTTTTGACTGCTTGCATTCGATGAAATCGCTGCTAATACAATACGTTTAGCGCACCTTTAAAACCGCTGCCCTCAGGCATGGTAATGTGGTAATAATAAGCACCTACCGGCACCAACCTACCTTTGTATAGACCGTCCCACGGAACGCCATAGCCGTGAGACTGGAATACAATCTGTCCATTGCGATCAAAAACAGTCACCACAGCGGCCACGTCTTCCAGACCACCGATTATCCACGTGTCGTTGAAATTATCTCCGTTGGGTGAAAAGGTGTTCGGGATGAGGATATCTTCGCAGTATGGCCTCACCTCAAATGTCGTTGTGACCGTGCAGCCTTTTTCATCCTGTACTTCCAACGAATAAATACCCGGGGCGGAAACGTCAAAATAACGGCCGCTGTTGGCACCGCCATTCCAACGATAAGCCCGGTAACCCGCGGGAGCTTCCATGCGGATGGTCTCATGCGCTGCACTACAGAGTACCGTATCGCGGATCTGCGGGGCCGGTATCGGATCATAAACAGGAAGGTCGATCTCGGTGGTGTCTGAACAGCCGGCCGCGTTGGTCAATACAAGCGTGTATACACCTGGATTGCTCACCTCGATGCTCCGGGAGGTCTCCCCCGTTGACCATCGGTACGCGTAGGTTTCACCAGCCGCATGGTCAGCCGTCAACGTTGTCGATGTTCCGTAACACAGAGGTCCTTCGTCTGCCGCTTTGATTTGTGCCACTGGTGGTGCAACGAAGCGAACGATCAACTGATCGGATCTCACCGAGCAGGATCCGATTACAATCTCGACGGAGTATGCTCCCGACTGGGTTACCGCCAAGGTCGTATCAGACTCGCCGTGTAAAAGCACCCCATCCCGGTACCACCGCTTGGTTGTCCCCGGAGCGTAACCGGTTACCCTGATCATCCCCGGCTCACCTTCGCACATCAGAACATCCTCATCGGGGGAAACCGGCTTTTCCAAACGGTGAAAGCGGACCGTTACCGGATCGGAGAAAACGAAGTTGTCGCCGCACGCGCTGATCCCCACGGCGTACCTTCCGGCTTCCGCTGCAGAGAAAGTAGGGTTGGTTTCGCCTATCAATGCTTCCCCGTTTTTATACCATTGGTAGGAATAGTTTCCTTGGGCATTTTTTACTTCCATCGGGAATGTACCACCTTCACAAAGGTCTACCGTATCCGGATAGTCAAACGTAAATTTCGGTGTATCTGCCATCTCAACGGTAACCTCTTTGGAATAGAGTTCGATGTTTTCGCAACCGAACCACATGACCGCACGATACGTGCCCGGTTCAGTAAGGTAGACAAAATTCGTATCGGCACCGATGATATCCTGACCATTACGTTGCCATTGGATGAAGTTATCGGCGTCTTCATAAAAGCCTAGGGTTAATACATCGTTCCCGCTGCCACATATGTTGATCGTCTGTTCACTGAAATGACCGCCGTTGAAATACAGGGTACTCCCTACGTGTTCATAAGATGCCGCCTCAATCGAATAGGTCATTTTGAATAATCCATCGTCTGTAGCCACGTACATATACTGCTCACAGATCGGAAAGGGGGCATAGGCATGCATGCCATTCACTTCAATGGGTACCCCGTCACTGACAGACTCCATGTCGTATACCTCACGGCTACCTAATACGGTGTTATGGTATTGTGTGCTAAACTGCTGTTTTTGGCTCTCATTAGAAACGAAAAGCCCGTGGTCTGTACCAATCAGCATATAGGATAAATAATCATCGGTCAATGCACCTAGGAGATGTAGCTCATTGATAGCGTTCACTCGTTTATCATCGAAAAAAGCAATAGGCGTTGAGCGGGCATAACAATTACGTGTATTGAATAAGGAATTCAGGCCGGCATTCCCGGCCCAGAATATAGCAAAGTCATCATATAATGGAAGCTCGCGCATCCTCGGCGACACATACATGGTGCGAATAGCATCGGCGGACGTTGCGCGTAAGTCTATCGGCACCTCACGTAGCGTCCCGCCGCCGTTGTGAAAGACAAATAAGTTCATATTGCTGACCTCGGTACCAAGGCAGTTTCCACCCATACCGGTCTCGCCGTAGAAAAGCGTATAGGTAAGCAATTTTCGGTCATTTTGCCGGATTAACATTGGGTTCGTATTGGCCGGATCCGGAGGGAGTATTTCCAAATCGTTATCGGTACCGTAAGAATAATTCGGTGTCGTTATAGATAGGGCGCTTTCATACCATTGTAAAGAACTATAATGATATTGGATATGATATTGCTTTGGGATAGCCACTGAAGTAATTTTAGGTTCATGCAACCCCGTCTCTGCTCCATAGCGGCGTACTTCTTCCCCCATCAACAAAAACGCATAATCCCCATCCGTACCCAACAACAACGTATCCGCTGAACGTGAACTGATATCCGTAAATGGCTTTGTCGAATAGTCAGCAAAAAAAGACGTGAAATCTCTTACTTGATCATCCGGTGATATCCTGGCTATGAAATTATTTTCACCCAGCACCCACACGTAATTGTCCCAGGTGGTTTCCACCTTAAGAATCTTCTTGCCCGCAAAGAAATGTGCATCAATATGTAAGTTAAGCTGCGCAAATAGCGGATTGCTCAAAAGCAACGTCGTAAAAAACAAACCCCAGCATTGAACAATATGCTTCATAATTCGGATCGGATTAAAACATCACCTGCGGGCAAAATACCTTATACCGGTTGTTGAGCAGGAAACCCAGCACCACCTCGTGGCTGCCGTGGGCCAGCGTACGTACCGGTCCGGTACTGAAATCGTAGGAATAACTGAGATTCAATAATGCACTGATATTAATACCCGCCATCGCCGAAAAGGATTCGTGGTTGCGGTAGCCGCCGCCCACCCAAAGGCGGCCCCGGAACGCCAGCTTGACGTTGTAATCGCCCACAAACGGCATCCGCGCCATTTGTTTGAACAGCACCGAGGGCACAACCGCCATATCGCCGCCCAGGTGCAGCTTGTACCCGGCCGTAAGAAAAAATTGCTGATATCCACCGAGACGCCGGGCATTATCCGAAAATGCCAACGGGTTACCGAGCAGCTGCTGTGCGGAAACGCCTGCGAAAAAGCGTGCGCCATACAGCCAGAGACCCAATCCCAGCTCCGGAGCCACGCGGCTGTCGGCATAGCCGGCCAGCACGGGATCGTCCGGTGTGCTGATACCGGCCATATCCAACCGCACCTGCGAGATGCCTGCATTTACACCCGCCGAAAGATTCACCGTTTCGGTTATACGCAGGTGGTAGGCGTAGACCACCAACGCATCGGTACGGACAAACTGCGCCGCACGGTCGTGCTGCACAATAACGCCTGCACCATGGTGGGGTTCCGAAGCTCGGTACCGGTGGCTGTACCCCCGGCTGTAGGGATTGTATCCCCCCTCTCCGAAAGACGTGGCACCGTCCTGGATGTGCCGGGCACCGATCGGCATATGCGCCGACAGGTATGCCGTCTGCGGTGCTCCCTCCAAGCCGTGCCATTGGCTACGCCCTCCGAGCTTCACATCAACATAGCGCTCAATGCCTGCCACGGCAGGGTTCATCAGAAATCCATTGAAGATGTATTGTGTATACTGTGGACGTTGTTGTGCCCACAGCATGGATGACATACTAAGGAAAAGGAGGAAGATACCGGCAGATCTTGCGTACATACAGTTTCCTTGGATCAATTAGTCTGTGAGAATCCCTAAGTTGCCAGTGTAATGATATCCGCCGGTTGCACGGATCCGAAGATGGAGAAACAGTAAGGATAACGTTTACGCATGGCGGTTGACGGATGAGATGTTGATGACAATTTTGTTTGTTCTCTCTTTTTTCGGGCCTTTTAGTTTTATAAGGTCGTTGTGATGTGCAAGATAAAACATCGTTTTGGGATTTGCAAATGTTGTTACTCAATACGGGTTCTTGCATCCAACCACTTGTTCCTTCTTATTTTATTTCTGTACATTCGGCGCAATGGTTGACTTGATGGTTAATAAAACGCTAAATCATGAAAAATAAAAAGGGATTATTAATTGTTTTTATAATCGGCGCCATCGTGATAGGTGCGGCATTATTTAAGCAATTCGACTTTCAAAACTTTAAATTAGAAAAGCCTGCATTAGCCGTTGTTTATGTCATAGCTTTTGTTTTTTGTATTTCAGCCACAGTAAAGAACTTAAAAAACAACTAACAGCAGATATCACCGATTAAATGGATACTCTTGTATCCAACGGAACCGATTGTTCAGCAGCCGGAAGGTCTGGAGATCACGCTCCCGTAAGTGGATAACCATCCCCTCTTTATGAAGTACCCCATCCAATTGCAACTCGGAAGTATCTGATTGCTTATATGTAAACATACCCACCGTTTTACCGTTTTGCGTACCTTTGATGCTGAGCCGATGGGTGGCCTCATCCCACGAAGAGGGATAGTATACCAAAGAATCATTCATGAGTTTGACATGCACGTAGTCCGGCGACTGCAGGATCAGTTGTTTCCATCTTTTGGTGTCTGTGGTCAGCGGCGGCAGGGTATCGCCTCTCAGCACGAACCGGTCTACATCAAAGATGCCATATAACGGTGGCTTGGGCCGGCGATCGCCGTACGTATGAACGGCCCGCCAGGAGCTGTAAGCATCGCCTCCGAATATGACCCCTACAAAGATAATTTTCACTATCAATGCCACGATCCGCCAACGACGGGATAGCTTGAAAACGTACGGCCGGCGGGGCTGGGTTGCTTCATTCCATAAGACTACCTGCAACAATCGCCTGGTATCTGGAGCAATAAGAAAAACCGCCATCAGTACCAACAACGTAGCATAAAGCTTGACTGGAATGTCGAAGGTAAAGTTCATTACCATCACGTTTACCATTACGATAGCCACCAGCAAGGCACCCAACAGCGTTGTACGCCTGAAAAACAGCAACATCCCGCCAATGACTTCAGACAATCCTGCAAACATGCTGAATGCGGGGGAATACCCCACGTATGTCCAAGCCAGGCCCATAGGCGATTTATCGCCCAGCGGCTGCAGGAGCTGCAGCAGCGAAGGCGAAGGCATCTGCAAATGAAATACCTTTGACATGCCGTACATAAGCATCATCACTCCTAAATAATAACGGACGTAAATACGCAATACCTCCAGCAATTGGTTATGCGACCGGCGTTGCCGGGCAAGCAGGGTCCATAGCCTAGCCGCCACCAGGGAGCAGGTAAATGCAATCAACAGGAAGACATAATCATAGGTTTTGTCGCCACTACCGCTAAAAAATATTGTGATGGGTTCATCGAGCTTCAATACCTGAGCGCCTACCCACGGAACTACCGCATGCCAAATACGGGTGTACCACTGCGTCAGAATATGCAAACCGGGTACATGACCCAGTGGGAAGGGAAAGATGTATAGACTAAAAAACACCAGAAAAAAACGGAACCAAAGCAATTGCCGGATGGTCCAGGGTTTTTGGTAAGGGGATTCAACTTGCATAACTAAACCTAACGAAATATGGTATAAACAGCCTTGGGCTACTAACAAATTAAAGGAAAATTTCGGTAAACAGACATAGCTATTGCATAACGAATATTCTTCCAAATTCGATTTTTACATTAATTTCCCAAATTAATACCCTACTTTTATAACAGCTAATCGTTATAAGCATGGCCTGATTATGGCCTTATTGATCGACGGGGAAACGATGAATCATTATTTTTTTACGTTTTTATTGATGATTGTCTGCGCAGGCTGCTCCGCGCCACTTCCCGATGATGTGGCAGCGGCATACGATACCTTACCCGACAAATTGGATTATAATACACACGTTAAACCGGTATTGTCTGACAAATGCTTCTCCTGCCACGGTCCCGATAAAGCCAATCAGGAGGCGGGGTTACGGTTAGACATCGCAGAAATAGCCTATGCAGAGCTACCCGAAACACCTGGAAAAGTGGCTATAAAACCGGGAAACCTCAATGCGAGTGAGCTGTTTCACCGCATCGTGGCGGCCGACCCTGATTATCGGATGCCGCCCCGGCAGTCTCACCTTACGCTCAGCGCGGAAGAGAAGGCAATCCTGGTAAAATGGATTAAGGATGGTGCAGAATATCAGCCCCATTGGGCATTTGTAAAACCCGAAAAGCCGACTCCGCCGAAGGTGCCCGACAAAAACTGGCGTGTTCGTAATGAAATCGACAACTTTATCCTCTACCGCCTGCACCGGGAAGGGTTACAGCCCTCGGGAGAAGCTGATAAAGAGGTTTTATTACGCAGGCTCAGCCTTGATCTTACGGGATTGCCGCCGACGCTCGCAGAGATCGAAGCGTTTCTAAAAGACGAGTCGCCGGACGCGTACGAAAAACAGGTAGACCGGCTGTTACAATCCCCGCATTATGGAGAACGGATGGCAATGGACTGGCTGGATGTAGCCCGCTTTGCCGACTCGTACGGCTATACGGTTGACCGCATCCGCGACATGTCACCCTACCGCGATTGGGTCATCAAGGCCTTTAACCAAAACCTGCCCTACGATCAGTTTGTCCACTGGCAACTAGCGGGTGACATGATGCCCAATGCGACCCGAGACATGATCGTTGCAACGGCCTTTAACCGCAATCACCAGCAAAATATGGAAGGAGGCATCATTGAGGAGGAGTTCAAGGCAGAGTACGTCATGGACCGCACAAACACCTTTGGGGATGCATTCCTGGGCATTACCGTTAGCTGTGCCCGCTGCCACGACCATAAGTTCGATCCCGTTACCCAAAAGAATTATTTTGAGCTTTACAGCTTCTTTAATAACATCCCCGAAGCCGGACAGATATCGTGGGACGATACTCCCCCTGCACCTACCCTCTTGCTGCCAACGGAAGAACAGGAAGCCATGTTGCGCTTCATCGATAAACATGTTGCTGAATCTGAACAACAAGTGGAGCAGGCCATGGTGCATGCCGATACAGATTTTAAACACTGGTTAGCTTCCGGCACATACAAAAAACTGAACGAAGTGACCGTACCCAAAGAAGGCCTCCAGGCCCGGTATACGTTCGACCAGAAAAACCTTAACGGTGGCATATTCAAGGTAGAAGCCGGTGAGGTAAAAGCGCCTCCGGTGTTCGTGAAACATGGAGCAGGGTTTGCGTTGGCTTTTGATGGCGATGCCTGGCTGGATTTTAACCAAGTGGGCATTTTCCGTAGGTCGCAGCCCTTCACCGTGGGGATGGAGGTATTTATCCCCGCCGGAATGAAGGAAGGTGTCATTCTACATAAGGGCTATGGAGAGCGGCACTTTAATTTCAAGGGGTATCACCTCTATCTCAAGAATGGCCGGGTCGAAATGAGCATGGCCCACGCAGCCCCGGGAAATGCGATCATTAAAATCAGCCGCGATACCATCCCCCGGGACAGGTGGGTGCAAATGACCATGACCTACGATGGTTCCTCGCGTGCCGCAGGGCTTCAATTTTTCCTCGACGGTAAAGCAGCCGAGATGGACACTCAAATGGACAACCTGTATAAAGACATTATCTTCACCGGGGGGATGCCACAATATGGATTGCAGATCGGCGGATGGGCAAGAGGCCTCGGCCTCAAAGATGGCTTGGCAGACAACATCGTCGTATACAACCGCGCGTTGACTCCTTACGAAGTAAGCGTGCTCGCCGGAAAGGCTGCATGGAAGCCTGTTGCGGGTAAAGACCGGAATCTCCTCACCGAAGCGGATGTAAACATCCTCAGGGCCTATTATTTCTCCACCGCTGACCCCAACGTACTGGCGGCCCATCGACAGTTGGAGCAATGGCGTACCCGACAGGCAGACTCTACCGAAGCATTGAAGGAACTGATGGTAATGCAGGAAATGGATGTGCCGAAGCAGGCCTATGTGCTGGACCGCGGCGTATACGACGCACCCACCGAAAAGGTATATCCCAATACGCCTGCTTCCATACTTTCTTTTCCGGAAAATCTTCCCCGAAACCGTTATGGCCTCGCCCAATGGCTAACCCACGAAGATAACCCCCTCACTGCCCGTGTGGCCGTAAACCGGATGTGGCAAAACCTTTTTGGTGCCGGTTTGGTTAAAACGGCAGAAGACTTCGGCAATCAGGGTGAAATGCCCAGCCACAAGGAGCTGCTGGACTGGCTGGCGGTGACCTTCCGGGAATCGGGCTGGGACGTCAAGAAACTAATGAAAATGATGGTCATGTCTGCCACCTACCGGCAGCATTCGTATACAGCCCCCGAACTCAGGGACCGGGATCCGGAAAACCGATTGTTAGCACGCGGTCCATCCTATCGGTTGCCTGCCGAAATGATCCGGGATAATGTGCTGCTGGCTAGCGGACTGCTCGATCATCGTATTGGGGGTAAAAGCGTGAAACCTTATCAGCCGCCGGGCCTTTGGGAGATTAACAACACCACCTATGTGCCGGATACAGGAGATGCCATTTACCGCCGCAGTTTATACGTAATGATCAAACGTTCTGTACCGCACCCGACACTGAGCACCTTCGATGCCACTTCCCGGAGCTATTGCGTTATCCGGCGACAAAAAACAAACACGCCATTACAGGCCCTGGTGACGTTGAATGACCCTACATTTGTAGAAGCCTCCCGCGCAATGGGAGAAGAAATGACCAAAATTGCCGATACCAAGCAAGCCATCACACAAGCCTACAGACGCCTCACCAGCAGGTATCCTGCGCGTGAAGAATTAAATCTGTTGATGGAACTGCAAAAAGCGGAACGCAAGAAGTTTGCCGCTGATCCAAATAAATCACGGGGGTGGTTGACCGTGGGTCAGCACCGGCCTTCCAAGGATCTGGATGCCTCCCTCCTCGCGGCAAACACGGTAGTAGCCAGCACGATTTTAAATTCGGATGCGGCATTGACGAAAAGATAAGTATCATACAAAACAGTTGAGATCATGTCACACCATCATGACGATGAAAACAATTTCCGCTTGCATACGCCGGCATTTGACAAACTGAACAAACGGTTAGACCGCCGTAATTTTCTGACGAAAACCTCCCTCGGCATCGGTGCGTTAGCGTTGAGTTCCTTATTGGGCAAAAATTGGGCCTCCGGCAAAGGAACGCCATCAGCGGCCGCTTCCGAGGCTGCGATTGACGACGTGATCAATGCATTGCCGCATTTTGCACCCAAAGCGAAAAGAGTGGTCTACCTTTTCATGAGCGGCGGGCCGTCCCAAATCGAAACATTCGACTACAAACCGGCGCTCGTTGACCGGTATGGACAGGACCTGCCGGGTTCCGTCCGCCAAGGGCAACGCCTTACTGCCATGAGTGCCAGCCAGAGCAAATTCCCGATGGTGCCATCGCTCTACAAATTCAACCGGTATGGCAAGAATGGTACATGGGTGAGCGAGCTGCTACCCCATACGGCCAAGGTCGTAGACGAGCTCTGCATTATCAAATCCTTGCACACAGAGCACATCAATCACGACCCCGCCATTACGTTTTTCCAGACAGGTAATCAGCTTCCGGGAAGGCCTTCGATCGGCTCATGGCTTAGTTACGGACTCGGCACGGATAATGAAAACTTGCCTTCGTTCATCGTGTTGGTATCCAAAAATGCACCCAAAGATCAACCCCTGTATACCCGGCTGTGGGGGAATGGTTTTCTTCCGTCAGCGTATCAGGGGGTAGAATTCAGGGCGGGCAAAGACCCCGTCCTTTACCTCAATAATCCGGATGGATACGATGGAACGGACAGGGAAGAAATGCTGGACTACCTTACCCGCCTCAACAAGCTGCAAAACAGTGCCTACGGCGATCCCGAAGTAGATGCGCGGATTGCTCAATATGAAATGGCCTATCGGATGCAGACATCCGTGCCTGACGTTATGAGTGTGGCCGATGAGCCAAACGAGGTATTTGAGCTGTATGGGCCGGATAGCCGCGACCCCGGTACTTATGCCGCCAATTGCCTCCTTGCGCGGAAGTTACTGGAGAAAGATGTGAAGTTTGTGCAGCTGTATCATCAAGGGTGGGATCACCACGGCGGGCTGCCCTCCGGTATTGAAAATCAATGCCACCAGACAGATCAGCCCACGGCAGCGCTGATTACCGACCTCAAACGGCGGGGATTGCTCGAAGACACGCTCGTCATCTGGGGTGGAGAATTTGGCCGTACGGTGTATTCACAGGGACAGCTTACCCCTACCAATTACGGACGGGACCACCATCCGCGCTGCTTTACCATGTGGATGGCGGGAGCGGGTGTGAAAGCGGGCTTCTCCTATGGAGAAACCGATGAATTCAGTTACAACATTGTGAAAGATCCTGTACACGTGCATGACTTCCAGGCAACGCTGTTGCACCTGATGGGTGTTGACCATGAACGGCTTACGTATAAGTTCCAGGGACGGAGGTTCAGGCTCACGGATACTCACGGAAATGTGGTAAAAGATATTCTCAGCTGATTTTCGTTTCATGTCGGATTTCCTTACTTTTCTCGGCAGGCTGCACCCTATTGTCGTTCACCTTCCAATCGGATTTTTGCTACTGGCTGTTTTGCTGGATCTGGCTGCATGGAGAGCGCGTTTCCACTACTTACGGCAGGCTGTGCCTTTCGTGCTGTTCGTCGGTTTCCTATCGGCCGTAGTCGCTTGCCTGTTTGGTTATCTCCTGTCTTTGACGGGCGATTATGACGAGGTATTGTTAAACCGCCACAAGGTGTCGGGCATTGCACTGGCTGTAGGTGCTGGAATCCTCTTGTATATCCGGATACGGATAAACACCTTTTCTCCCCGGATATTTTCGGGCCTGCTCATTGGGATGACGGCGCTGATCATTTACAGCGGCCACCAGGGTGGCAATCTCACACACGGCAGCGATTACCTGAGCTTACAAACCCTGCATCAGGAAGAACGGGAGAAACCAGTGTCCGCATCTGCTGCTCTGCTGTTTGAAGACGTGGTGCATCCGATACTCAAACAAAAATGTGGGCAATGCCATGGCCCCGGTAAGAAGAAAGGCGAACTTTCGCTCGCGAGCCACGCCGAACTCATGGAAGGCGGCAAGAGCGGTCCGGCAGTTGTACCTGGCAAGCTGGCGGAAAGCGAATTGTTCCGGCGTATAACACTTGACCCGGCACATAAGGAATTCATGCCCACAGATGGCAAAACGCCCCTTACAGCAGATGAAACCAACCTCATCGCCTATTGGATAGCGCAGACGCAAGCGGAAACTGCCAAATCAATGGAGGTGCTCCAGGCAAACGATACCTTGCTCATGCAGGTGGCCAGTGTGCTTGGCTTGGATAAGGGGCCAGCCGGATTGCCCACACTGGGCAACACGAACGAATACGGACACATCCCCGAAACGTTGGATATTGCGCTGGTAGAGGCGTTGCGTAACAAAGGGCTGAATGTCCGCCTCAACTTACAGAAACCCGTTGTGCTGGATGTTACGCTGCCGGACCATTCGGGATTGAAAGCGGAGGACTTCCGCGAAGAACTGCTGCGTGTGGGGAATCACGTCGTCTGGCTAAACCTTTCCGACAACAATTTCAAAGATGAAGACCTTGCATTTCTCAAAGACTTACCAAACCTTGAAAAGCTCCGGTTGGAAAACAACCCCCTGACGGACCGCATTGCTGACTATCTTGAAAACATGCCATACCTGGAAGCACTCAACCTCAATGCCACAGCAGTTACGGCAGCCGGGATCAGCAAGTTGCGAAAAAATCCAAAGCTGGAACGTATTTATAAAGAATTTCTATTTGGAGACTAAGTTTGAAGTGAAAAATCCACTTGCCGAAAAAACAGCGTGGGACCGGTGGCTAACGGAACGTTATTGCCTATACCTTGACAAAAAAGAAGCAATTTATCGTTATGACATCCACCACAAAGAATGGGAAATTAAACGTGTCGAACTAAAAAGGCTGAACTTGAACTATAAAAATTGGCGCATTCGGCTTAACCGACAAATCAGACCTCATGCATTATTCAAACGGGGTGGTAGTGGCATGGAAAAGAACAAGAATATAAACAGCGAAGCATACAGGGCTACCAGATTTACCTACCATTTGTAAGCTACCGCATTGATATTCATCCCTGCGCCGACAGATGCCATGAGAATAACATCGCCTTTTACCAATTCGAAGGATTTTAATTGCCCTTTTACCACCTGATGGAGTAAGGTTGGGATGGTGGCCACCGAACTGTTGCCCATCCAGGCGATGTTCATGGGCATAACGTTTTCCGGAAAAGGATCTATATCGTAAAGCCCATAAAACCTCTTAATGATCGCTTCGTCCATCTTTTCGTTGGCTTGATGGAGAAATACCATTTTCAATGCTGAAATCGGTTCGCCGCTTTGGTCGAAACATTCCTTCATGGCCTGGGGAACATAATCAAGTACATACTCGTATACTTTGCGTCCATTCATCTTGATGAACTGCGGTTTGCTATCAGCTGCGTCATTCCTACCGCCCGAAAAGATAAATCCAATCTCCGCCGCGGTATCTGACCTCCCCCCCGTGCTTAAAACCCCGCCGCCGTCCTCACCATTCGCTTGCAAAATACAGGCACCCGCGCCATCCGAAAAAATCATGCTATCCCGGTCTGAGGAATCTAGCACCCGGGAAAGGGTCTCCGTTCCGATAATGAGGCTTGTACGCACCATACCGGCCCGTATGGCAAGATCGGCCTGAATCATCGCTTGCAGCCATCCCGGGCATCCAAAGAGAATATCATAAGGGATACAACGTGGGTTATGAATGCCAAGTTTATGTTTCACACGCGAGGCGAGAGCAGGCACAGCATCCCGGGATGCTCCGGGATGGTCCATATCTCCATAATTATGTGCGACGATGATCTGATCAATGGATTCGGGGTCGATTCCTGAATTGGTGAGAGCTTCCCTTGCCGCCATCGACCCCATGTCAGAAGCGGTAATACCCGATGGTGCATAGCGCCGTTCTGCAATACCGGTAATGGCTTTGAACTTCTGAATTACGGTTTCCGTTGCATTACGAATAATGGAATGGTCCCGTTCGAAAAAGGTGTTGTTCAGGAAATATTCGTTTGGAATTCTTTCCGTGGGAATGTATGCGCCGGTAGCAATTATTTTGGATCGGATCATAAAATCACTGTGTTTATCCGCTAGTCGCAATGTGGGCGGTTTGCAAAAAAAGCCATCCAGTGGTCTCCACCGGATGGCCAATATAATAGTTGAAAAATGAACCTAAATCAATTTGACATTTACTGCGTTAAGCCCTTTTTGACCCCGAGCGACTTCAAGTAATTAATTAGGTACGAAGGTAGAAATAAATTGTTGAATATCAGCTTTTTTATTGAAGAGATATTTATCTTTCAATTCTTAGCAATTACAGATTAAAAACAGTATCTTACCAAAAATTAAACGTAAGGTCATGGCAAAAGATAAAGGAGCAAAAAAGGACAGCGGCAAGAAAACTGCCGTAAAGAATCTAAAGGAAAAAAGGGCGGATAAGAAGCTGAAACAGGCGGAAAAAAAGAGAAAAGATTAATCCGTCCCTTGTATGACTCAAGCTACGGATCTAAAAATAGCAGTATTGATTGATGCTGACAACGTGTCGAGCTCAACAATCGAAAACATTTTAGATGAAGTAAAGCGATATGGTGTTCCTTCCATCAAGCGGATTTATGCGGACTGGACGAAGTCTCACGTAACCGGATGGAAAGAGCCACTGCTCACACACGCAATCACTCCTATACAGCAGTATAGCTACACCAGTGGTAAGAATTCGTCGGATTCTGCGCTCATCATCGATGCGATGGATATCTTGCATAGCCATCAGGTAGATGGATTTACCATCGTCTCGAGCGACAGTGATTTTACCCGATTGGCTATTCGACTCCGGGAGTCGGGAAAAATGGTTATTGGCGTTGGGGAAAAAAAGACACCAAAACCATTCATCGCGGCCTGTGACAAGTTCATATACATTGAAATACTGGGTAAAGAAACTGCTACCCTCTCCCCCCCCCGGGAAAAGGTATCCTCCCGAATAGCAAATGCCACTACGGACCCTACCCAAAGACAGGCCGTTCGTGATACGAAAACGTATGAATCCATTGACCCTGAAACGATTGACCTGTTG